>Ga0126343_10000319_pt1 | contig 17565 bp, 7 predicted proteins | sample Cyp2metagenome_FD_92531 | JGI IMG/M metagenome (GOLD analysis project Ga0126343, IMG submission 92531) | Coral microbial communities from Lord Howe Island, Old Settlement Bay, Australia - Cyphastrea 2 metagenome | ecosystem: Host-associated > Invertebrates > Cnidaria > Coral ...
AATATTGAAAGTTGTCGTGTACCTTGGTGGAGCAACGGCGATACGCAACGGTAATGTCTCTTTTGATCGAGAATGAAAAATGTCGACAACTGGGAAGTTAATATTTCTGGTTACTGCTCTCACATCATTAGTGTAATCGAAAAAAAAAAACTAAAAAAAAAATTTGGGACCTGACTCGAACCTGACTCGTGACTCGAACTTGACTCGCGACTCGAACTTGACTCGTGCGACGAGTAAACTCTACTAGTGTTATTCAGGCTAACCCATTAGTGCAGACTTTCCCTACATGTATGTTTAGCCTGAATAACCTTGACCTGTTTATGGTTAACGCTCAAGGATGGATGGAAATAACATAATTTAGAAAACAGTCCCAAGAAAGCATGTGCGCTGATTGGTTAAAAATCGTGTTTGTATAACTTGATGAAGGCACAGAACTAGCACGCCTTTGATAATCAAAGTTAACAAGTTGTTTTCCTTTTTATCGTTGCGGTGTTTTCTAAAAGAAATAGAAAACATGTACTCCTTGTTTTTATCGAGTTTTAGTATAATTTCAGAGCTGAACAAAGAGTTTCCAGCAATCTGATTGGTTGAGCGGTGCCTTATATGACGCTATATAACCTGCTCAAGGCAGTTTAGAATCGTAAACGCAGTGGTTACGTTGATTGCAAGCAGGTCAGATCGATTGACTGAAATCTGTTTTTCTCCAAACTAAAGCTACTCATTTTAAGACGATGATGACAACTGTGGAAGAAGTGAACAGCGATAAAACAAAGGAACCGGATGAATTTACTTTTCATAGTATTTTGCTTGATTGTTTTACTGCCGAACTCGATGAGTAAACTGATTCACAGTCGATGTAAGCTTACATGTACATGTAAGCTTTTGAATAAAATTATACGGTTGCTTACGTCTATGCAAACGAACAATTGGGTCCCTGTTTTTATGTTTTAGTTTTTCAGCTCTGAAATTATACTAAATCAATTATTCGCCTCAGGCTCGGTGAACATTGTCGAATAATCCCAACAATTATTCGACAATATTCACCTCGCCTTCAGCGAATAATTGTTAAATAGAAACACTTGTGGAAGTTTGGGAGCTGAACTTGAAAAAGCTGTGGAAACACTCACCTGCAGCTCGTGTTCCCACAGCATTTCTCGTTCTCCCAAACTTCCACTCGCGTTTCTATGACCCGATAGAAACACGGTACATGTTTTCTATTACATATATGCCTAAAAATTCTGCAGCCTGCATTTATCCCCAGTCCACAGTGTGCAGTGCCCAGTCCTCAGTAAGTTTTTTGCACTGACTGTCTGAATAATCCTGTTTGCAGTTAAAGCGTGATAAATTACGTAAAATACTGGAGGTAAAATGCAACTGTAATTTTACTTTAAAAGTCTTAACACCTTCATTTTACCTTAGGGCTGCAGTCAGTCTGCAGTTTGCAGCTTAAAGTCTTCATTTTACATTGACTGATCTCATTTCTACCAAGTTTGACTTCACTGTAAATCAGGTGCATTTCTCATCGGTCTACCTGTTACCCCTGGGCTGTAGTCAATGTACAGTCTGCAGCCCACAGTCTCCAATTTACACTGACTGATCTTATTTCCACCTCGTTTGACTTCAATGCAAATCAGGTGCATTTCTCATTGGTCTTCGTGTTACTCCAGGGCTGTAGACTGTCAATGTGCAGTCTGCAGCCCACAGTCTCCAATTTACGCTGACTGATCTTATTTGCACCACGTGTGACTTCACTGTAAATCAGGTGCATTTCTCATTGGTCTTCATGTTACTCCAGGGCTGTAGACTGTCAATGTGCAGTCTGCAGCCCACAGTCTTCATTTTACACTGACTGATCTTATTTCCATCGCGTTTGACTTCACTGTAAATCAGGTGCATTTCTCAACGGTCTTCGTGTTACTCCAGGGCTGTAGACTGTCAATGTACAGTCTGCAGCCCACAGTCTTCATTTTACACTGACTGATCTTATTTCCATCACATTTGACTTCACTGTAAATCAGGTGCATTTCTCAACGGTCTTCGTGTTACTCTAGGGCTGTAGACTGTCAATGTACAGTCTGCAGCCCACAGTCTTCATTTTACACTCATCTGACTGATCTCATTTTTACCAAGTTTGACGTCACTGTAAATCAGGTGTGTGCTTGAAGCTTTTGCAAGCTGCAGACCACAAGCTGCGGACCGGGTAAATTGAAACACAGACTGAGAATACATGTAAGCACTGTTTCAACAGAAACCAAACAAGCATGACCCAAGTATTGCATTTAGTAGTAAAAAAAAAGAATTCTTGACATCACAACCAAAACAAAAAAAAGTTAAAATTAGATTGCAAATCATTTAATTTATTAAATAGTGTTTTCTTTTATAAGAGATAAACTGCATGCACTGTGATATCCAAGCTAGAATAATTGTAATTTGATTTGTTGGCCTTTCTCTTTAAGCTAAAAGGAAAACAGTCTGCCAACATTTTTTAAAGGGATATTGTCGATTCGGTGACAAATGCTGGAATGAACATCCTGGCGGCGGAGGAGGTAAATCAATCCATGTAATTATTGTATTTACCACATACCATGCCTTCACAAGTATTGTTCATTAGTGGCTTGCAAACTGTCTTGAATTCTCCCAACCCCCTCCCCCCCCACCTCCTTCCACCTCATGTACATTGAACATGGATAAAATCTTCCATTGCATAACTAAAAAAGAAATTGCCTGTTGTTGTTGTTATTATTGTTGTTGTTGTCGTTAATGTTGTTATTATTGTTGTTATTATTGTTGTTGTTGTTATTGTTATTGTTGTTGTTGTTATTATTATTGTAACAGTTCTTGTTATTTTTTATGACCACATTTTTCTTCTCCAGTTAGGAACATGGTAAATGACTAAAACTTGTTTCTAGACTCTTGAGCTTGTTTGCCTTTTGAAATACAGGTGGTGGTGGTTTTGGTCAGCAGCAGCGGTCAGCATTTAGTGGAAATAGGCAGTGGAACAGGTCAACGTATCATAACAATCAGGTTATCAATCAATGATTAATCCTCTACAGGAAAAGTAACTACATGTACATGGTCTGTTAATGGTCCTGGGATGTGAAGCTGTTCAGAGTGCACATTTTATAATGCCATCTACCTGATAAAAATCACGAACTGTGGATTAGTGTTGACATTTAACAAATTATGCTTACTTGCCGTGTTATTAGTAAGAGCAATTTTCAAGAGTATGTTAAATTTAATGACAGGCAAATTTACCTTCGTTTTAGTTTTAATACAGTTTGAGAATAGCTTCAATTAGTAAGTAACTGGCTTAGTTTTAGTTTTACAACACTTTGTCATGAAAACCATTGACTTTGAATCAGTCAACATTACTGTTTTTGGGGTGCACTGAACGGACAGGTAATTTGAAATTACATACTCTTGCTTACTCAATCAGTTTTGAATTAATTGATGTTTGGTGAACCTAATAAAAATTTTACTCAAGCATGCAATACCTCTTACATTTACAGACAATGGGGATTGTTATCATGTATTTGTGCCTGCCCAATATTTCATTTATTTTCCTCCTTGCAGAATCGTTTTGAAGCTTTATCCTCTGGATCTAGAGACAAATTTGGTGGTGTGCATTCAAATGATGCAGATAGTGAGCAGACAATATCTCAAATCAAGTATGGCAAAAATACTTAAACTGATGACACAATTATTATGCAAATGCCTACATCTACATTGTATGCACCAAACATAGTGCAAATGTCAGACTTCTTTATTTTATTTATCTAAATTTTCTCAGTAAATGCATGCCTATGGCTTGGATGGTTGCTACAATAAAAAAGTAATTGCACTACTGTGGGACTACTAACAAGTATGGCATGTATATATATACAGTGCATGTACTAATTTTGTTCTCAACTAAGTTGAGTACAAAATTGGTATGCATGCCTATGGCGTGGATAAAAAACTTCTAATGTATATTATTAAAATGCTATTGCTCGCTAATAATCAGACCCTTAGCCCACATACAGTATGGGTAAGGGCTATAGGTCAATAGCCGATGAGGCAAAACCAAATGGAAGATTGATTCATGGCCCTTGAGGGCGAAGCTCTAAATAATAAAAATTAATTGTTTTAGTATCACCCATTGTGCCGGACAGAAAAGGAAATAATTAAGTGTAATAGCAGATGGAAGTTGAAGAAATACAATTTATTAGAGAACAAAACGAAAGAAAGCATCATGCAATTTCGCTACTTTAACTGGTGTAGCCAATCAAAATGCAGGATTTGCATTAATCCACTAATTGAGCGATACAACGTACACGTACTAAATTATAAATACAGTATACAGCTGTACATGTAGATGTATTAAATATATCATTTACTTGTTAGCTGCCGTCCAAGCGATATATATACACATAGGTGGGCATGCTACTTCTTCGATATCTCTTTTACAGGTCAAAGAAAAAGATTATCTCAGTTACCTGCTCGTGTGTGAAAAAAATAATGAGAAACCATCAGTAACAACATCATCAGAGACCTGAAGAATAAAAGACGAGTGTCATGCACTTACACTTGACTAGTGAAAAGCTATTTGGTACAGTACTGTATATGGTTAACAGTGTTTCCTTCAATTGATTTGGATTAAATTGTGTTGTATTCCCACAGAAAAACAATAGAAAGTGACATGGAAATTTGGGGAAACTCTAAACAGTGGCCACTGTCATGTTATACGTACACAAAGGGAGAACCGTGTTTGCAAGGCAAGTGTTGTGCCATGCACATGTAGCTAGAGCTGTGTGCTATAAAGTGCTTCTTCATAGATATTTACAGGTAGATTTATTCATTAACCCATTGTTTAATTGTCTGGGCTATACAGAAACTTCATTGAGAAAAGTATATCTTTGATATAAGCTCTCTGAATGACAAGCATGTTTCTGAAACCTTGAAATCTATGAAACGATGATAATTTGGTAAATGAATTTTATTCATTTATGCAATATTACTCATTATAAAACATGACAAGATTAATAACCCCGGCATATAGTGCGCCTTACATGTATACTTAATCAATAAAATTGCCTCAGGTCCCATAAAATTTAGTCTTGACAAAATACATGATTGTGTATCCCAGACATCTGCACATTATATATAATTATTCTGATCTGAGTTTGTATTTTTCCAGGGTGCACAAAAACTCAGACTCCAAAAACTCAGACCTCGGACCTCATACCCCGAAAATTCAGACCACCAAAACTTGGACCCGAAAACTTGGACCCCTCGAAATAAGAAGAAAAAACAGATTTACAGTAAATTTGTCTCAAAGTTCATTGGCAACAGCCACACTAGTAGCTAGGCAAGATGATAAACTGCTCCAGTTGATTGCTGTCACCCCGATCAAACAGTGAAAATCAAATATTCATCTTGTCTGGTTTATCGCTAAAACGTTGGTCAAACAGTGAATAGCAGCCGACACTGTTTTGCAAGAGACCTTTTTTATGCAATCGTGTGCAGAAAATTTGTTGCTCTCTTAAACTATTCGTTTGAAACAGAAATTTTATCACAATCTGCTTTTTGACTTTATGACTGTATACATGTTGCATGACTGTCTTCATGCAACGGCAGAACTCACAGGCAGGAATTGACAAAATCTAGAAGAGAAGCTTTGTGGATGCAAAACTGACTTCAAGGTGAATGACACTTAGTACAGCAGTTCTGTCTTTCTATTTCTTGGTAAAAAAGTGGCCACCAATTAAAAATGCTATCAGAGTGTCAGCTGCTATCAACGCGGCAGCGATAAACCAGCAAAGATAAAATTAATATCACTGCATTCTGGCTATTGCCTATGAACAAAGAACCATCAAGGTAATAAGAACTGAGACAAGTTTTAATCTCTATTTTGAATCACCATGGGTCTGAGGTTTCAGGGTCTGAGTTTTCAGAGTCTGAGTTTTCGGAGTCTGAGGTCTGAGGTCTGAGGTCTGAGGTCTGAGGTCTGAGTTTTTGGGGTCTGAGTGTTTGTGACACCCGTTTTTGCAGTTAGAGCAGTTTTCAGTTGAGTGTCACAAAACCAAAACCAAACCAATTGCTTACCAATTAGACTACTCAGCCAATCTCAAACTGTACACTCAGCATAATTACAGTAAAACCAAAACCAAAGTAATTGTGTAATTACTTTTTCCACTCAATTGAAAAGTGCTCTATTGATTTATTAATTCATAATTATGTAATATGTATTTATTTATTTAATATTATTTGATCTAGTTATTTGTAATTTAATTTTGTCATTTATGTTTATGTGGCTGCAGGTTTGCTGGATTTCTCAGCTGAAGAAATCCGTCTTGAGGCATACAAAGCTAATGCTGAAGGCAAGGGGGATACTTATGTGAGTACTAGTGTTGGTTTCTGATACATGTATACAATTGACTTGTAATTCATAGCTCTACAAATGAGTGGCGATTAAGTACAGTGTAATCAGTTGATTACTTCGGTTTTGGTTTAGGTTTTACTCGCGTAAGGGGTTGAGAGTGGTTGAGTTGTCTAATTGGTTTGGCCAACATGTTTTATCAGAAACAGTTACCTTCCCAATAAGATGTACATTTTGATTCCACTCGTTCTGATGAAACTGCAATAGTTTATAATAGTTTAAATAGTGATTATGTGCCAACAGAGCAGATTAGTAATACATGTATTTTCATCTGAGTATTGTAAAGACAAATTACCAAATTAGCCTACTCACAAACCGGTAAAACCAAAACCAACACTTATATCCATGGAATGAATGAAAGTTTTATTTAATTAGGTCTTCATATTTGGCAGGATTATTCAACAATTTCATAATTATTATTTCATATTTTACAGAGCTGTGTGTGTTTTAGGGACGTTTTACCAATGAGGACACTTTAATTTGAATCTCATCAGCATTTGTCCATATCTAGACATATATGAAAACCAAAATTGTTTCTGTCATTACTGTCAACGTGCTTAATTGAAAACTGCTCAAAGAAACATACCTGTTTTAGCAATTTGACTATTGGTCCTTATAAGGTGTACTCTCTCGTTTACAGCAACAAGACCTAAAAGAACTTATAAGTGTAAATCAGCAAAGAAGACTTCAGTTGAGCGAGATGTCAGTCGCTCAGATTGTAAGTTAATAAAATTAAATTCAGCTATAGGGAAACAAATACATGTATGTGCAACAGATGCAAATAGAATGAATTTTTTTTTAGTGGAACCTTGTAAATACCACCACCTTCGGGCCATCAAAAATTGGTCATATTAAAGGGGTTCTTTACTAAAGAACCCCTTTACTATGACCAATTTTCCATGGCCCGAAGGTGGTTGTATTTAAGATTTTATAAGAAAATGACTGACTGAGCTTTTTTCGGGCCAGAATAAAAATTAATGAATGGCGATATTAACGAGGTGGTTGTCTTAACGGGGTGGTCTTATGGCGGGGTTCTACTAAATAATTTGGGTAGCAGTCAAGATTTTACATGTAGTAAACTCCCTATGATGCTCACCATACATGGAAGTCTGGACACCAGAAAGAAAAGCATAATGTCCTGTCAACACAGTGCTGGAGGAATGTGAAACTGCAGCTTTATTTCTACAGTTAGGGCTACTGTGCATTCTAATCTGTCACAAAAAGGACGCATTTTGAATATGCTCTTCAAATCAAAGGAATTTGAAAATGCCAGCTTGGTGTTTTAATGTGGGCCGAAAAATTTTCAAAACATAGCTTTTAGAAAGCGATGACGCTATGATAAACATGTGATTTCCCGCCCAAAGTTTTTTTCAAACACAAATTCAGAGAGACAATTTTTACTTCTTCCAGTGCAGTTTGGACATACATGTACAACTTTGGACGAAAAAGTACTTCATGTAATTTTCTTAGTCAAGAGGTCTGCATTGGGGAAGGGTCTTTGAGTATGGTCCAAGGCTGAAGGCCACATGCCATACAGTAACTCTAGACTGAGGGAGATGTTTTTAACTATGACTGTACAGACCAACCTAAGCTGGCAAAATAATGATGTACATCACTTTTGTATATTTTTTCCCTAAGCAACAAGAGATCAAGCAGCAGACCAAACTCCCGAGCTCAGAAGCCATGGAAGCAGGAACATCCATTTTTCAACAGACAAACACAGGAGGTGGAATGTTTGGTAGCAGTGGTTCCTTAGGCCAGTCACAAGGGGGATTGGGTGGAAGCTTTGGAGGTGAGAGTTCTTTTCTTCATTCAAGTGGATTCTCAACTGTTTCAGGCAGTTCAAGCCAATCAGGTCTGTTTGGAACAGCAAGTACTAACAACCAGTCAGGCGTGTTTGGACAGAGCAGTGTTTCAGGTGTTACAGGAAGTGTCTTTGGCAACAATGCCAACTCAACCAACCAGACAACAGGAATGACTGGACTTACGAGTACTTTCACTGCAAACAACCAATCAGGTGGCTTGTTTGGTGCAAGCTCTGGCCAATCAGCTGGTGTGTTTGGTGGTGTAAAAACTGAATTAAAACCTGGTCTATTTGGTTCATCTCCACCAACAACATCAAGCGGGCTTTTTAGCAGAGGAGGTCAAGTGCAGAAAGAAAGTAGCATCATCTCTATCAGTCAAGCATCAGACAATACCATGGTAGGTGCACTTAATGTTTTTGCATGTGGAACTGCCTTCTTTGTTTCCAGCTACAAGTATCGATCGTAATGTCATACATGGTCAACTAGTTCCTTTTTACATAATTTCACTGTAAAATGAATGATGTAACAAATGCCTGGGCTGTCTACATTGTATTAAATTTTAGGGGTCCTTGTAGAGGCATTTTAATATTTTAAGGACGTCCGCACTAATTGTTTCTGTGCATCCTTACTGTGCATGCAAATAAACACGCCACATCATGCATGGAGCACCCACGCTAATGAAAAGAACAATTATGATGGCTGTGGCCACTGCTACAGCTTTGCTTGGATGTTAATAACAATCGTGGACGTTTGGTGACCCCTACTGGTACTTTTCTTTTCTCTTTATTTACAACCGTCTACACATTGTCCAAAAATTCAATGTGGGAAGTTAAAAAAAATTCAAGATTTCTGTCCACGGGACATCAAATCCTGCCATCTTGCGACTGCAAGGTGCGTGAAACTGTGGCGGCTAAGTACAAACTTGTTCTTTAAAGTGCCCCGGTGATCAAAAATATCATTTCTTTTCTTCAGAGTTTGAAAGTGTGTTTGCTTAACACTTGACTGACAAAATTTTGAGTTTTGATTTTTACCCAAAGTCCGTTTTAATACTTTCACAATCCTCCATTTAATTTACTTAGGTTCAAAACTGACCGATTGGACCTCAGAGGGTTGGATCCAGGTAAAAGTGACGTCAAAGGCTCACTAGCTTAAAATTTCAGCACGTGAATGCGGCTTATTATAATGACTTTTTGTAAGAAGCCCAAGTTTAAAAGTCTGAAAGCCCAAAACTCCTGTGCTGCATATTAATTCTGCAGCAATTATATACTCACACATTGCAGTCTTAAACTAGTGAGCCTTTGACATCATTTTCTCCTCAATCCAGCTAAACTAAACAGGTGCCGTTTTTAATTAAGGCTTAAAACTCATGTCACTTGGTGTTTAGTAAGTTAAACATAGTTTTGAAATCCAAAGAAAATTAAGAATGCAGACTTTACCCCTAAGGAGGGTCCAAACATTCATTAGAAGCTTTAGAGACACTTAGCCATTAATAATAATTATTATTATATATGGCACTTGGTATGAAGTTCATTGTACTCAATCCATGGGGTAATAGGAAGCTTTACATTTGACTACGAGTAGAAATTGAGTAAAAGTATGATCTTCAAATTTTAAGCCAGTAACATTTCCAGAGCCCTAATTCTTCAAGTTGGTAGCTCATTGGATGAATTGGGCATGAGATGACTGACAATTTGAAACCGGGAAACTTGAATTGAAAAGTTATTCTAATACTTGATCTCCTACCAGTACTCAAATCTAAAGCCCCTAACGTTCCATATTCCTTCAATCACTTTTGTTTCTTTCACAGAGATCCACATCCTTGCAGTCAAAAACATCTTCCACGGGAACCAAAACAGCAACCACATCACCCACAGCAGCACCTGTGCCATTAGGTTGCAGTGACGAAGATATGCAAGCCTTCAGGGCAGACAGTTTTGTTCTGGGAAAAATACCAGAGTGCCCTCCTCCATTAGAATTGTGTTGACAAATAAATTTAGTTTGGGTGTAAGTATTGTAAATAACAGTGAGAAGTGCAGAGTGCAGGCTCAGTTCTGCTGATGGTGTACACTTCCTGTTGCAGTCAAGGGAATGGTTGAGTAGTTCCTTACCTCTCCTGAAAAATTTTTATTACTTGATTTGCACACTCATAAATAAAAGTGTTCACTCAAAAAACACTGCACAACCAACATCAGGTGACCAATAATGATTAATTTGAGCAAAAATGCCCAATGTGTTTAATATTTTTACATACGTCACATAATTTAATACATCATTATACGGTAGTTAATATTAATTCAATTGAATTATAGTATTATGTAGATTGATGCTAGATAATACACTGGAATACCATGATAATACAACCACCTCTGGGCTATAAAATTGTGGTCCTATCAAATACATGCATGTATTTAATTTTGTATTAAGAAATTGCAAATTAACCCTTTAACCCCTAAGGGGTCTCCCCTCGACGAGTAGAAATCACATCTGGCATTAAACAGAGTAAAATCAATAAGTCACTCTCAGGGGATAAAGGGTTAAAGCACTTTCTTGCAAGAGGTGGGCATAATGAGCTAGTAATATTGACAACGGAAGGTATTAAGTCAGGTGTTAAGTGTAATTCAATTGCAGTCATGTGTAAAATCACTATTTCGTTGCATGTCATGACCCTTTGATTCCTCTCAAACTGATTTCTTAATTTCATTGTACAAGGTAATTTACATAATGTTTTATTAATCCTAAGACAAATCCTGACTTTTTGTAACCTAAATTATAAAATGTGACCTAGTGACTCTGTACTTTGTACTTTTATATCCATGCAAAACAACATTCATCTTATTATTAGCAGCTGGTTGATAATTCCTATATTTCACGTTAATTGCCTCTCTGGTGCATGTCATGTAGACTCTGACATGCCTTAAACTAGACTTGCTTCAAATTGAAATGATGCAGCAGACTCTATAATATTACATTGTATTTGTGTCATCAATTACGAGTAGTGTTGTTTGGACATGTAGTTAACATAGTTAGCAAGACTGGCCTTTAAGCCAGACCTCTTTTAAATACCTCAGGCTCTAGAACACTACATGTACCTTTGTACCTAAGAGTAATTAAAAAGTGTAAAACAATTTCAAAGTACCAGTGTTCCACATAACGATTGTATACTGTAAATAATCAGGATGACATTTATGATGCAAATATCAAATGAACATTTTTCACATAAAATGATAGCAACTACAATTGAATCTCTACTATTGACTTGAGCAGCTCTAACTTCAGAACAAGCCTAGTTGGTATCTTATTATGTTCTTGGCTAAGACGCTCAATCTTTGCTTGTCTAGACAGAATTACACTTACTTGGGGGGTAGGACCATGACAGACTACCATCTTGAAACATTTACATTGTTAGAGAGAGCAATATTTGCAGATAATTTATAGATACTCTGCACAATTTGAAACAGTTTCTGCAGAGCATGGTCTCCATTGGATGGTTGGTGGACATGCATGAAGTTCACCTGTGTGTCACTTCAATTCAAGTTTAAATCTTAATCTTCAGACAATGTCCTTATCTAGTATTTTAGACACTTTCAGTCAGAGTAGTTCTGCAAAAGTGACTTGCACACTTCATACACAGCAAACTGAATTCCGATAGTGGGTGCCACCTACAAGCAATAACAAACAATCTTTAGCAGTGGTCTGTTTTCATTATAGTGATGATCAGTGATCAAAACTGATAACAGTTTAAACTCATCTGACTTTAAGTTAGAATGAGGTTAGACTTGCATTCTAAACTAACTCAAGGCTGTGGCTCATAATTTGTAATAAATAAATTAGGATCTACGGTTTGGTTAGAGTGCATTGATTACAATAAGTGAACATTTACTGTTGTGTTAAACCCAGTTTAGACCGGCAGCTAATCCAGTGCTGGCCTTCACTCAGTTGTGCAACAGTAGGCTCCCAATTATAAGAATGCAGCCTTGAGTGACAAAGAGAGAAGGCCAAAACTCGAATAGACCACAACTTGCTTATTTTATGCCATTTATACCCAGTGGTTGTAACTGTGGATATGGTACATGTAAATTGTCTACTTGAAGCTAATATTTGTCCCTTGGGAGTACAGGCGCAGGACTTTACTGGCTGGTAATCAAGCCTGGTGTAATAATTTTTGAGCTTTAAGAAATTAAATTTATTTATTAACAACTAATTAAAATTCATTTTTAATGATATATGATATGACAATGATATGTACTGTGTACCTTCAAAAGATTTGGCCACATTCCCTTGAAAAGACCATGAATTCCTTCAGTTTTAGCGATCACATTAAAAGCATGCCAGGTTGAGTTGTACTTGAACAGTTCACCAGTTGCACCCTTCATCTGCATGCGACGACGTACCACATCAAGAGGGTAGGTACCTGTTGAACGAAATGTGCTTAAAAAACCATGCTGTGTTTTTTGGTAACTGCATGTAAAGCAACATTCTTCGATAAAAAGGTAAGTAAAGTTAACCTCCACTAAAAGCCAGCACTTCACAACAGGCACCTCTTTACAATGGCCTCTGTTTTCGGTGTCAGTGGAAAGTTCATGCATTTACAAGTTTTTATTTTGCCTTCTCTGCTCTGACCCAATCCTTGCCACAACAGCAACAGCCACTACAACATCTCCTGACGCCAAAAACAACCTTTGTCTGTCTTGATAACATCCAGGTAATCAACTGACAAAAGTGCAAACAAACCCATTTTTAACTTCTTTCATCAACATGAAGCTTGATTTAATTGGCCCAATGCTTCTGTGATTGTTGTCTGTTTCTGTTTGGTTTCTGCTTTAATTATTTTATTGATTGATAATCTTTTTAGGATCCTAAGGTTGCTTTGATCATGCTGGTCATAATTTTTAAAAAAAATTATGTCTCAGTAAGAGTGAATGACTCGCCAGTTTGCGCGATGGCACCAGCAACAGCTCCACATGAGAGTTTGACGACAACAGGTAAGTCTTGTTGGTGTGTGAGCACCCTTAACTTGTGTCCACCAGCCTCAGCATGGTAGTAAGTCATCACATAGCCTATGGCAAAACAAAAGTTACCACACTAGCTTAAAATTTCAGCGTGTGAATGCGTCTTCCTATAGTTACCACACTAGATTAGCATAAATCCCATGTGTACAAAGGTCAGTGCTGACATGTGACTAGCAAGGGAAGCATTAACAGGAGAGAAAGGAGAATCAAGAATACCCCCGCCATGTTCTTTACTTGTGGTTACTATGCCATACCTTTTAAGCTCTCATAGACTGCAAAATTCATCCCAATATAAGGTGCTATCCCCTATTGAATGCAGAAGAAAATATAATTACACAGTGTACCATATTATTTTATGTGTACTAAATAAAGAAGTTTTAATCATAATTTTAATTACATCCAGTACTAATTACAAGTATGAATTTATTTAAAAAATAAATAATTTTAATAATTAAGAGTATCAATTTACATTTATTTAACTATTTTGATAATTAAGAGTATCAATTTACATTTATTTAAAGCTGATTTCCAGTCCATACTGCGCACTCTCGAGAGTTTATGTTTTTGTTTTGCGTCATGTAAGACATCACAAAATGTAAACACTTCGCAACTACTTACATGAAGGAAATTCAAAGTTTAAAAACAACCGCCATTTTGGATGCGAAGCGGTCGAAGCTTAATACTTCGTTCTTTCTCATATTACTTCATGAAACAACTTCACAACTGTAAAAATCAATGAAGCTGTTGGAAAAAGAATTTGAAAGATCTTGGAGATAAGGTACGTATTTCTTAATGAATGACATCGATTCACATTCCTTCGTGTGAGGCTCACAAACATTGAGGACTGAGACTGCGCAGAACGGACTGGAAATCATCTTTAACTATTTTAATAATTAAGAGTATCAATTTACATTTGTTTAACTATATTAATAACGAAGAGTATCAATTTACATTTATTTAGCTATTTTAATAATTAAGAGTATCAATTTACATTAACTTTTAATAATCATATAAACTGATAAAAATAATTAAAAGCAATGAGCAATGTTGATTTTTTTTAAATTTCGGATCCAACAAAAGTTATTGCACTCTGCAGTATGATAAACTTGAGTTACATTGAAACATGATCCGTATCTATCAGCTGCAGTTTGCCACTTCTACATATATTAGATATCCTATAACTGTATTATTAATACTTCTGAAGTACACATTGATTCATGTGCCACTAAAGTCCCACAAACTGTACACTTATCACTTACTGAAAGGTAGAAGTTACATGTAAATCAGACAGTGCCTGTACATGTTCACTGTACATGTATATACCCAGGGGGAGGGGGCACCCCAAAAAGTGTAGCACATGTACATTTCAGGGGATGAGCTCACCAGAGAAAACCTCTAAGGGGTTCATGCCAAAGTTTCTGCAAAGCACTAGCTCCCATTCTTTTCATATGGGAGTTGTCCCCAGGATATGTATACACCTGTGCAGAAGCATTGTGAGAGCATTCATATATGTCTCTTGCACAACAACACAAAGGAGTGACCTGCACACTTACTATAAGAGATGGTCCTAGTCCTCTGAATAGACATCCGCTAAATAATCCTCCTTCTTCTCTGACAATGGTAACACATGCATGTCGTATATTTCTAGAACGTGCAAACATTCATCTCAGTCTCATAAAGAGGTTCATGACAGTGAATGATATTTATTTAATACATGTAGCTCATGCTTGCTAAAGGAGTCCAGAACATTTTGTAAGGATTACTGTATTTCTGATAGGAGGGAAAGGGGGTTGGGCAAGAACAAAAGACATAATAGCTACAAATAATATACATGTAAATGGTGCAAAGAGAGAGACTCAAAAGAAATTATTGTGTAATTATTTGTAATTATCATTCAATGCAATTTTTACCCCATTTTCATTGGCTGGGAGCCCACCACGAGACCTGCAAATAAGGTCATGACTGTCAGTGTATCTCGCAGATCAATTATTTGCCTCAGCCTTCGGCTTCGGCGAATAATTGATTGACTCGCCTCTGACAAATCATGATATTTTGCTCAATCTCATCCAATAATTGTAAATTATTATGGTCAGTAAGAATATTAAAATTAACATTCATCATCGATGCAAAAATTCCCTTACCAATACAGAATTTACCTAGTCAGCGAATTTGATGCTGATCTTGGATTAACTTATAATAATTATATTAATAATCAACAACGCTCTGAACAATCAATCTAAGAACTTCGTAGTAAAGTTACTTGAACCTGACATGCTACACCAATTCCATTTAACAATTTTGCAAGCTCTCTTTAGTGAAAAGTCTCTAGACCATTTATTTTCACTTAATGTCTGTGGCATTATTACGCAAAAATCACTGACATTTAGTGGTGGGAGTGCTAGATTCTGGGGAACAATGATCTCACCTGTAGCGTCTCTCACTTCCTTCTCCTTGAACAGCTAGTCTCGTCCTTGGCAAAAAAGAGAAGTGATATAAATAAATTACCAACATTACTAAAAGGTCCTGGTTCACCTGATTTTAAAGCAAATCAAACATATTGTAAAAAGTGAAGCCTTGGAGCCAGTACTGACTCATAGCTGCCGGAGCTTATCCTGGTTTCTGTAGCATGAAGCAGCTAGGAGTTTTCCTACTCCCCCTGGATGGGATGCTAGTCCATCGCAGGTCACTTCCCCGCAATTTGAAGGGTTTCCCCAACAATTCACCGGTACCCATTTATACACCTGGGTGGACAGGCACTGTGAGAATTACGTGTCTTGCCTAAGAACACAACACAGTGTCCCCTGGCCAGGTGCTCAAACCTGCACCACTTGATCCAGGGACGAGCGCACTAACCACGAGGCCACTGCGCCTCCCCCCCCCAAAAAATTTATTACTGAATTCTGAACTTCTAATTATTTACCAGGTAGCTGGTGTGAGGCATGAGGTAATCCATACCACTGATCATGATTAGGAAATTTTAAACTGCAATGAATTTCCGCCAAAAAAATTAGCAACGCATTGAACTTTACCCATAAACAAAGTTGCACGTATCAAGCTGTTCTTGGCAAATTTGCAGTTGTTTGCGCGCATATCCGCTTTTTCAAGATTCAATATTTCCAAGTGTTTAAAGTCAAGAAACCTTAAAAGTGCTTCTTTTAGTCCTCTTAGGAATTTAATTACCCGTTTGCATCTAAAATTTCTTCCAAAAGTTCAGAAAAACTATAAAAACAGCGCATTTCAAGGCGGGCGGCCGACTGTACTCTAATGACTGATAGTATATGAGTAGCTCAGCCAATCAGATTGTAGCATTTGCATTAATATACTAGACAGTAGAATTCTACTAATAAAAACTCCATAGAAACACCATACATTGGTCTTTTACATTGAAGTAAAATGTTGCTTTTGACTGCACTTTTCAATGCTATACATGTAGTTTGAAAAAGAATATTGCTACAGGTCTTGATCATGACTATTTCATAATTTCATGACAAAATTGGAGATAGAGAAAAAGTTTGGATAATTGAGAAATCTGGATAATCAAGCTTCAACAGTTAACTGTACTTTTCACTGCAGCTAATTGAAATCTTTTGCACTCTGACCATATGAAAATTCTGGGAAGTTAATTTATAAATTTAAATCTTGGTTTAAAATCATAAGCTTTGGCTTTACTTACCACTTGTTGATCAGAGACTAGCTTCAAAGAAATCCTAGGGTGCTGTATTGCCTTAAGTTTAATTAACACATACAGTATGGCTATTTTGTTCACCTACCTAATTAAATCAAGAGGATAGGTGACAGTGGAGGACACAATTCCTGCCATTGCTCCAGCTGTTAATCGCATTATTGGGTGCTGTTCTCTTGTGTCTTCAGGAATTTTAAGTAGCTGTTACAGTATCAATGGGACATAAAATAAAATAACAAAAATTAAATTTATTGTCAATTATACATGTAGCAAACTCTTACAGCTGGTACTCACTAGCCTAAGGCATATTAACTAAAGGTGATTCCCTAGTATTGCATCACTACTGCGCACCATTTTCTCATTATTAGCGCATGCATATTAGCACACGTGCACAAAAATATTTAAAATTGAACACAATAATATAAAATTGCTGTTTTAAAATTTAAGTATACAGCTGTATATCCAAAAGTAATTACCGTATTTACTCGAATAAGCGCCACTGCGCTTATTTAATTTTTCGCGCCACAAGTGCGGCGCTTATTCGAGGGCGGCGCTTATTCAAACATTGTACCAGACAAATTTACTTTTTCTATATTTTTATTCAACGGTACACTTTCTATCTGTTAATTTTCCAATGGACTGATACTAAAC
>Ga0126343_10000320_pt1 | contig 17547 bp, 9 predicted proteins | sample Cyp2metagenome_FD_92531 | JGI IMG/M metagenome (GOLD analysis project Ga0126343, IMG submission 92531) | Coral microbial communities from Lord Howe Island, Old Settlement Bay, Australia - Cyphastrea 2 metagenome | ecosystem: Host-associated > Invertebrates > Cnidaria > Coral ...
TGATGGCAAATGCTTGATTGTGCACGTCTTTATTTTCCCCGATATTGGCCTATGCAAACTGAAGCGAATCTTTCCCACTTTTGATAGCTTGACATGCTTGCCTTGAACGGCAAAACCAGATTGTGGATAGCAAAAGCTATCATACCTATGTCGACCGCGAAAGCGAGGGAACCCAGCCTTCTTCTTGGCCTTGACTCTCCGAAAAAAGGCCTTCATAGCTTTATCCAGCCTGTCTCCCACATTCTGCAATACTTGTGAGTGAACCGATAGCAAAGAGGGTCTTTCTTCCCTCATCAGTGGGATGAAAAAATCTTGATCGTACTTCGTTAGGGATTGGCCGAGCTCTTCGTAAGGAAAGTTTCCGCTGCTCCAAAAACTCGTTGTATAGCCACCGACACTCGTCTAATTGCTCTTGCAAAAGCCGCTTTTGTTTCTTAAGTCAGCCGAAGTCTGAACACAAACGATTTTCTTTTCTTCATACAGGCATTTTACCATTTTTAGTCCACTCACTCAAAAGAAAATTTGCCAGAAAACAGGTTAGCTCTTCAGGTCAGTTCGGTGTGGTCTTCGAGCTGTTTCTCTATTCCTTATGGCGAGCTTTCATCCCCCCCCTGAACGGGTGGGGTTTCCCACTTGTCCACGGCAATCACGGAAAAAATATCCGTTTGTGAGAAGCCGGTGATGAGGGATCCCGGATCCATTTTGGATCCAAAATGGATCCCCTCTAGGGAGAACGCGGATTGCCCCATCTCCTTTTTGCTACACTTTTGGGTTTTTCTCGGTTCTATCTGCATTTTCCTCGAAACAGTGCCCGTCAAACAAAAAGAAATCCTCTAAAATGAAGGCCGGTGCACGTCTATTTTTGAGAACGGAAAGGGAGCACACGCCCTTTCCGTTCACCGGTCTCTTGTACAATTTTTTCAATTGGACTTTAGTGGGGATGAGGCGAAAAGGATGGAGGAGAACGTGTGAGTGGTTGACAAGGTCTAGTACAGTTGTTGAGGAGGTGTGTAGTTGTCCCCCTCCCCTAGTCTGCCTTTTTTCGTTGACCTGGGAAGCAACAAAAATGATGATATTTTTTTCTGTGCTAGATTGCGGAGCTTGATGGCCATGCACATGTTCCTCTCCCGCGTGGTACTCTCAATCCTATTTTTGATGATTTGGAAATGATCCAGGAAAAGAATTTTGGTGCGTCCAGGGCACTCCTCATCGATTTTTTCAACAAGCCCCTCCAATTCCTCCAGTTCGATCTTTTCAACCAATCGGATGCGTCCATCCCTCAATAACCTTGTCAAGTACCCGATTTTCTCATCCACTTTCCCTTCCTGATCGTTTTCTCCAGTTTTGAATCCGACGATCTCCAAAAGCCTTTCCTTTACTTCCTCGGACCCACTTTCGTAAGTAACAAAAAGACACATCGGATCCATCCCTAAGTTTTCCTCGACAGACAAGAATTGATAGGCTAGTTGCAACATGAATGTCGTTTTTCCATGGTTCGTCATCGACTGGACAGTCACAAGGTCACCTTTACGAAGGGGGAGGTGTTTGTCTATTTCTGAGTAACCGGTAGCCAAATCTCCAAACTTGCAATTCGGTTTGGTCTTGGAAAAAAACATTTCTAGATTCCTTGGTTGGAAAATTTGGGGATCAAAAAGATTAGGAATTGCCGGCCTCCGGCTTTTCGTAACCGGTCTTCAAATGGGGCGGGTATTAAACCGCTCTTGCGAAGATGCGTGCATGTTCCCCTTGATTCAGAGAGATCACATAGTTTTGATTTCTCGATATTAGGGTGATTTCCCCAGATGGCACAATCACCCCCGTTCGATCAAAAATGATGTTTATTTTCTCAACCTCTTGACCTTCAAAAAGCAATTTGGGAATATGCCCGATCTGAAATTTTTGCAAATTTAGCTTGAAAGGACGGGACTCCTTGGCATTGGGGGTCAGCTGCTGCTCGGTACATCTTTGACAAGATAAAGTGTCTCCCACTTTCTCGATCAAAAACTCGATCTCCCCAGTGAGATTGAGGGAGACCTTACGACTCCACTCAAGTTCTTTGGCCAATCGGTGCGCACTTGTCTCAAACTGGTATCGATTAATCATCGAGTGTGAACTGAAAATGGCAGATGAGCCTACAATGGCTAAAATGCTCATGCAAACAAAGAGTTCCATCAACGTCATATTCCTTCTCCGAAGACCCGTCATTTAGCCGGCTTGCTTCTGCGCCTGTTCCTCAATCCAGGGATAGTCCAAAGGCCGATTGTGCGTGAGACAAAATTCTTCGTATTTTGTAGAAGTGATCCGAATATCATCTCCCGATTCATTTTTACTGATGTGCAACGGTTGGTTCCATCCGTCTGTGAGACATTTAGTGATTTGAGAAATTCCAAACCGTTGGATAGCACACTCGACTTCATCTTGTAAATTCACATTACTCAATGTTTCAATTGGAGATGTCCCAGATTCCAAATGAACTATCTGGTAGACTTTCTTAATGTTTTCTATAGTTTTAAAGGCTTTCGCTTTATCCAGACTGCCACGCATATTAAAACCAACCACACTGCTGATAATTCCAATAATAGCAATGACAATCATCACTTCTATAAGGGTAATCACCCGTTTTTTTCTGCTTTTCACGAGATTCTCCTATCTTTAGGTTATCGAACTTACATCGGTTAGAGGCAAAAGGACGGCAAGTAAAATAATCGCAACGACAAAACCGAGAAACAGGAGAATGACTGGTTGCAAAAAAGAGGTCAGGCGATTCAAACTACGTTCCAAATCTTGTTCGTAGATCTCGGCAATGTGGTGCATGAGCTTTCCCATGTTTCCCGAATCTTCCGCAAGAGAGACGATCCGAATGACTAACTGAGGAATAATGGGGTATTTTACTAACTCTTTAGACAATTTTCCCCCTTCTAGGATGGTTGTTTCGGCTTGGGTGATGACCCTTTCGAAATCGCTGTTTTGCATCACACACTTAGATAGTCGCAGCGCATCTAAAAGGGAAACACCGCCTCGGATCAATACGGAAAAGACCCGGCAAAACCTCATCATAACGGCTTTGGTAGTCAAACTATCGATGATTGGTATGTGCAAGGAAAGTTTTTGGATCAATTCCTTGCCCGTCTTGTGTCTGATGAAGAAAGCTAACACACAAGCAACTGCTCCGAAAGAGGAGGAAATCCAAGCAACATTTTTATTTAAAAAAGCACTTATCGACAAAACTGTTTGGGTCAAAGGATGGATGGCGCGTCCTTCAAAAAGATCTTGCATGGAAGGGATTAAAAAAAAGAGCAGAGCTCCAATTACCACGAGCGCAAAACTGCCCAAAAAAATCGGATAAATCATCGCCGTTGTTATTTTTTTTCTCATCTCTTGGGCGCGTCTGATCAGCTTTGAAAGCTCTTTGAAGCTGTCGGTAAGCGATCCCGATTCTTCGCCCGCCTTGACCATAGACACATAGACATTATCAAAGATTTTTGAATAGCAAGCGAGCGCTTCTGACAAAAGTTGACCCTGTTTGACTTTTTCACATAAATTGAGGAGCAGCATGTGAGCCTGAGTTCCCAAATATTTTTCTTTTAAAGTCACCAAACTTTCGTAAAGAGGCAGTCCAGCTTGCAACAAAATGTAAAGATCGCGAGTTAGGTGTGAGAAAAGCCCAGAGGAAAGGGTTTGAGATGCGGCTTGCTCTTTATAAGGGGTGAGAGTAATGACTAAAACATTTTGCTTGCACAGTCGATTTTTTGCTTCCTCTATAGAAGCAGCATTGACGACACCAAAAGTCTTTTTGCCCCGAGGATTAAGGGCCGAATAATGGAAAAGCACCACTGTTAACCATAGAGTTCAATTTGTCGCGTCACTCGAAGCACTTCAGCTGTTGTCGTCACCCCTTGCACGACTAACGCGCTCCCTTCGTCCCGGAGAGTCCTCATCCCCGTTGCAACAGCTACTTTCTGGAGTTGGGTTGCATCTGCTGAGCTGAGAAGCTGCGTTTTTAAAGCGTGATTTAGAGGCATGAGCTCATAGATACCACACCTCCCACGGTACCCCGAACCAAAACAGGCCTTACACCCCTTACCCTTGTATAATACTCCCCGCTTCAAATCACTTCTCTCGCAGCCCAATTCGACGAGTTCGGTCTCTGTTGGTTCGTAGCTCATTGCACAATCCTTGCAAATACAGCGCACCAAACGTTGTGCAAGCACTGCCAAGACAGAAGAAGAGAGGAGATAGGATTCAATCCCCATGTCGATCAAACGGGTCAAAGCAGAAGGAGCATCGTTTGTGTGCAGAGTGCTGAGAACCAGATGCCCCGTCAATGAAGACTGAATTGCAATTTCAGCTGTTTCCCGATCCCGAATTTCTCCAACCATGATGACGTCGGGATCTTGTCGCAAAATATGGCGTAATCCGGTTGCAAAAAAAAGTTGAATTTTGGGATTCACGCCGATTTGTGCGATTCCAGATAGCTTGTATTCGACTGGATCTTCAATTGTCATGATATTCAGTTCTCGAGATTGAATTTCGGAAATGACACTGTAAAGCGTAGTGGTTTTCCCACTCCCCGTGGGTCCAGTAACGAGAATAATCCCCTGGTTTTGGCGGAGATATTTACGCAGATCAACGAGAATGTTGTTGCTCATTCTCACTTTATCAAGCCCCAAAATCACGTTCGTATTATCTAAAATCCGAAGCACGACCCGTTCACCATGGACGATGGGAACGGTGCTCACGCGAAAATCAATCTGCCGCCCGCCCATATTCAATTTAATGCGACCGTCCTGAGGCAGTCTGTGCTCGGCGATGTCGAGTTTTGCCATTACCTTCGTGCGAGTCACTAGCTGATTTTGCAAATCAGGAGGAGGGGAATGGCGAAACTGCAGCACACCATCGATACGATAGCGCACAGTCATGGTCTCTTCAAAAGGTTCAAAATGAATATCGGAAGCCCCCTGCTGGATCGCTTCGGTGATGATCATATTTAAGAGTCGAATCACAGGAGAGTCATCGGAGTTACTCAGTAGATCGTAATTTTCCTCGTTTCCCTCTGGCTGGGAAACGGAGTGATCTTTCTTCAGCCCTTCGATGTAGCGAGAAGCATCTTGTTCTCCTTGGTGATAACATTTTTCGATTGCTTTTTTGAGAGCATCTTCGCGGCAAAATACCTCTTCAATTTCCATCCCAGTCATGCAACGAATGTCCTCGAGTGCTTCCAAATCATGAGGACGTGAAATGGCAACGACGAGTGTGGTCCCCTTTTCCTCCAGGGGAAGAACTAGCCTTTCTTTGACAAAAGAATAGGGTAATTTGTGCACTTTTTCTTTGATGAATGGATAGGTAGAAAGATCTAAAGCAGCTTTAATTCTAAACCTCTTGGCTAAGAGAAAGTCGGTGTCTTGGTCTTGCTCTACACTCATGCAACTTTTCCAAACAAAAGTTTAAAGCTGTGCTCAAAAAGCATCTGTTTTTGCCGTTTCTTGGCCCGTTCGATGCGCATCAAAAATTCGGGCACATCTCCCGGACGTTTGATGAGTTGTTCGTAACACATCTTGTCCAAATCCCCTTTTTCATCAAAGATAATTTTAGGAGTGATACAAATAAACATCTCGGTTTCCTCATCGCTCATCTGCGAGTCACTGAAAAATTTTCCGATTCCTGGAATCTCCCCTAAAAAAGGTAGCTTCCGACTCACGTCTTCAGCCATTTTTTTTCTCAAGCCACCCAAAACCACCGTTTCACCATCGACAACACGCACCTGATTTTCGATGTGGCGCTTAAAAACATCGGGCTTATGATTATTATCCTGAACGTGTTTAATCGTATCAAATTTAATATCAGTCGTGAGCGTGATGTAATGAATGCTTTCTTCGGGGAATTCTGGTTCATGCACAGTGGGCGTAATCTCTAGCGTAGTTCCATAATCGGAACGTGAAAACGATTCTTTAAAAATAACGCTTTTTTCGGTGTCGACCGGAGCAGCCCCATTCGAGATTGAAATCTCATCGACCAGTGAGATTTTAGCAGTTGTTTGATTTAAAGTTGTCACCAACGGAGCTGAATTGACCCGCATATCTTCTTGGGACAGGAAAAAATTATAAGCAATATCAAATGCTGGCCGAAAACCCGTGGATTTTTTGCGGAAGAGAAAAAAGTCCACAATCCCCTTTTTTGCCGGGGGCACACCTTGAGATGAATGTGAGGTTTTCTCATCGATTGCATAACGCAGTCCCGTTTTCTGGGTATTGCTTGCCTCCGATCCTAAACGCAAGACATTAATTCCAAAATTATTTTTACTATTTGCCCGTTTTTCGAAGAGCAGGACTTCGATTTGCACCATCTTTTTGGGAATATCGAGTTTGCGCAGCAAACTCTCAATTTTTGGTAAAGTATCGCGACGCACCACCATCGTTATGGTTCCAGTTTTAGGGAAGGGGATGAAATTATCTGTGAATGTTTTTCCCTCTTTAGGCTCACCTACCATCTCTTTGTTTGGCGGCATCACAAAATTGGAAGGATGGGAAAGGAAGCCGTAAGCAGCATGTCCAGTTTCGGAGTCGATCAAGCGCCCTTTTTGAAAAAAATTATTTTGATTTTTCGGTTCTCCTTTTCGCATATCCGCATAAATCAAAGAGGCGTAGATTTTCTGTAGCACTTGAGCTACCTCCTCTGGATCGCTGTGACGGCAGGTGTAAGAAAAAATAGTCATATCCATCGGATCTTTGATCTGATTTTGGGTTTCGTCGATGAGTCTCTCTGCTCTGGTCACGATCTCTTGTGGCCCAATTAAAACCAAAGCCCCTTCGTTCTCTAGAGGGAAAGTCACAAAATCACTCCATTCCCCTTTTACCAATCCCATCCGCGTTTTTTGCTCCGAAATTTCAAAATAGGATTTGAGTATCCTGTCCATCTCATGGGGAGGAATACGATTCGTGGAGACAATACGAGTGATTTTTTCACTTCCTTTTTCCCAGATCGCTTCGTAAAGAGCCAGTAGCTTCTCTACTTCTTCTTTAGAGGAGACGATCGCGATTTTGTAGCCCACTTGATAGACAAAAGTGCCTTTTTGATCTTTAAATCTCTCAAAAAATTGGATCACTCCCTTGACTCTCTCTGGAGGCGGGGTGAAAACATAAGCAATACGGCTGTGCGTTGGCACGCGCATCAACCCTTTTAGAGAATTGACGACGATGTCAACAGCAGTGAGATCTTGTTTTATAAGATAGAGCTGTCTCGTATAGGGGTTGAGTTGTTTAATCCCGATTCCGTTTTGGGAGAGGATAATTTCCAACAGGTCATTCCATGATTCACGAGGGATGGGGACACTAGAATGCATGTGGATCTTCATCGAAGAGATCTCTGGGGGGATCATGTACAAGTAATCGGTTGAGCCGTATTCCATGACCAGGTGAGACAAAGATGTCTCAGCTTGATCCCAAAAGGCGTACCCTTCATCCTCTTTTTTTGTCTCTTCAATCGCAAAAATGTGCCACTCTTTTTCTAGCTCAACAATTTCACTCCGAATATCGTTGATCTCTTTGAGTAAGATTTGAAACTCCTCCTCATTGGCACCTTCCAAATAATATTCGTTGACAAGTGCATATTTTTCCTCAAGCTGGATCCTCAGTCTGCATAGTTGTTTATTGAGCTCATCTAGAAAACCCCGCAGCTCTCTTTGATCTTTTTTTAGGCTAAAGGCCTCCTGTTTTTCTTCGATTGTTTGAGGACATGCGCGACTTGGGCTTGTCATAAGGATTAGAAAAAAAAGCAACCTTAGCTGTTTTAGTTGGACCCACACTCTATTTCAGTCCCCTCATGTCTGATCTCTCATCCTCTTTGTATTTGATCATATCTTCGACTTGATGAACGTGACGAACAACATCCTCATGCGCACAGCCAGGGTCAATTTTAGAAGAAATTATCTTTTTTTTGTGAGAGGAATGTAATGGTTTGGGATCAGCAGCCATCAGAATTTTCACCTTGCGGTATTGTGTGCGCATCGAATCGAAAAGGGTTCCGATGAAGAAGGACTTGCCGTCCTCTTTTTCGATACCGTCGAAAACGAATAATTCGCCTTTGGATCGAAATGTCAAAACCTCTTCGATCTGTTCGAGGCTCTTTAACACATGCCATCCCTTGGACGTATGAAAAATCCAATCACCCATCTTTACGACTGATGCCTTATTTTCGATTCGACAAGATACTCTCGATTTCGTCCTCTGTCGCAAAGAAGAGAAGACATTATCGACCTGAAAATTTGGTAGAGAGGTCGTTTTTTTTGCATGAGAAATAAACGCCGTTTCAATTCCATCTCCGTTCCACGCCTCTATGTCCATGCGGTGAGGAGCAATATGGCGAATCCGGGCTAAAACAATGCCACGTGAATGTTCACCCAATTCAACATGTTTCCATCTGTCGCCTTCCCACACCAAATGATCCCCTTCTTTGACATGCACTAAATAGGTTTGATTTTTATTAGAAAGCTCAAGACGCTGATCTTTTTTGAGCTTTTGGTACTTCTCTCCCCCATAAGATCCAAACAAGAGATCGGGATCCCACCACATGCCCTGCTGCAAGCGAAGCACCGCTTCTTGGAAATTGAGATCTTTATGCGAAGACGAAGAGACCGTCTTCTCAAAAAGGGCATCGATTTCAAACGTCTTACTCTCTTCGATGAGTTTTTCACATTTATCTGTGAAGAGACGGGCCCCAAGTTCGACAAGTGTTTCTCCTGTTTCGGACAGATAAGGCATAATCCAAAGTGGAGTCGGAGTGGAAGAAAACTCAAGACGGGGCTGCACTCCCCGAACATAGGTCAGATAGAGTTTTTGTCCCGAAACGGCCCTAAGTGACTGTCCACTACTTTTAAGCCCAACGTGAATGAGCAAATCATAAATTGTAGCGTCTGGCCTGGTGTTTTTCCCCCAGAAAAACATTTCCTTTTCAGGGTCTGGAAGAGGAAAATGCTTGAGCTCAGAAGAGACTTCCAAGGCTCCTTCACCAATTGTATTAAAGTCGATTAAAGATCCAGTTTTTGGGAGATGATGAGGAGTGGTTTGTGTGTAGAATTTTGAAAGTTTGTCTAAACGGAAAGGTGCGTAAATGAGCCATACACAAGCAAAGGCAAATACGAGAAAAATGCATGAATAGAGAATCCTGAGAACGTTGTAAAGATGGGTAAACGTCAATTGCTTGGAAATCAAAATTGAATCTCAAAAAATTTTTCAATATCGCACTTATTCTATGGAATTTATCAAAAAATATCAAAAAAAACAGTTGTGGATCAGATTGCAAAAAAACACTACAAAGTTTAACTTACGTCAGTGGTAGAAGTGCTCTACCCGAGTCTCTTGTGCTCGCGACTATCTTCCAGATATGCGAGCTCGTTTAAGGCTCTTGGTTATGCAACGAAAAGGTCAGTATCATGGACAAAAAAATCAAAGATGGGGTGAGTATTCAAGAGCTAGAAAATTTTGGCAGGAAATACCACTTTGAGATTCTTTTTGTCATCTACTTCCTCCTGGCGACTTTCCTCAGCTTTTTTTGGAAGACGTTTGGCACCACGTGGAGTATATTTCTCGCGGGGATTGGGGGAATTCTCGGGTCTTGGATAAGTGATAAAATTGAAACAGCAGCTCATATCACTTTCCGATTCATCAATAAGCAAGAGAAGATCACCCGCTTGATTCTGGCAATCGCCGGCGCTTTAGTCGCTTTTTTCTTGCCACCTGTCGTTTTTTTTCTCACCGGATTGATGGGGGGCGCTGGAATCAATCGAGCTGCTCATCTATCCCCAAAACAACATTCCGAAGAGAAGATCGATTGAATCGAGGCGCACCCCACTCCCCCTTCTATAGATTTAGGATTCAAAAGCGTGCAGGCTGGGACATGCGGGCAAGTGTAATTAAGGAGTTCTAGTCGACGATAGTTGCTACACAGTAAGATGTATATCCGTTTATGGGAGCATGGGTTGTGTTGAAAAAAACAACTGTTATAGAGCGGTAGGCGAGTGCTTTTAAGATTCATCCTGTATCTAACATCCATTTTTTTGGTCATTGTGTTTTCCTCCTTTCGCTTGGAATCTCAAATTCAGGTATCAAGCCCCGATCAATTAGAGGCTGCGATCAAAGCGGCTAATCGAGGGGAACGAGAAGAGATCTTTTTTCAAACAGACATAGAGTATGAGCAACTCTTTCAACCTTTGAATTCAGATCATGTGCTTGCGCCTATGGGAAGAGCTTTTAAGATTGACGGGTTTGACAAGATCCTAAAACAGAAGAGAGATCCCACAGAGGACAAGCCTTTCCCAGGATTTTTTGTGATCGGTCCAGGTGGGCTCATCACCATCAAACGCCTTACTATAGAAAATGCCATTGCAAAGGGTGGTCATGGGGGTCAAGCTACCAATTCGGGAGGGGGCTTTGGAGGAGGAGGAATGGGGGCTGGAGGGGGATTGTTTGTACACGAAGGGGCCTCTGTGCGTTTAGAGAATACGAAATTTATCAACTGTCGAGCTGAAGGGGGGAGGGGTTTTGATACGGGTACGTCCAGAACAACTGGGAGTGGAGGAGCCGGAGGGGGTAGTTTGAGGGGAGGAAATGGTGGAAGTGTGAACAGTAATGCATGCGGTGCTGGTTCCGGAGCTGGATTTGATGCAGATGGTGTCATAAAAAATAGGGGACTGGGAGGCAATGGTGGCAGTGGATTTAAAGGAAGGGGGGGCACTGGTAGCCTTGGAGGAGGAGGCGGCGGAGGAGGAGGGCATAATGGAGGATCAGCTCAAACATCATCCTCGAACTGGCCTAATTTCAATGGCGCGGGTGGAAGCGGAGATTGTGGTCCTGGTGCAGACTCACAAGAACTTACTGAGGCCAACGGAGGATGCGGAATCAGGGGACAGTATCCTGGAGACAGTTCATGTAATCCTAATGATTGTAGAGCCTGTAATTGTATTGATGGAGGGTCTGGTAAAAGAGGATTTCGACGTGTTTCTGAGGGAGGAGGAGGGGGAGGAGGGGGATCTGCTAAGCGCACACGGGGAGGGGGAGGAGGCAGTGCAGGAGAGATAGCGGGACGTGGAGGTAGTGGAGCAGGAGGCGGAGGAGGCGGAGGAGGCGGATTTTCCGGGCGAGGAGGTCGACAAGGATACGGAATAGGTATGGCAGTTGGAGCTAATGGGGGAGCTGGAGGAAACGGTTTTGGTGGGGGAGGAGGAGGAGGGGGCGATTTCTACGAGAAAAGGAAACGTCGTCAATCAGGTAATGGAGGGAATGGGGGCTTTGGAGGGGGAGGGGGGGGCGCTGGTTCTACCGATACAAGTTGGCCCAATGAGGTAACTATAAGGGGTAATGGAGGGAATGGAGGTTTTGGAGGAGGAGGGGGAGGAGGGGGAGGAGGGGGAGAACGTGGTGGCCAGGCAGGGAAAGGGGGCTTTGGAGGAGGAGGTGGAGGAGGTGGAAGTGTGTCTGGTCAGGCGATCGGTAATGATAATGCGGGTGGTGATGGAGGTTTTGGAGGGGGAGGGGGGGGAGCTGGAAGCGCGCGTCTGGGTAATGCACGAGCGGGGAAGAGCGATTTTGGGGGAGGATCTGGGGTTTCCGGAGGTTCATATGCTGGAGGGAGTGGGGGTGGAGCGGGGTTGGGTGGAGCCATTTTTATTCAAAAGGGGGGAACTGTCACAATCGCCGGAAACATCACATTTCAAAATAATAAAGTAATCGCAGGAAAAAGTGCGAACAATACTCCGAAAGCAGCAATCGCACGTGGCCAAGATATTTTTATGATGGGTGGATCCCATTTGATTGTCGATTCGAATGAATTGATCATTCTTGAACATGCTATCGGGAGTGATCATGACAAAACTCCCTCCCCTGATTTTAGTGGTGGTTTGACTAAAAGGGGAAGCGGCACACTGATATTGAGGGGAGAAAACACCTATCTTGGAGGGACGATTTTAAGTGGGGGAACGGTCAGTATTTCTCGAGAAGAAAACCTCGGTTCAACGCTTGGGCCACATGGTGGGAAACTCACCTTCTCTGGGGGAACGCTTACCGTAACAAAGGATCTTACTCTGCAAAGAGGTGCGGATCTGCAGGGAAAAGGAATAATCGAAGCACCCACTAATCTTACTTTGATGATGTCGGGAACAGTCAGTGGTAATGGATCTCTCGAAAAGAAAGGGCAGGGCTCCCTCGTTTTATTAGGAGACAATGCTTATCAGGGAGGCACGATCATATCAGAGGGGATTTTACACATATCGCGAGACTTGGAGTTGGGAGGGGCAGCATCCCCTGTCACAATCAATGGAGGGATGCTCTGGATCCAGCGTTCTGCGACTCTCTCAGAGCAAAGGAATATCACAGTAGGCGCTCTAGGAGGCACGATCAATGTGCTTACTTCCAAAAGGGGTAGGGTGGTGATCGAGGGGTTATTCAGAGTTTTGGGATCTTTTGAGAAACAGGGACGGGGCACGTTGAAATTGCAACAAAGGGTGAATTCTTCTCTGGGGTCAGAGATCTTGATCAAAGACGGGACATTGGAAATGGAAGCCGGTCAAATCCGTGGAAAGATCGTCAATGCAGGGACACTGATCTTTGACCAAAAGAATGATGGCACTGTTTTTGGGACAATCGAGGGAAATAATGAGTTGCTTAAGAAGGGCACAGGGAAACTTACAATCGGAAGGACGTCATATGGTGGCCCCATCCGCATCGATGCTGGGACGTTGGAAATGGAGATAGTGGGGTTCAGCAATAACATTTTCAATTGGGGCACACTGATCCTTAACCAAACAACTGATAAAACTTTTTCGGGGCAGATCACAGGCAATGGTAAGTTGATTAAGAGCGGCGGAGGCACACTCACACTGGGACGCATCGACGCAGGCAAACTCATACTTGGACGCACGGTGTATGATGGGTCTATCAAGATCGCGAATGGGGAACTGAAAATGCAAGTGGAAAGGATTGGAGGAGAGATCGAAATTGAAAATGTTGGCACACTTACCTTCGATCAAATAATCAACGGAGTTGTGTCAGGGCAAATCACGGGCACTGGGGAGCTGGTGAAGAGCGGCACAGGATCACTCAAGCTTGGAACCATGCGGTATGATGGATCTCTCACTATCAATGCTGGGACACTGGAAACGGAGGTGGAGAGGATCAAAAAGAACGTGCTCAACGAAGGGACGCTCATCCTCGATCAAACAATCTCTGGAACCATCAAGGGAAAGATTTCGGGGAATGGTCGCTTAGAGAAGAAGGGAGGCAAACCGTTGACACTAGAAGGAGCCAACGCATACGCTGGAGAGGTAGTGATTAAACAAGGTGCATTGCAGCTATCGGGCCTGGGTAATTTAGGAGAAATGGCGCATCTCACGATCCAAAACGGTAGTTTGGCAATACTAAAAGAACGTCGTCCAAGAGTTGTCAATATCGGACAACTCGATGGAGAAGATGCAAACAGCAGCGTCTTTTTGAACGACAATACTCTCACAGTCAAAAGTGGGGATTTTCCGGGGCGCATTTCGGGACAGTCGGGCACGCTCAAAAAGATGGATAGTGGCACCTTAATCCTATCTGGAGAAAATTCATATACCGGGCAGACGATCATTGATGAGGGTATTTTGCAATTGAAGGGCTTAGGTAGCGTGGGAATTCAGGGAAGCGTAAGTCTACTGATACGAATCGGACAGCTTGTCATCGCAAAGGAAGCTGTTTCGAGAGAGGTGAGCATCGATCACCTTGTCGGAAATGATCCAGTTGGAAAAATCGAATTACATCACAACCGTCTTGCTGTCAAAAGGGGCAGCTTCGCGGGGGTCGTTGCGGGGCAAGGGGGTAGCTTGGTCAAAAAAGGAGAAGGGACCTTGACATTATCGGGGGAAAACACCTATACCTTGTCAACCCTCATCGAGGGCGGTAGATTAGAGATTGCTGATCCGGGCAATTTATACTCAAACAGCAATGTGATCATCACTGATGGAGATCTTTTTTTAAAAGAGCATGCCACGGGAAGAGAGGTGGAAATTGCTGCTTTACATGGACAAGGCGAAGGGGTAAAGCTTAACAACAATACTCTTACAGTCAAAAGTGGGGATTTTTCCGGGGTCATTTCGGGGCAGTCGGGCACGCTGAGAAAAATAGGAGATGGAACACTTACTTTATCGGGAGACAATCAATACACGGGCACAACAGATCTTATTGGAGGGGTTTTAAATCCAGTAACGGATGCAGCACTCGGACATCCTGAAGCAGACTTAGTCTTTAATGGCGGAACCCTTTTACTGCCAAACGGATTTCGCTCTCTTGCCAGGCAGTTTCGATTGGAGGGGCCCGGCACTATTCAAGTGCCAGCTCATCGAGAGGCTCTCTTATCCGGTGTTTTTGGTGGCAATGGACAGTTTACTAAAACTGGTAGCGGCAAGCTCACTTTAACTCGCCCGATCAATCATCTCGGGAGCACTCAGATCGAAGGGACGTTGCAGCTCACGCCCCGACGCCTAGGGAGTAATATCAACATGCTGGGCCCATCAACCATTCTCATCTTTGACCAGACAACGCCCGGACGTTATGATGGTGCTCTCTCGGGAGCAGGAGTAGTCCTCAAAACAGGGAATAAATCTCTCACATTATCACACCAAAGTGATCATAGCGGTGTCATCATCATCATCAAGGGGATATTAGAGCTCACTGAGAGTGCCACAAAACTTGGCCGAGCGGGATTAATCATAAATGAAGATGGGGCCCTTTCCCTTCTTCAATTACGGGGCCCCCTTCAAGTGAACACATTAAACGGGATTGGCACAATCTCTCTCAATAGCAACACACTCGAAGTCGGGGAAGGGACATTTTTTGGGATCATCTCTTCAGGTATTGCCTTAGGCGGTCTGACTAAAACAGGGACAGGCACCCTTACCCTGACAGGGGTTAGCACTTATCGAGGCCCCACAGTCATCCAAGGGGGCATATTGGATCTAGGTGCCACCGGTATACCGGGACAGCAAAACGATCTACGTATCGATATCGGCCAGCTTGAGTTGGGAGCAGGGCATCCGGGTCTTGAAATCGGAGAGCTCAGTGGCACCAAAGATGCAAAGATTGACTTAAAAAGTAGCTCTCTTCAAGTCAAAAGTGGCACTTTCTCTGGCGTGATTGCAGGGGAAGCAGGCTCTAGTCTCGAAAAAATCGACGATGGAACCCTCACCTTAAGCGGGAATCTGCAAAACACCTTTTCAACACTCTTTCTGCGCGGTGGTGCCCTTGAGTTTTCTTCTAATGCACAGCTCGGAAAAGAGCTTCTTACTCTAGGCGGAGGCACCCTTGTTCCCTCTCAGACCCTCTCGATCACGAGCCCCATCGAGTTGATTGAGCACAGTGCTGTGACAGTACAATCCCCCTTCAAATTGACCCTAACAGGAGTATTGAGGGGTAGCTCTCGTCTTACGAAAACAGGTTCTGGTACCCTCATCATTGATAGCGACAGCTCTCCATTCGAAGGAGAGCTCCTCTTGCAAGCGGGCACCCTCATCCTGCCTGAAGGGAAGAAACTGGGCGAAAAAGGGCGAGGAGGGGTAAAGCTTGTCGCATTGGGCACTACTTTGATAGGAGCGGGGCACCTGGGATTTGTAAGCAATACCCAGGGCACTGTCGAGGTACGTTCAAGCGCTTCCGAGGAGATGAGTATCTTGCACATTGACAGCAACTACGATCAAGGTCGCGATGCTAAATTAAAAATGAGAATCGCACCTTCTCCCAAGCGAGCAGATGTGCTCACAGTGGCTGGTACTGCCACCTTAGACGGTGATCTCGTAGTAGACCCCCAGCCCGGGATCTACTTGCCCGGGACGATCTACACTATCATAGAGGCTGGTACTATTCCCGAGCAAAGCGAATTCAAACGCATAATAGAAACTCATCCATTCGACTTTGAACTGCTCTATCACAGGAACCATCTCTTGAACTCAAGCCCACGCGATGGCAGAGCAACTGTCGAGCTCAAAGTTCAATTCACAGAGGCCGTGTTGCCCGTTGATCTCGCTTCACTCATAGGGAATGCGAGACAAATAGGAGATTACCTGTTTTCTTGTCGCCACTCCCCTTCAGAAGAACTCACCTCCATTTTACAACACCTCGTCCAGCTTCCCCAAAAAGAGTTCATCCAAGGCCTGTTGCAGCTAGGTCCCCAGCAATTTGGGGGGATTGCTCTCAGCAATCTAGAATCCAACGTCTGCATCGCCCGTGCGGCAAACCACATGGAGATTCTGTATGACACCTGGTTTACTCTTCCTGACAAAGACCTAGAAAATCGATCCACCCAATCGCTTTGGGTCACTCCCATCGGTATTTATGACAGACAGGATAGATGGGAAAAGCAGATCCCATTTCATAGTCTCGTCTACGGGTTCACAGCGGGATATACCTTTGCTTTAAACGGACTGTATTTTGATATTGGGGCGAGCTATACCGATTCGCATCTCAACTGGGACCACAGCCATGGCACAGCCGCTATGCAAACTGTCTATTTGACCCCATCGATTGGATATATCGATACGTGGGGATACATAGGGTTTGTGATTTCCTTAGCGCACCGCTTTTACGATGTCACAAGAAACATTCAATTCTCTCGCGTTCAAAGAGCTGCCCATAGTCGACATTTAGGAGGGGACATCCTAGGAGGGTGTGTCGGAGCACTCAGATTCAAACTGTCGGAGCGTCTCCAAAACGATCTGTTTCTCATGCCCACGCTGCGCCTCGATTGCTCGAACAGTTTCGAGTCTAGTTATACAGAGAAAGGAGCTGGGCCTCTGAATTTATCTCTCAAGCAAATGCATACGGCATTTCTTCGTTCAGAGTTTAACTTGAAATGTATGAAGTACATCAATCGGGGAGCTTTGCGTATTGTTCCCACTCTGTTTGTGGGGTGGCTGATGGACCTTCCCCTTAGCCGTGGGTATTACAGAGGAGGCCTTCAAGAAGAAACATGCCAAAAAGAGCTGATAGTTCAAAGTCAGTACTCTCCGACGAGTCGCATAAACGCGGGTGGTGAGCTACTGATCACTTGTCTAGATCATTGCGCTTTTAAGACGAGATATCGAGCCAGCTGGAAAAGCGATCACTGTGTCCAAGAGGGAACACTGAGTTGGAATTGGGACTTCTAATTTGGGTGACTACTCCCTCGCCTAAAGGCGAAGGCTTCTAGGGTTGCTACCCAGGCCATCTAGTCCGAAGGCCAAAATACTTTAGAGACGCGTTGTGATCTCTGTGGGTCGTGTACCCGCAATGCTTGCAACAATGCTGTCTTTGCGATATTGGTTTTTTCTCTATCTCTCCGCATTTGTTGCATTTTTGCGTTGTGTAACAAATTCCATCTTCCTACCAGCATCCTCCGCTTTGTAGATTAAGTATTGTCGAAACTGACTTACAACTAGCGTCCGCTTTTGCTTTTTGCATAGTGAGATCCTTCGATCATATTGTTGATTTTGAGACCTTCTATGCAGATGGTTTGATATTTCTCGACTATCTCTCTAGATTTTTTGTGGCAAAA
>Ga0126343_10000321_pt1 | contig 17547 bp, 14 predicted proteins | sample Cyp2metagenome_FD_92531 | JGI IMG/M metagenome (GOLD analysis project Ga0126343, IMG submission 92531) | Coral microbial communities from Lord Howe Island, Old Settlement Bay, Australia - Cyphastrea 2 metagenome | ecosystem: Host-associated > Invertebrates > Cnidaria > Coral ...
ATAACTTCCGCATTTATGGAATCTGAACTCCGTTCGGACTGAGCCTGTCGAAGTCCGGTGACAGCACCCTTCGACTTTGCTCAGGGTGAACGGAAACCGGGAAGTTATTTCGGGACAGATCCTGAGTGGGGATCAGTCAACCCGATTGAACAGCAGATCCCAAACGCCGTGCCCCAGGCGGTGGCCGCGTTTTTCAAACTTGGTCAGCGGGCGGAAGTCGGGTCTCGGGGAGTAGCCGTTGTCTGTGGCCATGTTGGCAAAACCATCGGCGTTGCTCATCACCTCCAGCATTTGTTCGGCGTAGTTTTCCCAGTCCGTGGCCAGGTGAATCACACCGCCGATGGCCAGTTTGGGGCGAATCAACTCGATAAAGGCCGGTTGAATCAGGCGACGTTTGTGATGGCGTTTCTTGTGCCAGGGATCAGGGAAATAGATTTGCACCCTGGCCAGGCTGCCATCCGGCACGCACTGTTTCAGTACTTCTACGGCGTCATCGCAGTAGGTTCTCAGGTTGTTGATGCCAGCCAGACGGGCTTCGTTCAGCAGGCTGCCGACGCCGGGGCGGTGGACTTCAATGCCGATAAAGTGTTGGTCGCTCTCTTGGGCGGCCATGGTGACCAGCGAGTGGCCCATGCCGTAGCCGATTTCCAGTACCTGGGGGGCCTCGTCGGCAAAAGCCTGCAAAAAGCCCGCCGAACCCTGCGCCAGAGTCAGACCCCACGCTGGCCAGCAGTCATCCCAGCCCCGCCGTTGCCCGGTGGTCATGCGCCCGGCGCGCAGGACGAAGCTTTTGATCTGGCGTTTGTGGAGGATTTCCTCATCAGTCCCGTCGACTGGTTTTACCGTGTCGTTCATGCAGTTCATTGAGTTTGTAGACAATAATGTCGCGTAAGATACCGGCCGGGGGGTAAATTGCAAATTTTCCCGGTTGGCCGGCAATATTGTGGGAGAGGGGAGGTACGGCGAGTCCGTTCACCGTCGTTGGGGGCGTTAAGGTCAGACGCTTTCCGGGCTGGGCAGTTGCGGTGCGCTGTCTGCGGCGAGCAGCAGCCCTTCCTGGAAGTAGCGGGAGCTGGTTTCAAACTGATCAAGGTGTGCCAGCAGATGGCCCAGCTCATTGTACACGTCAACACTCTTGCGCAGGTGCAGGCTGGCCTCCAGGTACTCCCGCGCCTTGCCCCACAGCTCATTGCGCAGCGCCAGGCGGCCCAGGGTCAGCAGCAAGGCGGCGTCGTTGGTGCGCTGGGCAAGCAGTGATTCGGCAAACAAGAGCTGCTTTTGCATATCTTTGCCCGGGGTGACGCCGTAGAGGCGAATCAGCGGCTCACTGTAACAGTGCTTCAGGTTCTCCCGCAGCAGCTGTTCGGCCTTTTCGCCAGCGCCCAGGCGCACCAGACTGTTGCAGTAGCGGTAGAAGGTTGCCGGGTCTTTGCGCTGTTGGCGGCTCAGGCCCATCCAGATGGCATCCACTGGCTGGGTTCTTTCCTCCGGCAGGTCGCGGTTGCGGCCAAAGAGGCACGCCTGGTCAAACAGCACTTTGAACGACTGCTGCTCCAGCTGTTGATACTCATCTTCGCTAATCACTTTGCGCCGGCGCAGCTCGGGCAACAGTTTTTCCAGCGAGTGCCAGTCATTGAGGCGGGTGTAAACCTGCTTGAGCATTTTCAGAATGTAACCGTGGCGTGGGTACTTCTTGCGCAGATGCTGCAGCGTTGCCAGCGCCTGCTCCAGATGATTACCGGACAGTTGCAGTTGCGCCTGGGTGATGCCTATGGCCATCTCGGCCCCGGGTGCCTTGCTGTCGGCCTGGCGTAACCAGTTGGCGCTGGCTTCGTAATTGCCGGCCTCATGGGCAGCCCGGGCAGCGGCCAGATAATTGATTAACGGCGACTCACCACTTTTGGCAGCCTGCCCCAGCAGCCGTTCGGCCTTGTGCCAGTGGCCCTTGGTGAACTCAGCCAGGCCCCGATCAAACAGCTTGCGGGCTTTGGCTTTACGTGCCTTGGCGGACATCGGATAGACAACACTGAAGGTGCCCAGCAGCAGGCGCAGCAGCGCCAGGACCAGCCAGATCAGCCCGAGCCCCATGGCAACCAGCAGCAGCAGCCCCCAGAAGGTGCTTTCAAAGGTGATCTGGCCAAAGGTGATCATCACGTAACCGTGGTCGCTGACCATCATGTTGGCCAGCAACAAGGAGCCAGCCATAAGTACCAAAAACAGTACAAACCCTTTCATGAATTTGGCTCTCCGGATCTGGCTGACTCAGCGGCGGTGCTGGTATCTGACTGACTGGCACTGGCAGGCTCTGGCTTGGTCGCAGTCTGGCCATCGGCTGTGGCACTGGCAGGCTCTGGCTTGGCCGCAGTTTGGCCATCGACTGTGGTGTGGGTATCTGACTGACTGGCGCTTGCCGGCTCCGGCTCGGGGGGATTGAGTGCTTTTAACGCCGCCAACGACCGTTGGATGCTTGGTACGTTCGGTACGATGGTCAGGGTTGCCAGCTTGGCCAGTTCATCAGACAGCTGTTGGCCTTCGTTGCTGTTCACCAAGAAGTAGCGGCTCAGCCACTTGCTGGCTTGTTGCAGACTGAGCTGATAAACGCTTTGCTGACCGGTGATCAGGGCCAGCTGGCTTTGCTCAATCAATAGCTGCATTTTTTGCCGGATCAGCTGCTCTTGCTCACTGGTCAGGAGTATTTCCACCGGTTCGGTGCGCTCAGTGGTGACGCGAAACAGGCTGGTAAACCGTTGCCAGGTGTCCATCAACACATCTTCGGCGATTTTTCGCCAATCGCGCCCGGCCACTGCGTCGGTGCTGCCGGTGGCCTCTGTTTCAGGCTGGAAGCGGTCGGTGAGGTGTGGCTGGTTATCCAGCACGGTCAGTTTGGGGATCAAATCGGTGATCGCCTGAAGCTGCAGCCAGATATTTTGCCGATTGATCTGGGGCGCGGTTTGCAGCACTGCCAAGTCTTCGGCCAATGCTTGCCTGACCGGGAACAGGGCGTAGTCATCCATCTGCTCCAGAATCTTGTCAGCAGTGGAGAGTAACTCACGGCTGCCGGCCACATCGTGGACGGTCAGCAGCCGCTGGTTGGCCAGATTGAGCAGATACTCCACTTCAGCAATGCGCCACTGACTGCGGGTTGAGCCTTCCAGGGTGCGAACTTTGTCAGAAAGGATATCGACTCTGGACAGCAGACGGGCCTCACGTTGTTGTGATTGCTGAAGCTGGTATTGCAGTTGCTGAAGATGCTGCTGGTACTGATTAGTGTCTGCCGAACTGCTCCGTTCCAGCCCGGCCAGCCTGGCCTGTTGCCGGGCAATCTGGGGCTGTAGCTGATCCAGTCCGGCGCGCAGCTCCGGCAGCTCCTGCTCCAGTGTTTGTCCGCGCCAGCCCAGATAGCCACCAACACCCAGGGCGCACAGCGACAGCACCAGGGCAAAGCCACCCAAGGCCTTGCCAGTCCCGCCTGTTGCGCCTTTACTGGCCGGTTGTTTGGGCGGTGGTGGTTTGGTGGGTTGCTCAGTTGACTTTTTGGTCGACTCCCCGGCGGCTGGTTTAGCCGGGGACTCGGCAGTTTGTTGGGCTGGTTTTTCGGCAGTTTGTTGAGCTGGTTTTTCCGCCGATTGTTTATCCGCCTGCCCCGCCGGCTGGCTGGCGGCTGGCTTGGCTGGCTGTTTGGCGGATTTCACCTTGGTGGACTTATTTTGCGGAACATCTTCAGGTTTTTTGTCTGGTAAAGACTCTCTGTTTTGATCTGTATCACTCACGCTCAGGCCTTCCGATTGTTCGAGGGGTTGTCTGGGCACGTTGCCCGGGAGCAGGACCATTGCCAAACCTGAGAGAACTGGCGGTATCACTCCCACTCATTGTAAAAACGTCAGTTAAAGGTGTTTAAAAAAGATGCTGTTCAAAAGGGGCGACCAATGCCTGTAACATCAGGTCGTTGCTGGCACCACGGGCGTTGATGATCTGCCGGAAGCCCAGGCTGTGAGCCTCGTTTGCCACCCGTTCACTGGGAACTAGCAGCCGATAGCGGGCTCGATAAGGTGTGGGCAGATAGTAACCAAGATTAGTCAGGGTCTCGCCACTTCCACAGAGAATGACATTGATTGCGTGGCTTTCCAACTTTTTTAACACGGCGTTGACGTTTACAGTGCACTCATATACTGGCCGGGAGCGCTGGTACACCTCAATTTTCTGCACACTGGCACCCTGATCTGCCAGCTGTTCCTCAAGCAATGGCCGGCCGCCGGTGCCTTTGATCAGCAAAATACGTTGCCCACTGACAACCCCCAGCGTGGCGAGCAGTGCCTCGCTGTCTGTCCCTGTGGACGAATGCTGCACTCTGATATTGAACTGCTCAAGCTCACCGGCGCTGCTGCCGCCAATGGCAAACCAGCGCAGATGGTCCGGTAACTGTGGCCAGTAGCGGTTAATCAGCGCCATGCCGAGGCGGGCTGCGGGGCGGCTGGTGACAATAACCGTATCAAACCGGTCCAGCATCCGCAGGCAGTCTTTGGTGGCCCGGGTTTCAGGCAGAGGATCGATGGCCAGCATAGGCATCGCCCACGCCTGACCGTGAGCCTTCCGGATGGCTTGCGCCAGTGATTCGGCCTGGGGTTGTGGGCGTGTTACCAGCGCCCTGACATGGGACAGATTCATCGCCCGCACCCTCAATGCGCCGACAGGCTGGCAAGAATGGCATCCGCCCCCTGCGCCAGTAAAGACTGAGCAACCTGTACGCCTGCCGCCTCATAATCATTGGCAGCACACGTTACGGCACTGCGATAGATGATCTTGCCGTCAGGACTGCCCACCAGTCCCCGAAGCGTTAGCTGTTCGCCCTCAAGCTCGGCAAAGCCGCCGATGGGGACCTGACAGCCGCCATTCAGGTGGCGATTCATGGCCCGCTCGGCACCAACGCGGATGGCGGTTGGCTCGTGATGCAGGGGCAGAACCAAGTGTCGGGTCTGTGGGTCGTCCAGGCGCAGCTCAATCCCGATTGCCCCCTGTCCGACGGCGGGCAGGCACAGCCCAGTGTCTAAATGGCTGCCAATACGTGTAGCCAGACCCAGGCGCAGCAACCCGGCAGCAGCCAGAATGATAGCGTCATACTGGCCATCATCCAGTTTGGCCAGACGGGTATTGACGTTGCCGCGCAAGAATCGGATGGACAGATCGGGCCGGGCAGCCAGAATCTGGCACTGACGGCGCAGGCTGGATGTGCCCACCACGGCGCCGGCTGGCAACTCGTCCAGCGTGCCATAGCGATTGGCCACAAACGCATCACGGGGGTCTTCCCGTGGGCAAATAGCCCCCAACCCGAGGCCTGCCGGAAAGTGCATGGGCACGTCTTTCATGGAGTGCACGGCGATGTCTGCCCGGTCTTCCAGCAGGGCTTGTTCCAGCTCTTTGACGAACAGCCCCTTGCCACCGATTTTTGCCAGCGGCGCATCCAGAATCCGGTCACCCTGGCTGGTCATGGTCACCAGCGTTACCGCAAGGTCTGGGTGATGGCACTCCAACTGGCGTTTAACATACTCTGCCTGCCACAGGGCGAGAGCACTTTTGCGCGTGGCGATACGAATGATTTTCACTGGCTTGATGGCTTCTTTTGCTGAGCTGTTGCTGGGATTGTGAACCCGTTAGTGACCGGCAGGCAATGGGGGGATAATACGAAAGGTTGATGGGGAGTGACAGCCAGTGGGCGGCACTGGCTGAGCGCGGGGTCTAAAAAGAGCGCATCATTCTTTTCAGCGTTGGTACGTGACGGCGACTGACGGACAGTGGCTGGGGTAATTCCCGCAGGTGAATAAAGCTGTGTCCCTGCTCATCCCGGGACAGGCTTTCAATGGCGTTGCGGCGTACCAGTGCATTGCGGTGAATGCGAACAAAATGCCCGGCGTGGTTCTCTTCCAGCGTTTTCAGGGAGTCATCGATCAATACCTCGCCGTGGCGATGGTGTACGGCCACGTATTTGTTATCTGCCATGAAATAGAGCACATCATCCAGCGGAATCAGCTCAAGGCCGCGCATCGTACGGGCGGCAATATGACCTGAATCGTGCTGCGGCTCACGGTTGTCCAGCCAGGCCAGTTGCGCCCGGTTTAACCGGCTGGCCCGTTGCAGCGCCTGCACCAGTGCGGCCGGGCCAATGGGTTTCAGCAGATAGTCCACCGCCTGAGCGGCGAACGCTGCCAGGGCGTATCTGTCGTGATCGGTGCAGAAAATAACCGCTGGCGGCTGTTCCATGGTGCTGATGTGTCGGGCTGCTTCCAGTCCATCCATTAGTGGCATGGGGATATCCATCAGGACAATGTCTGGCTGATGCTGGTGGCAAAGATCGACGGCATCGCGGCCGTTGTCGGCTTCGCTGGCCAGCGCGGTGAAATGCTCAAACTGGTCAATTATCTGCCTGAGTGACTGGCGAGCCCGGGGCTCATTATCAACGATCAGGATTTTCATGGGATTATCCATGGTCCGGTGGTTCGCTCCTGTCGGTATTGGTTCACCGGCAATCCCTGCATCCGCTGCCGGCTTATTTCTTGATGTTGGTGGTCAGACGTAAAGCACTGCGAATGGCTATGGTTCAGCGCCACCCCGTTGCCTGTCGCAATCACCTCTATAAAGCATCGGATTTTCCACTGAAATCTGAACCTGATGACCGTGCTGCAAAAACCTTGTGTTCTGTTTGTCGGGTCCACCAAGACAACAATGCAATCAGTCAGTCGCGGGGATATAATGCCTTGCCTCTGAACGGGGGGAGCAGGGGCACATTACCGTAGCAAAGAGTCAGTAGCAAAGAGCACCGGGTGGGAAATAAAACAATGTCCACAAGTACATCAGACAGCCATGCACCAGCAGATGAAGCGCATGAGCACAGTGCCAACCCACAGTGGGGAGGGCGTTTCAGTGAGGGGGTGGACGCTTTTGTGGCCCGTTTTACCGCATCCATTGATTTTGACCAGCGCCTTTACCGCCAAGACATTCAGGGCTCCATCGCCCATGCCCGGATGCTGCACCAGGCGGGTGTTCTTACCGACGATGAGCTGGGTGCCATCGTCGCTGCCCTGAACGATATTCTGCAAGATTTTGCCCGGGGACGTATCAGCTGGTCGGTGGAGCTTGAAGATATTCACATGAACATCGAGGCGCACCTGACCGACCGCATCGGCAGCACTGGCAAAAAGCTGCACACCGGCCGCTCCCGCAACGATCAGGTGGCCACCGATATCCGCCTGTGGTTGCGTGATGGCATTGATCTTATCCTGGACGAACTGCACCGTTTACAGCACGCTCTGGTGGATTTGGCTGAGCGCGAGGCTGAGACCATCATGCCGGGCTTCACCCATCTGCAAAGTGCCCAGCCGGTGACCTTTGGGCACCATCTTCTGGCCTGGTACGAAATGCTGGTGCGCGACGGTGAGCGGCTGGCGGATTGCCGCAAGCGGGTCAATGTCTGCCCGCTGGGCGCTGCGGCGCTGGCCGGCACCAGCTACCCCATTGACCGGACCTATACCGCGGCCTTGCTGGGCTTCGAGCGTCCGGCCCGTAACTCGCTGGATGCGGTCAGCGACCGGGACTTTGCCATCGAATTCTGTGCCGCCGGTGCCCTGATCATGACGCACTTGTCGCGGATGTCGGAAGAGCTGGTGTTGTGGAATTGCGCCCAGTTTGGTTTTATTGCTCTGCCGGACCGTTTCTGCACTGGCTCGTCCATCATGCCGCAGAAAAAAAACCCCGATGTGCCTGAGCTGGTTCGGGGCAAGGCTGGCCGGGTTAACGGTCATCTGGTGTCTTTGCTGACCTTGATGAAGTCTCAGCCGCTGGCCTACAACAAAGACAATCAGGAAGACAAGGAACCGCTGTTTGATACGGTTGACACTCTGGTCGACTGCCTGCGCGCTTTTGCGGATATGGTGCCCCACATTGAGGCGCGGCGGGAGAACATGCTGGCAGCAGCCCGACGGGGGTTCAGCACCGCCACCGACCTGGCCGATTATCTGGTGGGCCGGGGCATGACCTTCAGGGACGCCCACGAAACAGTGGGCAAAGCCGTAGCTTTTGGCCTGCAGGAGCGCCGGGACCTGTCGGAGATGACCCTTGCCGAGCTACAGGGATTCGCCAGTGTGATCGAACCGGATGTGTTCGACGTGCTGACGCTCGAAGGCTCAGTGCGCAGCCGCAACCACTTGGGCGGCACAGCACCGGAGCAGGTGCGCCAGGCCGTGGCAAACGCTCGGCAGGCCCTTCACAGCCTCTAACCACCGCGTTTTTTGAGAAGTCCGTAATTCTATGAGCTCGTTGTTGCATCAGATTGTTCTGCGTCAGGCCGAACAGACCCCGTTAGCCCAGGCCCTTGGCCACAAAGATCAGTGGCTTGATTACCAGGGCGTTTCACGGCAGATTCGCGCGGTCGCTGCCGGACTGCAAAAGCTTGGTCTGATGCAACACGAGCGGGTGGCCATCTACCTGCCCAAAACCGTCGAGGCGGTGTTCAGTTTTTTTGGCGCTACCGCTGCCGGTGGGGTGATGGTACCGGTTAATCCGGTGCTCAAGGCCGCACAAGTTGGACATATTCTCAAAGATTGTAATGTGCGAGTGCTGATCACCAACAAGGCCCGCCTGCACCAGCTGGATGAGGTGATTGGCCAGTGTCACGATCTGCGGCACATTATTGTGGTGGACAGTAAGCCGGAATCTGTGGCAACTATTGCTGGCGTTATGGACTGGGCCAGTTTTCTCCAGCCCTTCGCCAACTGGCAGCCGGTGCCTTCCATCGATGCTGATATGGCGGCAATCCTCTACACCTCCGGCAGTACTGGCAAACCCAAAGGTGTTGTTCTGTCCCACCGCAATATGGTCACCGGTGCACACAGCGTCGCCGAATACCTTGGCAATACCCCCGAGGATCGTTTGCTGTGCGTGCTGCCGTTCAGTTTTGACTATGGCTTCAGCCAGCTAACCACGGCTTTTCTCAGTGGTGCCAGCTGCTACCTGCTGGAGTACCTGTTGCCGGGCGATGTGATCAAAGCCGTGGATAAGCAACAGATCACCGGTCTTGGCCTGGTGCCGCCGTTGTGGGTACAGATTGCTGAGCAGCCCTGGTCCGAAGGGGCAGGTGACAGCTTGCGCTATTTCACCAACACTGGCGGTGCCATGCCCACAGCCACCTTAAGCGTGTTGCGCCAGCGTTTTCGCCATGCCAGGCCGTTTATGATGTACGGTTTGACCGAAGCGTTTCGCTCCTGCTTTTTACCACCGGAGCAGGTGGATCGCCGGCCGGGCTCCATTGGCAAGGCCATTCCTAACGCTGAGATTATGGTGATCAATGAACAAGGCGCGCTGTGCGGCCCTCACGAGCCGGGCGAACTGGTGCACCGTGGTGCGTTGGTCAGCATGGGCTACTGGAATGATCCACAGCGCACCGCTGAACGTTTTCGCCCGGCCCCTTGTGCCATTGCCGAGATTCCCAATAAGGAGCTGGCGGTGTGGTCCGGCGATGTGGTGCGCAAAGACGACGAAGGTTATCTTTATTTTATTGGCCGGCGTGATGACATGATCAAAACCTCGGGTTACCGAGTCAGCCCGACGGAGGTGGAGGAGGTGGTCTACGCCTCTGGTCTGGTGGCCGAGGTGGCCGCCATCGGTGTTCCCCACGACCGTTTGGGCCAGGCCATTGTGCTGGTGGTAGTTGGCAGCGACAACCGCATCGTTGACGATGCCGCACTGGTTCGCCACTGTCAGCATTGCCTGCCGGCCTACATGGTGCCTTTGCACATTGCGCAGCAGCCGGCCCTGACCAGAAACCCCAACGGCAAGATTGATCGCAAACTGCTGCTGGAGCAATACCGCAGCCTGTTCCAGCCCCAAGACGCTCCTCATGGATAAAAAACATCATCGACTGACCACACTAGCCAGTGATAATAACCAACTGCAAATCGCTGGCCGCAGTGTGGCGCAGCTAGTCACTATTGCTGGCGGTTCACCATGCTACATCTACGACCGGCAGGCGCTGACGGCCAGAGTAGAGCAGTTCCGCCAGCGGATGCCGTCGGCACTTCGCTTGCACTACGCCATCAAGGCCAACCCCATGCCGGCACTGGTGAGTCATCTGGCGCAGCTGGTTGATGGCCTGGACGTGGCTTCCCACCAAGAGCTACTGATCGCCCTGGGCAGCGGCGTGAATGCAGCTCATATCAGCTTTGCCGGGCCAGCCAAAGGTTTGCACGAACTGAAAGCGGCAGTGGCTGCTGGCATCACCATCAATGTTGAGTCACCGCTGGAGCTTGAGCGGTTGTACCAGTGCTATGACGAGCTGGGCATTCGACCCCGGGTCGCCTTTCGGGTCAATCCGGATTTTGAGTTGAAATCATCGGGCATGAAAATGGCTGGTGGACCCAAACAGTTTGGTATTGATGCTGAACAAATGCCGCCTATTCTGGCTGGGCTTGATTTGCACAAAGTGAGTTTTCAGGGCTTCCATATTTTCTCCGGCTCCCAAAACCTCAACGCTGAATCCCTGATGGCCTGCCATCAGCAGACGTTTGCTCTGGCCGCAACACTGGCTGAACAGGTGGCAGCGCCGGTAAAACACCTCAATATTGGCGGTGGTCTTGGCATTCCTTATTTTCCCGGTGAGCAGACACTGGTGCTGGATGACATTGCATACAATCTGCAACAGCTGCTCGACCATCGGCCAGCATCGTTGGCAAACACCGAGTTTGTTATGGAACTGGGGCGCTGGCTGGTGGGGGAGGCCGGTTATTACGTCTGTCAGGTAACGGATAAAAAGCAGTCCCGGGGGCAGACTTACCTGATGACCAACGGTGGCTTGCACCACCATCTGGCCAACTCCGGCAACTTTGGCCAAGTGTTGCGGAAAAACTACCCGGTAGTTCTGGCCCACTGCCTGGACAGTGACGAGCAAGAGGTGGTGGAAATCGTCGGGCCGCTGTGCACGCCGCTGGATATTGTCGGGGCAAAACTGGCGCTGCCAGCTGCCGCGGTGGGGGACTACATTGTGGTGCTGCAATCGGGCGCTTATGGTGCCAGCGCCAGCCCGCAAAAATTTCTCGGTCACCCGGAGGTGGCCGAGTTACTCATCTGAGGCTGAGTCAGGCAACGGCCCTGGCAGACTCCACATAAGCGAGTACTGAGCCAACCGTTTCAAACAGCTCGGCTTCCATATCGTCATCGTTCACCGCGATGGCAAACGTTGTTTCCATGGCGGTGATCAGCCCAACCACGGCCATGGAGTCAAACTCCGGCAAGGCTCCGAGCAGCTGTGTGCTTTCATTGAATTCACTGGTATCAAGCTTAAGCAGATCAGCCAAAATGGCGTTTAATTGTTCCAGCCGTGTCATTGATGGTTCCGGGTACTGACGAAAGCGGCAACTTTAGGCATTTTCTGCCCGAGGCGCAACTGCGGCCGGCAACAGGGAGGACAGAACAGCCTACCCTGCTGTTGCAAAAGAATGTTAACGGCCAGTCAGTAAGCCACAGAGTGCAAGACAGCACACTTGAACGCAGCAAGCCGCAAAGTCTCCACCTGCTCCGTTATCGCAAAAACGCTCACAACACCCCTTTTGGGGTGGGCGGTGCGGTTCTGATGACAACCTGTTCGCTTCTGTAAGGACCCTGCAAAAAACCGCCGCTGACCTTTGGTGATTCTCTTGATCCTGCGCCATGACTTGCTGATAAGACGGTGGAGGCTCGCAGAGAAGAGCGGTGGCAGAAGGCTGTGAATTGACCACCACGTCCCGCCCTCCATGTCGACCCACGTCCCCCGGGTTTTGCCGGTGCAATGTGCTGGGGTCCGCAATCTTCTCGTAACCGCTGTTAACCTGAACTCCATTCATAAATGAATACCTACCGAAAATTTTATTGGTTTTGGCGTTCATTTCGACTGATACAACATTAAAGAAGTTCATTTACTAGTCACGGCGTACCAGCGTCGGAGAGCGGACTGTCAAAGCCGTTTTGCTGTGTCATCAGCGCATTTAAGCCTGAATCAGCGGTGCCAGTTCCTGCCAGACCACGCCCGGGGTCATGGGTGTAAAAATCTCCGGGTCGGCCGGTGGAAAGTTGCCGGCCGGGCATTGCTTTAACGTCAGGTGTTTCTGGCTGGTGCCATAAGCGCCGACTTTCAGCGGGCTGGTGGGTCCGTAAAGCGATACCGCAGGAATCTCCAGCGCAGCGGTCAAATGCCCAAGACCAGTGTCCACGGCCACTGCTGCCTTGGCTTCACAAATCACCCCGGCCACTTCCGCCAGCGAAAGTTTTGGCAGTACGGTCGCCTGAGCGTTTTCGGCAATACGCTCAGCCCTGGCTTTTTCATGGTCATTGCCCCAGGGCAGCACCACATGCAAACCGGCTTGATTGACTTTACGAGCCAAGTCACACCAGTAATTCTCTGGCCAGTGTTTGGTGGGCCAGGTGGTGCCGTGGATAAACACCACGTAAGGGGTATCCGTTACCTGCCCCTTGGGGAACTTGTCTTTATCAAGCAGAAACTGGCCGTGGCTTTTGGGCAGCGGGTAACCCAGGCACTGGGCGAACAGTTGGCGCACCCGTTCAACCGCGTGCTGCTCCCATGGAACCAGCTTGGGATGGGCGTAAAAACGGCTGGCCAGCGGCTCACGGGCTGAGTGTTTATCGAGTCCGAAGTGCGGACCCTGGGCCATTTTCGTCAGCAGGGCGCTTTTTAGCAGCCCCTGGGCATCGATAACGGCATCGTATTGCCAGCCGCTGATACGTTGTCTGAACTGTTGCCACTCGCCTGATTTCCAGGCCTGTAACGGCGTCTTGCGCCAGCGGCGAATGGCTACCGGGATCACTTGGGCCACAGCCGGATGCCAGGTGGGTATCTCGGCAAAGCCTTCCTCTACTACCCAGTCAAAACGGATGCCCGGTAAGGCGTTGGCGGCGTCAGTGAGCGCCGGAAGGGTGTGGATAACATCCCCCATAGAGGATGTCTTCACCACCAGAACGTGTTTTGGCTGAGTCAATGCGCATCACTCCCTGCGGCTTCGAGTGCCTCGGATGGCTGTTGTGCGGTAGCTGTTTCCGGTGTTGATACGTTGACCCCGAGCTGTCCGAGGGCTGCCAGCACTCGCTCCGGTAGCAGTTGCTTCATGCAGTTCATGTGTCCGAGTGGGCACTCTCTCTTAAAGCAGGGGCTGCACTCAAGCTGTAGCGAAAGCGTGACGCTGTTGGGATTCATCGGTGGCGTATGACCGGCCGAAGTGGAGCCGTACACCGCTACCAGCGGGCGGCTCAGAGCGGCGGCGATATGCATCAGCCCAGAGTCGTTGCTGACCACGGCGTTGGCCAGGGAGAGCAGGTCAATGGCATCGGCCAGAGATGTGGTGCCGGCCAGGTTATGGCAGTGTTCCTGCGCGGGCAGGGCGCTTTTGATTTGTGCCGTGACCGGCTGGTCCTTGGCCGAGCCAAACAGCCAGACCTGCCAGCCCTGTTGCAGCAGTGCTTTGGCCACGTCAGCGTAGTAGTCGGCTGGCCACTGTTTGGACGGGCCAAACTCAGCCCCCGGACACAGGGCCAGAATGGGTTTGTCCGTGCTCAGGTTGTAGCGCTGGCAGGCGTCGTTGACTGTCTGGTCATTAACCATCAGTGCAGGAATGGGCAGCGGTTCCGGCAGCGGGGCACCGCCGGGATATGCCAGGGCAACAAAGCGGGCTACCATCAGCGGGTAGCGGCTTTTGTCCAGCTTGCGCAGGTCGTTGAGCAAACCGTAACGCATCTCACCACGCCAGCCGATGCGCTGGCTGATGTTGGCCCAGTAAGGAACCAGTGCCGACTTGAACGAGTTGGGCAGGGTGATGGCGTGGGTATAGCCTTCCTGGCGCAGGCTTTCGCCCAAATGGTAGCGCACCCTCAGCTCCAGAGCGCCGTGGCCAACGGGCATCTCGATGCCCCGGCGAACCTCCGGCATGCGCTCAATAATTGGCAGACTCCAGGCTGGGGCAAGAACATCAATGGTGGCCTGTGGATGCTGTTTTTTCAGGGCGATGAACAGCGTCTGCGCCATCACCATGTCCCCCACCCATGAGGGACCGACAATCAGATATTTCATCCCGACGGGAGTTCCTAATGTTGAATAGTGGGGCATTATAAGCGGTGTTGGCCGGTCAACGTAACCGTATGTGCCGTTAAACATGCCTCCGGTGATTAAATCTCAATATTTCTTATCAGGCAGAAAGTGGCCGTCGTATTGAGTGTGGGCAGACACCCTCGTGTTGTCTGCCGCTGCGCCTACAGCACGACGGCTTAGCCGGTCAGGCCGCAGGAACTGCCTTCAATGTGGCCACCAGGAAATCCCAGAACCTGGCAACGCTCTGGATATGCACTTTTTCGTCCGGAGAGTGGGGGAAGCGAATGGTAGGACCAAGGGAGATCATATCCCACTGCGGGTATTTGCTGCCAAGCAACCCACACTCAAGGCCAGCATGTACTACCTGAACGCCGGGCGTCTTACCGTACAGATCGTGATATACCTGCTGCATCAGCTTCAGAACCTGTGAATCCGGGTCGGGCTTCCAGCCAGGGTAGCTGTCCTGATAAACCACCTCAGCACCAATCATGCGGAACAGGCCGGCCACGGCATCGCGCAGGGCATCATTGCAGCTACCCACCAGACTTCTGGCCAGGACGTGAGCACAAACCTTGCCCTCATCAACCGTAAACACGCCTATGTTCAGAGAGGTTTCCACCACGCCCTCAATAGAGTCGCTCATGCGCTGAGCGCCATTGGGACAGGCAGATACCGCTGCCACCCATTTGTGCTGGTCGGCCAGAGGCATCAGTTGTGTGGCTGGCGCAGCATCACTCAGGGTTAGTTGCAGATCAGGCTCAACCACAGCCAGTTCGGCACTGATGTCGTTGCTGCACTGGTCAATGATTTGCGCGCACACGGCCAGGGCCGATTCAGGAATAGCAATAACGGCGGATGCTTCGCGGGGAATGGCATTGGCCAATGAGCCGCCATTGATGCTGGCAATACGTACGCCATGCTCCTGCAGGCATTGCAGAACGCGCACCAACAGTTTAATAGCATTGCCCCGGCCAAGGTGAATATCACACCCAGAGTGACCACCTTTGAGGCCGCTAAAAGCCAGCGTCTTGAAGCTGAACTCGCCAGCAACAGCCTCGGGGGTGTATTGCCCGGTAATTTCCATGCGAGCACCGCCGGCACAGCCAATGTACAGCTCGCCTTCGTCTTCGGTATCCAGATTGAGCAGAATCTTACCCTGTAACACGCCGGGCTTAAGTCCCTGGGCGCCGATCATGCCGGTCTCTTCTGTGGCAGTGAACAATGCTTCGATGGGGCCGTGTTGCAAATCCGTGGCGGCAAGTATGGCCAGGGTAGCCGCCATGCCGATGCCGTTATCCGCTCCCAAAGTGGTGCCTTCGGCGGTCACCCAGTCGCCGTCAATGTAAGCTTTGATCGGGTCGGTGGTGAAATCGTGTGTGGTGTCACTGTTTTTCTGCGGCACCATGTCCATATGGCCTTGCAGAATAACGCCTGCGCGGTTTTCCATACCAGCCGTAGCACCCTTGCGAATGATCACGTTGCCAGCGTCGTCCGATAGCCACTCAAGGTTGTGGGCCCTGGCAAAGCCAATCAGGTGCTCACGGATCTGTTCCTCATGAAAAGACGGGTGGGGGATGTCACAAATGGCCGAAAAATGTTGCCAGAGCGCGTTAGGCTGCAACTCATGAATAGCGCGCATTAAATACTCCAGTACTAATTATGTTGCCTGCGGTGTTGGTCTATTAATTTGCAGTAGTCGTATATTGAGGACATTGTCGACAAACATCAATGCGCAGTTGTCAGTTTATTCGTTGTCTGCGAGCCAGAAAAATTGGTGTGGGTATCAGGCTGGCTGTTCGTCGATCGCGCTGAAACTATTATTGGTGCGATTTGTCCAAGATGAGTTTTCTTTTTTTGGCCTTTTCCATGGACCGTGTATCCAATTCCCAGCCTTCGCTACCCTCGGCTGCTGGTGCAGTGCGTTGCCCCGTCTGCCTCGGCTGTTTTAGAAATCGTACAGCACAATGCGCTGTCCCATCAGATAAATACGTGGTTGGTGATTCTGATCGGGATGAGCGGCTGCCCCTGGCAGAGAGCATTGACATGATGCGTGAGATCGGGCTTCTGGACTTTGCTGAGCCCACTGTAGAGCCGGCACCGTCACCACAAACTGTGGTGGAGCGTATTCAACAGGCTCGCGGCGCTTACAGCAACCGGGGGCTTATCGACGATTCGAGTGTTGTCCGCGTCATTGACCAGTTTGACAAAGACACTTCCGGGGACCTGCGCCAAAGCCTGGAACAGCAAATACGGTCAGCAATTAATACCAAGTATGGTTTCAGTTTCGATGAGGCTTTTACTTACACCATTAACCAGATCACTCGATTACCCATATTAGACAGGGTATTTCAAAGACTGGGGGGGAGCCTTGGCGAGTTCAGCGTTGCTTGTCGGGCTGGAGACCGTAAAGCCGTCAGGCTGCATCTGGGCAACATCGACCTGCTGTTCACTCTGATGACTGATTTCTCCCAGTTGTTGCAACAAAAACCGTGTACAGAGAGCCTGTCGCCGGCTCGTTTTATCAATCTGACTTCTTGTGCCGAGGCCGAGCTTGATCTTGGTCGCAAGAACGGTACTCCTCTCCCGAGGGGAGAAACTGGCAGAGGAGAGAATGTTGATTTTGGCCATTCGGTGGTGATTACCGTCACCTCCTACGAGAGAAACAGTGTTGGTCAGTCGATTGTGCAACTGGTCAAGGAGGTCTTTGCGTACTGGCAGCAGGAGATGCAAATCTGCGTCAGTGTTACCAAGTCATCGGCCACAGCCTTGAAATCCTACTTGAATGGTCTGGGCATTAATCGGTTGTACTTGCCTATCGCTAACGCTGGCTACTTTGCCCGCACAATGATGGATGCGGGCATGCCTGCCACTTGCTCAGATTCATCACCACCGAAAGTGACCTTCACCAAGGTGAAAAAATCGCTGATAACCGAAAGTATCCGGCAATTTTCCAAAACGCTTGCCACCGTAAACCAAAGCATTGCGGCGGCGGTACTGACCCTTGATGCGCCACCACCGACATTTTTAAATATGAGCGTTCGCCAATCTGCTGGTGCAGTTTTTCCCGAGGTGATCAAAACCTGGTTTGAACAGGGTGGCAGGTATTTACTGGTTATCTCAGAGATGACCGATATCGACATGCTTTTCGATCCTGAAAAACTCAATGCACTTTCAATCGGGCTGGAGCCGGTTTCACCAGGCTTTACCCCAGACATATATCTGGGCCTCGGGGGCTATATTGGCATCTGTGGGGTCTACCGCATTCACGGGAAGGATTGTCAGGGGCCGTAGAGTCCGGAAGTGTCTGTTACCTATGTACGGGACAAAACATCCAGCAAAATCTGAAAGGTGATCTCATCGTCCTTTGCGCACTGGTTTTTCAATACCCGCCTGAGAATATCCAGCCCCAGTCTGAACAGACTTTTGGCTGG
>Ga0126343_10000322_pt1 | contig 17519 bp, 17 predicted proteins | sample Cyp2metagenome_FD_92531 | JGI IMG/M metagenome (GOLD analysis project Ga0126343, IMG submission 92531) | Coral microbial communities from Lord Howe Island, Old Settlement Bay, Australia - Cyphastrea 2 metagenome | ecosystem: Host-associated > Invertebrates > Cnidaria > Coral ...
AAATTTATTCTGTTTTGCTTTTTTTACCCGCTAAGGATCTGTCCCGAAGCAACTTCCCGGTTTCCGTTCACCCTGAGCAAAGTCGAAGGGTGCTGTCACCGGACTTCGACAGGCTCAGTCCGAACGGAGTTCAGATTCCATAAATGCGGAAGTTATTTCGGGACTACTGCTAAGCGAGACTTAAGGCCGTAAGTGAGCACCTGCATTGTCAGGAAAATATTGGTATAGTGGCCTCCCCTTAAGCCAATCAGTGCTTTGCTGCACCTGTTTTGTGCCTGAAATCTGTCGTCTGTTGAGTAACTGTCATGAGCTGTCAACGCATTAATGAACTGATCGAACTGCTGATGCCCGAGTGGCAACATCAGCAGCGCCTGAACCTGGTCGAGATGATTGGGTTGCTGGCCAAAAACGCGGGTCATAACGGACCTCTGGAGGAAGTCACGGATGATCTGCTGATTTACCACCTGAAAATGAAAGATCTGCCAGCAGACGCCATGATTCCCGGCATTGCCAAAGATGTTGAAGTGGATTTTAAAGACGCCCTGCTCAAGGCTCGGGGCTGCAAATAGCGGGCTGCCCGCTTGCTACTTTTGAGGAGCAGGTCAAGCCGGGGCTGATTTAAGAAGGTCGGCTGACCTGTCAGTAAATACGCCATATTTCAAAACTGCTTTAGCGGCATTATTGAACTATGGCGGCTCTCTGCCTGTCTCAACGCAAGTTGAGCGCAATGGCCGGGAAGCGTTTTGAATATTCCTACCAGTTCAGGCATTAATCCTGTCGGTTGTCACTCCCGGGCTGGGGATGATACCGATAATATTCTCCCCTCCCGCCACAAAAAGAGCACTCAGTGTTGTTGCTGCCCGTTCTTGTCCAAGTTCTCTCTGTCTTCCCGGGCATCATCCGGGCCAGCACCAGAAGTCCCGATCACTGAACTCCATCAGCGGCAGGTTTCAATATCATCCGCTCCCGGTAGTCATCATTTGGATGACATCAGGGGAGAACCCCAAAAACTGACCAAAGAAGAAAGCCAGACTGCCACGGCACTGAACGAGCTGCTGGGGATCCGCATACACGGGCTGATCCAGTGTGGAGGGCAGGGCACAATTTATCACGGCGTCGATGGTAATAATGCCGAGTTTGCCGTCAAAATAACCTCCAGGCCCCAGCGCCCTTACCGGGAGCTCAGCGGCCTGGGATTGCCTGAGCATCCCAATATCGCCACGATTTTTCACCTGCTGCTTTACGATCCCAATCATGAAAAGTACCTGACCGTTAGCAAAAAGCAGGCTTGTCTGATGCGCCGTTCTGACCGGTTCCATCTTAAAGCGGTGGTCAGTCAGCTGGTGGTCGGCTGGGATCTGGCAGAAATATTGATGCACCCGACAACGCCGGGTCCAAAGTTGGCAATGATCATTGTCAGTCAGCTGGTTCAAGCACTGAAACATTGTCATGCCCATAATGTCCTTCATCGGGATATGAAACCGGAAAATATTCTGTTCACACCCACCGGAGAAGTGAAGCTGGTGGATTTTGGCCTTGCCGGTCGACTGCCGGAAAACGGGCGCAGGTACTCGCTGCTGGGTTCACCTTTTTTTCTGTCTCCGGAGGTAGTTAATGATGCTAACCACCGGGACGACCGCTATGGCCACAGCTTCCCCCTGGATGCCTGGGGGCTGGGCCTGGTGCTGTGGATGACACTGACCGGTACCTCTCTTGCGCGGCTGTTCAGCCAGGACGGTGACGAGAAGCCTGAAGCTAAGGACTTCTTTGCCTCGAAATGCTGCACCTGCTCAACGCGATTTGCCCGCATGAGTGACGAGCAGAAAATAACCCGGCTGTTCAAATTCATTCGGACAGAAGCGAAAAAGGAGTCGGGGCTGGCAACACTGGTGGAACTGATCATCGGTCTGACCAAGGAGTCACCAGCGGAGCGTCTGACTCTGGCCGATGCGGAAAAAGTGCTGGGGCAAGAGCCTTTAAGCCGTACCAACTTGCATGAAGCCATCAGCGCGTTGCCACTGCCCCACTTGGCTGCTGCCGTGTCGCCTGGTTCGGTCAGCTTAGGGTAGTGGTGGATAAAGAAGTACCACCACATCCCGTTCATCCTGAGCCTGTCGAAGGGCGTTCATCCTGAGCCTGTCGAAGGATGCGGGCAGCACACTTCGACAGGCTCAGTGTGAACGGTGGTACGGATCTGTTTACTACCCCCCTTAAACCCGAACTATCAATCGGCCTGACTCTGGTCGACAAAAATCAGCTCATCGGTATTAAACCCGAGTGCCTTGGCTTTACTGATCAACGTCTCCGTCAGCTCTTGGCTGATTGTAGGGGTTCTGGCCAGTAGCCAGAGGTAGTCCTTGTTATAACTGGTGACCAGCGCGTGCTGATAGTCGTCCAGCTCAAAGACAATATAAGAGCCATAAAACGGACCATAGAACGACACCTTCAGATAACCTTCGTCAAGGTCCCGCGCAAACTTGGCCTTGCCCTCTGCCTGGCGCGGCTCTTTGGTTGCTGTATCGATGCCGGAGTTGAGTACACGCAAAGTGCCGTCTGTATTAAGAGCGTAGTTGGCTTGGATGTGGCTCAGGCCCCGTTCAAAGGAATGATCAAGCCGGGCAATCTCATACCATGTCCCTAAATAACGACTCAGCTCGAACGGCTTGACCGGCGTTATACCCGTGGGTATGCCGGTACAGCTGCCGAGCAAGACGGCCACGGAAAACAGTGTGACAATATTGAGCAATCTGCGTTTTGACCACATTTTTATTGTACTCCGTACAAGACCTGCAAAACCGGCCGGTGTCATCATGTCTCTGAAATAACTTTCCGGTTTCCGTTCACCCTGAGCAAAGTCGAAGGGTGCTGTCACCAGACTTCTTCTTTCCGTTCACCCTGAGCAAAGTCGAAGGGTGCTGTCACCAGACTTCTTCAGATTCAGTAAATGCGGAAGTTATTTCGGGACTGTTCCTTAAATTAGATGCCGTACGGTTATAGGGGTTCAGTTATTATCAGGGCGACGAAATTACTTTACTTGAGCACCTGCAAAAGTAGAAATCATTTTATTCGGGAGGGGGGAGTGGCGGTATGCAAAGGAAGACACTGTTTCTGTTTACCAACGACCTCAGGCTAAGCGATAACCGGGCGTTTCTGGAAGCCGCCGAAAGCTGCCGCTCTTTACTCTGCCTGTACTGCGTGGACCCGGCGTGGTTCCGGCCGGGGCGCTTTCACGCTAAAGTCATGGGCGAGCACCGTTGGCGTTTTTTGCACGACAGTATTCACTGCCTTGCCAGGCAACTGGAGCAGCGCCAGCAAAAACTGCTGATCCGGTTGCAGCCCCCGGCACAGGCCATTGAGCAGCTGGTCAGTGCCCACGGGATTGACGCTGTTTATCGTAGCCGGAATATCGGTTTTGCCGAGATTGAGTACTGGCAAAATCTGCGCCAGCGTCTTAACAACGTCACCTTCAGAGAAGTTCCCTCCTTCACACTCTTTGAGCAGGCTGAGTTACCCTTTGCCTTGAACGACCTGCCAACTACCTTTAGCCAGTTTCGCCGCAAGGTGGAGAGTCTCGACATTACCGCACCAGCAACCGCGCCGGATATTATCCCCAGTCCCTTCGCCGGGCTGAAGTACAGCCCTGACCGGCTACCGGCACCGATCAAGACAACTACCAGTCCATTCAAAGGCGGTGCCATTGCCGGGGCAGACCATCTGCGAAGCTACTTCTCCACCTTACAGGCCACCACTTACAAACAGACGCGCAATGCTCTGCAAGGCTGGGAGAACTCCACCAAATTTTCCCCCTGGCTGGCCCACGGCTGCATCTCCGCCCGGCAAATTGCCCATGCACTCAGGCACTATGAAGCGATGATTCAGGCTAATGAATCCACCTACTGGATTCTGTTTGAACTGCTCTGGCGTGAGTATTTCCAGTGGTACGCCCTGAAACACGGTGTGCGTTTATTTGCTGCACGGGGCATTCGAAATACATGTAAACTGTCGTGTTATTACCCGGAACGCTACCAGAAGTGGTGCGCTGGCCACACGCCGTGGCCCATGGTCAATGCCTGCATGAAAGAGCTGTCCGCCACAGGCTACCTGTCCAACCGGGGCCGGCAGCTGGTGGCCAGCTGTTTTATCCATGAACTGGGTATGGACTGGCGCTATGGTGCCGCCTGGTTTGAACAGCAACTGGTGGATTACGACGTCGCCAGTAACTGGGGCAACTGGCAATACCTTGCCGGTGTGGGTGCCGACCCTCGGGGGTGTCGTCATTTCGATCTGGACAAACAGACCCGGCAGTACGACCCGGACGGCGACTACATACGACGCTGGGGCGGTGATAAAACCTACCCGCTGGACAGCGTTGATGCCGCCGACTGGCCGATCATGCCGTGAAAGCGGTTGGCCGGGCGAATGCTCTGTTCGCAGAAAAACGCACGGTTTATTCCGCCGCCAGCACCCGATGGCGCGTCCTTGACTGATGATCCTCCGCCAGCTGGGCAGAGACTCCGGGAATGGTGCGGGCAAACTCGTCCGCCAGCGTCCAGGGTGGGTTGACCACCACCACGCCCGATGCGCTCATCCCCGGCTTATCAGAGTCGGCGACGCCCATTTCAAACAGATGTACGTTACGCATTTTGCTGTTGGCAAAGCCCCTTTCCAGCTGGCGAACTTGCTGGGCATCCACCACCGGGTACCAGAGCAACATCATGGCGCTGGGCATTTTCTGATAAGCGGCGGCCATGACTTTGACCACTGTCTGGTAGTCGGATTTGACCTCGTAAGATGGGTCAATCAGCACCAGAGCCCGATGGCTGGCAGTGGGTAGCAGGGCTGACAGTGCCTTAAAGCCATCCTCCCGGCGGACATGACAAACCCGGCGCTGCTCGCAGTGCTGGCGTAGCTCGCCGATGGTCTGTGGATGCATCTCAAACAGCCAGGCTTTATCGCCGGGCCTTAGCAACCGTTTGACCAGCAGTGGTGAGCCCGGGTAACGCCGGGCGGCAATATCGTCGGCCACCTGGCGATGGTAATCCGCCAGGCCCGGCAATTGGCTCCAGTCCAGCTTCAGCACGCCGTCGTCGCTCTCGGCGGTTTTGCGCGCCATGGCTGAGTCCAGCCGGTACAGGCCAGCGCCGGCGTGGGTATCGATATAATCAAACGGTTTCTCTTTACGCTGCAAATGGCGCACACAGGCCAGCAGCAGCCAGTGCTTGAGAACATCGGCGTGATTACCGGCATGGTAGTGGTGTTGATAGCTGAACATAGGGTTGTTAAAACTCTGGTTGGGCGTGGCATCAATTGCCGCGAGGGTTGAAGCAAGCGGGGGATTCTCGCAGATTTTGGCTGTTATCGGGATATTGGATTCACGTCACTTTCTGTTGCTATCTTGTTCAGTGGGCATATGATGGGCGAATCACAGTCAATCGGCGAGCAGACCTTGAACGCTGGTAAAAAGACCAACCGGTCAGCACAGAAAGTGTGTCCGGTATGCCATCGCCCTTTTTCCTGGCGCAAGAAGTGGGCCAAATGCTGGGAGGAGGTACGCTACTGCTCCAAACGCTGTCGAAGCCAGAAACAGTGGGTAAACCATGGCTCAAAAGACCCGCTACACCACCCTGAGACTGATTCTCGGTGATCAGCTCAACGCTCATCACAGTTGGTTTGCCCAGCGCGATGAGCAGTGCCTTTATGTGCTTGCCGAGCTGCTGCAGGAAACCGGTTACGTCGATCATCATGTCCAGAAAATCTGCGGCTTTTTCCTCGCCATGGCCGGGTTTGCCGCTGCCTTGCAGCAAGCCGGACACCGGGTTTTGCACCTGACACTGGACGACACTTGTCAGTTTCAGGACCTGCCCGGGTTGATCGGGCACCTTTGCCAACAGTACAAGGTAAGCCACTTTCAGTATCAACGGCCTGATGAATACCGCCTGCTGCAACAGCTAAGAGCACTGGAACCCGGTAGGGGCGTGGAAAAAACAGAGTGTGACAGTGAGCACTTTCTGGTGCCGTTCACTGAGCTTCCTGAACGCTTTAAACCTGGTAAACCCGGCCGGATGGAAACGTTCTACCGCACCATGCGCCGCGAGCACAATATCCTGATGCGCGCTGGTGAGCCGGAGGGCGGTCAGTGGAATTACGACGCCGAAAACCGCTGCAAGCTAAAACCCACCGACCTGCAACACATTCCAGCGCCGCTGACCTTTGCCAGCCCGACCAGTGCTGTGCTTGAGCGGCTGAAACGCCATAAGGTCAGTAGTTTTGGGGTTGTCGGCAGCCACCTGCTGTGGCCAGTTACACGCCAGCAGTCGTTAGAGTTGCTCAATTACTTTTGTCAGCATTGCCTGCCCCGCTTCGGCCAGTTTCAGGATGCCATGACCGGGCATGGCGAGCACCGGTGGAGCCTGTACCACTCCAGGCTGTCGTTCGCCCTGAACAGCAAGATGCTCCATCCTCGCCAAGTGATTGATCAGGCCATCAAGGCTTGGCAGGACAATCCGGAGGCAGTTTCTCTGGCGCAGATCGAAGGGTTTACCCGCCAGATACTGGGCTGGCGAGAGTTTATCCGTGGCGTCTATTGGAGCAATATGCCGGCGTACCAGAGCATGAATGCTCTTGATGCCCGGCGCGATCTGCCCTTATGGTTCTGGAACGGCAAGACCCGCATGAACTGCCTGCATCAGGCCATCGACCAGTCCCTGAACTACGCTTACGCCCACCATATCCAGCGCCTGATGATCACCGGCAACTTCTGCCTGCTGGCCGGTATTGATCCGGACCAGGTGGACCGTTGGTATCTGGGCATTTATATGGACGCCATCGAGTGGGTGGAGCTGCCCAATACGCGAGGGATGTCCCAGTACGCTGATGGCGGCATAGTAGGCTCCAAGCCGTACGCGGGCAGTGGCAATTATGTGCAGAAAATGAGCGGCTACTGCCGTGGTTGTGTCTATGACGTGAAAGCCAGAGAGACTGACAGCGCCTGCCCGCTGAACGCGCTGTACTGGCATTTTATGGTGCGCCACCAGCAACGGTTGCGGAAAAATCCGCGCACATCCATGGTGTTCAGAGGTTGGGATCGCAAGAGCACGGATGAGAAAAAGGCAATTCTGGCCAGGGGAACGTGGTGTCTGGAAAATCTGGAGCAGCTTTGAGAGGGAGGGTTTTTCCGTGCGTAACCTGCGGAATATGCGTGCATTTTTCCTTGCCTTTCCAATTCGGCACACACTGCGTACCGAATTGAGCTGGAGCCATTACCGGGCCTTGATCCGTATCGAAAACAAGCAGGCTCGGCTGTGGTATATGAACGAGGCTGCCGGGCAGTGCTGGCTGGAGCGCCCGAGCTCTTGAGCGCCAGATGGGTACCTTGTATTACGAACGCCTGCTGGCCACTCAGCGAGGCCTGCACGATCTGGAGCCGGTGCTAGCAGAAGCTGAGCAAAAACCGCATCTTTGCAAAATACGCCCCATTACTATCTGCGAGACCCCTATATTCATCTCAAATGCTTTTTGCTTATCGACCTGAAAATGCACAAGCTCACCCACCAGGATGTGGGACAAATGGATATGTATGTACGGATGTACGAAGAGAAAAAACGCCGGGCAGATGACAACCCCACCATCGGCCTGATTCTTTGCTCCGAAGGCAATCAGACCGTGGCCAAATATTCGGTATTGAACGACAGCAAGCAACTGTTTGCCTCCAAATATATAACTGAACTGCCCAGCGAGGATGAGCTGCGTATCCTGCTGGAACACCAGCGGCAATTGTTAAGACAGAAACAGGATTCAGGAATAGTCCCGAAATAACTTCCGCATTTATGGAGTCTGAACGCCGTTCGGCTTTGCTCCCTTTGACTTTGCTCCCTTCGACTTTGCTCAGGATGAACGGAAACCGGGAAGTTATTGCAGAACAAATTCTGAGTCAGAAGCGGGAAAGGGGAGACAAAAGGGCGCCGTAGCTGATTGTTGGGGCGTTAAAGGCAGGGGCTGTCTTGCGCGACTTCTTCTTGCCCCTGAAGAACTCAAAGTGTATAAAAAGTCAGGTTTTTGTTAGTCAACTAGCCATTCTGGTACTGAAATTTCCATCGTTGCTGCGTAATAATAATAACCTGGTGAGTGACAGCTGCTGAAATAATAGGTCAGAATAAGAGTAAGCACGTATGCAGTTGGTCATCATCGCAGCTAATCGTTTTATTAAGCTGTTTGGGAATTTATGCAAAATTCTTTGCTATCCCTATTATCAGATTTTTCCTGCCAGCCGCTTTACACTGCCTAAGCATGCCGAGCCGTGGATAAGAAATACGCAAGAAAACGACAACATTCCAAAGATTATCTGGCAGACAAATTTTACCAATCGTTGCACCTTGCCCGTGTATTTAAACTACCTGTTCAACCGTTTAATGGCGCCATCCTGGCAATATAACTTCGTTAGCACAGAAGAACGGGCGACATTTATCCGGGAGCACATGGATGAGGCCACCTATCAAGCCTACCTGAAGTTAACTGTTGGCGCAGCTCAGGCAGACTTATGGCGATTGGTGGTTTTGTACGTGCATGGTGGTGTTTATCTGGATATAGACGCCACGTTAATTTGGCCATTGAGTTCAAGCCTGAAGCGCATTCGTGAGTACCTGTTTCTTCGCGTTAAGAAAAATACCGAGATCACAAACTATTTTCTGGCAACAAAGCCCAAAACAGAGCTTTACCGGCAACTGATTGCAGGTGTTGTGAAAAATATCAATAACTATCACGGTGAAGGTGTGTACGACTCAACAAGGCCTGGTGCCTTTACGGGTATTATTGAAAGGTATGATCCGCCATGTCTCGATCGCAAACTGGTCTGCATACAGGCAGGTTTTACCAATGAGCATTTTCAGTATATGGACAGACCTCGAGGCAAATGGACACATCAAGATCCAAACGCACTGGTGGACTTTACCAGAGGCGAGGAAGAGCATGTGACGTGAGAGGAGCACACCGGAATCGTCAAATCAGGGATAGTGGGTCCACTATAGAGTGGGCTAGTAACGGTAGCCCACTCCTTATTCGCCCCCAAAAACTTGCGCTGGCTGTGTTCACTAACTTGGGCTAGGAGTTAGTGCTTTGGCATCAACTACCGGTCAAAGTACACGTTGTCAATCAATCGTGCCTTGCCCAGATAACCGGCAGCCAGGATCACCAACGAGTGCTCGTTATGGGTCGCCGGCAACAGGGTCAGCGGATTACAGATGTTGAAGTAATCCGGCTTGAAACCAGCTTCGGCCATTTGGCTGAAGGCATTGCGGCGCAGAAGGTCAAAGTCCGTTTCACCGGCCTGAATCGCTGTTTGAGCGTCGAGCAGACACTGGTACAGTGCCGGCGCAATCTCATTGCGTTCTTGCCTGCTCAGGTAACCGTTGCGCGAACTCATGGCCAGACCGGAGGTTTCCCGGGCAATGGGGGCGCCGATGATCTCAACAGGCAGGCACAGGTCGCTGACCATTTTGCGGATGATGGTCAGCTGCTGAAAGTCTTTCTCACCAAAAACGGCAATATCTGGCCGGACGATATTAAACAGCTTGGTCACCACGGTGGCGATGCCCCGGAAAAAACCGGGTCGGGAGCTGCCGCAATGCATGCCGTCGAGGATGTCCACGGTAACGTGGGTGTGGTTGTCACTGCCTTCGGGGTAAATTTCAGCGGTGCTGGCGGCATAGAGCAGGTCAACGCCATGTTCCGTCAGCAGTTGCTGGTCTTGCTCCATGGTGCGCGGGTAGGAGTCGTAGTCTTCATTTGGGCCAAACTGCAACGGGTTGACATAAATGCTGACCACAACGACGTCGCAGTGCTGTTTGGCTTGTTCGACCAGCGTCAGATGTCCGCCGTGGAGATTGCCCATGGTCGGCACAAAACCAATGCGCAGCCCTTGCGCACGGCGAGCGCCGACGAAAGCCTGAACGTCGGCGATGGTGTGTACAGTTTGCATGTGGGTATTGTCCGTTTATTCGAAGCCGTGTTCCGGGCCGGGGAAGGTGCCGCCTTTAACCGCGGCGACAAAAGCGGCAACCGCCTCCTGAGTCGAGCCGCTTTCGGCCATGAAGTTTTTCACAAACCTCGGTTTGCGCCCGGCGGTCATATCCAGCAGATCATAAACAACCAGTATTTGACCGTCGGTATCTGCACCGGCACCAATGCCGATTACCGGAATCTGCACAGACTGGGTAATCTCCCTGGCCAGCACCGATGGCACACACTCCAGCACCAGCATGGCTGCACCGGCTTTTTCCAGCGCGATGGCGGCTTCGATCATGGCGGTAGCCCGCGCTTCATCCCGACCTTGCACTTTGTATCCGCCCAACACATGAACCGATTGCGGCGTCAGCCCAAGATGGACGCAAGAAGGAATGCCTTGTTCGCGCAGACGGGCGACGATGGGGATCAACCAGGCTTCGCCTTCCAGCTTGACCATTTCAGCGCCGGCCTGCATCAACCGGGTGGCATTGGCCAGCGCTTGCTCTTCGCTGGTGTAAGAGGCAAAGGGCAGGTCGGCAATCAGCAGGGAGTCCCCGGCGTTGGCGCTGACGCAGCGGGTGTGGTAACACATATCGTCCACGGTTACAGGAACCGTGCTGGTGTGCCCCTGGCAGACATTGCCCAGGGAATCACCGACCAGTATCACTTCCACGCCCTGGCTGCTGACCAGGTGAGCCAGCGTAGCATCGTAAGCCGTCAGGCTGGTGAACTTCTCACCGTTTTTTTTCATTTCAGCCAGGGTACTGAGGGTGACTTTAGCCATGGGTCAAGACCTTGATTATTTGCTGGCGCGGATTATACGAGAAGCGCGAAAACTTGTCAGTCAGAGATTCGATGCAAAAAATGAAAGTCAATAGTCGCTTGATCTTCGCGACTCCTAAAGGCTGACCACCACAAGTGATGCCGAGAAAGCAAAAAACAGGCCCTTTTAGAAAATGAGTGGGCAAACAGAACTCCGTTACGCTTAGGAGTAGTCCCGAAATAACTTCCGCATTTATGGAATCCGAACTCCGTTCGGACTGAGCTTGTCGAAGTCCGGTGACAGCACCCTTCGACTTTGCTCAGGGTGAACGGAAACCGGGAATTTATTTCGGGACAGATCCTTAGCAAAGAAAGCTCGCTTACCTGTTTAACGACAATGCCAAACTCGAAAGAGACAGGAACTCCTGTACGTCCTCTGTGAACGATCCATGGTTGAACAAGTGGCGATCTGTTTCCTTACCACTCAAATGCACCCGAACATTCGGTTCATAGGCGTTCCGGTCCAGAACGTAGTTGGCAAGTTGCGCCTGGGGCGGAATGGCTTCATCGTTAGTGTGGTTGGAGACAGCGATTCTGAAACCCTTGTGGATCAGATTGCCTGTATGCTGCGCTTCATTAAGGTAAGCACCAAAAAGCCATCCCAGACTGTCGATCCAGGTGCCTTGATTGGGAAACATAACGTGGGTAGTGGTGGTGAATGAGTCCAGCAAACTGATGTTCACCCGACTTCTGAGTGAGTATGTTGGATCAGGGTAACGATCCAGGGAGGCTGCTGCCACTGCACCGCCAAGGGACGTGCCAAAGATCTCCACTTTGTCGAAGTGGAGCAGGGCGTAGTGCAAGGCGGCCAAACCATCCTGAACAACTGTTTCGCAAGTGGGGAAAAAGGGCGTGGTTTGTTTGTTGATACCGACCCCCCGGTAGTCGTAGAGAATGACAGGGCACTGTCGTATGTCCTGAATAATGCCCGGACCATGCACGGCAGGGGCTGTCTGTTCACTGAAAGCGCCTTTCAGGCCTGAGTGGCGGTGCTGCTGAGGGAGGCAGCTGGGGCTTGCCGGGAGAGGATCATTGCGTTGGAAGTAGCTGCCAATGCTCACTCCATTGGGGTTGTGGTAAAGCACGCAGCGGCTGGTATCGCCAGCGCGCCACTTGGGTGGAGCGCAGACAGCGACCTTCAGCCTGGTGTCACCGTAGAGCGCTGTGTCAGACCGCACCACATGGCCGGATTTCTGGTTGTTGGCATTGCAGGCTTCGGCCAGTATTCGTGAGCTGGAGACCTCGGGCTGGAGAAACTGAGCCGGTACCACCAGTGCGCCAAGAAGTTTGGCTGCACCTAAGCGATTTTCGACAGACCAGCTGATCAGGTCTGAGGCGATGCTGACCGTCCGGGATACCAGGGATGTACAGGTGGCCGCCACCGGAGGGCCTGAATGTTGACTAACCCTTGGGTTGCCCAGCCCTGAGGGAGAGCGGGCACTGCCTGACGGCCCACCCTGTTGGCTTGATGACACAGGGTTGCGCAGAGTCGCAGAAGCAGCACCAGAACCGTTCATTGTGTTTGATCTCCTCCGGGTTCTTATCAGAAGTGGGCAGACCAAAAACAGGAGCCTGCGTGCTGTTCGATTATGAGCCGGTGGAATAGTTCAACAATTTTTTGCTGCTGTTGATGTCGCAAAACGACGACTGTCTTAAAGCCAGGGGTTGTCAGCGATAACACTGAGCCCGTGATAACCCAGCTCATCCACCAGGGCGCGCAGCGGCTGGCCGTCAGGGAGTATCAGGTCAGGCGCTACGTCCAGCAGTGGGCACAGGACAAAATTGCGTACCCGCATCTGGTAATGGGGAATCGTCAGTCTGGGCGACTCAATAACCCGGTTACCGAATAAAATAATATCCAGATCCAGAGTTCTTGGTCCCCAGCGCAGGGAGCGGGTGCGGCCGTGGGCATTTTCGATGGCTTGCAGAGCATCAAGCAGCGCCAGTGGCTCCAGTGTGGTTGCAATACCCACCACGGCGTTGCAATAGTCCGGCTGCCCTGCAGGGCCTACCGGATCACTGTGATAGAGCCTGGAACACACGACATCAGATATATGTTGTTTGTCTTTTATAGCAGCCACTGCTGTTTGCAGCTGTAACTGTGGTTGTTCAAGATTGCTGCCCAGGGCGACGTAGGCGGTCACCGTCATCAGGACTCTCCACCCTCAGCAGGGCGTGGCTTGCGGCGACGTCTTCTGCGCTTTTGTCCGGGTGCTCCCCGGGGTCTCTGACTGGCCAACGTGTTGATCATGGTGTGACGGGCGTATTCATCGGACTCTTGTATCTCCGTCCACCAGGCGCCGGCACCGGACAGCGGCTCCCCGGAGCGCTCCCGCAACACCAGAAAGTCGTAGGCGGCGCGGAATTTCGGGTGGCTGAGCAGCGACTCAATCATTTTTGGCTGTCGGCGTTCCAGTCGCAGTTGCAGATCCCAGATATCACGAATGACCATGGAGAAACGACGGGGTATGGCGGTGTGATTGCACTGATTGCCAATGACCGTCATGGACGCCTGTTGATAAGCAGGAATGGGCGGCATGCCCTGGTCCATCAGCTCTTTAGACAACTGTCGCATAGGTGCCCACAGCAACGCGGCAAAAAGAAACGCCGGTGTTACCGGACGGCCTTGCCGGACCCGCTGATCAGTACTTCTCAGCGATTCCGTAATCAGTGCATTGGTCTGCTGATGACCGACAGCCGCTTCGTCCAGGGCGCTTTCTGTGGCTGGGAACAGGTGCCCGAACAGCCGGTGCTGGCGTAACAGCTCGAAGGTCTTCACACCATCGCCCGATTGCAGCAGTTTCAACACCTCGTCAAATAGCCGGGCGGGCGGAATATCAAGCAGCAGATGGCCAAGCTGGTCGATGGGCTGTTCGGTTTCAGGGGCCATGGAGAAATCGAGCTTAGCGGCAAAACGAATGGCACGCAGCATGCGTACCGGGTCTTCGTGATAACGGGTGGTCGGGTCACCAATGAGCCGCAGGGTGCCGGTACGGATATCGTCGATGCCCTGGCAGTAATCAATCACACTGGCGTCACGCCCGTCGTAATACAGCGCATTCACGGTAAAGTCGCGGCGCAGGGCGTCTTCCTCCAACGAGCCGTAGACGTTATCGCGCAGAATCCGGCCCGACTGCGAGTGACGTGATTTTTCCTGGCTGTGGTGCTGTTCGTGGCCGGCGCGGAAGGTGGCTACCTCGATAATTTCGCGGCCAAACAACACATGCACCAGCTTGAAGCGGCGGCCGATCAGCCTGGAGTTGCGAAACAGTTTGCGGACCTCTTCCGGGCTGGCGTTGGTGGCAATGTCAAAGTCTTTCGGGTGCAGGTCCAGGTAGAGATCGCGGATACAACCGCCCACCAGGCAAGCCTCATAGCCCTGAGAATTCAACCGGTTGATCACCTTGAGTGCCGGCTCGCTGATGTCGCGCCGGGAAATGGGGTGTTTGTTTTCCGGGATCACGGTTTTTCCCGGTGCGTTACCGGCCCCGGGCTTTTGACCACTGCCGTCTTTTTTCCTGCGGTTGCCCGCAGCCGCCGACTGGGGGCGATTTTTTTGGTTGCTGTTGCGCATGAGCCAGAAAATAAGCGTGCCTGCGAACACCAAAACAGCAATGACTGCTACAAAACTGAGTATTCCGGTGCCTGGCATCATAAGTCTTGGGTGGGTTGCATGGGTTTGGTAGAAAGAACAATAAGTTAGTGTGTATCTCTTGACCTGTTGGCTAGGTTCTCGAGCGCTCTGGCTAATGATAGCACTGGTTCTGTGCCTCACTCCATTTGTGTGACACTCCCTGCTGGTCTCAATGACTGAACCCGCATAGAATCATCGGGCAATTCACCAATAGGAGAGTACGCCAATGAGTAAGCAGAAGAAGGTTGCTGTTATCCTGTCTGGATGTGGTGTTTATGATGGCGCTGAAATCCACGAATCCATCCTCACCTTGCTGAGTATTGAACGACACGGTGCCACTTATCAATGTTTTGCGCCAGATATTACCCAGCACCATGTAATCAACCATCTGACCGGTGAAGAGACTGGCGAGCAGCGCAATGTGCTGGTTGAGTCGGCCAGGATTGCCAGGGGCAACATCAAACCACTAACAGAACTGAACGTGGCCGATTTTGACGCCCTGGTGGTGCCTGGTGGCTTTGGTGCCGCGAAAAACCTCTCGGACTTTGCCCTTGCTGGTGCCGAAGTGCGCGTGCAGGACGATGTGATGGCCGCTGCCAAAGCGTTTGCCGGGGCAAGCAAACCCATGGGCCTGATGTGCATCGCACCGGCCATGGCCGGGCGCATTTTTGGCGAGGGAGTACAGGCTACCATTGGCAGCGACGCGGATACCGCTGCCGCCATGGCGCAAACCGGCGTCAACCATCAGGAATGCCCGGTGGATGACATCATTATTGATCCAAATCACAAGCTGGTCAGCACGCCCGCCTACATGCTGGCCAACAGCATCAGCGAAGCGGCCGCCGGCATTGATAAACTGGTGGCCACTGTCGTTGATATGTGCTGATCAGCGCGGCACCAGCACATACAGTTTGCCGGGTTCCTGTTGCGGCCCGGCAAGCAGCGCCGCCTCTTTGCCAAGCCCCATATAAATGTCGCCCCTGGCCGGGCCTTTAATGGCAGTGCCGGTGTCCTGGGCGACCATCAGCCGCACAAAGCGCTCGCCATTGGCCGTGAGGCGGGTATCCAGCCACACCGGCATACCCAGAGGTACATACCTTGGGTCCACCGCCAGCGTGCGCTCGCTGGTGGCCGGCACGCCCTGGGCGGTGATGGCACCTTCATCGGTAAAGTCGAAAAAGATGTAGCGCGGATTCTGGTTCATCAGCCACTGGCGGCGGTCAGGATTTTTTTCCAGCCAGTCCCGGATGGTTTGCATGGAAACGTCAGCCAGCTCACCTTTCTGACGAAGCACCCGGCCGATGGGCACATAGTTATGACCGTTGTTGCCGGCATAGCCGACATGGATAATTTTGCCGTCGGGCAGTTGCACGCTGCCGGAACCCTGAACTTGCAGGAAGAATTTATCCGTACTGTTGTTCAGCCATAACAGTACATCATTATTATCAGGCTTTTGTCGTTCAATCTGGGCGCGACTGCCGTAAGGTTTCAGATACCCCTTTTCCACCTTGCCAACCAACCGTTGCTTCGGTAGGCCAAAGTCAGACAGCCGGACATTCACCAGATCCTGAGGTACCTTCAGCAAGGGGATGGTGTATTCGTCCGATGGGGTCAGGCTGCCGGCAATCAGCGGTGAGTAGTAGGCAGTGAACAGCCCCTTTTCCTGCGGGGCGATTCGTACCGGCGTAAAGTTCTGTTCAAAAAAATCCTTCAGCTGGCGGTCGGGCGTCTGCCTTAACTCCTTGCACAGCGTCTGCCACTGTTCATAACTGCCCCAGAGACTGGTTTCTGTCAGCAGAGATCGGTTTAATTGACGACAACTGTTCATTAATGCCGGTTTAACGGCAATGGCCTGGTTCAGATTCCAGCCATCAAGCTCGCTGAACTTAACCGGCTGCTGCCGGGGGAGCTCGTCGGTGGTCAACACACTGCAGCCGCTGACCAGTGCTGCCAGCAACATCGGTGCAAGCCTGGTCAGGCGGCGGGTACGGGAGGCGTAGTAAGCAAACACGTCATTATTTCCTGTAAACATCTGGGTTGTCAAACGGTCCGTTGCAGCCTGATTCCGGGTGTTTGCCTGGGTAGGGCAGAAAGAACTCGTGCATGTTGGCAAAATCTTCGGGCATATCACCGCTCATGGTCATGGCTGCACCTATAACGACCTCTTTTGCCTGAAAGTCAAAAGCAATGGGGACCACCGGAATGTCGGCACCCCTGGCGATATGATAAAAGCCGGTTTTCCAGCGTTGGACCTTTGAGCGGGTGCCTTCCGGGGCGATGATCAGAACAAAATGATCGCTGTTATTAATCTCCTCCACGGCCTGGTCAACCCGGTTAATGGATTTGTCCCGCTCAATAGGAACACCACCCAGGGCGCGCATGATCACACCCGCAGGCCAGAAAAACAGTGAGTGCTTGGCAAAAAAACGCGCCCTGAGCCTGAGGATCAGCTTGACGGCAACACCGATGGCAAAGTCCCAGTTGGATGTGTGATGGGCGACGATGATTACATATTTGTTAATGTTGTCAGGCAGATTTCCGACAATCTTCCACCCCCCCATTAACCAGAGAATCAGGTGGCCAAGACCGGTTTTTATTGGGCTTGCAGGCAAGTAATTGTTGGTATTTGACGTTGGCATAAGGAAATCTGGAATAGAAGTCAGCGTACAGATGTCTCATTGAGTCGCCCGAAAAAACTGACGGGCAGGCTGCCAAGTATGTCACTTTTGCGGCGCTGCGTCAGCCTGACCGGGGCTGTGGCAGAAAAGAAGCGTTTGCTGCTTAGAATTAGAAGTAGTTCCGAAATAACTTCCGCATTTATGGAATTTGAACTCCGTTCGGACTGAGCCTGTCGAAGTCCGGTGACAGCACCCTTCGACTTTGCTCCCTTCGACGTTGCTCAGGGTGAACGGAAACCGGGAAGTTATTTCGGGACCATTCCATATATAGTGCTCGTCCGAAAACCCACCAATAATCCAACTCACTCAGGGGCAAAAGGGATTTTTTGCGCATGTTCTGACGGACACATTTCCAATTCTCACTATACTGGTTATTTTTTGATCTA
>Ga0126343_10000323_pt1 | contig 17510 bp, 15 predicted proteins | sample Cyp2metagenome_FD_92531 | JGI IMG/M metagenome (GOLD analysis project Ga0126343, IMG submission 92531) | Coral microbial communities from Lord Howe Island, Old Settlement Bay, Australia - Cyphastrea 2 metagenome | ecosystem: Host-associated > Invertebrates > Cnidaria > Coral ...
CAGCTACACAAAGTGCTTGGTGTTAGCTGGGACTTAGAGTCTGATGAACTTCTCCCACTTGTCGACGTGGAAGATATTGTGCCCAAGAAACTCACGAAGAGAGAAGTGTTGTCCTGTCTGTCTCAGATTTACGACCCATGTGGGTTGGTGAGTCCGGTTGTTACTCCACTGAAGCTTATCGTCCAGGACTGTTGGAAAGAGAAGCTAGGATGGGATGAAGAAGTCAACCTGGAATTCAGAATGCGTGTAGAAGAAGTGTTCAAAGGATTCTCTGGTGGAAACCGTCTTAGAGTTAACCGATGGTTGGGAATCACACCCTCTCAATGCAAGGACACAAAAGTGTCGCTTCACGTTTTCACTGACGCCTCGTCTAGAGCCTACGCAGCAGCAGCCTACCCTCGTGAAGCAGATATTAAAGGTAGTGTAACAGTGAATCTTGTTGCTTCGAAGTGCCGACTTGCCCCTCCGGATGGCGACACGATACCTCGTCTCGAACTCTTTGGTGCTTTACTGGGAGCTCGACTTCTGAATTCGCTGAGATCAGAGTACAATGACGTGCTCAAGATAGATGATGAATTCCTTTGGACGGATTCCAGTGTTGTTCTTGCATGGATTAAACAGGGACCGCGTGTGGAAGGAGTGTTCGTGGCCAATCGTGGGGAGGAGATTACAGCTGTTGGTGGAATGTGGTCATGGGTTCCGACAAATGAAAACCCTGCGGACTTGCCTACTCGAGGTATGACGGTCATCCAGTTATCTTCCTCCAAGATTTGGTGGAATGGCCCTGAATGGTTGAAACGACCTGAGGCAGAATGGCCGAACCATCCAAACAATGAAGCAGGTACCGCGTTGCTAATGATGGCTCTAGTGAACAATGACGTACCGAAATATGTGGAGGATGTTGTTGACACACCAGGACGAGCAAGTACATTCGCACATTCGCACATTCACACATTCGCACAAGTACATTCGCACTGTAGCATGGATGCTGCATTGGCACAAGTCTATTAAAAGCACTCAAACTATGCTGACCTTAGAAGAGTTGCAATATGCCAGGAAGGTGATCCTGAAACAGGTGCAAAGGAATTTTTTCTGGGAGGAGTTGAAGTAACTAGGAAAATGGCCAAACAGTTCAGCGCCAGTCTAGTCTGATGTCCTTACACCCGTTCTTGGAAGATGGTTTGATCAGGATGGGTCGCCGTTTGCAACAAGTGGAAGCGACCTTTGACGAGCTTCATCCAGTTCTTGTAAACTAGTGTGGCGTCGTTGACCAGTTAGTGCTTCACATTCATGAACAAATGCAACACGCCGGTACTGCCACAGTTATTTCAGAACTGAGACGCCAAGGGATTTGGATCTTGCGCTCGAAGAAGTCAGACTCTTCTGTAATAAGGAAATGCAGGAAATGCAGCAGGTTCTTAGCTGCTCCAGCATCTGAACAGACACCCCGTTCCCTCGGTGTCGTGTGACCTGCGAGCGGCCCTTTGAAACAACTGGTATGGATCTAGGGGGACCCCTATACTTGAAGGATAACAGCAAGGTCTGGTTCGTTGTATTCACGTGCATGTCAGTTAGAGCCATCCATTTGGAACTTGTGACGTCATTGTCTGTAGAAGCGTTGATACAGGCACTGCAGAGATTTATGAACAGACGAGGCGTTCCTCAGTTATGCATAAGTGATCACGGATCTAACTTTGTGGCGGCTGCAAAGTGGGTGAGAGAGAAGAATCCTGACATGAAGTGGCAGTTTGTGGTCGAACGTGGACCTTGGTGGGGAGGTGCCTGGGAGAGGTTAGTGGGAATAGTTAAAGGACTCCTACGTCGCTCGTTGGGCCACGCCGTTCTTTCCTGGGAGGAGTTAGTAACTGCCCTAAGGTCGCCGGCCTATTACTTACTTGTGGGAGTCAGCTGATCCTGATGGTGGCATTCCTATCCCTCTGTGCCCAGAGCAGTTCCTGTTGCCGCCCCGAGGAGACTTCAAGGAGGAAGAGAGGGAACTGAACCTCCCTGACGAATTTCGACGAAGAAAAAAGTGGCTGTCCTCCATGAACGACCTTTGGAAGAAAGAATACTTACATCAACTGCTGGGTTCACAAGGTGAAGTTTGGAAGTCTCTTCCAAATCCTTTAAAAGAAGGAGAGGTTGTCCTCGTAGCTGATGACGGAGAAAAACGTCTAAATTGGAAGATGGGAGTTGTCCGACAACTAATTATCGGTCGAGATGGGAGATGCCATGCTGCTACTGTGCAGGTGAAGTCGAGTCTGCTGACTCGGCTAGTTCGCAAACTGTACAAATTGGAACTTTGTGCTGAATCAGTCAATCTCCCGCCAATCACAAGCCCACCAAGAATACTGATAAGGATGACGTGATATTAGACAGTGAGGACGAAGTGACAGACGGTGGAGAAGATGAAGCTGAATGTGAAGTCTCCCTGCCACAAAAGACCCGAAGGGGAAGAGTGATCGTTCGTCCAAGTCGCTTTTAGGATTGATGGAGTCGCAACATGCTACTGCAAGTTGCGAGGTGGAGGATGTCCAAAGCTGAACCGGAAGTTACATTTACATTTAAATTGTTGTACCCACCTCTGGGGACTAGGAAAAAAGCATGTGGTCGAGAAACAGTGTTCTTCTTGTCGGGATCGTTAGTAGCTGTAAAGTTGTGTTTGTTTCGAACTGGAAAAGTTGTAGAGCGGGTGACTAAACGTGAGACAAAAGACAAAAACGTTGTGGATGCCATTTGTTAGATTCGGAGTTCGAACAGCTGTATTAGCTATAGTAGCTGTAGTAGCTGTAGTACGTGTAGTACCTGTAGTAGCAGTAGTAGCTGTAGCACGTGTAGCAACTGTTGTAACTCTAGAAGCGGTAGTAGCTGTAGTAGCTGTAGTGTGCGTAGTGCGCGTAGTAGCTGTAGTACGTGTCATGTAGTACCTATAGTAGCTGTAGTACGTGTAGTAACTGTAGTAGCTGTAGTAGCCGTAGTGCGTGTAGTAACTGTAGTACCTGTAAGAGCTGTAGTAAGAGTAGTAGCTGTAGTACGTGTAGTAATGGTGCTACAGCTACTACACGTACCGTACAGCTACTACAGCTATACTACAGCTACTATAGCTGCTTCAGCCGCAGGTGATACAGCTCCTACACAAATCTATGGAAGACAAGAAATTTGTCAATTTACGGGAAGGTAAATATTGCAAAAGCACTTTTATTTCCGGTCGTTAATGCAAGTGCGGCCGTAACACTACTAAGAACAGAGACCTGAAAAAATTCAGGTTCTGAGCGGGATTCGAACCCACGACCTCTACGATGCCGGTGCAGTGCTCTCTCAACTGAGCTATCAAAGCCACGTGAGAGCGGTCGTATGCGGGTTAGCCCTTTACATGTGGACGTTATACTTGGCCCAAGTATAGTAAAGAGTGAAAATTATTTTTTGTCCTTAGTAGCTGTAGTACGTGTAGTAGCTGTACTTTTATTTCCACAAATGATCTATCCTAGTTCGGTGTTATGTACTCCATACTTTTATTTCCACAAATGATTTATCCTAGTTCGGTGTTATGTACTCCGTATGAAGTCATAAAAGAATTCAATAGTCTGATTTTTCGATTTTTGCGGAATGGTAACTACAAGGTTATCCGACTTACAACATGTGCACCCTATGACCAAGATGGCCTTAAAATGTTAGATTATGATAATATGCCATTGGTTAAGGCTGTGAGGCTAAGCTGGTTAAAACGATTAGTTGACCCAGATTACGTTGGATTCTGGAAGTCTTATCTTGATCATCTTTTGGTGAATGAAGGGGGCTTACTTTTAATTCAGTGCAATTATGATAACAACCGATTAACAATCTCAGCTTTTTTCTATCGAGAACTATTGGATTGATGGTCAAAATTAAGAGAAGTCGAGGATCTCGAAGGTATACATAAGTATATTTTATGGAACAACAAAGAAATAAGGATTGACGGCAAAAAGTGTCTTCTACAAACATTTCTTTGATAATAATATCATATACACAACTCAGCTGCTTTATGAGTTACAAATATTGAGTCTTTCAATGTCATCAGGGATGCAGGATTGAAGAACTCTAACTTCTTAGTATGGACAGGTCTAAGGCAATCAGTTTCACTGAGATTGCGTGTTCAAGCGTCCAACTTCGAGAATATCCTTGATTTAGAAAACTTTAACTGCAGTAATTATTATCATCTTCTTATTGAGCAAAAATACGAAAAACCAAGTAAATGGGCCAAATTGAAAGAAGAATTTAATCTAGAGGATAAGCAACTTTTGGAGGCATTCGTGATGTCACAGACAGTTGCAAATGAACCTTATCTTCGTTCCTTTTAGTATAAAGTATTAAATTCTATTCTATATACAAATGAACTACTTTGTAAGATAGGTTATGTTTCTGACCCCAACGGTTCCTTCTATCTTCAGATTTGAGACCATATATCATATCTTCTTTGACTGTTCTTTTTGTATTTCCTTTTGGAATAAGATTTGTGAAAAAAACATTTAAATAAACTTAGTAGTTACGGTTGCCTTTTGTTAGAATATCGCGAGATTATTTTAGGATTTTTAACGGAGGAGATGGATCTGCAAACCTATATACTCATTTTAGGAAAAACATACTTGTGGACTTGCCGGTGCAAAGAAACGAAACAATCTTTCAGTCTTATTGAAAGAATTTTATTAAATAAATATCAAACCGAAAAGCATAGTTCTTTTAAGTCGAATAACATCAATCCGTTTCAGAAAAAAATGGAGAATTTTTGAGGAAATAATAGCTCTAATAGTAGTCTTTAAAATGTTAACGTATTTACCATGTTTACCTCTAAATTCAAGTAGCTGTAGTCAATCCATGATTGTGGAAATAAATAGCAATAATAACAAAAAAAGAATAAAAAAAGTACAGCTCCTACACGTACTACAGCTACTACAGCTACTAGTACGCGTTGTCTGAAAGACGAAGCATGCCTTCGCATTAAGACTAAGAGTCCTTGTGATAATATGATACTTCAGTGCATAAGTTCGAACGTTGCCAAAAATCTCCTGATAATCTGCCCGTATCCACCCCTACCCCCACCCCACAACCGTCCCCTCGCCACTGCGCCGTACTGTTTTCACTCAGGGGCTGGTCAGCGGTCACGCTTACGAAGTAAATATCGCCTCCTGATCGTCTTCCTGATCACCGTTCTTATGTATCAGAAAGGCAAAATACCAGCGTGATATTGCCTCGAAGATGAAGTAGTTATGTTCTTTGATTCCACCTCCACATTTGAGTCGAAGCTTAGGTGGCACAGGTTATTTCTTGCGGTGGAATCGACGAGGGGAATTCGAACACTAGTTGTGGTGTTTGAATTGTTGGAAGAAATGGTTGCAATTGGATGCAGAAATGGTACGTTTAACAAACCTTTTTCAAATTTTGCCGCTTGAAGTGAAAGTAAAGTTCATTTGAATGCTTTCGTATGTATTTCTGACGATTTTAGATCTACCTGCTCGATTTGTATCTGCTAAGCTTCATGTTGACAAGTCCCTCAAAATGGTGGCCAAACTTGGAGATTGGCGAAAATTAGGTAAGTTCACGGAGTTATAAATATTTAGTAAAGGTCGGGCCCCATTTTCTGTAGTTACCTTTTCTATGGCACCTACTTGCCAGCTATGTTAGTTGGATCATCTAAGAACGCCTCACTTTTTCAAAAATTCACCCTGAATTTGATCGGTTTTCGCGTGTGTGACTTAAACGAACCGATATGGTGTCATACAAGTCTTCCTGTTTGCTTGATTGCAACGTGATCTTCACGAAAGTCGCCTCGATGGATAAGATAGAGTTAACATATATGGATGTGGTATTTGTTTTAGGCTGAGTCCCGTAGTTTTTTGTAAATTGTCCTCCAAAGTTGCCTCAAATTTTAGTCTTGAAAAGTGTCACGACAGGCCTTCGCCCGAGTGAAATTTAATTTCCGTAAAACGTAGAAAAATAAAGAGATCTGAGCAAACGGACTGTGGTTTTAGTATAGGTACATGAATGTCTCACAACACACAAGAGATGAGCTAAATCTGTGACTCAAGCAAAATCGACCGGGCCGCTCTTACGGAGACAGACTCTTAAATATAAGCCGTGTTTGTAGATGAAAAGAAAATTTCCTATTAATAGTGATATTAAAGAACTACGTACTTCCTGGTTAGACGTAGGATTTGTAACCTGTTGAACGCAGGAAAGTTTTGTTGTATTGGAGTTTCGCTCATCTTTCATTGCAAGGATGTAATAAGTTGCTCACTTTCATATGATATTTCGTGTCCTCCATAATTCCAATTTTTCAATTAACCCCATTCTGTTCATTTTTTTTTTAACAAAAAAAATGGTTTTATAAAATCAACAGACCATTAAATTGTCAAATTAAGTAAAACAATCAACTTTTATTGTGCACTATATACATAATTAGTATTATAATTCAATAAATATATTTTGCATATGGCTATGGAAAGAATAAAATTAAAATAGGTATGTGGTAACCAGAGTAAAGGGTAGCCATTGGCTTTTGAAGTGGTTTCCACCATATGTGGAGAACAAAACCAAAAGTCCTATGCCAGTTGTTATGGAGTGATCATTTATATAGGTGTGGTGGAGGCTTTGATAATGGCTCTGCAACAATTTTAATTTAATAAGCTTATTGGGAACATCTAATGATGATATGATTTTTATACATTCAGGCTTAAGAAGAGCCTGCTCACTCGAGCTTCTGTAATTGGAGGCGTTACAAAACTTGATGTAAGGGTTTTCCTATAATGTTGTTCCACCACCCTCATTTTTAACCTTTCTAACAGCTTATACATTTAAAGCTTAACCTTTTGCAGGGTGCTTTCAACAACAATAAAAACAATTTATTTCTAATCAGTGTTCCCATATAAGTTCATGTTATAACCTAATCTATAATAGAGCTAAAAAAATAATGTAACAAAAATTAGTATTTGGCATTGGTATAAATGTACAGTGTAGACATGTGTGATGTGAAGATCAAAACTGATTCATATTCGGTATGCCATGCGTTATTGAAGATCTTATTTCGAGAAAACTAGAATTGAATAGGATGAATGGGAAATAATGCAATGTCATTGCTCTCTTATGACTCGTGTTACATCAGGGTAAAAAGGCTCTTTACCATTTTATACAACCAATGGTCCAACAACACATCTTGAACACATACTTTCTACTTCTCTAGGTTGATCAGAACATCAGCCACATAGCTTTACTGCCTAACGATAGTTCTATCTCCATCTTTCAGTATTACTTATTGAGCAGAATTATCCATGTATGGTCATCCTTACAGCAATTTATGTAGTACTGTTTTGGTCTGAAAATTAACAAAGAATGGTAAATAATGGTAAGAACTAAATATCTTTCAAAGGCCAATAAAATGATTATGATAATTTTGTCATGACAGTATCAAATTATGTAACCCTGTGCACCTGTTATGCCTCAAATTTCAGCTATGGTAATTTTCCTCTAGACACAACATTTCGACAAGTAAATTATTATAAAAAATAAATTCTGAAGCAAAGTTAACTCTTGCCTGACCATAAAATGTTTGTTCATGTTTTTGGGAGAAGACTATAGGGGACTAGGTCTCAATAATTAAAGACAGGGAACCAAAAAAAACAGCAGAATCTTCTGTACAGCAAGTAACAGATGATATCTATGGAAGAAACACACCAAATTTGAAGATCAGATGTTCATAATATTTACTACGTAATCCAGGTGCATAACAAAGTACGGCAAAATATCAAGGGGTCGCTACAACAAACGAGTAAAACCAGTAATAACATCTCAAGCAATGTTGCAATACAAGGGATGCCATCTTCAAGGTTGCGTGCACGAGTATTCTGGAGTTATACGCCAATTTTGTGGTAAAACCGAAACAAAGTTTTGCACAACCCATTCATTTCACTGGCACTTTGTCGATTTTCTGATGACTTCCACTCAATAACAGGCAGAAACAGGCTTAAATTTTAAAAAACCAATTACCACAACACAAATGCTGTCGACCAAACGCGGAAGTGGATCTCATATATGAAGTACATAATATTATGTAATTCATGGCCAAAACCGCTGCGCACAGTGATTAATTTCGGATCCTTCACCCAAAGGAACTCGCCGGATCATTGATCCGATGATCCGTTTGCAGATCACTCAGATCAGTGATCCAATGAATCCTTGTCCAGAGTGGATTCGATAGATCACTGATCTGAAAAAGGATTTGCTCGAAAGGAACGCCACAGATCAGAAATCCTGATCCGGATCCTCCCAAAGGAACGCACCCTAAGAGTGTTATTTCTTCGTCTCAAAGTTTTCTCGAGCTTTTCTTGAAGCTAGGGAAATGTTTCTTGAAACTCACTGCCGATTGGAACTTTAATAATTTTATGATTTCTTGGGGTGTGGTCAGTGACAACGGTAATTGCTGTATCAGCTGGTTGAATTCTGAGAGTTTTTAACGTTTCTTCTCGCCTTCTTGGCTGCTACAACAAAAGACGATGATTACGATCGAGAAAGACATCGTTGCTGGCGATCTACCTCCTTGGCTACGTGGAAACTTCTACGATTCCTTCGGATCGATCGCGAATATTTGTTTTGCATTTTTCGCAAAGCGCGCCAGCGAACTGTCAACCGGACCGGAAGTAAAATGAAATGCGTAGAGCATTGCGATTTTCATTTCTGATGCGCATTAATTTTTTGTCAGCCAATGAAAAAATTCGAATTTTTTGGTGCGTCCAGAGCTACTGGACAAAGAAATTTTAAGACGAGTATCACTGGGGACGAGAATGCCTTTTAAAAGGGACAGTGTCATGAGCTGCGCATGCGCGTCTTTGCTTGCTCTCGAGCTCTCAGGCCCCGTCCACACGTATCCGGATATTTTTGAATCCGCAACTTTTTCTTTCCGGATACAAAAATTTCCCCGTCCACACGTATCCGATGGTATTCGGATTCTCTCTAGTACCCAAGGCTCCTCTGCACTAAAATTTCTTCAGAGCATGCGCCGTAGAGCGAGATAGTTGCGGGAAATTTGCTCTGTTCGCCCTCCACGTTGTGCCTGGACACGCTTTTTACGTCATCGGATAAAAAAATATCCGGATTCACTCGTGTACACGTTATCGGATTCGTTGCGGATTTATTTTTTTCCACTTTGGCCCCGTCCACACGTTATCGGATTCGTTGCGGATATATTTTTTCCACTCTGGAGAGCGGATTTATTTCTTTCCGGATTCGCTGTCGAATTCGCTGGAATACGTGTGGACGGTAGCGGTATCCGGAAAGAAAAAGTTGCGGATTCAAAAATATCCGGATACGTGTGGACGGGGCCTCAGAAAGTGGCGGCCGCCATTGTGGATTCGGCGGTAAGTGAAATTGATTTGCATGTATTTCGCATTCATGACTTAAATGTAAACGAAGTCGCTCAGAATTTATTATTTGCCCGTTAGGAAGCATCCTCTGCTTCTTCAACATTCTGTACATGCAAAAGTGCTTGCACTACGAAGCGAAAGGAGAACAGCAACCGAGGATGCCCTTGTAAAGGAGGAAATGTGCTATGCGGCAGTAACTGTAAAGGTGGAACAAGGAATAAACCTTGCAGAAACAGGGTATGTTTACAGTCAGAAACTGCCTGAATTTACGTATTAGCAGGCTAAATTAGCTCTTAATTTTCTTTGCCTTTTGGCTTTTAGGAGTCGCAGGATAATACATCTCACCCCGCCAAAAGAAGAGTGCGACCTAGACTCGAAGGGTTTCGTCTATCGAGTGAAGGCGATGTTACAACTGAAGATCAACAACGCCTCAAAGAAAACAATGACGTGAAGGTAATTCATGTTCACTTCCCTTGTGCAATCGCTGCATCTAGAGGGCAATTGTTTTGGTATGTGCCTAATACCTTCTTGCACTTCCACGTGTGTAACATAAGTGCGAATTTCTCCACTGCTGTAACTAAAATCACGTATATGATCTAGACCTTACCACACTCCAGCTGCAGATAGGTCAACAGTTTTCCCTTCCATATGTAAAACAAATATATTTGTGATAATATGCTTGTGGTTCTCGCTTTTCATGTGTTAAAAATTTGTGGAAGATGTTCACCCACTAACTCTAACAAGTCTTTTGTTCAACATATAAACATACCTGTAAAAGTAATGTTAATGATTATGTTGGTGTGCTTGTGATATAATTCAGCACAGTAATTAAATTGCTTTTAAATGCTTTTAGGATTTTATTGCTACCCTTGATGAAGGGATGATGAGAAAATTGGCTGTGCGAAGTCTTCGCAGAGGAGTGGGGAATATGGATTATATCCACACTCTCCTCATAATGGAGGATGACTTAGATGCAGAGGGCACAGACATGGCTGGGGAGGAAGACACCACCGAAACCGCACTTGCCAGCACACTAGTCACGGCGCTGGCTGAACCATTGGCTGGTGAAGTTGATCCCGGCCCGTCCGGGAGTGCCCCAACTGTCGAGTGGTGTGTATGTGGCAGGTGCAGGCCTATGCCTCAAGCAATCGAAAATAAATGTTGCCAGCAAAGCACTTGCATAACAACATCGGCGCGCTTTGGCAAAACCTGTCTTGATCGTGATGTATTGGACCTGTGCATTCGTAACATGGGTGACATCAGGAATGATAGGGAAGACAACAGCACAAGAGCATTCCGAAAAGCAGCTTATAGGCAATTTATATTGGCCAGACATGGGCACTTGGGAAGAGGCAACAGACGTGTGTGCCCTTCTTGTGCTGTGTTAAAAATAAGGGCACAATTCCCATCAGTCACTGGAGTTTATATGGGGTATAGGGAGCATCTCATTATTCATTGGGAGTGGATTTCATTCCACTCTGTCGTTTTCTAATTTCATTATATTATTTATGTAGAAGCTACAAGTTTATTCACTGTTTAGACAATGAAAAACAGCCTTTATTACCCTCATCATATATACAAAATCATCCAAGTTTGAGTATTTTGTGAAAATTTGTGAAGCTCTTCCATAGAAAATCAATTAGCCAGTATCCAGCTCTTTTGACCCACAGTCTAATACATATTCCAGTGACTGACATCACAACCACTTGTACTTCTTTCCATTGAACAGTTTTCTTGGTTCAATTTTTCAGTATGCGTTTTCTTGGTGTATGCAACAGTAGCACGAATTTTTCATTGCTATAGTTCAACACTACAGTACCTCCATTTATCAATGGATTACATGGAATATACTGGTAGATACAAATAGTTAGTTTATATGAATAGTTTCATTGTTATAGTTCAACACCACTTTTTTCCAATTTTCTTTGGATAATTATATTATTTCCAATTTTCTTTGTATAATTATATTGCTCTATGGCAGTAAAACAAAGTGATAAGTAATTGTGACATAGTGAGAAAGTGATGTTTGACCAGTAGGGCTTTGTTACAGTTAGGTTTCTTGAAACTTCCCTCAAACAACTTCAGAAAAAGGTCCAGGGAACAGATGAACTTTTTCTCTTTGACAAGATTAACCTCTTTGCAAAACTTGAAGAGGTCTTCACCTCTGCTTAGTTTACGGTGAGGCCCATATTCAGGTTCATCCTCCACACATGGAACATCTTCTGTAGACATCTCAGCATCAGATTCCTCCCCAATTGAGTCCACGTCATCCGACAACATGTCACCATCAGACGAATTGCCTTCCATGAAATTCAGACTGAAAAGTTAAAAATGAAATTTTACCTTCAAATGATAAAGAACGAAAGGTAGGGAAAAAACTAATGGGGTTTTTAAATTTCACATTAAAATCTACTTGTACTTACTCCATTTCTTCAGAATCAGCATCACTGTCATCTGAAATGGATTCATCATCATTCAACTGCTGGATGGCAGAGTCATATAGCTTCTTGTAACTGAAGAAAACAAAACATTACCATGACTGTAGCCGTATTCCAACATTTTACTAAGCAATCAGTTTCTTCATTTGAGAATAATTTTATTCGCCAAAGTGAAGGTAGATATACTGTAACAAATTTTAAGCATTGTTTCTCGCAGTTGATAATACAAAAAGATAATACAAATTCAATATAATACTGCTGAATTGTTCTATTCAAAGTGCACTTTAATTTTGTTTCATACCTCACAATTTCAGAAGAACTGTTTTCTGACTCCTCTGCTGACCCCTCATCATCAGTAAATATTGAAGAGTTCATTTTCAAATTGGACCTGAAGACAGAAATTAAATGAAATGTTATGAAATCAAATGAATGTTTGTGTTTTGGCATGCACCCACAGATAAATCAAGCTCCTACAATTTACAATTCAGTACACACACACAGGGACAGAGGGTAAGAAAGTATAATAGTAAGAGCAGGAACAAACACACTTTCCTCTCATGAGGTGTTGGCAGGTTGCTGCTGGTGCTTTCATCGAGGTTCGAACCTTTGATCGGAGTTTGTTTTTGACCACCAACGATCGGTGATTCAACAATACATGACTCACCCGAAGGCTTCGCAGGCGTTGAGGTCGGTGGCCCTGTAAAAGAAACAGTTTATCTATTTAAGTCCAAGCGGATGATGCCTAAAAATTACTGCTCGTTTGAAATGACAATACATTGACTACTCGCACCTTTATTTTCCACACTAACATGTTTTCGCGTCACATTTGCGATCGAACTTGAAAAGATATCTACTCTTGATTCGTCTCAAACGAAAGAGCTAAATTGATACTTCTCATCTTCGCTAGAAGATAAATTAATCAACAGCAACACAGAAACAGAGCTTACCTCCTACGAAATTCCAGTGACAACAAATGTGCTGCGAAGGCGCTGTCAGTACAGGCTTCATATCCTGCGATAAATTTGGCCTGAAGCCGCGATTTAAAAATTTTACTTTCCAGGTAGATGCGTTTGTGACATCTCTCCCACTCCTTCTTGGCCTCTTTTGAATCACGAAATATCCTCTTTCGACCTGAATTATTCCTTTTCCCTCCTTGACCTCCACCACTCGTCGACGCTAACTTGAAGTTGGCGACTGCACAATCTTGAAAACTCCCGCCAGTACTTTTCAAGACTCGATCGGAAGCTTACGCATGCGTCACAAAAAAATTGGGGAGTTCAACGACTTCGTTTTGGAAAAAACATGCCCCGAAAAATACCCTAAATCTGAAAAATCGGGCTTCGTTAGCTAATAAGGCTACAGTGTCTGTAAGCCCCCAAAATATTGCAATTAGATATTTGAAGTGAAATGTTCTCTGCCAAATATTGTTTAAATGGACCTATTAAGTGAATTTAGTCAACTGGTGAGGTTCCTTAAAGAACAAATTCGAATTTAGCGACCATAGTTTCACGCACCATGCAGTCGCAAAATGGCAGGATTCGATGTCCCGTGGACAGAAATCTTGCATTTTTTTTTAAATTTTCGACGCTCCATTTTTGGACAATGTGTAGATCATTGTTAATAAAGTCTGTTTCTGGAAATAAATGTAGGGGTCACCGAATGTCCAAGATCGTTAAATCCACGCAAAGCTGTAGCAATGGCCATCTTCCCTATGATTGTTCATTTCATTGTTTAGCGCGCGCGCTCGATGCACGACGTGGCGTCTGAAATTGCATGCGCAGTAAAGATGCGCAGTAGCAATGGGCGCGAATGTCCTTAAGTTGTGTTTAACTATGCTTTTCTGACAGTAAATAAGGTTTTAGTTGTATCGAGAATTATATGTTTAGTTATTTAAGATTTAAGGGAATTTTGTCCCTGATAATACAAGCAGCATATCTGATTGTTTGTTTTCCCGTATTCGTTCGCACTTTTTTTTTACGTAAAGGGTTTTGTTTCGTTGCATACCTGTTATTGTATTTGTTTACATTACTGGCATATTTAAAAAAAATTGAAAACAGCTTTGACAAGAGGCCTTTATGCCAAAGGTACCTGAATTTTAGAATCTGAAATCTATAAACATTATGTACCGTAAGAACATAGGCCTTGTTAATTTTTTTTTCTTGAGTATGTAGTTAATTAGTCGTTGTTTATCTATCCGTTTTATTTTGTTTTTTTTTTAGGCTCCTTACTTCGAGCAGAATTAAAATGCCGAGAAGCTTGGCAGGTGCTGCAACTGGAAGGATGGCAAAGAGCTTCGGAGGTCCTAAAGATGGCGAACGAGTCACTGAAAACAGTGCAGAAAGAAACCAAACACAGTGAATTCTTCAAGCTTACTCAGAGCTCTTACCTCTATGTCCAGGGGGAAGTATACTACAAAGCAGGGAATATGGCAAAGGCGCTAAGAATCTTGCATCGGTCTCTGAAGATTATGGAAGATATCCTACAAAGTCACACCAGCACCACCAGATGCCTGAACGCAATCGGCAACTGCCACAACGAGCTGGGTAAACCAGATGAGGCGATAAAGTATTATACCAGAGCCTATGAAATGAGGAGGGAGCTCTCTGGCTCTATGAATCACTTTGACATGCCAGTGTTAAAAGGCCAGATCGGTACAGTCTATGAAGGAAGAGGCCAGTTCTTTGATAAAGAAGGACTGAAGGACGAGGCAGGAAAGCAATTTCGCAAAGCAATCGAATGCTACCAAGAGGCTTTAGAGCTCGCCAAGGAACTCAAAATCCCAGGAATGGTAAACACAGCGATATTTAATAGAAACATTGCAAACACGTACGCGTGGCTAAGGGAGTTTAAAGAAGCTTGGCAACCTGCAAAGAACGCCTACGAGATCAGGAAAGACATTTTAGGAAACCATCCTGACACTGCACGAAGTGCTTTCCAAATGGCAGAACTTTGTCGATTTTTAGAAGACTACAAAGACGCGAGAGATTACTATAAACAAGCTTGGGAGATCGAAAAATCTCTGAGACAAGGAAACCACAGTGAAGTTTTGGTCAGAATCATTGAAGCCTACGAACCGTTGCTCGATGAAGGCTCGAGGAAGGAAGAATTTCAAAAGGAAACTTTTGAGTTTTATCAACGTTACTGGAACGAAGAAAGAGATTTCGAAGGATTTGAATTTTCCTTGGCGAACAAGAAAGTCATTGATTCAATAAACAAACGGCTTGGTGGCTTGCTTGACAGGCAGACGCAGAAGAGATACAAACAAGAAGCTCTTTGGTTCTATGAAGGTATATGGAATTCTCCAGACACCAAAAAGCTACCGTTTCCTCAGAGAAAAGGCATTCTTCAAGAACTTTTGCGTTTGTGTAACATTCTCCATGAGAAGGATTTGCTCAAAAAGTACGAAGCCAAGGCATTCAGATTTTATGAAAAGCAGTGGAAAAAGAACAAGGAAAAAATGGAAAAGCAAGACAGAATAGACATTCTCAACAAGCTTGAAAATTACGCGTCATCCTTTAAGGACGAGAGGAAGACCAAGAAGTATGGGATCTTGTTAAAGGTATTTACTGAAGTAGCTAGGAAGGTCGTGCTATCAAAGTCTAGTGCTTGTAAGCATGCAGCATAATTGAAGAATGGTTGTTCTGGACAAGATCACACTAGTTACAGCTTTACATCGCCAGACAACGTCTTTTTCCCACCGAGAGACCGTTGGGAATCGATTGAGTCATATTTAGAGCTTTGTTTAGCAGTGCATCACGAAGTTTTATGATGCTCTTCGGAAGTTTCAGAGAGCTCCAAGGAAGCTAGGGTTGCCCTTTCCCGCGCCTAGGGCAGCTCCTACTCATCTTTCGTGCTCTTCAAACTTGGGCGTGTATCATAACTCGACAATACGCGCCAAATAATTGATCGATTCTTAGAAAATAAAAGAACATGGCAACAAATTTCAGCCTTACAAAGACATGCTACTGTGATATTTTGGTTTGCCTTGGCTTCGTCCACACTAAAATATCTTAAACTTGGTGGAGAATGCTATAATTAGCCTTTGCGTCTCAGACGTACTGTATGACGCGTAGTTGACTTGGAGAGAACTTCCCGAGATTTAGTCCTGGTCTAAACACTAACCGGAGCGGCTTTCCATTAGCACACTGCAGATAACTTTAGCTGTAGCTTAGGCCATGCCTGTCAAAAGTGTCTATCTCGACTGTTGCGATTTCTTTGTTTCTCTGTTTGATTGAGACCAATATAAAGCTAAGATCCTTACGCGAAAGCTTTGCTGTCGTGATGTTTTACGTGTGCCTAATCGATGGCTCGATTCATATATAGTAACTTTTGATTTGGGGACTTTTCAAGACTCAAACAGACACTTTATATATAAGAGCATTTTTTTTAACTACGCTTTTTTTTTCAATCTATCAACAGGAAAACAAACAGAGGGGAACACTGGTGGGATCCCTTAAATCTCTTTTCTCATTCGGATCAGCAGGTATTTTATATCACTGACTATGTATAGCGATGTGATAATTTCTTGATCGATCTTAGGAAAATTGCTTGACATAGGGATCTCATTCGCGTTGGGAAACAATAACAATTACTTTGAAGAATTGTTTCAGCACTTTCTAAGTAGCAGTGGAGAGGAAAAAATATTTAGTGCTGATATTGAAACCACTTTAACAGCAAATGTTAAATCGCTGTGGTCAACATACTTATCCCTTTCCTCACTCGTCTCCCTCCCCACCCTCCCACCCCTCCCTCTAACCGAGAAACGTTTAAGATTGGAATCTAAAAATACCAAGATGATGTCGTAGCTTTACGAAACTCAATCATGAGTGTTATTTTTATCTCTTGCGCTAGGATGAACCAATATGAGAATCTTTTTGGACTTATGCAGTGTTATGGCAGGGATCTCTCTGCGAAACAGATCCCCTTATGTCCACGTTAACATCTAGCGACGCGTAATCATGCGCGCTATCGGCGCTGTTTTGTATTACCCAAAGGATTTCATAAAATTACTTTTACAGAACGAAAATGGATGTAGGTGCCATGTTCAGTTTAAGTTATGCAATTCTAGTTAAAGGTCATGTTACTCGTAACCTTAATTGGTTTCGCCCTTACGAAGTAATAGTAATTTTCTGTTTATATTGGCGAAGTGTTGTATTATTGGCAAGATATCACGAAAAATCTTTAGCATCTGAATATCAGTCTATTTGGTTGAATTTAGCTGAAAAGCTGTCTAGTGATGACGATGATGATTCTGATGATTCTGATAAAGAGGTCGGTGATCAAGACGATGACGATGATGATGTTGATAGTAATGGCAGCCAGGACCTCACTGAACAGTTATCACAGCTTGCAGTTGAAGAGCATGATTTGGAGGAGCTAGGGAATCCGGATGATCAAGAACCAGACAAGATTAAAATACACGAGTGAGTATTGTAAACCGAAGACATACTGAAGTTGCATAGAACTATTGACCCAAAAAGACTATTTACACCCAGACCATAATTTGATGTCTGCAGATGATTATTCGTTTTCTTATATTGTGATGTGCAAGTTCTCTATATGTGACGTGCCTGCATGGCATCATGGTAGTTTTTTCATCATCTGGGACTGGATATGTCATAGGTGGAATTGGCAACTCTTTTGCTCCTACCTTTTTTCGTGCTTGTCAGCAGGTTTTGTCAGC
>Ga0126343_10000324_pt1 | contig 17476 bp, 8 predicted proteins | sample Cyp2metagenome_FD_92531 | JGI IMG/M metagenome (GOLD analysis project Ga0126343, IMG submission 92531) | Coral microbial communities from Lord Howe Island, Old Settlement Bay, Australia - Cyphastrea 2 metagenome | ecosystem: Host-associated > Invertebrates > Cnidaria > Coral ...
ATACGTGTGGACGGGTGAATTCGATTTGAATACGCTACGTGTGGACGGGGAAATTTTTGAATCCGGAAAGAAAAAGTTGCGGATTCAAAAATATCCGGATACGTGTGGACAGGGCCTCAGTCTTGCGTATTTCAACCGTACACTCGAAAATAGCCCAAATGAATTAACCCTTAGCAGGCGCTTATTTATGCTAGTGTCAAACGTGTACCTTTATTGGATTTAGACAAAAAAAAAATACTGGGTTTGTTTTAACGTACAGGGGAAGTATCGTTTAATCGCCATCTTTGATACGAAAACGGTTACGGTGTGAGAACACCAAATTTCCGGTTTTATGTCTAATTCTGTAAGATTTAGACCCGGCCACGAGAAGATTTTAACACCGCTTAAAGAATGTGTTTAGATTTATGTTTAACGTATTTATTTTCACTGTTATATGATTTCTTTGGTTACCTGAGTTAGCTGAAAACCTACGAGCCACAATGGTTGTTAAGATGGCGCCCTGCAACGACAACAACATTGTGACATCAATGACATTCCATTAAGAACATTATTATACCTGCAGAAAGATTAAAATTACTTGTTGCCAGGATAGTGGTGAGAATTGCGCCCTAAAGAAACATCAAACAAACCTTGGTCACAAAACATACACAGCCTGGTTCAAGGAAAGACAAAGAGAAAAAAAAAACAGTTCTACTAGTAAGTATAGAGATTTTTACCCAGATAGTTTCTCGATTTACAGTAACCTGTACTACATGTATCGTTATAAAGTAAGCCCATGGTTACCATGACGAACTAGACGAGTCGGAAAATCTGGACGATCGTCGTCGCAGGGACCGACGGGACGATAACGAATTTTTATGTTTATGTTAACTTCATTAAGAAATGATGCATTCATCAATGTTTCGAATAATAATTGTTAACTACCCAAAAGAGTGAATACATGTAAAACATGAAACGCGCGCCCCTTACCTATTTTGACCAACAAATCGGTGAAAATTCCACAAAACCAACTCAAGGCTACAAGTCACTATCTATTTGTTTTCCGGAATCTAGTCTCGAATTCTGATTCGTTAATCAGTGTCCATATAATGAGTTCACAAACACGCAGTAATTATTTGATGATGAGAAGAGGTCTCTTTCTGGGCTTCATTTTGCGATGTAGTAAAAAAGGTTCTCCGTTGTCGTCGTGGTTGCTCTTTTATAACTGGTGACAGAAATTACGCCAACAGGTCTTACAATAAGGCTTTTCTGGCTGTTTATATCATCAGTACTAACCTTGAGTTTTCTTCTGGCATTGAATTTCTTCAGTCCATCCAGAGTTTCTTGTCTGTGTACTTTAGAAGCCACACGTTCGCGGTTCTAAATAATCAGATGTCAATTGTGTCCATAAACTTGTGTACATGTAAATCAATATTTTGCTGTGTTTATTTGCAATACATGTAATTGCCTTAATTAACGACGGAATTACGCGAAAAGAGTCGGTGTTTGACCGTCCGTTCATTCAGGATGTCTCGCAACGGCGTAACAAAAAAACTTTTTACCGGGTAAATTTACCGATGTCATTAAAAGGGAAAAACTGCCTGGTCAACAGGGCTTTTGAAAAATCTTAATGGTCCAAGCCACGAGTATTAAACTGCCATTGCTCCTCTGATGGTCTCAATAGAGTAGGAGTTTTTAGGGCTTACGTTTATACCCCATTGAGACCCTCTCCTCTGAGTTGACGAATTTGTACAGCAAAAATGCACTTTTCTCAGTCCAAAGCTTCAACAAAAATAAACCAGGTTGAGGTGTTTTAACATACCACAATCCACGGGTGTTTCAAGGCCTCAGACGCAGTGATCCTCTTGGACTGATCAACAGATAACAAAGTGTTTATAAGTTCCTGCGGTAGGCAAGGGAAAAAGACAAAATCAGGTAACCTAGTTTTGTTATTAATGGATACCTTCGTACAAAAACATTTCATAGAAAAGGCAAATATTATCTGTTGAACTTGACCTGTTTATATCATTACAATTTGATTATTTGCATAGAAAGTTCACATTTTTTTTTCTCGGCCAGTTTTAAACTTAGCGTGTTTACCTTGTTTGCAAAAAAAAATGCTCTGTGCTAAGGCGACCTCTGTTAGAACAGTTATGACTTACCACTGGCCAGGTAACAAGGAATCCCACACTAAAGAGCGTATTAACTGCGAAAATATTTCTTGTGCCGTTTGACGGCAACAGTGGAGCACCTTAAGGAATATAGCGGTACTTACCTTCGCCTCATCTGTAACTGTATCCCATTCAGGTGACGGGTACTAATCAGACAAAGTAGAAAAACAATGAGAATTAGAAACACGTTTAACAGTACTGCATTACATGAATTTTGTTAAAATACGTGACTACGTCAATCAGATGGTTTTTTAATTACTCACATCATAAGCACCAGCCTTTATCTGAGCATATAACTTGTGTTGATCTTCATCCCAAAATGGAGGATAACCAACGAGTAGGATGTACAAGATAACACCTGTTAAAAATAAAACAAAACTTACTAATAATATACATTTAAGTATACTCTGTTAACTGATCTGTTTGAGTCGTTGCTAAGGGCAATATACGCTCATAAAACCTCATCATTTTTAGTTAGGTCAGAGTTATTTCAGTTGTCTTAACTTTTTCATGACCAGTATCACCACTGATGTTGTCATCAGGCCACGCCCTTGCTCATGTGACCATTACTGAAAAAAATGCAAAGGCTCCCAGGCAAATTTACATATTTGTCACTATATTATGGTTGTGAGAGGTCTCCAATGCTTCCTCCCGCTCTTTTGATCAATTCCGTCAAAAAAATATCCTTATGTTCCACCGAATGTTTTGCTTCTTAACAGAATTATGAGACAATTTTAACTATTAATTAACTGAGAGTGGGGTCTTTACGGGAAAATTTCAAGTGAAACCCCTTTCTGTTGAGATTTTCCCTGTAAAGACCAAACATTCCAGGTTTATAACTAATAAAAGTTGTTTATATAAGGTTTTTTGCTTTGGTTTTGACTTTTGCAGGCCAGTAATCTGCCCGCAGGCCCATTGCTTGGAAAACAAACACGTACATCCCTTGAGCTTTCTCGCATCCCATGCACTTCCAACTGATTGGCTCACATTTTTGCATGACATAAGATAACATCCCTGTTGACAGACAAGCAACGAAGGGGCAGCAGACAACTAGCGAAGTATATGTATCAGGCATTCTTTTTTCATCTCCCCCCGTTCCCCAAGAAAAAAGAGAGTGCTTGATCGCAGGTCAGCACTAACTGTGCTTTTCACTTACCACAGGCCCATAAGTCAACAGGCCTGCCGTATGGTTCCTTCTTGAGTACCTCAGGAGAAAGATATCCCGGTGTACCAGCAAATCCTGAAAAGAACAAAGAAATGAAAGAGTTCATGACTTCCAAATTTCAAGTCTTAATGTATGACCCATGTACCTACATGTATTGTCATTCTTTTCTTAAAGAAAAAAGGCTCAGCATGAGGCCTGTTCCCACACTCGTCCTTCCTATCCTACCCCACCCCACTGTACATACCACTTACCATACCAGCCATGCTTGTCTCCATCTACCTCAATGGCTAATCCAAAGTCAGCTAGCTTGACTGCAGCACCTTTTTCTTTACTTGCAAGAAGTAAATTCTCTGGCTATATAATACAGTTGTAACAAAATTTAATTAGTGTTTAAGATTCCTAGACAACAAATTAATCAGTTCGGAACATTGGACGGTCATACTATGATTAACTCTGCTGGAAATGAATACGAGCCTGAAGGACAATACTGAAAACTTTTTGTGCAGCACAGGCTTAAAAACTCAAAATTTTAAGATGAATGTATGAGCTTATTAGCTTTTTTCCCACACAGTGATTTTGCAGCTTTTGAAAGATAGTATTTCCTTCTCCAAAAAGCTAAACATTTAACCATGTAAGTTTCACCAGCTCTTAAGCTGCCTGGAGTCAATTCATATCAAACAATCATGCTCCCTTTTGTGCTTATAGCTGTATGCAAATCACCAAAGTTGGAAACAATGACGTCAGAATGAATCAGCTAATTGGACAGACTTTCTTTGCACCTTGCTTAACTGACTTATGCACCATCAGACTAAACTGTTTGAGGAATCTAACTAATTGCCAAGTATTGTACAGTTCAGACTGCTTACACTCTATTTTTCTATCAACATTTCAGCAGGCATTAGGAGGTGAGATGCTTCAGTGAGTTTGGCCTAATGAGGAATGGGAGGAGATATGGCCATCCTGCTGTTGTCCCATCTTCTTCCCTATCACCGCCAAAAGTTGTGGTTGTTTAAAGAATGTCACCCCCAAATAAGCACTGTTCCCAAAAAATTGCCAAATTGTAACACAAAAAACTTAAAGAGAAAAACAGCACTCAATTGGGTACTGTAAATATGTATAGAACCATTGCACAGTGACAGTCATGTACCTTCAAGTCTCGATGAACAACATTATTTTGATGGCAGTGATGAACACTTTCCAGTATCTGCTGAATGCAGTGACTGAAAGAAAGTGAATGATAACAATATATTACACTCTTTCTCATAAAACCGTGAGCACCAGAGAAAATTTCTGGAATGTTTATTGTTTCGCGAACAATCAGAAGCAAGATGAAACCCCAGAAGATAACCGCCAAACCGCAGCATGGATTAGTCATGACTTGATTTGAAACAACGAGCTGGGATTTTTTTCCACAACAAATCTTCAATTTTACCATTTTCAAATACTGAAATTGTTCTTTTTGTATTTCACCTTATTTATGTGCAAAGAATAGATATGAATGATATGTTTAGTGACATATTTATGGGAAAGCGATGTTGAATCAAGTAGATAGGATCACACAAGGCTAGACAGCGCACGCATCTGAGAGAAAAAAAAACGAACCAATCAGAAGCGGGGCTGACCGGTGTGCTTCACGTGCGGTTCAAAGGGTCATGCTAGTTGGCTGTGATTGGCGATTTTCGATTCGTATTTTTTGATAACTGAGAAGGAAAACTTGTACCGTTGTAAATTTTGCTCCTAGGTCTATTCCGAATTCGACAGTTTGGATTTTGAAGGTTAGTCATGGAAGGAAAGCCAGTTCGTTGGAAGAAAAAGCCAGCTGGTTGTCTCAAATCAAGTCGTGACTAATGCATGCTGCAGTTTGGTGGTTATCTTTTGCGGTTTCATCTCACTTCTGCTTGGTCATGAAACAATTTAACATTCCAGAAATTTTGGTGTTCACAGTTTTGCGGGAAAGACTGTTAGTAATATAATTGTATATTAACATATAAATTTCGCTACCAGTTAATGACTGCTAATTTAACCTGACATTTCTTCAGGGGTACATACATTTACATGATTGTACTACATGAACTTTACATGTTTAAATTTACAAGTACACAAAACAGAAATTTCATGCAACAAGAAACAAGGCACAATAAATTTATAATAATGTTACGTGTATTTTCTTGACTGTGCAATCAAAATTACTATTTGCATGTAATCTTATATTAAATTTACAACACCATAACCTGACAGGCTTACATGTAGGTGTGGTGAGTACATGTAATAAAGGCCATTTACATGTACATGTAAATAAACTAAGCACCGTAATTTGTAAAATTTATATGTGGTTCATCGACACACAACTAACTTTTTTCCAAGGCTATCCATTATTTTTGTAAATTAGGTATGGAAGATCCTCTAGGGGAACCTACATGTAGTAAATATATCTTGTGGTATTGTATGTAAAACTATCAAACACTTTTATTACCTGGCATCAGCTTCACTATAGTACTCTCTAGCAACAATGTCTTCAAACAATTCTCCTCCAGTAACCCTGCAGTAAAATGCAGACTGTTTGTTCAGTGGACATGCATTGTAGACAATTACATGTACATTTTTCTGTTACAAAAACTCTTCACTACAGTACTGCAATACAGTATCATGTCCAAACTACAACTTAACACTTATTAAAGAATTACAACAACCACCATACAATCTGCACACAAATCTAGACAGAACTATCGAAAATACCCTTAGGTAATTACTATAACCATACTGTATATTAGAATGGTACCATAGAACTGAGTTTGTAGCACAAGCTACTTGAATATATCTAAGTATATGTCTCACAAACTACACATGCCCAACTATCTACCTCTAGGAGCATTTCACACTGTAACTTGATCAATAATGAATTATTATAGCCAGCTTCAAGTTTGGCTTGTAACCATGACTTGAGAGAGTTTTGATACTTGGATCAAATATAGTAATTACTGTAGTTTTCCTGCCCAGCGGTCATCCAGACCAGATTTGCGAAATTTTGGGTGACCAACTAGTCTATGTCTACATGCAGTCCATGATAATACCCCTTTAACTACTGTCAGAGCTATGAAAATTATACCTACACTGTATATTGTTAAAAAAGTTTGGAAAAACATGAAAACGTTGTGGAAACACCTTCAGCGCGTCATTCTAATACTTTGCCCATTCTTTCAATTACAGCTATCACTGATTAAAACTTAAGAAGCAGCCGATGAAGATGACTATTCACAAGTTAGACAACTAAAGACACTTACAAGTCAAACACAAGGTAGTGGTAGCCTTCTTCAGCAATGCTAGCGTGAAGTCTAACTGCATAGACAAGAGATAGATATAATGTCAACAACTATACAATCTGCAAATAACTATATTTTGATAAATAAACTACAAGTAAATGTTTATGGCAAATGAACATTGACTACTTTTCCTTGTAGCATAATTCAACAAATCTTAAAACAAACCCATCACTCATGTTAAAAACAAGAATACTCGTAAAGTTTTCTTTTTTAAACAAAAATCCTCTCATTGCACCACAGACTTTGTGGCACTGAAACTGAAAGCACAAATCAATTTTATCCGTCTTTGAGGGGACTCTTCAATAACCAATATTATATAGAATATAATCTGCGTAAAGCAACCCTCTTATACCCTTCTGCAATCATAAAAATGTGCTTTAATGTTAAGTGGCATTTTAATAATAATAAGCTGGTAACAGAGTAAAGAACATGCCACTTTTTTGTGCCTCTCTAATAACGATGTTAGGTTTTAAATTTAAGCAACAGTAAGAGCACTTTTTCCACCTTTACTTGGCCTCATCTAAACAAAAGGGGGGTTGGGAGAATTTGAGAATTCTCCCAGCCCCCCGAGTGCTAAGATGAGGCTATGTAAACAAGGAAAAAGTGTTCTATTGTATTTATAAAATAATTCTCAAAAGTACATGTGAATCTAATGAAACTGTCGCAACCGTGGGAACTTGCATACTCTCATCTAAACACACCTATTGACCAATGAGAGCATGTGTAGTATCTCAGTTATTTTTTACTAATAGGCTACATGAAAATTTGTATTTTTAAAGAAAACAAAATCATTCCTCTTCCATTTTTTATCATATTTTATTTACTTTCTATCATTCATCCCCAGTAGACAAAAACTCAACATATTTTTAAGACAACATGGGTATCCTGTGTTAGACACCTATGGGAGGACAAGTTACAAATGTTGGCCTGATCATGTAAAATTGTCAATTTTGCTACTTCAATAATAACTATATTTACTGGATTTAAAATGAATGAAAATCAATGTATATCACAGCTCTGTGTATTGCACTCTGCACTATCTAAGATTGTCTTTGAACAGATTTCTGTATTTTATGATTTGAGACCTCCATATTAGCCAATGAATGCTATACATCAAGCATTTAATTTTTCCCATCCCTTCCTATCCTTTAAGAAAAGGCCTGAAGCTCAGGATGGGAAAATTGGTACTAGGATTCTCTTAGTTACAGTGTAAAAAGAGGATTATAATTTGTGGATTTGAGTGTTATATACATGTGTCTTATAGTTATGATACTAACTTAAGTCTTATGTGTACCAAAAATCCTCTAAATTAGCATAGTCAAGGTGTTAGAAAGTCTACAGCACAATAAGACAGCTCATCCTGTTGTTGACTTTAATTACCAACCCAGTGACATGTCTTCCTGATAAGATTTCCAATAGCAAAACATTGTATGAATTCTTGTGCACTAAGGGCTTCCTTGTAACATTAGTGGGGAAGGTAGATGTGAATGCTGCACAACATACAAAATGTAAACACATTAACAGGAAGGCTCCTTGGATAAATAAATCAAAGGAACATTGTGCAGAACATCCCCAAAATGTCATTGTGCATATACAACTGCAATGTACATAAAGCAGTGCATGTTATGTGTAATGACTACATGTACATCAATTTTTAATTAGACATTATCTGCAGAATATATAGCTAAAGTACTAACAAATTTCACATTTCCTTTGACATTTCATGGTCCCCAGCCCAAAGGTCACAAAAACATTATTGTGTGACAAACAGATATTATCAGGTGCATTTTTTTTTGTATCAGCCCCTGTGGCTGAAAAGAAAAACATATGTAATAGATTTCAGGCAAACAAAACTGATCAACAAAGATGAAAGGATCTTAGCAGCTTTAGTAGCAAAATTTGAGTTCAGTGGTACAAAATTTCAGGATGTGCATTACAGTTTACTTTCTTTTTCAGTGAACATTTCCACGAATTTTCAAACTTCAATAGCAGAAAAACAGAATCTGAGTTTAGCCAGAACACATGTACATAATTCTAGCTAACAAGCAGCTGATATTTATATTCCAAAATATGCAATGGGGAATGAAAGACAACTGAATTTGCATGTATCACAATAGGGGAGGAAACCCTAACAAATGGAACAAACAGTGCTAATGAGCAGTGATCCCACACCTACCTGCTAGGAAAAAAGATTTTAATTAACACTTTTCAGGGTGTGAGATTAACTCCATTAACCCACTCAGGATTTATGCCTCAAATACACGTTTTATCTTCTAAAATCTATAACATAAAATTTATGATATCTAGCACAGACGGTTGGAAACATCTAGAGCCTACAAATGCACTTAGAAAGTGCATGTTTCACGTTTGCATGCTTGGAGCACTGTCGACTTGTGCTCAAGGTGGAGACAAAACTTAGCCATGTGATTGTGAGAATTAATCACCTAATCTACTTTCATTGATGACTCTCTTACTTGATATATCTGTGTTAATTTAATTCCTAACTCAGTCTGGCTCGGTAAATAACTGGTGCGTTTAATTAAAATATCCGAGTATTCGAAAGTCTGACAGTTCTCTTGCACTCTTTCTTCTTCTTACTATCAACTATCATCAATTTATATCGTTTCGAAAAGAATCGAAAAACTGCATCGAAATATATCCGTGAAGTCCGAACAGTATTTGACCATTAAATAATGTACAAATGGCACAGCACGACGACACATTGTTATTTCTCGGTTTCTAGGGGTAGTTTTGCTCGGCAAACGTCTATCTTAAACTGCTGGTTGATTCAAGATTTAAGAACCGATTTTCACAGTTTTACGAAAAGCCATTTCAGTGTTTGTATTGCCTGTACATGTCGCGTGCGACTTTCCCGCGAAATCGACGCGCGTCAATTGTCTCATTCCTACTTCCTCTACACAAAATACAATATTATTATTTAGATGATTCAGTGTTAACATTTCAACCTTATCGACAGAATACAGAATTGTATGGTTGGTATTATTTTGCAAAACAATGCAAGATTGAATGAAACTGCAGTTAGAAATATTGGAAATCTTTTCGCGCCGTTCTGACAAAAAGTTTTCAACTCGTGGAATTTACAAGCAATCAAACCCGCCACCTCCGCAAAACCAGGAGTGAAATCTTATCTGGTGTCGAAATTCAGACAGTTCTTGTCGATATAAAGTTGTGTAACAGCTCAGATTAATGACTACAAGTTTAAAAGCAAACGACAGATAGACTGCAGCGCGATTCAGCGTGGTTTAATGATCGAGTAGGAAGAGCTCACAGTGTGTGATCGACAACACCGACGACTCAATAAACCTAAATTTTAACGGGAGACGCCCGGACTCGAAACTTGCCAAGCAGGAAAACCCGAGCGACCGCACGTACGTTATATTGACGAATAATTTGTGCTTCCAATCTGCACCAACTTAACGACTGAGAGTTAATTCATATGGCATATATTAGCGAGACTGACTTTCTACCCGAGAAAGTTCCGCTGCTATTGAAATTAAATGCATTTCTCTCCCTGTTTACACAGTTGTTGAGGTGATCCGACCGGTTTAAAGACTTACAGTTGCGTTTCTTCCCAACATAAAACGTTCGCCTTAGACTGTTTTAGTGAACTTCTACAGAACATCACCTCCCCCAGAATAATGGGCCTTTCCGGCTAACATCTATCTTGAGGAAATTAGAAATTATACAGAATATTTCCAATATTTTACAGACCTTAATTTGTGGGCCTGCCAATTTCATTCGCGTGATACGAATTTAAGTTACTAGTATAAGCTTACATGTATTTTTTACCCACCTATGTTTGCGTGTTTCAGAAGACGGCATATTCTAGCTTCTCTCTCGAGCTTTTGAAGATCTAATGAGCAAGGGGAAAATATATTAGAGGATTTATCTGGGCAAATATCAAAGTATGGTCAGTACAGGTGAAAGCTGTTCCCTCTCTCCCACTGAGAATTGATGTTTTGGGCTCTTGCCCGTCGAAATATTAAATTCATTCTGGTGAAACTTCCGATCCCGCTCAGGCAAAGCGACATCTGGTTTGCAGTTGAGAATATTGTTTCATCGTAAGCCTGCATGTTAGTACAAAAGTTAAACCATAAATATAGTAAGAAAAAAATCTTAGCTCTTCCATGAAACAACAACATATAAACTTAAGCAATTTCGTTCTCGAAGCATATATAATATGCCGAGCTTAACATCCTTGAAAATAAAAGACGCGTTCGATGTATGTCAAAGGATAACCTTGCCCTCGCAAAACAAAACTCCCATTGAAAGAGCAATAACTTCTCAAAAGAATCAGATTATCATTTTTTTGTGTAAGTCGTTTTAACCCAAATTTTCCAGGGTCGTAAGGATTAAACCAAAACTTGCTTCAGGCGGGCTTCAAATGAATGACGGACAATTCTTAACTTTTATCTGAGCTACCTTTCAATAAAGATTTCAAGACAACTCTCCGATTTGACATATTTATGAACAAGTCAAATCACTCTTTCTTACCTCTAGATGATAACTTTCTCGTGTTGATAATTTTCGCGGCATACTCAACTCTCGTCTCCTTGTGTACACACCGTCGAACAATGCTGAATGCACCTCTGCGAGCGAAAAACGCGGAACAAAATTCAAAACGTACATAACGTCAACTGAAAATTGTCTCACAGTAATACGTACTTTCCTAGTTCTTCTTTTAGTTCGTAAGTCTCGTGAAATGCCTGTTTCAAGACCTGTGGAGAACTGCCCGCCATGTTTGAAGTCCACTCAAGTTTGTTATTCTCGTCAATGATTGATCGATTGTACCGATCGACGTCACGTGACCTCACAACTCGTGGACTCCGACTTCCTGAAGGTTTTGTTTTTCACCGGATCGGAAAAATAATGGAAAAAAAGGACTAAAAAGGACTCAAATAACTAGCTCGGTACCCGGCTACCAAGACACAAGGGCAATGCTTATTCGTCGAAAAATCTAAATTAAGGAAAATGAGGAGTATCAGGTCGCAAGCCGTTTGTTAATTTTAGACACCTGTTTTTCGCCCGCATAGCATCCTGGGTAGTTCCTTTCTCTTCCATCAAAATGGCGGCCGCCGTTGTTACTGGAATCATCCTTGCGCTTTTTGCAGTAATGTTCAATTTCTCCGTTCACAAAATTGATGAAGGTAACACAAAATATTTAGAAGCCTTAAAAGTTGCGGCGGTCATGTTTCAATTCGCATTCGTTTCATTTTGTGGCAAAGTTTAACATATGTCGTTTAAAGCTTGACTGAAAAGTTGTTATAAGCCCTAAGCTTATCTCTTGAAGACTCCAAAAATAGAGATGCGATGCAAATCTTCGAGGAAGATGATAAATATTTGAGAATTCTTATTGCCCAAATGAAGTGACCACTCATTTTGCCTTATTTACTTTTAGAACTTTAGGTTAAATTACATGTAAACTATGTGTAAGTGCTTTTACTTTAACCTGTAAACAGTCAGTGTTTGCAAGGGGGCAAGGTGTGAAGTCAAGAACTTATATTAACCTTAAATAGAGTTGAATGTCTCCGTAAAAGTTATTAAAAGTTATATTATGTCAAGCATTCGACTTTGCTTTGAAAGATGCAAGTAAAAATAAAAGGCACAGGGGAATCTGTATGCTGCAAGTACAAGCTGTACATGTAGTACAATATTCATTTTTGCCGTCTGCAAACTAGCAGGTTGTTTTAACCAGTATGTTATTTATTAATAATAATCTTACTTTGCATATTTTTTAAGGGATCAGAACTCTCTCTCTTACTTATGTGAATGTTTAGATTGTTTTGTTTTGTTTTGTTGACAAATTAAAATTGTAGCAAGAAATCTAATAACATTCAACACATACATGTACACATACATGCTATGACTGGTCTGAGACTTGACGCTCAATTCTGCCCTTAATGCAACTTCAGGAAACATGGGGAATCCCAGGAAATAAAATAAACTTTTTTGTCACAAATAAGGATCAGTCATTAAGTGAGTTGTCATTACAGCTCTTGTTGTGCACAACAAAGACAAAAATTTTAGTTTAGTAGATCAATGTGAAATTATATATGCAGCAAGTCTTTGCTTAAAATTCAAATGCAGCAAAGCACTGTTGACCTTTGGCATTGTAGATAATTTTTTCAATTTTGCTTACAGGCTGTGCACACTTAAAAAGATCATATTTTTGAAGTTAATTTCCTAATGACCCAAATATTAGCGGCATATTACAACACAGTAGAAGATAGTTACAGGGTGCATTTTTGGGTATTCATCAGTATGAAAGCACTGAAACTGAAAAAAAAAAACTGTTGATTGATTTCCTCGTGCACAGAAAGCAAACTATACAACTAGATATTGTGTTCATTTCTATGAGTTAACTAAGCCTTACTGTTTCACTAACATTTCCCTTTCTTCTTTGTTTTTTTTTTTTTACTTATTTGCAGGACATGTAGGAGTTTATTATCGGGTAAGGAGAAAAAAACGAAACTTTATAATTTTTGTTACAGATCTAAAATGTTGTACAACGAGGAATCAATGAATAGAAATGTTGCCATTTTCTCCTATTTTCATCCTGACGTAATGAAAACATATCAACTTAGTCTGAAATTACTAACTACACTTTACCACATGGACTGACCCGTTACTTTTTTAAGACAGCTATCTTGTTCACAACTGATACATGTACATGCCTGGCGTACACGAGTGAGTTGTGCATGTGTGGGAAATTTAGAGAGCATATAAGAAGGGTAGATGTTGCTTGAGGTGCACGCGAAAGCAACTTGATCTACAATGCAACTTTGAGAGCTCTCCAAATTTCTCACATGTACTGTACATGTATATGCAGAATGAGCTACAAGTAAAAGCATGATTTAAGCTTTTATAGAAAATTGCTAAATAAATAGAAATAAGTTTCTCAGCTGTGGTAACTGTAAAGCTGCAAGGTTGACTTATCACTATGATTACTATAGACATTGTTGTCAGCCTTTCAAAGACATTTTACATTAAACTTGTCTTGTTTAGGGTGGTGCACTGTTGTCATCTACCAGTGGACCTGGTTATCACATAATGGTTCCATTTCTAACATCATTCCGCTCAGTTCAAACTACATTACAGACAGATGAAGTCAAGAATGTTCCCTGTGGAACAAGGTGGGTGTACGCTGAGTTCAAACGGTGTCCAGTGCCTAACCTCCAAGTATATTGATACATGTACAAACGAAACTTGCATTGATTTAATTTGCTTTCAAAATTTTTGTCTTTTATAATTATTGTCATTACTTATGAATAAAAAAAAATCAATAATTTATGTTAGAGCAATAGTGTGTATTCAATTAAGGTGGCTTGAAACAGTCTCCAGCACTTATATTTTGATGGGTCTTTACAACCACTCTCTATTATCACTTGATGCTACAATCATGGTATCAAAAAACTGCCCAATCATTGGTGAACACGATTTTATCATTTTCGTGACATCATAGGTTACCATTGATAGCAACAGTGCTACTTGAATTTTCAAAAATAATATAAGCCTAGGTGGCTCCGAACCCCACCTACAAAATTTTTTTAAACTTTGCCAAAAGTTGTGTCTTGTCATGCTTATCAAATGTTGATAATATAAAAAAATTCACCTTGCCATTTTTGAATTATAAGTTCCTAAAGCTGTAATTGAGGGTGTTTTTAGCAAGTAATACTGTTGCCATGGTAACTTATGTCACGAAAATGATAAAAACATGACAATGATTGGGCAATTTTTTTATACCATGATTGTAGCATCAAGTGATAAAGAGTGGTTGTAACGACCCATTAAAATATAAGTCCGCGAAACTGTTTTAAGCCACCTTAATTTGATATATATTTATAGTGAACTTCCCTGATTATTTCTGGATTTTAGTGGGTATACATTGTACCAGCCTGTAAAGAGCCTAATAGTGCTGTTACCTTTTTTGTTAACCTTTTTTTTGCTTTTTAGTGGTGGAGTTGTTATTTACTTTGATCGTATTGAAGTTGTAAACATCCTTGAAGCTTCTTCAGGTGAAATTTGATTTGTATTTCATTTACTAATAGTTTCTCTCCAGTCATTTAGCACTTAAAAATTTTGTGAGAATTGAAATTAAAATTGAATTGAATTAAATTGGCTTGAATAGAATGAAGATCTACAGACTTGTAAGTGATTTTACGTGAAGCATTGAACATTATGTACAAGTTACAAATAATTATGTTATGTACCACATTTGTAACATGTTATTGTCATCTGATCTAGTTGTGATGACTGATCCTTTACCCAGCAAATGTGGAGCTCGTTACTTGTACTCCTAGACAGTCTTTTTTTATCTTTATTTGCAGTATTTGATATTGTCAGAAACTACACTGCAGACTATGACAAAGCTTTGATATTTAACAAGATACATCACGAATTGAACCAGGTGACCTCACTTTATTTTACTGCCATTGAGTGCACCTCTTCATAAAATTATTTAAGTGTATATGAAATATTTTTAAACAGAAATAACAAATTTGAGTGCCAAAATTTTTAAAAGGAGTGGTGACCTTTGTTAGAAGTGTAGAAAAGAAATCCTAGGGTCTCAACATCCCAAATTTGACACATTCTTGGGAGACTGGGTGAGCAAATGTCTCTCTTTGTGGTGTGTCTTTGCAAAGGGTGAAGGAAAAAAGTAAAGTTAGAATGGAAATGTTCACCATCAAGACATTAGATTATATATCAACACAATTATTTAAGGGAACTTTTTCATTTCGATTCATAGGCACTTGCAGTCAGGCTAATGTGCAAATTTGCAGAATTACTAGTTAAAGAGCCGCCTTAAACCTATTGATCTAGTATACTCTTCATTTAGTTTTTATCTCAGGCTTACTTACTTACTTACTGTTGTATAATTTTAAATTATATGATGATATCTAACATTTGTTTTTTATGTCCTTTGTAGTTTTGTAGTGCACACCCTCTTCAAGAAGTTTACATAGATCTATTTGGTAAGTTCTTGAATAATATTATGCATACGTTTTTCAATTTTTTTTGTTTTGTTTTTTTGCCCCTCATGGAAATTTTTGTTAGACCACTGCCATGGGAATTGGAAAAATGAAAATGTTTTTCAGCTCATAAATGATTTTAAAGAGTCTTCAATTTGCACTGTTAAAAAATAACAAGGGTTATACATGTACAAACTGTATACTCAGGTTACTTTTTTCTAGCGGCTGCTAAATTGAGTCTCGATCAGGACCACTTCTTACAATCTCGCAGTTTGAAATGTATAACTACTGTAAAACGTGTTCAAGTTCTATGTACCATAAATGTCCATGTAGAGACCGCATCCTTCGATAAGCTGCACCCCCAATTTGGAAGTGCAGATTTTGTAAAAAATAAAAACAAGAAAGTTTGAGTTTCCAGTAGAGTTGTATTGCTAGAAACAAACAAGGACAAACAATCACGGTTTCGAAACACCAACATAGAAGTTGTTGTTATCTTTCACAGTTTATCAAGTCTAAAGAAAGCAAAATTTCATTTGTTGCACCTTCTTTTTCTTTGAATTTACAACATCTGTATGTAAACTTAACATGTTCTTGATCCCATTTTTCAAGATTATCGCATCAAAACATGCCATTAAGTTGAAATTTCTTCGCTATGTTGAAATAAAACAAATGCGTGCTTAGTAGCCAAGCTTTAAATGTGGGGAGGAGTCTGGGAGTCAGGTCAAACATGGAGAAATTTACATTCGATTCAGATGTTTGATGTTTACATGTTTACATGTTTACATGCCTGTTAACTGAACTTTATTATCAATGTTCATATTTGTCACTATCTTGAACGGCATTAATTTAAGGATTATTTTGTTTATCAAATTATTGAATGATGTCTTATTTTGTCTTACTCAGATCAAATTGATGAGAATTTACGCACAGCTCTTCAGTTAGATCTGCTAGCTATGGCGCCTGGCTTGCGAGTGCAGGTGAGACAGATGTCAGATGAATGACAATTTTTTCGCAAAGCGTGTTGTTCTGTTGTGAATGTTCCCATGGCTACATTAGTCCCAGCATTTCAATTTCAAGTTTCATTTGTCCACTGTAATCTGTTGCCATCAGATGATAAGTTTTATTCTAATCTTGCACCTTGACAAGCCATCAACAAACTACTTTTGATGGCGCTGTCTCAAGCAATTAAGTTGTCCAACAGAAGTGTGAAAGTGAACATGATGAAGCCAAAATAATTATTCAAAAATGATCGGTGTATGTATTTACAAGGCAAATAAAGGTGTGTTGTTGTTGTTGTTGTTGATGATGATGTTTCAGAGCACGGGAGCGAAAAACCATTGAAACAAAAAAAAACGGCTCTATAATCAGCTTGATATATAGTGAGGCCCTGAGGACAAAAACAGAGAAAATGTTATTTGTTTGACTGTGTCTTGTGGCCCTAGCTAACTTACTGTCAAACTAAGTGAAGCGTACCCCTCAAGATTGCATTAATGAACTGATTATTTGAAACTTGAACCCACTAGTCATTTCAAGAGTGCAATAATGAATTGTTTATTTGAATATTGAACTCGCTCGTTCGATCCAAGAATAAGGCTAATGGGTTCCGTTTTCGAAAAATTCAATTCACTGTTGGGACTAGTAGGTTTCAAACCAACTAGTCTTTTCTAGAATGCTGTAGTGAATTGATTTTTCGGAAACGGAACCCGTTAGCCGTATTCTTGGATTGAACGAGCGAGTTCAATATTCGAATAATCAATTCATTATTGCATTCTTGAAACGACTAGCGGGTTCAAGTTTCAAATAATCAGTTCATTAATGCAATCTTGAGGGGTACGCTTCACTTAGTTTGAC
>Ga0126343_10000325_pt1 | contig 17471 bp, 16 predicted proteins | sample Cyp2metagenome_FD_92531 | JGI IMG/M metagenome (GOLD analysis project Ga0126343, IMG submission 92531) | Coral microbial communities from Lord Howe Island, Old Settlement Bay, Australia - Cyphastrea 2 metagenome | ecosystem: Host-associated > Invertebrates > Cnidaria > Coral ...
GAAAAGCGCCGGCTTTGAAAACCAAAACAATGGCGGCTGAATCGCGTTTTGCTCGAAAGATGTTTTGTCTCGATATTTTTTTGACCAACTAGTTGGATTTTACTAAAACAATTATTCCTCTCGTCCTCATGGTCTCTGAGTCAATAGCACATTCGGCCTTCGGCCTCATGGGCTATTGACTCAAAGCCCATTCGGGCTCGAGGAATAATTGTTAAATAGTCAAACAACGTGTACGTATGTACTTCATTTTAACACCTGTATATCAAAGAATTGCTTCAAGCAAAGTTTTTTGCTACAGTACGTGGGTAGAAATGAGTGCACATTAATAGAAATGGGTCTGTGATATCATATAAATTCAGTATTTGTATTTTACACTTAGCTGCTCAATAACTAGCGATCCCAAATGTAAGAAGTCATGTAAACTCGCGTCAACTGATACAGGAAAATCAAGATGCTCTCTTTCAATTTGACGCATAACTATTAAAGAGTAAAAACTAAGTTGATCCTATTGCGCAGCAGACACGCTTACACCCTGTAAACCTATTTTTTTTAGTAACCTCAGGAAATCCACAAAGTAAGGCTCGTCCATCAGTTGTTCCACGCCTTCATCGCCCATTTGATCCTGGATCACTCTCGTCACCGTCTTTTCAAACCACTTGCGGTCGGCCTCGTTCGTGAAGCGATCGGCTATGACTCGGGTACACTCGTGTTTCCAAAGAGCCAACACAACCCTCTTGGTATTCACTTCGTCACCAGCTACGTTTAGCATACCTTCCCATATGCGGGACAGATCCCGTAGGTTGAAAATGTAGTGAAATTTGGCGGGTGTAGGTAACATCTTGGCCTGATCATGAAACAAAGTGCAGCATGTTTAGTTTTAGTTATGGGAGTTTTTCGTGAAAAGTGTAAAATCCATTGAATTCGTAATTATTCATCATTTAACTGCAAAGCCATGCCCGTTATAAGGCGTGTTGGGCTGAAGGATTTATATGTGTAGGGATGCTAAAATACTTTTATGCTCGTATAACGTCGGTAAACTTTATTCAAAGTAGATGAAGATATTTTTGCGCACATCTCATTCATGATAATAGTAATCTAGATAAACCCTAAGTGCACCTGATAAATGCAAATTCAGAAAGATACTATAACAACAGCGCCTAGGCAGAGCCACTCTCTAGAAAAAAATTCCCAAAAAATTCCTGTCACCAAAAATGAGAGGTATTCTTGAAAAACTGCGAGAGTTTCATAAAACTCCATAGGTTGCAACCAAGTCGTGTTCTGAATGTTGAAAGCAGTTTGTCCAGAAGTAACATTTCTTCCCGCGACAGCTCAGCTTGAAGTGCATGGCCATTTTGGTATGCCATAGAAGTGAAAGGTTATTAATAGCAACTCCAGATATCAGTTATCGAAAGAACTCGACTATCCCAAGGTAACTGGAGAACAATTAATGCTTAGCATAAACGTGTGGACCTTGCTATAGTAAGGTGGGCAATTCTACTTTGTTTCTACAGCGGTTAATCTATTTTGACTGGCACAAAGATACGAGGGCGATCAATTGATATTGTTCAGATAATATCTGACAACAGCGATGTCGTACCTTCGTCTGTTGCCAAAGAACTCTGGTTGAAGCCACAAGCTCAGAAACAACACTGCAAACTTCATCTGTGAAACGCGTTGAACAGAAGTAACCAGTACCAATGACACCTGCCAATCAAAACACACAGGATCTACAGTGATCATTACAAGCTTGTACAAGGGTTTGCTGAAGCGTTCTTCAAGTAATATATCAGACACGAAAGAACCTGTTTGACCACATTTCCAGAAACCACGAAGTTAGATTTGAAATATGACGCGTACCGGATATTTTGAACGAACTTCGAGTTAATGAAAATGTGGTTAAAATGGCAAAAATCTTTTATTGTTAAGGTATCCTAGGAACTTACCAAATATCTTGTCGATGGAAGCATTTGAAGGAAGAGTGCAGTTGAAGATGGAAAATTGACGCTTGAGTCGTTCAGGGATATCATTCCTTCCTCCTCCAGGATGAATCATGGCGGCGATGAACTGAATGTCTACAATGTGCGTGAACTCTCCAGGCTTCTCCAGATTGTAGAACCCTTGTTGTTCCATCACCTGGCGAACGATCTCGTTTGTTACCTACAATAAAACATTAGCAACTGAACCAGGTGTCCACAAACATAGCTCGGATGGAACCTTCAAGGGGAGAAGAAGGTTAAGGAGGTATTTGAATAACAATGACAAAAATGTATAAATAGAGACTCTCCTTTGAATAAATGAAAAGCTGCTCAGAGCAGAGCTAAGGGAAGGTACATCGGACCGATCAATGCGCGCCCATGGGATTGTAGGAGCGCGGTGCGCACTACAAGTGTCAAACAAAAAAAGAATACCAACCTGATCGCCCCATTCGTTAATGATAGGCATGTTGACATCATCAATGAAGCAGGTCATCTTGCGACCAGCTGGAGGGCCATACGTGGTACCTACACGTTTATCTACATAGCTCTCTATGGTGCGCTATGGGAGAAACATATCAAGGTTAAGAGTTAGTCTAACAGCATTGTAGATTGACGACTCACAGTGCTTTTGATGCCGAGTGTTTTAAAATACCTGAAAGAGCAGAGGCGTGGTAGCCGAAGAGAAGTTTACACTCTTACTCATGTGTAATTCAGGGTTGTACTTGGCAAGGTAGCCTTTGATCATCACTGTCTTAGCTGTACCCTGTTCTCCAATCAGCAGCACCGCCTACAACAAAATAATCACAGCGCGCATTACGGCACAAAAAGACGTCACGTCCTATTATGCTAACAAGAAGGTCTGTTTTCTTTGTCAGCGACGTACAACACTTATGTAGAATGATAAACACCGAATAATAAGGTCCACCTAACATGAAAAATTTGAGTCGCTCAAGACGAGACAGTAGCGCAATTGTTATCTTGTTATCATTACACCTGCGTGCACGATGTTCGATGTATATCAGAGCGCTTTCCATATCATAATTTGTGACGAAAATACATGAGAAATTTTAATGGCCAAAGAGGCCGCAGTATTAATTTAGATAAGAAAACGCAAACGCATTTCTTTTTAGTACTAACTTTCACTCCCCTGAATAAGTTGGAAAAGTCTAATTACAGCTAGGCACACTTGACTTGAAGTATCCGCGCACGGCTTAAAAAAAGACGGCGTCTGGGCTTAATTTTCCATCCTAATACTGTAAGCAAAGCACGAACCTTGTTTTGTTTGGCGATGGTTTCCATGAGGAAGCTTGTCCTGACATTGTCGACATTTGGTACCAGAATAGACGAGTACTCAGGTTTGTAATCAGATGGATAGATGTACTCTTGCACACGGTTCAGCCAGTGTTCCCAGTTACCTAACAATATCATAAAACAGCACCAACATGAAATCAACTGCTTCACCCATTAGATTTACTTTCACATCCGGCTGATTTTGGTCGATATTTTGCTCTTTCTTCAGACGTGCGAGGAAAACTTTCTTGTCGCAACAACCAATGGCATTCGCAATGTCTACTTTTCAATGAGAGAGTTAATGTGATCATGCTTTTACCTCCATTAGGGTATTAAGATTTCATATGGTACATGTAAACAGTTTGTCTCAAAATTAGTTAAACCGCTTTACTTACCGTGGGAATCTACAACAAACTCAAATATCGTGTCCTGGCTTCCTTTGTCAATATCTGGTAGAGAGAGCTTTCCGTGATTGACAAGGAATTCCTCCATCTTGGCTCGATCATCCAGCTCAAGCAGGGCACCCACACCCCACATGAGAGCGAACACGAACAGGCGACTCAAATGTGTGGCACTCAGAACACCATGTTCTTCTTTGCAGGGAATAAGACCTTCCAGTAAGTCGAGACACTGAGTTAATAAGAAAATGAATATATGAGGTGCTGATATAGCCTGTTTCGTCAAATGCTAAGAACAGTTTGCTTCACGAGGCCAACCTTTGAGATGGAAGTATAGAAAATTGATGGGAAAATCACTTCACAAGCTGTTTGCGATTTTTGTTCTGCAAGTCAACTTATCAAAAACACACCTTCTCGTTCATTTATCATCAGCTGAGACACACTACTTCTTCCAAATGAAAAAGAACAAACTGAGTTCAAAACGGGAAATATGAACTATAGCTTTCAGCCCTACTTCATCCGCCGAGCAAATTCTCTTCTCCGTCTCACTCAAGAGAGTATGAAAACTGCTGTGTGTGGCACACAGAATAGCAAACTAGAGTACATTTCTTCACCAGTGTTAAAGGGGTTGGCAAATTCGAGAGGAGTGAATTGAGTCCCTGCGAGTTCGGTAATTCAAAGCAACGTCAGACAGTGACAGTGACTAATTAAACCGCAGTTAGAGCTCGGACTCAACTGATGCACTCACAGCCGAATACGCTAAGCTACACAGACCTGTGTAATAACGTTACACTCCAACACGTCCATTTTGGGAGAAAGGCTCTGCTTGACAAACGTGTAAACTTCATCAAACACGCACTCAAACAACGGCTCTAACACATCATGCTCCTGAACCTCTCTCTTGTTTAGCCAAGCCTGAAACAAGGTGGATGATTAACACGATCAGTTAGCTCATTCATACACGCCAATTTACATGAAATACCATTTTTCAGTCGGATTCTTTGCTTTGTTACTTGGAAATGCTATTGGTGTGTTGGCTCTACGAAGGGCGTACCGAATTTCATTATCTGGTATCAGGGCAGAAAATTTGGGTTAACTCGAATCTTTTCATATTGCGGCTGTTTAGATAACTGATCCCGTCATCACGTTGAAATATTCTAAGGTTTCGAAAGTTTTGATCTTATTGGCTTGAACTTCACTTATCTCTTTCGTGAATAGGTGTCACATAAGGCCTGATCATACCTCAGGCCATATAGTTAGCTGTCAATGAATTCCAATCAAATTCATAACACATAACGTATTTACACAGTTCAAGCTACTATACGTTTTAGCACCTTGACAATAGGCCTCCAGTCCATAACAGAGGAACTCATGTACACCATCCCGTTACGTGATACAGTGGCTGGTGAAGCGTTGTCAATGTTGTGCGGTTCAAACACAACTTTACACTGGGGTGACATTGGGATTCGGTCTCCATTGGCTAATGTCAGCGTCTTGTTATCGTCTAGAACACTGTTCAGGTTTTCAATCCAGATGGCATCAACGGGGCCATCAAGAACGATCCATATGTGCTCACCTATAACAAAAGATATGGGTAAGACCTTGAGGTCACACCTGTTTGAATTTTAAACAGGATAATCACAGAATGGGGCTGTAATAACCTATTGCAAAAACGTGAGAGGACTGGGAGAGAGAATGGTTGTTTTTCAATTGTTTGAAAAAATAACTCATTCAAATGAAAGATCAACTAAATTTGAGAGTCTTCCGCAAGAATAGAAGTATTTAGAGGAGGAAAATGGCAAAATGATAGATCTTTTTAAAATATCACCTAAAATAGAGTTTGTATTGTTTGGGTAGACAGGCCATAAAATTTTAAGGGTTTGAAAGGAATTTTGCAACTTTTGGGAGGCTCCCATTTTCACAATGTTTTGGGGCTGTGCAATCTGAGTGGTCAGGTCCATAACATTCTTTTAGTTAAGAAAAGCCCACAGCGGATAAAAGAGGCTCGACTGTACGCAAGAATGGAATACGTTTTCTGTCGGTCTTAAACGAAAAGCTTCTTCTTAGTACGAGTAATACTACGAAAATAACAGAGTCAATGGATCAGGGAACATCGTCTTGAGTCAGTTGACACAATGTTGGTAATGTCCCCAAACATTACACATTTTACTAACTACACTGCAATAAAAGAATAACTACAGCCCTTCAATCACGATGTCAAGTACTAAAGGAGTACGTAACGGCTTGAGCCTCAAGTTAACACAGACCTTTCTTTGCCTTGAGGGTTTTTCGCCAAAGCGTGGAGAATATGCCATCAGTCCAGTCATTGGTAGCCACATCAAGCCTTCCAAACATCTGCGGAGCAGTGATGGCTTTTGGATTCATGCGCATCTCTCGATGGGGAGCACCGCAGTCGCCCATGGCCTTCATGAGAATGTTAATACACACGCTCTTGCCTGCTCCACTGGGACCAAGGGTCATCATCCCGTGACGAACACGCTGAGTCTCATACAACTGGAGAAAACGAAAAACAGGGACCACTGTAAGCACATTACAATCCCGATTTGATTATGGTTGGAAACAAACACAATCTGCTATAAAATAGCGACAAGGACAAATCGAGCTTAAGTCTTTAGTCTAATAATTGAGGACTGGAAACGGAAATGGTGGAAACTCTTAGCGAGGACCTATACCTCAACTCCATTTTATACAAGCTGAATTATTCCCGCATATTGACTGCTTCTTACTTATCATATATTGGAGGACAGATGTATAGATGGCGTCATTAACATATTTTCTGGTTTTTTTTTTAGTATATAAAACAAGTAGATCCCACATTTCCGTGCATCTGTTCAGTAAAAGATAACAGAAAACGCCAGCATCAGTAACACTTTTTTTTTGTTCGTACCACATTTTGACGTCATCTTTGATCAATTACTCAAGAGACCAAGGACAACATGGGAATCTATTTGTTAAATATATCGCACTATGTAAAATAATTGTGGCACAAAGAGGATCATGATAGACAACATCAAGTTATTCTTAGTTGAACAGAAACACTTTAATGACGTCAGAAGCATCAAAGAGTGTTGTTTAATACCTGGATTAACTTGAGTACCCAAGGCGGATGGTAGATGAGTCCTGCCTCTTCAACGTGTTTCTGGATCATGGACTCCAGTTCAGGATAGCCTGCCTTGTCCAGGACTATTCCAGGAAACAAGTCATTGATCAAGCTCAGGAAAAGAGGTTCATCCTCGTCAACCTGTAAGCGTAATGGAAAGCACCGTTTTCCTCTGGAGCTGTAAACAATCTACAGTTGTTTTAAGTGTAGTTCAGCCTTACCAGTTTGGAGAGGTTCATGTCCCGCAACACTCTCATTACAGTTGTACTCTCGCTGTCTTGTGGGTTGGCTCGTTTGGCAGCGCCCAGTGTTCGCAGCACTGATAGGATATTCCTCAAACCAAAGTCATAATGAACCTGGAGGTGGTATATCAAGCAAATTAACGAGACGTATTCAGAGCACACCCTAAACGGAATATGCTTTTAAGGTTAGGAGAGGATGGGAGACATTTGTGTACTGCATACGTAATCCAAGGAGACGGGGAGACAGCGGATGTGAAATGGTGGGGCAGAAGACGGAATTTCAGAAGAAGACCAAAGGATAGTATGCGCTGTTATCGCTTTAGAGAATGCTTATATGAGACTGACCTGTTTACTGAGCTGTTCTTCGCACAGTTTGTACAATGTAAAGAACTTCTGAGCCAGAATGACGTTCTCTATAAAACCGCAACTGGCAAGTTTCACTCGCATGATGATCTGGAAAGAATAGTAGTAAACAAATTGTAAATCATAAAAAAACCCTTCCTTCCCATCAGATAACGGAAAATAATAGGAAAAACTGACGCCCATGAACGCATCATATGGAAACAGACCAACCTGTCTGTCCGGAACCATCATTGCTACTGTGCGAAACTGGACTTTGAGGTTTTCGGGCAATTCCTGACGACCTGCATATCCTGGATTCTACAACGCAAAATAATATATACAAGTGAAGACGGGATAAACGGTGACACCATCATGAAACACTCAGAAGACTACTTACCATGGTCAGAAAGATGCCAAATTCCGGATTGAGATCTACCACATCTCCATCACTGAACACAAACTGCTTCTTACGGTCCTTCTTAGCTGTCAACACAATGTAGATTTGTTGTGCGGCGACTGACAACACAGGCAGCTCAATACGATTGAACTCATCGAAACAGCCCCAGCTTCCTGACTGCGCTAAGCCTGTAAATAAGGCACAAACGCGTTGAATTGTGAAGGATCAACTCAATTAATTATTTATGAGACAAGTTACCACTTCACTATACCAATAGTTTGGACAAAGAAGAATATATATTTCGTTGAAAAAATTTTATCCTGTTGTTATCTAGCCTTTTGTATTTTAGTTTTATCACTTACCTTTTGCAACGCTTAGTTCATATTTCCCTATTTTTATCGCTTTTTATATTCTCACGTGTGATTTTATTTCTTATTTGCAAAATTCTATTCATTTATTTCTTACTTGAAAATGATCTCAGCGAGATCGAAACGTCGAATTTTTTCGCTAATTTTTATCTTAAAATGTGTTTCGAAGAGACTTCTTATGTTGCTTTATCAACTGTTTCTACCTTTGTAAATCCTGCCTAGTCCTCTGAAGTCCATTTGATCAGAGCAATTAAAAACAACCACGTATTTCCCAAGAGCCTTGCCCATGTCTTTGGTTGTTTCTATAATAACAAAAAATGATAAATTCAATGCAATAAGGTTAAGATGATATCTTACTGATATACGCTTAGATTCTAACAGTGACAAACACAGCTGGGGAGAGTATTCCCCAAACAATACCACAGGCACACTAGACAAAAAAACTGATGCTCCTGAGAATTTTAAAATGGGAAAGCTGTGCCCGCGACTTACCAGTTTTGCCAGTACCCGCAGGTCCAGCGGGTGCACCCCCCATTGACATGCCCAGTGCCTGAGCTAGGGTGATATAACATCGGTCCGTAAGAGGAGTGATAACCAGCCTGTCTGTACAGCCTAAGAACTCGTTCTGGTAGCTGAAGTCCACATCCGTGATAGAGATAATACAGTCGTCAATATCCTCTTTGAAGTAGAAACGAGACTGCTTGAGCCACTCAAAGTCAGTGACTGAACGTATGTGCATCTTGACCTGCAACACAGGAACAATAGATGTGAGAACTGTGCGTCGTTGCTCATACAATTTAGGCCTGGGCCAAGTAGTTCAAAGCCCCATTTAACTAACCCGGGATTAGTGAGAATTTTGATTTCAGTTTTGCAACTTCTCCGTTAGGTTTTCTCTATATCAGTATCGTTTGACCCTCAGGCTTGAATTTGAATAATTTCAACCTGCACAAAACATAAGCGGCGGAAAACGTCTTTATACAAGGCCTTGGTTAGCGTTAACCGGTTTTTGAGCAACCACGGCCCATGATACGTTGGTAAAGAGTTAAGATCCCAGCCGGGAGATCTAAAGTAAAGGAATTTGGGTCAATGGTTCGAATTCTAAGCGATCGACTCAAAACGTCCGCGAGTCGTTATTTTCAAGGTCATCATTTGCAACGGTTTTATGCACGCGTTTAGCTTTTTCCTTTTTTCTTATCCAACAATTTCCCTCTAAATTTTTTAACCTAAAGAAGATCATTTTTGCTCTAAAATTACAGGTCACCATGGGTCACCAGCATTAAAGTACTGTAAGTATTTCCACTCCCCTTGGATCAAAAAACATGATTTTCATCATACGTGATTCTTAATCCAGGGGGAGTAGAATTAGTCATTAGTTTCAGTAGGTTTAAGTTTCTGGCAGTTTCAGTAGGTTTAAGTAACTGAATGCATTTCCACTTCCCTTGGATCAAAAAACATGAATTTTAATCACACATGATTCTTAATCCAGGGGGAGTAGAAATAGTCATTAAAATCACTTACTCTCACGCTAAGTTATCCATCGCTTGTTCAAGTATATCAAATAGCCAACAATATACCTTTAAATCCTTAACGTAGAGAGGATCATTTTTACACCAAAACTACGTAGCCAACAATATCTCTTTAGATCTTTAACTTAGAGAAGATGAATTTTAACACAAAAATTACGTAATAAAAAATATAGGCCACCATGCTCGCTTAAGAGAAAACTAACATTTATTTCCTTGGAACTTAGCTTGAGGGAACTTTATCGTTGTAATGTTGTATATGTAAGAGCGCTCATGTGTGCGCGCTAATGACGCGAAAATCGTGCGCAGTACAGGCATGAACAATTCAATTCCTTTAATAGAAGACCGTTATACCTTAGAAGTCTGTCAGGCCGGCACTAGCCGGTTTCAGTAGGTTAAAGTGACTGAATGCATTTCCAATCCCCTTGGATCAAAAAACATGAATTTTAATCACACATGATTCTTAATCCAGGGGGAGTAGAAATAGTCATTAAAACTACTTACCAACAATATACCTTTAAATCCTTAACGTAGAGAGGATCATTTTTACACCAAAACTACGTAGCCAACAATATCTCTTTAAATCTTTAACTTAGAGAGGATGAATTTTAACACAAAAATTATGTAATAAAAAATATAGGCCACCATGCTCGATTAAGAGAAAACTAACATTTGTTTCCTTGGAACTTAGCTTGAGGGAATTTTAATGTTGTATACGTAAGAGCGCTCATGTGCGCGCGCTAACGACGCGAAAATCGTGCGCAGTAGGGATGCGCAATTCAATTCCTGTAATAGAAGACCTTTATACCTAGTAAAGTAGGTATTCTGTGTTGGAGCCTAGAAGTCTGTCAGGCCGGCACTAGCCGCTTTCATTTTCAGTAGGTTTTAAGTGACTGAATGCATTTCCACTCCCCTTGGATCAAAAAACATGAATTTTAATCACACATGATTTTTAATCCAGGGGGAGTACAAATAGTAATTAAGAAGAAATCCGATAGAAAATTGAGCAATCTCAGGTTTTAGAGGACAAAAATCTGGTACCAGATAATTTGAAGTATTTTACAGTCATTTCAACATTTTCTTTAACGTAAAATACATACATAATTGCCTGAAATAACACCGAAAAAAATTTCTCATGGGAAAGAGAGAAACTGAGTTTCAAAGTTCAGAGAACTTGTGCAAATACAGGCAAAATTTCATCATCGGTTTCATTTCAAAAGTACTTTCAAGTGTTTCACAGGAGGTTCAACGTTTTGTTTCGACGTTTGGTGTTGCTAGAAGTGATTTTTTAAGACGATATCTAAAACAGTGGTACAGAAGTTTGCAATACGATGTAAATAATCTTGGCACTTGGTTTTTGTCCACTCATTACTTGAAATTCTGGTGGATTCCGTCGTAAAATCACTTGCTCTCGCGCCACGATCAGTCATCTCATGTACAGTGAAATACAGTAAAAAAACCGCGTGCAAAAACCTAGTAGTTTGAGAACCCGATGGCAGAAATGTGCAATTTTAATACCCAAAAATATGAGAACCTGGCTAGCTAAGCAAGATCAAGCAGAAGATTAACACTTCAAACAAAGCCTTTGACTCTGACATTGCACATCTATGTTACAGCAAAATTTCAAGAAATACTTTGTGTTCAAGGACCAAACCCAGGTTTATTTGTTTTCTCTGGTAAACAACAACTGTTTGTCCTTCATATAAATTAAGAACCTAATTAAGAAACTGCTTACCACAAATTGCAAATAACTATCCCAAAATACAAGAACTAGCTTACTAGACTTCAAAACCTGTAGGTTTATTGCTAAAACGAGCGATCAGGCTACTTTACCAAATCGTCAAAGATATCCCTCTGATGTACGTGAATTGTGACAAACGTCTCGAACTTGGTCCTCTCCATTTTGGTGAGCTCCTGCGTTGTGACTTCAATCAGCGAGTTCAAAAGATTCAAAAACTTCTGGTTCGTTGATGCCATGACCTTTCTGTCAGACCGGGCGTTTTTGAGCGCTTCTTCAGCGTCCCGCGTCCAGATCATCTGAATACCTAGTAACCCAACCTGTAGCAAGGGGTAATAGCATGTCACGAAACGAACACTTTATGGGAATCACGCAACAAATCGTGAATGCACACGTCACGCTATGAATAAACAGGATGTCACAAAAAAGGCCGACTAACAACGAGTGGCTATAGTCTACTTACAAATGAATAATAGTACTTCACCACTGAGGAGAACGAATATAAAAGACAGTGATCTTCACTGGAGTGTTGAAAGTAACCCGTGTTTGCTTTGGTCTTGCAAGAGTATGACAATTGATTGGTTGGAAAAAACTGAACTTGCGCTACTTTCTCATCCAATCAGAAGGCCAATTGACTCGCTCGCACACATTTTACTGCCACGTCAGCTACATGCAATCACGGTATATTGTCTGTGTCCTTAGTGACGGCTACTACGGTTTACTACACTGATGTTAATACTATTGTAGTGCATCACGCGATGAATGAACAGTATTTACAGCAATGAACGTGTAAAAGCACCTCACATAATGAAAGAGTGCTTTAGCACATCGCCACTTTGGTATAAGCAAATGTGGTACGTACAAATTGCATAGTCAAAGCGAACAAGAGAGGGTACCTGCGATGCAAACTGACCAAGGAAGCTCATGAGATTAAAACCTCCGTCGTTTATAGCGAGATAGGCATCTCTGATGACAGAATGAAGCGAGTTCATAGCTTGATTGAGCAGATCTCCTAACCACACCTCCACGTTACCTTTCGCCATGACTGCAGTCTCCAGCTGTTAAAACATGCCAGTTTGCTGATGTAAGTACAGATTGTATTTAGAAAATAGTCCAAAGAAAACAAGCGCGCTGATTGGTTTAAAATTCGTGCTCCTATTAAACAATTAGATTATGAGCTTGAGATTTCCATCGGTGATCGTATCATAGTTGACGAGGGCTGCCCGAGTCAACTATCACACATATAGCGAACAGCGAACAGTCTATTTGTTTTAGTATAAATGTACTAGTCGTTCAGAATTTTATCTCAATCCTTCGAAAGCGCCAAGAAGGGGCCGTTATTTTGTTAACAAGGGCACACTGCTGCGCAACTCAATTTCTGTCACAGATAATAGTTCACCACTAAATTTTGTCCGATTTTGTTGGTTTAATTTCATCACGTGACGCGATAGTGTTCATCCGCGGAGAGACACTATCAGCCCATAAAAAATACGGTGCATGCTTTCTATTTCTTTGTAAAAGTTAATCCTCCGCTAACTATCTCATTATTAGAGTAGAATTGTGATCAAGGGAAAACATAGTTTTACGATGCAAACTAGTTGGCTCAAGAAAGAAACTAGAACTATACAAAGTATCTTTTCGAAGTGATCAGCTGGTCAATTAGTCATAGCATTTGAACAATTCTTCTCATGCCTGACTAAAAGGCAATGTCTAAGGGAATAAATGGACTGAAAAAGTCGTCTAAGCGATGAGGGAGTCAGTTATGCTTAGAACCTCACCGGAACAGTCTCTCCTTCTGATGAAATGATGGCCAAGATCCTGTCATAATCCTTCTCGTGAAACTCCACATTCTTAACGTTATCGAACACGTTCAACAAATGCGCCTGAATACGAGATACAAAAACGCATAATTACGAAACCATTTCACATAAGTGCTATTATCGCTAAAATCAAATCAGTTTAGACTGACGGGTCATCTAAGCCAAACCTGTATGGTGTGTGAGTCACTGGCTTGTCCCAAGATTTCCAGAAGGGCTGGGTCTGAGACAAAGAAGAACCGAGGGAATACAAGGCGCTTCTTTTCCAGATACCTGCAAGAGAACATTGGAAATAACATCCAAATCCATAAAATTCAACGTGAAGTTCGCGAATGAACTGAAACAGCGCTTAACTGGCGATTGAGTGAGTTCAGTTTTACACAGTTCCAATATTTCAACAGCATTGACATGTTTCTTATTTTAGAGACCTAGTGCGCTAATATCCCTTTTTTCCTAAACTTTGTAACTGTAGAGTTTCCAGAACACTCCTTGCCACCGCCTGCAATATTAGAGAAAGTTATTTTCGATAGAGAGCACCTTTCGCTAATCTATACAAAACATCTAAAAATAACCCTTCATAAGCAAGTTCTAACATCTAAAAGAGGGACATTAACTTTCTTTCAGAATTCTATAAAAAAATCTCAAAAACAACCTATATTTCTGGTTACTACATTCAGCTGAACATTGCTTACATCCTAAACTAAACTGAAACTAGAGATGAAGTTAAAGAATTGAGCCCAGGACTAAATTTACCCAGTGAGCGATTTCTGGCAAAGCTCCAGCTGTTCCAGTAAGTGAGGCAGCAGCTGACCAAGTGTATCGTCGCCCACACAGCACGTGACCACGTTGGGTGTCTCGTGTGCACGAGTCATGATCTTCACCCAGGACTTGTCAATGTTGGCAAATCGCTTGGCTTCCTGCAAAATGGGCCACACAACAATAGCAAAGGGCTTACGTACTTGACTAAAACCAGGCTAAGTCGAGTTTGTATGCCCACTGCAAGTTTTTCAAACACTGTATCATTTATGGTTCACAATAATGAAAAGAGATGTAAGGTTGCAACTTAAAAACATTTACTGCTATTGCTTTTAATTATTGTCCGTCTCTTTCACATTTTCTTATCTACAATCAATGCTAATTTCCGCCGGCTTTAACATTTCAGTAGCAAAACCTGGTTCTTTCAGTCAACAGAAGGCAAAGGAGCTTCCAAACAACACTACATATAAGACGACAATGTCTAATACATTTTACAAGCCTAAAATTACAAGGAAATTTTCTAGGAAACTCTTTGCAAAATAAACTCATTTAGAATGATGATTCTCGTCATATCCATACGGTCTTTCTGAGGCGCAAACATAAGTGGCGGATTCAGATGCGCTCACTGTTTTCAAAAGGGGGGCAAAACAAGGAAAGGAGACCGACTAGATCCGAGGCACTTCCAAGGGGAATCCTTGTTTACAGGCTTTGTTTCACTACCATGAGCAATTCAGGTTTTGATTAAACTACAAGAAGATCAATCCTGAAAATTGAAAGGCCCTAGTCTGATTTAACTCTGTCAGTGAATATGAGCCTGATCTATTGAATACTTTTAGTGCAAAACGGTTTTAAAATTTTACAAACAATGAAATGAGCGCTTTTGCCATCCAGAAATTTTGCAGTTTTGAAAGATAATTTCTCCTTGAATATTACACCCAAAGAGCAACACATTTCACCCTATATGGCGCTTCACTTGCTCTTAAGCTGCTTGGAGTCAATTTATAACTTGTTTCCTTCTGTGTTGAAAGCCATACGCAAATCAGCAAAAATGTAAACAATGGCGTCAGCATGAATCCTCCTATAAATCGGAAGAACTGTACGGTGAGACGCGTCTTGTCAGTGTACACACCTGTGGTAACTGTTTAGCGATGTCACCGCCCACAAACACAGCTTCTAAGTAGACCCACAAGTTTTGCACTATCATCCAGTTCTCGATGATGTCGGAAGTGTTGGACAGCTTCTGAACCCAACCCTGGATGTCTTTCTTGAATGGTGCATTGTACCTGAGCAGCAAAGAGCTCGAAGTCAATTGCTATTAATGTCATCTTCTAAAAGGTAACGACCAAAAAGTTCGCATGTGGCATAAAATATGGCATGTGAAATAAAGTAAGTACATGTATTTTTACTATGTTTTTTGTTATCGTCATAACGAGTTGAGAATTCAGCAAGCAAGCTCTACACCTCATAATTTGAGCCAAAATTGGCTGCATCTCTTTCCGAATTCACAGCTGCCCAATTTATTAGACCGGCATTGCTGAGCTGCCCCTTGCATGGGATACTTTCCCGTTCTTGCAATCCCTTCTGGTTTTTACATTTTATCTCTTACTGCCGGATTTGTTATAGGTGTACATATTTACCTATGAGACCAATAAACAGTTGACAGACCGACTTCAGTCATGTTATCTGACTTGTTACATCACCTATTGCTGAGCAGTGATCCCAGCATCATTAGACTGTCTTCCAGTAGTGAGATGATCTCAGTTGTTTCACCTCCCTTCAATAGTAATTCTCCACGGTTCTTGAATCCTGCAAAGCTAAATGCTTGTGACTTCCACTCTGCGACCACCGCGCTCAGTTTAGCTTCAATGTCCTTCTCCTTCACTGCTGAGATGCATATGTCCTATAAATATGGGTGGCAGTTTGTGAGAACTTAACCACTATTAATATAGCAGTTTTTTAATCATTACCAACAATGTTCTGTTCCTGGAGTGTGATTTTTCTAAGTCCTGTCAATAGAATTCAGTGGGTCGCGTCCGACATGGTCTGACCAATCAGAACAATTCAACAGCTATTTCACCAGCCAACCAGCTGAGAGCTTAGCGAAGACTTAAATTGGCTTCCTGACTTTTCCCGCGCTTGGCACAGTCGCAAGGTTTTCGCACCTCTGCCACTCACTGAAAGGTCTTCACAACCCTGCCACTCACTGCAAGATTTTCCCACGCTTAGCACTCACTTAAAGATTTTCCTATGCTCGCCACTCATAACAAGGTTCTTACACAATCTTTGAAGGCTCGGGACACAATTTGAACGCGACATGTAATGTGAATTACTGACCTCAATGTCTTCCTTGTTTTCTAGCAGTGGAGCCTCCATGATATTCCTGAGCAAAAAGTTTTCTGATTCGACATCAAACTTGTGCCCTGTAAGTGTAGCTATTCTGTCCCAGTGGCGCTCTTTCATAGCTTTGTTTGCCATCAACTCCAGAAGAGGACAACATTCGTTAAAATCGTCAATCTTCTTCTTCAGTTCGTTGAACGCTTGCCATTCTTTGAGGGCTTTAGGCAGCTTACGACACCTGATGTATTGTACCAAAGAGTTAAATTCTTCGTCCGATCAATTTAATAGTTACTCAGTTTACAAGTACGTAAACTGTTACATCAATATAGAAGTACGTGAACATCAGTGTCGAGTGTTAATCGTCCTAAAGCATTGATCAAGACTTCGTTTTTCGCTTATTTTTGCAAATAAAGGTAGTACTGTTCACCGACGAAATCAGATAAATATTTTTTATGGTTTCAGCGCCCATAATCTAATCGTAATGTTCGAAAATATGATTTTGATCGTCAAAGGTAGTCTTTACTATTCGCCATAACACTAAAAGGTAGTTTGCGTAAAGCGAGAGGCCCACACAGGCAGAGCTTATGCCGATTTCTGTAGCTAGCACCCACTAAAAAATCTGTAAGTGGAGAGGCACTGTGAGAGTTAAGTGTCTCACTCAGCAACAAAACCAAAGGGCCCGGGCAGTGCTCGAATACAGATCTGAAGTCCACCGAGCTAACCCGTACCTTCATAAAGGAGGTTCCCAATGGAATTAAGTGTTAGAATCTCGTAAATGAAAAAAATATAACCTCGAATGGAAAACGAACACAACGTTTACGATCAGACGTCAAAGGAGAGTCTAAATGGGTTAAGCGTTAGGTTCAAGGACATAGACACAAACGTTTGTCATAATATTGACAAAATATTCCTGAACTTGAACACCTTGACTCTCAAAACATTCCCCACCAGAATGTTTTCATTCAAAAAATCTATTGGTAACAAAAAAAGTAATATAAAACAATGCTCGTACAAAACCTGTTTTGGAAGTCAAGCAATTCGTTGTTAATCCTCTCTATGTCGACTTCAATCCACAGGATGTCATAGTAGCCATTGACGCCATCTATGACCGCGTTGTACAGGCCATACAGTTTCTGTAGCAGGCCTAGTTCTTTCTTGGTACGAGC
>Ga0126343_10000326_pt1 | contig 17467 bp, 14 predicted proteins | sample Cyp2metagenome_FD_92531 | JGI IMG/M metagenome (GOLD analysis project Ga0126343, IMG submission 92531) | Coral microbial communities from Lord Howe Island, Old Settlement Bay, Australia - Cyphastrea 2 metagenome | ecosystem: Host-associated > Invertebrates > Cnidaria > Coral ...
CAAAACGTCTAATAAGAGATTTATTATCCAACACGCCAAATTTTATGTCCGTGCGGGAAAATTTCGCGGATATTTATTTACGGGGGATGCCTGACAGAAGCAAGCGAAGCGGAACGGAATTGGTGCGAGAAATCCAGCTAACTGATTGGTCAACAGCAGGAAACCTGTCTAACTGGTCCTCTGGAGTACAAATACCGCGTGATATTTGTACTCGTTTTAGGCGTTCTTTGTACTCTACAAAGTGCAGTTGGATAATAATGAAACTTAGTGTACAGGTTCTGTGTACAACCCCTTGACTTGTTCTGCACTCGTGAGATGTCTACATGAATACTCATTAATTTCTTTCACCAAGAGTCTGGTCCATGGAAAAAACCTGTAATTTTTGTATCTCCATACTGTTACTGAACTACTTGTGCAGGTATCGTCTACTGTGAAGTTATAATTTTGTCTCATACAGGTTGCCTCAGGCACCAAGTTAATAACAAATAGCTCAAGGTAAAACCTAAAAAGTACTAATTATCAAGATGCATATGGAACTTGAAACTAAATGTATATTGAAATTGGACTGTTTCTCAACATCTCACCAGAACAGTGTTAAGTTCTGCTTTGTGCTTGTCACATGGCAATGTGTGCAGTATTAGTGTACAAGTACACATTGTCATGAATGTGACCAGTAAAAAGAATTACTGAACACCGTCGTGGATAACTATGCTGCCTAGAGTCAGAGAGACATCCACAATGCCAGACCTGTGCAAACCTACACATACATGTAGTTCTAAACACCTGAAAACACTCTGTACTACCTGAGGTCATTGGCTACATTTCTTCAGCTTTGTACATGTACATGTATGACAAATTGCATAATGCTCGTGAATCACCATATTTTGTACCTAACTGATTGCACACAAAATGAATAGCACTAAATTCTTGACTTACTCCAGTGCTATGTTTGGCTCTCAGTTGTTGCTGTAAACTCTCTTTCTCCCTCTTCTCTCTTTTGAAGTCATCTTCATAAATTTGGAGCTGTGTGAAGACAATAAACACCATATACATGTCCAGTAAGTACTTTGCATCAAACACGTGTTGTTTCCCAAATGTTAACCTTGGTTTCCTCAAACATTCCATCCCCTGGAAGGACACGGAGTAAACAACAAACAAGCACATACATGTATACAAGCACCTTTAACAATTAACATAGGCATGTGTACAAGTGCCATTATCCCAACAAAGAACTGAAGTACACCATACACAGAGTCAACATTACCCGAGGTAAAAGAGATCATGAGGATTAAGAAACTGCACTATGCATGTAAGTATGTTGTTATTACTGCTATCATTAATTGTAATTATGTAGCATGCAAATATGAGGATTATTTAACCCAATTACACAGCATCAAATAGTTAGGAAATTGATTTACAAGTATATTAGGAAACCAAGTTTAACAATGGGAATTGAAACTTAGCATTTTTTCTCAGAACGTTTTTTAAAATCGTTTTTCTCTGGTAAAATGGGAAAAAATTCCATACATTTGTCTGTTTTCCAGGTAAACAAGTATACAATTGCTAGATACAAAACACTGAATGGGATTCAAACCCGTGACCTCTGTGATACCAGTGTGATGCTCTACCAACTGAGCTATGAAGCCACACATTGGGAACGGGATCAATAATTATTAATTATTTTCAGGCTTCTTCTTTCCAACTGCTTAAGTTGGAAAATTTACTGCGATGATCATTCTTCACTTTTTTCATCTACAACCGCAGTTCACGTATGAATTATTTCATATATGCTTCACATCATTGTATCAATTGGTGTAAAATTGAGTTTGACTGGGATTGTATGACAAGAACCTGTAAAACATCAATGTACAAAATTTTGCCCAAATAAGAAAATTTTACAACACACAGTCAAGCACTAAGTCTCTGAGTTCTCCCATTTGGTAATGAGATTATGGAGAACTTTAATGTGACATTAACCACCATGAAACATGCTGGCCACCTGTGCTCCTTACATTCAGCAATGTTTAAGTACTCTATCCACAGTTCCACACGGGAACCTACCCTACAGATGAGGGAACGCACAGCAGCCAGGGGCTGGTCCAAGAGGACATGCCGAGCTACTGACAGTTGTGGATCAGGTGGCCCATGACAATGACCGACTGAGGAAACAATTCATATGCATGTGCATGTACATCAGAGCAAATCACATTTAACATCTGGAATAAATGTCATCACAGATTGAGTCCAACAGCTTAGAATTGTACTTGGTCCAACCTCAATTGATATGATCCCTCAAACAATCACCAGTGACATACATGTATGGCTCATTCTGGTCTTTAGAGAATGTTCAAGTCGCACGTTCCTTTTTTACCAGCTTGTGTTCACGAGTTGTTCACATTATACAAGCCAACAAATTGTTAATGTAACACTAACAAATTATTGGAAAAAAAACCTGTTCAGATGTCTTGTACAGCAAGAATGAAAATCTCACAAACACATTCCTGGTAAATACAGGAGTTAATATGCTTTCAAGCAATATGGCACCAACCTTGATAATGATGACAGGAATTTTTGACATCTGTGATTTTACTTAACACTTATTAAATTTCCCTCTGCATTTTATTTCTTCATGATAAGTTGTACTGTGGGTACATGTATTCTGTTTGATATAGAAAATGTAACTGAGGTTGCAATTGCAACCAAAGTACTTTTCACCTCCTTTGTTTTTGGATTTGCTCTTGGTGTGGAATGAAGAAAGTCCAAAGTTACTTTTAGGCCAGTGTGCATGCAAACACATTTTACATGTACATAAATTGACGGCCACAATATCATTATCTAAAAGTGACTTTGAACATTCTTAACCCAGCTTGTTAAAAGTATGTTAACCATAAACCGCACCTGCTGCTCCAAGGTCTGCAACTGTTCCTTAACTGCATCTAATTCCTCTTTCAGTTTTTCCTTCTCAGCCTGATTCCTCTCACGATCTTCTCTCTCAGTGGCAAAATCATCAGCATACACTCTAAGCTGTTGCTTCAGCACCTCAATCTGATCAATAAGCTCAGCAGGAATCTGTTGCCCATAGGCTGTGGTACCAGGCCAAGAGGGCAAACTTTGAGTAGGTGTGCCTGGTCGAGGGGCAGCGGCCCCAAGTAGGGACAGATGGGATGGGGGCTGTTCCATGGATGTATTCTGTGGTGCTGGAGACTGCTGGTACTGCAAAGGATAAGAAGAGAAACCATTAGGGGTTACAATAAACAGGGATTCCAATGATACTAATAAGATAGGACAAATATAACTACTTTTATTTAGTACAGTACAGGACATTGTCGTACAAACAAATGCACTCCATAGTATGTGTGTAGTACATGTATGTGTACATGAAGTTCAGTTTACAGTGATTAACATGTGTTTTACGAGGTGGTGGTAAGGAGGTGGTGGTAAGGTAGAAATACTCTCAGTTGTTTTTTTGTTATTAAATTCAGAGCAGCTCTCGCAGTATAGAGCACTTGGTCCGATACAAACTTAACCTTAAATGTAGGACACTGTTCATTTAAGAACTCTGATCAAGCTCACATACTATACCTTTAGTGCAGACTGGTTGCGCATCAACAGCTGCATGCGATTAATTTCAAGCTGTTTCTGCTGTAATTCACTTTCCAGCTGTTTGCAACGGTCATCCAATGCCTAGAACATTCCAATCATTCAATGAGGGAACATAAAGGTTCTGTGTGTCCGACTTTTAATGAATGCACAAAAGCAGTTTTCTTCCACTAAAACATAGCACAAACTTAATAAATAACATGGAAAAAGATCACATGCTTTGCAAAATTCACCACTTAATCTGCAATGAAAACACCACTGAGTAGATACAAGTTCCTTTCTTATTACACCCATACCATAAGGCCTGTATAGATGTAGCCATTGATATTATTTTCATGAAAACCATCATTTTAGGAAATTATACATGCACACACTTTTTTCTCCATTATCTCAGGATTCCTCTGATTGTCAACGGATTTGAACATCTCAATTTGGTTCTTCAGATCAGCAATTTCCTTGCTTGAAGCAGAAGAAAGCAGTTTGTATTGTGCATCCCATTTGTGATTCACGTCAAGTATCTACAAACAAAATTAAACAAAACATGAATAAAATGAGGTTTCTACTGAACCTCTGTCCATCACCACAATAGGCATACACTGTACCTAGACATTGATGGTGTTTATGCCACTTTAATAATAACGACCAGTTGTAAATATGACATATTAATTTTATCATGCGACAGTAACCACACTTTTTCTCTCTAACCACTGATGCTTGTAGCATCTGTGCAGCATCCCATTTAAGGTGGCTCAAAACAGCAAATTAATATTTCTGCAAGACGCCTGGGCTGTAGCGTGGCCTTCATCACAAAGCATCACACAAGGCGGTAAAATATACAACAACGACAAAAACCAACCATGGTGGTGCGAGGCCTACATTGTACTTTGTAAAACTGTTTCCACCAAGTTAGGTAAGCTGTTCATGTTATCAGTTTTTTAACTTTGAAAACAACCATCCTTCAGGCAATTTCAAAGGAAAATTTCCCTTTAAACTGCTGTGCTGGAGTGTAAATGAAAATTGTGATGTTGATGTTGCAATCGATCATCATGCCGGCTATCAATCCAAAAAAAAAACAAAAAAAAAATTACTCTCCAGGATCCTTCAGGTTTTCTTCATTCTTTGTATTTGGCTAGTCTCGCCCTCAGATATTTATGATACTCTTCTTACATTACTGCTTAAGCTGCTAACAACAACAACCAAAAAGAAACACTATTCACTGCCATTTACTGACAATTTGTATTTATTTGCGTGGAATTGCCGGCTTTACTGATCAGCAGGGACATCCTTGCAAAGTCCACATTTTAATTTGCACGTAGACATGCACTGAAATACCTTATCCACAAAGCCAATAGCTCAAAAACTGGTCTGGTGACCCTGCTTTTTTAATGCATGAAAATATTCAACAGCAAACATAGAATGCATGTGCGAAATTTTCAAAAAAAGAGCTGTGGAGTGGAATTTTTCCAACTTGGAAATTTCCATTTTGCAAATCCACTCCACAGTTTTTTTTTAGTAATTTTACCTGTTTCATCTTGTGTGTGTAACAAAAAGATTTTTATAAAAAATATAAATGCAATTGATAATAAAAAGTGGGTCAAGTTTGTTGCTATGCAACAGGACAGTGCAACCTTGAATTAAGACTTATTACCACCACGAAAGGTACAGTGGAGAGTTACCTTCAAAAACAAAATAGCACAGCTTTTCAAAACAGTACAGTTCCAAGCCTGAAAAATCGCAACGAGTTTTAAAAGTGTGAAAAAAGGGAATTCAAACTGTTTTGAGCCACCTTAAACAAAATCTTAGTTAGCCTCCAAGGTAAAGTCATGTACAGTTTATTGAAGTCTACTTGTGAAGTCATGCAAAGTTGCATAAACCATATTGAGTTTAATTGTTGCAGATTAAAAGGCCGCTCATGCAAAAAATTTCCAGTCTATAGATTTCTTTAAAATTTTTACTGAGGTCAGATAATGAGTTGTGTCAAAAGTGTAAAAAAATGAGGCTCACTGACTTCATTTCAGAGATATGGCGTGTGGAAAACTACTCCGATTTTGAAAAATTGGTGCACCTTATTCAGCTCGGTCTACAAGGGTTTACAGTGAAACATATCAAAGGTGTGTCAGCAGAAGCAAATGAAATTATATGTAGCTAAATTTTGTAGAAGTTGGTCTGTTGCATAAAAGATGCCAACTCATACCAACGTTGTCATGAAATTTAACCCTTCAAGCTCTAGGCATTTGAAACTGTCACACAGATAAACAAACAAGAGCTGAGAAGAAAGGAATCTGATGGTCCATTTTGCTAAAAATTGAAACTTCTAGTTGAGACATTTTCTTCATTTTCTTGCTAACCATAGAAAATTGGTATCAGAATGATACCTCAAAAGAAAAAAAGGAACACAAACGTCCAAGATTCCTAAATCCAGGCAGAGCTATTACAATGTTCATATGCCCTATCATTGTTCATTTTGATACATGAACTTAGTGCTCATTCTCATGTAAGGTGTGGCCTGTGAATTTGCAAACACAGTAAGAATGCACAGAAACAGTTAGCACAAACATCCTTAAATTCCTTGCTAGCAACACAAAATGCAGCTTTAAAAACACTTCTACAGGTAAAGTAATTTTGAGTAGGGCCTGGGGCCGTTTCTTGAGGGTCCCAAAACGTTTCGTACCTCCAAAGCCATAGCAAAATCTTGAAGTTTCAGGCGTACACACCTCTCCATTTTTAGATACAGATGAACTAAAACTGGCGTAGGGGCCTGAAAAAATTCTGGGGCTTTCGAGAAACAGGTCCCTGGCCCTTATAGTTTTCAAAAGCCCAGCAACAGTGCTTTTGAGAACCATGATTTACCTCTTCCTTAAGTTTCAGTGCCTCATCCTTTTCTGCTTTAACAAAAAGCAGTTGCTTCTGAAGCTCAGTGAGCTGTCGCTGATACTGACCACAGGTTTCACAAGCTTCTGATCCAGTCCGGGAAAGTGGAGTCTTAACAACAATTAACTGTTTCAATGGCAAACAAGTAAAATTGAACATGTTACAAACCCAATTTGATTATATATATACAAATACATGTAGCAATTAAATGGATTTAACAGAAAAAAATGACAGTCTTGTGTATTGACAATAATTATATACAAATACATGTAGCAATTAAATGGCTTTAAAAGAAAAAAATGACAGTCTTGTGTATTGACAATAAAACTTTTTAAAAATCAAAACACTGTCTAATACACATAACATACAGTAACTGGATATTTCAAATTTTCAAAGAAGGTCACCCGAACCCATCGAATTCCTACAAAGCTCAAACATGTACAGTCACCAACTATAAACCCTAAGTACACTAACTGTTAACTTGAATTATTCTGTGAACATACATGTAGATTACTTTTCCTGTTTGAGCTGATTTGTTAGGGCTCCAGGTAGCAATTATGATGGTGTGCAAAACATGATAAATGGCAGAACAGTGATCCCTAATGTTGTTGTTTTTTTTGGCTTGGCCAGACTTTTTAACCCTACCACCTTCAAATGGTTTCTGTGCATAGTCCCTCATGAAAGTACATGCATGACAACCATTGCACTGTACCACCATCTGTCAAAGGAAACCATTATTAAATCATTAAAAATGCACATTTTTACCTCATCAGATGTTGATCTGCTTGTACTCCTCTCTGAACCGATTGACAGAGGCTCATTTCTGGCTACTGCAGCAGGTTCTTGTTCTCTTTTCATGTGAACAGTTTCTTCAAAGAACTTAAGTTCGCCTTGAATTTCCTCAATTTCATCCCTGCTTTTATCTATCTTCTCCTTTAGCTGTTGGACCACATTTTCATGAGAAGCCTAAAATGTTTATGGAATTGATAAATCATTATACTCATAATCTGGTTAACTAAATTTAGACCATTTGGATTGCTTCTCACTGTTAGCAGTAAAATTTGAATTATTATTTTTAATAAATTAACTAGTCAGCACTTGATCTTTTCATGAAAAAAAAAAAACTAAGAAACTAAAACAAAAACTTAGTACATTGAAGTAAATGTTTAATCAGGTACTGTAAAATTATGTGGTAATTGAATAGGCTGGAACAGATTTTTAGCTAATACAACACACCTGTTCTGCCTCCATTGCAATCAGTTTCGTCTTTAACTTCTCCTCCTCAGAAAGTAATGCACTAGATAGGGTCTCCCTTGTTCGTGCCTCTTTAACATACTCTTTCAGTTTAGAATTCAACCTTGTGAGTTTGCCGTGTAACTCAGTATCTCTGTCATTGCCAGGTAACCTTTCAATATTCTCATGGAGGTTCTGAGCATTTCTCATGAGGTGATCAAGCTCGGTTGTGATGTGTTGAAACTCGGCTTGTATCTCCTTTTGAAATACAACAATTGTATGCACTTCAAAAACACATGTATGCCCTGCATCAATGAATACACCCCACACTCAAGAACGTACAGGCAGCACCATCCAAGATCATGGTTGAGCTCATCCTGAAGCCAATCAGTGATGACTAACTTAAATGTTATATTAGTACATTTGTTACCAATGCATCTTGTATGTCTTGGCATAAAAGGCAGTTGTCATATAGCACAACACCTTTGATCAGCTGACATCTGGCACATCAAATGACTTTGCATGCTTTCCTTGCATATATTTGTGCCATTTATATACATTAGATCATTGTAACTTGTTCACAAAAATGTACAAAAAGTACAAGGTTGTTATATGCCCTTCATCGTTGTTTCTTCCTTTTCACTCCTTTATTTTCTCTAAACATAATGTACTTGTCTCTTTTTACTTTTTTTTTGTTTGCTTATCTGTTGTTTTTGTTTTGTTTTGTTCTGTTGTTTTTTTTTGAAGGGATCTTTTCTTTTTTTTTCTTTTGTAAATACTTTTAGTTTTCTTTGCGTGCTTTCACTTTACTGTGCCCTGTTATATTTCATTGTTTCATTTCCGTTTTACTTTCATAAAGCATTACTGTTGGAAAATGTTCCATACAACTATTAAATACTTCATGTACTGGTTGCATTGAAAAAAGTACTAAACTCTCAACCATACATGTACATTTATCTCTACTACACTGTATATACCTTAATGTGAAAATCTCCAGGCAGCAATGATGGCAAACCTGAAGACAATGATAGAGGTTCAGACACTGTTGTGACATTAACATAGTCATGATTATCAGTGCTTCTCTGAATGGACAGACGATATCTGTCGCCCTGCTCACTATGGCTCTCATCATTGATAGAGGTACAGACTGAAAGATCAGCCAGTACTGAATCGATGCCTTTCTGAGCCAAGTCAGATTTCAGCCTCTGGACTTCTTTCTGGAGTCTGGCATTGCTTTCTTGTGAATCCTGAAGAACTTGACCTTAAAATATGAGCACAGTTCCCCAGTTAGTGACATCATTGATAATAAGCTAATCATGTTTATTTACTGAACCTTGTAAAATAATGCAGTTAACGATTAAAAAAAATGACTGAAAAGAAAAAAGAAAGTAAAACAAGCAACCAAAATTATCTAAATGATACCTTATAAAAACAAATAATTAAAAACAAAATTGGTGAGGTCTACATGTATTACTACACTTCAGTTGGTTCATGCTTGTGACCAAGACTGGAGAGATCCTAAAGGGCACATCAACTTATAACACAAACAAGCTTCAGCCTATGTTATCACTGTCGCCCTTTTGTAATAAACAAACAGAAGAATCTGCCTTGGCTTACATGTAAGAACTTGACAACACTTGAGGAAAACAACTGTTCAAGTCAAGACATGTAAAAGGGCTCAGGTCAGGCATGCATGAAATCACAAGATGTAATAGACACTACATAATTGGCACAGTACAGGGTCCTATAGGAGGTCCGTTTCAATCAAGCTGAGAACAATTCTTACTGGATGTGGCTGACACAAGGCATGCAACATTAACTCTTCTTGATAAACAGTTCAGAGCAGTTAATTATATTGTGTGTACCACATGAAAATCTACATTTCTTCTGATCCAATTGAAAACTTATAATTTTCTTTTCCAATGAATGGTCCATGAGCACTTAGCACTGTTGTAATATTGTACACATGTACATTTTAATTGAACACAAGTTAAGTCATGACTATACTATGATACAACTGATGAATAGAGGGGTAAGTTTCAAAAGAAACTGTGGTGCTGCATCGGTGGGAAATACAACGAGATAATTGGGTTTTAACAACTGGGTTGATAATGTGAATTAGCCACCGTAAAGAGATTCGAAAGCTGACGTTTCGAGCGTTAGCCCTTCGTAGGAGTGAATCCGTTAGCCCTTCGTCGGATTCGCTCCGACGAAGGGCTAACGCTCGAAATGTCAGCTTTCGAATCTCTTTATGGTGGCTAATTCACATTATCAACCCAGTTGATAAAACCAAATTATCTATGATACAACTGCATATTATCTCTCATAAAATTGGCCGAGATTTGCATAATTATTATATATTATGGACCCAGTGAAGTGCCAGCACTAAACCGTAAATATTCAGTCTTGTAATTATGTTTAAGTGAAACCTTGAGCTGACTTCACATACCTAGAACTTGTACACCTTGTGCTCGAATATGAAGAACTTTGTTGTCTTTTTGTAATTGCTCAACCTCTCTTTGCAATTTTGTAACTTCATCTGAACTGTTCTGATGCTCAGATGAATCCCACCATTTTGCGCTCATCGTAAACACTCCCAAATTGAATATGCTTTGTTGTGATCCTCAAAATTTTACTAACGATTGTTGCAGACCTGAAAAATACAATTGACAAGTTTAACTTGGCCAAAATAAAAACATGGTCAAGGATTTCCACAGTGTTTTATTAATCTGCTTTGGCTCTAGCTTTTTTTGAAGAAATACCTTTAATATTTCAGTTGTCATTATAACCAAAGTATTTCCACACACATTACACCGTGTTTTACAAGTTCCCATGGGAAAGTTACATCGTGAAATTCTTAATAATTCCCAAACAAGAATAAATGTTCAATGTATTGAAAGCAGGAAGAGGTAAGAATATAGGAATAGATAAGAATAAACGTATGTTCCTTACAAAATACAGGATATTGTCATGCGAGAAATAAGCTTATGCAGCGCCAAGATCAATTCACACTGCTTTAAATTCATGAATTACAACAAAAACGTTTATATTGCAAGTTTTATTACGAAAATTTTCCAGGAAGTACATCTGGATCAGGAGCTATTTGTTGAACGGTTACAACATGGCATAAAAAGGAACATGAAAGCGAAGGGGAAAATGTGCCCACTCACCGAATCAACTCACATAGAAGAGGAAAATAAGCTAAGGACCTTAATGTCGCGCCACTCAAAACGCAGTTCGCATTTTTATTAAGTTCAGGTTTCTGTGCGAAAATACGCATTTAACCAAAGCAAGTATAAAGAAGATGACTAAACGGAAAAGAAAAAGGGACACGACAAGTTTCGACATAACGGGAACTTTTAACGCAGCGAGGGAAAAACCCTCTTCAACACAGACGTGTCAAGTGCTCTTCAAATCAGTCCAAAACGCAATAACAAAGACATGCTTTGAAGATTAGGTAAGGCACAAATATAAAACCACCAAATTCCGACACGTAGAAACGAATTTCCTTTGAAAAAAAAATGCCCGATCAAGGCAAAACACTACCTGTGAACAACAGCTCCAATGTTCCTCAGCTAACTCGCGGGAGGTCCACCAGTTTCAAACAATGTCGCAATTTCATAAAGCTTGGTGACTAATTCGAATTTCCCATATATTATGGCAAGTATGTATCCAGGATTTAACTGGCTTTTCATCTGAAGTCTGTATTGATACATAAATACTTTCAAAACAGCTGAAACACGCCTTTAAAGTAGCTAAACGCCTCTCCGATACAATTTACACTACATCTCAAAACAAAATGGCGGATGGAAAAGAAATTGATTCCAACACTTCGACTAGGGGATTCCCCGAAATTATACTACGCCTAGTTTGATTGGCTGTCTTTGAGTACCAAGCATTACCAAGCATTTGATTGGATAATGATGGAACACCCTCCGGGAACGCTTAGACTTTGTACTCTGAGTAACTCTGAGCACATTATACGAACTTCTACATTTCTGCGGCTTTGCCTCCTACACACCTCCAAAACAATATTGCTTCAGCTTGACATTTCCAGCAAAATCGCTTTTTTGTGGAATGATGGCTCAAACAAAGAGGATAGTGAAGTAAATGTAACAACTTCGTTTTAACGACGTGGCACTAGCGTTCGCCGATGGACGGTAATAGTACAATCAAGCGTAATAACGTCAAACAGTTTTCGCTACAACCCAACGAAACCATGAGCGCTCAGCATGAGCAGAACTCAAGACTTTGGAGAGCACAAGACGATCAACTTGGAGCCGTCTCTGTGAGACCTCTGTGTGGGCACTGGTAGTTTTCAAAAAGCTAATGAAAGCCTACATCATGTGAGTTGTAACTGCTGTCAATGTGCGAATTCATGTTGCGACTGAATAACCGGCAGCCAAGGACTGGCAGTCTGATATTTTTCACAAATTCAAGTAAGGAAGCGAAGGATACAATCTAGTCCAAACTATCTTATGTCGATTAAGAAGTACTGAGCGAACAAGAGCTTTTACAGACTGAAGTCCAACACTTGGTTTTACGATATTGCGTGACGCGTTCATCGGCTTGATTGAGAATTATGCAGTATATAATTATGCTATCTGAGTGCTCCAGCGCGGGAACTATTTACTTGTTATTCGCAGTACAAGCTTTACGAGATACACTAAACTGGATATACCATAGTGCTTGGATCAAAACGACAGCCGAGCTGTAGCAGTTGCATACTACAAACTGTTGTAGGTGATCGATTCCAGTGCACTGCAGGTAGAGGGAGTTCTGCAGGATTTCAAGCAATTTAGTATCTCTGCAGTGTATGTGAACAAGCTTGAGAAATTGTTTGAATTCTAACTACCACTGCTACATCCTAGTTGTTATGGAAGTTAGTGGCGATGCATGGAATGCTGTAGACAAGCTTATGCCGCATTAGATTAGAAGATGATAGCAGCAGCTAGCAGCAGCAGCAGCAGCAGCTCCGAGTCCCAGGTTTGTGGGCGGATTTGTGCATGAGGAAGAAAGTCTGTTCCAATGCAAGTACTTTAAAGGTGGACCTCAAAATAGCTAATGAAAATGTACAAATCTAACCTGCATTCTCCACTTGTGTGGTGCTTTCTGACAGCTTTTGATCTGGCTGTGTAGAGAATGATTCAGATAGGCAGCAAGACAGGAAAACGGAACTAGCGCGGAATCGAAAGTGCTTTGGTTGACAAATGCGTTGTGTGACACTAATTAGCCCTGGACCAGCTCCCAGGACCCACAATGCAGCTATTGTAGCTGCCGCGCCGAGCTATCTTAAGACTACAACAGTTAGTCTGTAAGTCAAGTCGTGGGCAAGTTCTCACTCTCCGCTACTGAAGCCATCGCATGCAGAGCATGAAACAGCATGAATTTAGCAAGATCACACAAGAGCTTACTGAAGTTTCCGCCATCACGCGCGGAACTGGTAGGCATTCAAACTTTCCCAGCAGCAGTAATGACTCTTCCTTGTAATCTTATTCGAGATAAATCTTATGTTAAAAGGAACGAAACAACAAACTTTCCGGGAAAAATAGCTTCCAGAGGAAAAACAGTACTTTTGCATTGATACCTGTATGGCAAACAAACGAACGGCGCGCGCCGAGTCTACGACTCTATCAATGCGGTGGAGAGTTGGAATTTCAAGATTTGACTAACCAATTTCCTGGTAAGAGGAGTGAGCTTGTGAAGGGAAAAAATGTGCATGGCAGATCAATTCCAACTCAGTCGCCAACCGCTGACGGCGCCGATGACTCCGTGCACAGACTTTGGAAAGTTAGGATTTCATCTTCCGGGTTTTCTCGGCCGTCATAGATAAAAGTGTCTCGTAAGTATAAGAATTTCCTCTGACGAGCCATCGATGTTAAAAAACACCGCTAAAAACACTCTTGCAAAGGAGTTGTTCCACAGGATGCAAGCACCAATGTGCGACTAAAATACTCAAGCATCATGGGAACGGTAACAAATTCTAGAGAGGAATAAAACCGAAGTCTACATGTTCGTGCTGAGTACATGAAATAAACTTGGTGACCTCCAGGATTTTGGTTAGCTTGACAGAGATACCTTTCCAATAAATTAACGAGGAATAACAATAAATGTTGGGACAACAATGTGCACATCCCTAGACGAGACATGGAGTTTAACCAAACCAGGAAATTGAGTGACTCCACACATTTAATTAATTACCAATGCATCCAGGACCAGTTCGCTAGACAAGCAGCAAAATAGGACTTCACCGTTCACGACAACGTCTAAAGTCCGGTAGATACATTTTCAGTGATTGCAATGTCTCAAGTCCTTCTAGATAAGCTTTATTTTCCGAGAATAACACTGGCTGAGATAGCAAAGGCTTCGTCTCTCTACAGGTTTGCACCATGCAATAGCACACTTCATAAAAAAGTTTTCAAAATTTTTAGGTATAAAGCTCGTGACTGCATCAATAAGAATGCAACACGCGTGAAACAGTTATATAGCATTCCAAATAAATGAACTCACCTTTCAGTGGAAAAGTCATTTGTTGACAGAGTAAGAATGTCGAATAATTCAATGCTACCAGGAAAACAGGGAAGTACATGAACAAATATTAAATGCCTCGCTTAAGACTCCGCGTAAGTAGGGTTTTCCCGAACAAGTCAGATTCCCAAATTGAGCAGGTAGTTAATCCGTCGAGACTGAACAAGACAACAAGGATTAAATACAATTCTAGAAAGAAAACGATAATACATGTAAAGTTATTACAGTTACGTTATTTTAAATAGTAACTTATGTAATCTTTCAAACTAATTACGACAAACCGAGTTCTTCCGCGTACTTTCACGCTATGGTTTTAAGGAGGAATTTGTTGACAAACCGCGTAATCTCTCAATTTTGATTGGCTCATAGAAGACTTGCTATTAACTAACTAAATCAACTTCCATTTTAGCTGTTTTGTTCTAAGTTAACCTGATCTATTGAGTGTGTTCACGTACTGTTTGTTATTAAGCGGACTACACGGAGTTGTATAAGAATAGATGGACTGACGCAAAATTAAATAACAGAAGAGCATTTAATTCCAACGAATATATATGCTCATATGTCTTTTACAGGTAATATGTAAGGAAATTATGTAAAACAAAAAGACTTTCTCGTGTTTATTTGGAAGAAATTTAAAATATCCTGGCGAATCAGGGAAAAAGCCGGCACGGAATTACCTCGATCAGCAACTCGAATAAAATTTCCGGTGCTTCTTAGAAGAGTCCTTAATCTCTGTCAAGTATACTGTTAATACTAAGAAAGACAATACTTTCAATTAGCACTCGCGCTCCGGTCTATATATTTCCAAAAGAGATCTGTAGTGATAGGATCCTTTAGTTCTCTGTAAGCTACAGAAGTCACGTTGAGTGTGATTGTAGTCAGAGTTAACGACAGTTCACACCTTGGACAATTCGAGACCAGCAGTTAAAAAGCGTAAGCTTACGCTGGACGATGACAAGACTTGACAGACAAGATCAATATGTGCTAACTTAGCATAACAGCGAACAAGGAAATAACTTGAAATGCTTGTACGTGAGAAAAAAAAATGTATTCATGAGAAGCCAGTCACAAAATAGGCAAAGATCCCAACTAACCAATCAAAACGCCAAGCCAAAACATGCAACTAGCATGGGGAAAAAGCAAACAAAACAGCTCACGGTTGACTCGTACAAACATAGGCACACAAAGTTTGGTTTGGATTAAAGCCTTCCAGTAGTTTTTAAACAGTTATGGTTAGTTTAATCGAACAAGTTTGTTTGATTGCAGTAAGCAGCAAAAATAGAAGCAACAAAGCGTATTTGCATTTATAGCTGGCTAAGATTTTTGGGAAAACGTTTTAAAAAGACAAGAACTTTTCAGTTTAATCAGTAAACGCGACATCAAGACTAACTATATTTCCAGCACAGAAACCGACACATTGCTTGAAATAGGAGTTTTCTGTTATAACAGAGGTTCAATTGTTATTGCTATTTTTATCCTTCTTTTTTGTTCATTTGTTGGTTTCTCTTTGAAAGCCATCGATAAAAACGCTGCTTACTTGCAGCTTCACGTAACGCCGACCGTTTGGTGGCTAGCAAAGTTGCCGCGTCGAGCCTCAAAAGAAACAATCGATACTTACTAATTATGCGAAAACTCTCCCCAGCAACCACTTCTTGTAACTGATTACGATCTTTCTGCTTTCGCGTATTTTGCATTTATTATTATTATATTTTTGGAGTTAAGCTAGCGGTTTAAGTCCTCATGATCAGAATAAGCTTCCCCAAAGGTCACTTTTTTGCAGTGTCCTTGACATTATCAGCTGCAAATATCTGACACTCTGAATCGGACGATAATGGAACGGTTGCATGCATACAAGACTTAATTTACAGATCGCTGCCGTCAGTTGAAACGCTATAGATTTGATATGAGTGTAGCATTTACAGAGAAATCTTCAGTTAACGGCGACATTTTATAGTTTGAACCAAGAAACCATAGGACTTCGCGAACTATATGCCAAGGCGGAAATAACTTAGATTACATAAATAAGAACATCATCGCTGCATCAAACCAACCTGTACGTACATGCCGTGTTTTCTACGGGCTTTCGCTCCTGATTTCCCTGCAGAAAATTACGTTTGAAATTGCAGGAATTAAGAAATAAGAAAAAAATGCTGAAATCGACATTTTCCGATGAAAATGCGCTTTCTGAGAATTGACGACACTACGTCATTTCCAGGATTTCTTAGAAATAGCTCACTGCAAAACAACCAATAGGAATCAAACCCTTGACTGTTTCACAGCGGTGAAAAATCTAATAACACTAGCGATTTTCTTTGCTTCGAAACTTGAAACGGTTTAAAGCAAATATGTGGGGCCCGTTTCTCGAAAGCCCCGGAAACTTTTCGGGCCCGTAAAGCCAAAGCAAAATCCCGAACCTCACGATTATAGAGCTGTTTTATTCACATATTCTTAATATGAAGACAGGCTCACTTCATGCAAGAAGTTTCAGGCGGTTGTTCGAAAGCCGATTAGCGCTAACCCAAGATTAAATCGTTCAAATCCACGGAATAAATTTATCCTTCGATTAAATTCTGTTCCTCGAAGAGCGATTAGCACTATCCAAGGGTTAAACTAAGGGTTAAATTTAACACACCTAGCGAGGTGGATTAACTCGCTAATCGGACGAAAAAGCAGCGAAACAAACTAGATTGGCGGACGACGCCTAGTAAAAAATGATTTTTTTACAAGCGAAATTCGCGAACGTTTAGATCTGTTCAATGCGTTAATGGCTCTACAAACTTGCTCAGGTTTAATATGCAACGACAGTGAACAGTTCCAAATGTAAATGCGAAAAATTAGCCGTCGTCGTCCACGTTCCGTAAAAGGCACAGAACTTGGTCAGTTCACGTTGTTGTTTCGCAGAGGACGACAAAGAAATGTAAAAAATTTATAACGCACGTGCACAGCTATTGTTTTGCTCATTATATACAACACGGACGGACCGCTGTTCGACGAAAATCATGAGCAATTTCAACATTTCCGCTCTCAGAGGAAGAAATCATCGCTAGCTAGCCGCTGTATTGTAAAAGGAAAGATCAGTGGTGGAATTAACGGCTTTCTAGCTTAATAAAGTTTGTTAAAGTTTCGTTTACTGTCGACCTTGCTTGTTCCTCAAAAAGTTGTTTATCTCATTCGGCAGAATCGAATTTAGATAATCAATCTCCGCTTTCGCTTCTTTTCTTAGTTTATGGTTTTC
>Ga0126343_10000327_pt1 | contig 17467 bp, 15 predicted proteins | sample Cyp2metagenome_FD_92531 | JGI IMG/M metagenome (GOLD analysis project Ga0126343, IMG submission 92531) | Coral microbial communities from Lord Howe Island, Old Settlement Bay, Australia - Cyphastrea 2 metagenome | ecosystem: Host-associated > Invertebrates > Cnidaria > Coral ...
AGGAAATCACGATTCTACTGAAACCTTATTTAGATCACGTATTTGACTTGAATAATGACTAAAAAACAATCAAAAGGAAATTCGTGGGAAATTAATAAAACAAGCAGCGTTTCAAAACTAACAAGACATACAAATTAAAGCCATAAATGGAATGCACTGAAACCAACCTGATAATTCATCGTAGCACTGAAGTTACGACTGAAAAAACCCTCAATACTCTTGTAAAAATTATGTTTATATTTTGTTCAACTAATAACAATGTTGGTGCAGAAAATTGGTAATAAGAGATGATTTATTTAGGCATTTTCAAAGAATTAACTCTAATTAAGCTCATTTAAACCACGATGGCAAATGACACTTTTCAATTTCCTTTTTTTTATTTCAACTAGGCTAAGTTAAGAAAATGAGATTGTCAATCTAAACTTGATATAATAAAACACGAAATGGTTTTAAACCGCGACTTTATCCCGGGCTTTACCTCGCTTTCTGCTCTCGACAATATGGCTGCCGAACAAATGCATTCCGTGTTGGTAGAGTGCTTGTTTCTAGGATGCTCGTCGTCAATGCTTGGCTTTACGGCATATGGTACAGCTTCGAAGGTTTTTGGGCTTGAAATCGAAACCCTGCTTAGCGATTACGAAAGATACCGCTTCAAGAGGTCTCTGCTGAAATGTTTGCTAGTTGGGCGGAGAGATGAAACTAGATGAAACAGTCGGTTAAAATCCGTTGTTGTGTCAATAGTTTCCTCCTTTATCAAAGTGATCAATTCCTTACATCGCTTCTCGTCCTTTCAAGGGATGTAACCACAAATGTTTGAATGATTGTCACAATTAAGCTCCACAAAACACTCATATTCGCCCTAATACTTTGTTGTTCTGAACGGGGAGCTCACCAATTATGACGTCACAAAATCCAGTTCCGACAGTTTTCCGAACTTTCCACGAACCGTTCCGTTTGTGAAGGGAAGAAAAATAGCTGTTTTCAAGGTCGAATATCTCGGCAGCTTTTTGACTAAATCATGTAAAACTTTGGATTATGATTATTTGGATAAGTATCTTTTATTTTAACTTATAATCAAACTAGGCCCAATTTCGTTGCATTTGACCTTTAACTCAATGTAACTTGAAACAAGCACATTTTATCCTGACTCGCTCCCAATCATGTGTAATTTTATGATCGACTGCCGAGACTTTGAACTCGCTTATTGAAACGATACACGAGTGCTTAGCAGCCAAACTTTGAAATGTGGAGAGGAGTCTGGGCATCGCACATGAAGAGAACACCCATAGATGGTCGGCCATTTGCCTTGTGAGTACTCACAAATATCTTAGTATTTTCTTGCACGTGGCGGAAAGATATGCGTCAAAGTGAATGACCACAGGCGTCACAGCAAACCGCTTTGTGGAGGAATGGAGATTCCCTGTAGGTTGTTGTTTCAGGTATTTGAGTAAATTAATCACTTGAATGAACTCCTGGAGAACAAAAGTTGCAAATGAAGACTTCAAGATACCAATGGTTCCTTTAAGCACTTTAGGAGCCAACACTTATGAAAAAGGCAATGATCAACAACAACATGCTTTCAATTTTTTATTCAGTGACATCTTAATAAGTTTTGTATGAATATTATTTGGGTTTAGAGAACCCCAACCTCAGATGTTTCTGTAGATAAGCTGCACCCCCGATTTTAGACTTGAAGTTTTAGAAAAAAGATGCAGCTTATACATGGACTTTTAAGGTACTTTAAGAGGTTAGCTCACTCTAAGGCGCAATATTTAGTTGCTTTACATAACATATCACTTACCTCAAAGTAGCGGAACAGTCAACTTTTGCACAGTACAAATTAAGGTCTTTAACCAATTTCAGCTTGAAGCTTGTCTCATTCCACTAAACAAACATGTTTAATATGAGCTTGGCATTGTGTTCAGTTATGTGGCTACCATAAGCTATGATACATCCCAAATCATGGAGTAACAACCAAAACTACTCAACATCAAAACGATTTTTAAGCCAACTCGTGATATTTGGAAGGTAGTGTTTTATGTAATACCCATGACAAAGATAGTCAAAAATATTTTGTGGTGCTTTTATGTGGCGTGACACAGCACAAATTTTACATTTATTATTCATTTACGATCGTTAAGCTTAATTAGGTGGAACCCTTGAGCTGTTTTGATTGTTACTACTGATAATGAGTCTAACAAGAAAAAAAAATGAATGTATTATCTACATATGTATTTTATAAGTAAATTACTATAATCAACTTAATTTCTATGAAATAAAACCAAATTCACATTTTAAGTCTCCCACCTTTAGAATTTAACCCTGGAGGGTCAAGGGCTATACTGATATACTTACGTAAGTTATAACAAAAATCTTCCTTCCTTCATTTCAATAAAACAATTCAAGAATAAGAGGATACATATTACTCATACAAGAGCAGACCCAAAACTGACAAAAACGCTTCCGAATCACTCAGTATCAAAACATGCGCTTTGTCAGATGACTTTTATGAGCACAAGTACCTTCTAAGCTATCTCCTAACCGCAGTGGACAGTGAGAAAGAAAAACTCATCAAGCATCTAAAAATATCCGTGAATAGATAACATGGCCAGAAAAACAAGTCACTTCTGAGCAAACTGAGTAATTTCCAACAGAAAACAACTGCCATTAGAATCTGCAGTTGCCCGCTGTAAGTTCGCTATGCAAATCATTTCAGCCCATGGTGGTCATCGATCAATCAGCAATTTACAGGTAGCTGTGATATACTGTATTTATAGATGTTTTCTTCATGATCAATTCATCAGTTGCACGTTGGCAAAGTTGAAAGGTTTCAGCCAGGTGGTCTGAAAATGGTGGGTCGAGGTCGGTAGTTCTAATCCTGGTGTGAGACTTTTTTATCCTTTGAGCTACTAATGGATGGTTTAAATTTATATAGGTATTGGACAATAAAAATGCTTAATGTAATGATAAAAGAAAATGACATGGTATGAAATGCTGAAATAATTTGAAGAAAAATGCAAAGTTTTCGTCAAAAGCCGCTGTAAAAGTGGTCGATGGATCGATTTACTTGTAGACCTAACCCTTGTTGTATACCAAATAGCTTTTAAGGACGTTCGCGCGAAATTTTTCTAACATTGATTTTTATCTCAAAATTTTACCATTGAAAGATCATGAGTTAGCGACGTCAGAAATGTAAAACAATTGGGGGGTCACCGACTTCGTTTTGGAAATAACATGCCCAGAAGAACACCTGAATCTGAGTCAATCGGGTTTCGTTAGCGAAGAAGACCACAGTAGCTGCAAGTCCCAAAATATTGCAATTAGCGCTTTGAAGGGAAATGCTCTCTGCCAAATATGGTTTAAATGGACCTTTTAAGCGAATTTAGTCAGCTGGTGAGGTTCCTCAAAGAACAAGTTCGCATTTAACGACCATAGTTTCATGCGCCTTGCAGCCACAAAATGGCAGGATTCTATGTCCCGTGGACAGAAATCTTCAAATTTTTTAAACTTCCCACATTGATTTTTTGTTCATTTTTGGACAATGTGGAGATAATTGTAAATGAAATCTGTTTCTGAAAAGAAAAGTAGGGGTCACCGAACGTCCAAGATCGTTAAATCCAATCAAAGCCATAGCAATGGCCATCTGCCCTATCATTGTTCATTTTAGAACTTAGCGCGCGCGCTCGATGCATGACGTGGCATGGCGTGGCATGTGGATTTGCGTGCGCAGCAAGGATGCGCAGAAACAATTAGCGCGAACGTCCTTAATTTTGGAGCCCTTGTTCAACTCACAACACGATAGACCAGTTCCTCGATTTGGCAGCCATAGTCCATAGCATATGGACCACATGGCAGCCACAATCCATAGCATGAAACCTGTCCTTCAGAAATTACCTTTAACTTCTTCCAAAAACCTAATTCCCCTTGGCTCTCTGTTTCTGTAGTACACAGCCTTCATGCTTGGGTTTCCAGGCCTCCTTTGGTGCAGCACGGTCCTGGTCGAAAGACTTCTGCTTTGCTTTTGAATTATCAGTGAGACAATGTTGAAAATGTTTATGCTTACCCGTGATGTAGGTGATCATACATGTTTTTATGAGCCGGGATGGAAGTTTAGTTCATGCTCACCAAAATTAGTGTGGTCTAACTCATTTTAAAGGTGGCAAAAACATAAGAGCAGCCGCTTTCTTTGAATTGTAACATTTCCAACTTTTCTTCTTACTCTTCAATTGGTGCCTTCATATGTCTGGGTGTGACAGCAAAGAAGCCTTCATCATCAACTTCCTTTACCACTCCATGGCCTGGACACCGAACTTCGAGATCTGATCACGATATCAGTTTTCCAGGACCTATTGCAGAAGCCTTGGAGACTCTGAGACAGTTGGTGCAGCATGACAAATAATGAAATACACACAGTTGCAGTGGTTCCATTCGCCTGTTTTGCCTTGTACATATACGAGGCAGTCAGTTTTCATATTAATTTTTTTACATTGAACTATTTTTTGGCTTTTTAGCTACTGTATATCTACAATTTTTACTCAGGACCAGCCTGAAAACCAGCTGAGGGTGAGGTTGCCTCCTGGTCAAAGAATTTTTTATTATCATTTTTAATACTACTACTATTATTATTATTATTATTATTATTATTATTATTATTGTTGTTGTTGTTATTGTTATTATTGCATGAATTCTTGCTGTTCAGTCTGCGTATACTCCTGGAGGGCCGGGTCCAACCTTGGTTCTGGAGTACTCCAGGGCAGCTAAATCTTGCTTTCAAGACAGACCTTCCTTAAAGTGCAACTAACCCCCCAAATTGTTTTGCTCTTTTAAATTTCCTCATTTTTCTGAACACCACTGCATATGTCTGGGTGTGACATGTAACTCGCAATGTTATTGTTCCTACACACTAATTTGTATACATACGGTCGGTCAGCAACAACAAAGCGAAAAGACGTTTCCGCGTTTTTGAACAATTAGTGGGAAAATATGCTCTTGTCGTTATGAACTATCAAGGAATTGGTTAGAGTACTTAAAGAAGTGTTGTATGTAGATCAGTAGATTAGCCAAATGGGCTGACAAAATGTCGTTCGTGACTTGCAGTGTGGTGGGTTCGACTGGCGACCCCCACTTCCAAATAAAAAAAATATATGTATACATTGTAGAAGCCCGACCCAGATCCCACTATGCTCGGTCGTGGGACATTAAATAACAACTTTAAACACCTGTAGAATTGCGGGGATTTTATCAATCGAAATAATTTTTTCGCTGATGTCATTGGGAAAGCTAGTACATGTTATTAAATGAAAAAAAAAAACATTTGAGGGTTAGTTGCACTTTACATGTTGGCTGTTTTTAATAAGGTTATTTTCTGTAGCTCATTGATGCTGTTTGCCGCTGATTGTCTTCTTGGTGAGCCCAGGAGTGGCTATAATGACTGGTACTATTTCTGTTTTCATTCCCCACATTCTGGTTGTTTTAATTTGTAGGTCTTTATATTTAGGAGAGTTTTTTCAGTGACCTTTAATGAGGTGTCTGTCTGACGGTACTGCCATGTCTATGAGTTTGCAAGTTTTGTTCTCATGGTCTTTGATTGTTTCCTCGTATTTGTTGCATGTTCTGCACATTGGATCAGAACCATCTTTTACAATTATAGCATGCTATGATCTTCTGGCCAAACTTTGGTCCTGTGCTGTGATTATAAAGCCTTCTGCTTTGGCTGTGCGTCCAGTGCTTCTGAGCCATTGGTGGGTCTTGTTTTAATTGACATCTGCTTCCTTAGTTCTCTTTGAGTATTTTCCATAGTGCTTTTTCCTCCCATTGTTTTGATAGCTTATCTTGGGTACTGGGTTTTGCCGCTGCAGCCACCTCCTTCTCTTCCTCCTCCTCCTCTTCCTTCTTCTTATTTATTTATTTATTAATTTATTTATTTCAAGATTTGTATATATAGCATATATACCGGTGTGAGAACAAAAGGACATAACATCCCCTACCAGGTTCAACCACCTTACCCAACCCCAACGCCCTTAAGATATATATATACAAGAAACTATAGATAAAAAGGAAGTTACAAGCTCCTCACTCCCATTGCCCCCACGGCCACCCCCCACCCCAAAAAAGGAACAAGAAGGTCTACTTTAAAGTGCACCTAACCCCCATTTTGTTGTTATCACTGAATAATTTTTCGCAATTTTTGTAGTACAGTGGTGAAAAAATTTTTGAGTTTGCTCAAATCTACGATTTTTTAGAAATTTTCAAAGTTTGAAAAATTGCGCCCAAATTGCCGCCATCTTGTTTCAAGTCCGAGTAATTGGGGGATTGGGGCTAGTATTTGCTATGACGTAGAAAGGAGAACTACAGCGTGGTTTTTTACAGTCGACAACAGTCAACCCGAGTGTTCTTTGACCTCAAAATGCCGAAGAGATGTGTCGCTGCCGGCTGCGGCAACGAAAGAAATCTAGAAGAAGGTATTTCCCTTCACAAACTGCCATTTTACTGCGACGATCGGCCCAAAGCCAAGAAAAGGAGAAAGAAATGGGTGGATTTTGTTCGGCTGAAGCGAGCAAAATGGGAACCATCTCAGTCTTCAGTGCTGTGCTCTGAGCATTTCAAAAGGGAAGATTTCGTTCGTTCAGCAGATTTGGGCGATGAAAAAAATCACCACACTTCTAAGAGATGGCTGAAGACGGATGACCTTGGAGTGAATGTTTTCCCAAGTGTTCATGCGAAAACACTCGTGCCAAATGCAAACCATAAGCCTGTGTCAAAGCGACCTAAAAGAATGGTAAGACGAGTGATTTGTACAGCTATTTGCAGTGACCTGAGCTTCTCTCGTTTTAGAACACTATTACATCTGATTTGTTTTGTTTTAGACCATTAGAGAGGCGATTGCTAGCTCAGTAGAATCAGAACAACAAAGCAAGCTCCTCGTCCTCTTTCATTTCCTTTTCGTTTTCTGCTGTCCATGCGGGATCAGCTAGTGGATCATCAGCGTATGGAACGATGTCTTCATCGCTCGAGTGTGATTGATGAGTTGAACACATTGTTTCATCTTCAAACACGCTCTCCTCTGACGAACTCTCGGAGGAGTTTTGGCTTTCCTTGACATTATCTTCATTCTGTGACATCTTTGTCTTTCATTCACTGCTGTTAACTGATTCGTTTTGACAGGATCCGAGAGAACTAAAGAATGCCAAGCGACTAACAAACGAGTACACAAGACTGAGAATCAAGACAAGAAGTCGCATGCCGTTCTCCTTTCTACGTCACAGCTCTACTCGGCCCAGGTGCCATAAACGCGGACTTGAGCCAAATATTTCTCGACTTTGACCGCACATAAAAAGTAGAGGAATCGTTCAAATAAAAAAAAATAGGCGATCCCTATAACTCAAATCTCTGCCCGGTGGACGATAGGCGTTTAAAATCAAAATACTACGATCCTATTTTAATTTAAAAATCTCAACAAGATTCACCTCCAAGTCAGAAAACTCTAATGGTTTAACAATTTCTGACGACGACAGCGAGCTCTTTACTGCTGTCAAAGTTCCACCACCAGTCCTACCAGCTCGATCATGTCTGTAGATACTGTATCCAGTCGGTAGAATTTCATGATCATTGATGGAGTTGTTTAGCCAAGTTTCCGTCAAGCAGATAATGTCGAAGTCATGGCCGTAAACAAGATCTTGAAGAAGACGAAGTTTGGGCTCAAAAGATCCTTCCACGGTTCTAATAGCTTTTAGACTTCTCACATTCCGCATTAAGCATGATAAGTATTGATCCAGTCCAGGGTTTATTGATATGTCTCCACAGGGTATAATGATTTTGCGATTCAATATTGACGGCCAAACAGTGGTAGCCATGTTTGACAAACTTCACCAAAGGTCGATTGAATTATCATTATCATCATCATCATCATCATCATCATCATCATCATCATCATCATCATCATTACTATTATTATTACTATTATTATTAAGTCAGTTAATAATTTGCTTATGGCTGTTGTTACAATAGTAGGTCACAGCAAAGCTTGTATTGTAAGGAACTGGTCATCAATAAATGTGATATATTACTACCTTTGACTGTATGGTCCCAGACAATACTAATGTTATCAATGAAAACGATCAAGAGGTATTTAAACAATTCAAACCAAATCAATCAATAAGCACTCTAACTCAGTCCATTAAAATCAATAAATAGCACAAGTTTAATTTTGACACTGATTTCAGCTAGTCAATCAATGATCAATCAATAATTTACACTAAACTTGTCATTCAGTGTATCATTGGTCACAAAAACACACACCACTATGTGTTCATCAAGAGCTATATCAGTCAATTTAATGCTATCAGTCAATATCAACTATCACAGACCACTAATTTTTGAATAATTATTATTGCATGACAATGTGAAGCATAAAAATTGGTCAGACCAGATATAAATTACTTAGCATCCAGGCTCTCCTGGTCAACAAAGCTTGGTAACTGAGGTCTACCTGGTGTAACAAAGCCTTGCGATGCAAATTATGGGTACGAGGTTATACACTGTATAAAGGGAAAAGTCCAGCCAACTTCACATGTAGCATGTTTAGGCTTTCATTGTAAGAACTTCACTTTTTAACCTGGAGATTGGGTAAACACAATTTAAGGGTTTTAAGGGTTTTAGGGGTGGTGCAGATTATGCAAATGATTTCCTATCATCATCTGTGGACCTTTTTTGTCCTTCCACCATCTGTGAACGTTTTTTTGAAGTAATTCTGCTGACTAGTAGATGAAGCTCCTGAAATTGCTATATTAGCCAATATTGCAGGCACATATATCGTTTTACATTTCTAGGTCAACTGCGATTGTTGCACTAAACACGGAAACTTATTTTGTTTGAAGGGTTTCGTGCAAAAAGGGCGTATATCGCTTTTTGGGCCGATTTTTATTTTTTGCAGGATCAAGTGAATTTTTGGCAGACTGACTTGTTTTAACATGAAAAACATCGTTCCGTAATTGTTTTGGTTGATTTGTGCTTCATGAGCTTCGCGAAAAGAATTTTGTTGGGCGCATAAGACAATGATTCAACAGATGAAAGTTGTTGGAGGTGCTAGCACTAGGGATACAGATCCCAGCGATGTAAATGCCTTTGCTAAAAAGCCCAAAGGAGGGAAAAGAGACGTGGTCGATTCCCTGGAGGCGCTGACTCCTGAGTGAAAGTGTGTGTTTATGCATGATGTGTCAAAGCGCAAAATCTGTCCAGCATTTGGAAGGTGTAAAAAAGTGTAACAAGCAAAATCATTTTGCGAACGTGTGCTCTGGATCAGTGCCTAAACCGTTGCAGTCAATTAATTGGAGGATGAATTTTCAGACGAAGGTTTTGGCGTGGAGGAGATTTCAGTGTTGACTCTTAATGATTCGCAGCTTGTAACATTAAAATTGGAGTCATGAAATTATCTTTGTTTTCAGCCAGACACTGGAGCGCAATGTAATGTGGTCCCTTTGCATTTGTATGAGAAAGCGACAAGAGACTTGTTTAACATGACCCCAGCAAGCATGGTAATTATTTTGTATGGTGGAACATGGATTCTTATCCTTGGCAGAGTTTGACTCAGAGTTTGGTGTGGAGATTTCAGACTGTAATCTGGTGGACAGCAAAAGAGTCAGGCCTATACTTGGCAGGAAAGCTTGTCTTGGAATGAAAATCACCAAGTACTTGGACAATGATCAGTTGAATCATCCCCAAACTTCTGATGGAACCAATAAGAATCAGTTTGTGACGTTACGCGACCCTGCTGTTTTGCAGAGCATAATTGACCTCCAATTACATGTACATCCGATGGTTTACAGTACATGTTGTGTGTTGGCCGTTTTTATACTGAAGATGCATTAGCCATCTGGACAAACTTGGGCAAACATTTGTAGTTCGTCTGGTTATGCCTCTCTAGTATAAAGACGGGCACAAGACGTATTATGCGTCTAGACGAACTATCTCTTGTAGTGCATTGTTCAAGACGAATTTTGAAGGATTTTGATACACTAAAACAAACATTTATAGTTCGTCTGGTTATGTGTCTCTGGTGTTAGGACGGGAACAAGACGTATTATGCAGCTAGATGAACTATCTCTTGCAGTGCGTCGTTCAAGACGAATTTTAAAGGATACTTTGTCTAGACGCATAATACCTCTTGTGTCCGTCTTTATACGCATAACCAGACGAACTACAAATGTTAGCGTAAGTTTGTCCAGACAGATAATGCGTCTTTAGTATAAAATGGCGATTCTAATTAAAAAAACTTGATAGACCCCTTCACGCTATAAAGGGTCATTATGGGTAATCAGGGCAAATTTAGCGAGAGTAAAGTATTAATGAGTCAAATGGGTCAATGAGTCACGAGTCATGAGTCAATGAGTCGCGTTGCACCCAATTAGAAGCGAAAAATATGGCGGCCTAAATGTTGTGACTGCTACGGAAGAAAGTCTTGAATTCCCTTTATAAAGAAAACTGAGTTTAACCTGTTGTGGAGTTTCCCAGCGCTCAAAGACTCATATCTGTGAGCAATCGTTCTTTGGCATTCGGTGTATTGATGATTTGGGCCGGTTTGAAGTAGAAAATCGGTCGCGAGTGCCAAGGAAAGTTCTTTAACATATGTATCGGTAAGTTACTGACTAGTTTATCACGCTGGTGTAAATTGGAAAGGGGAAACCCTAACCGTAAATCACTCTTTTTCATCCTTCCCACTTGTCCCCCACGCCACATTTGTTTTTTCGAGTGCATTTAAGTAATAATATGATTTGTACAGATACGGGGTCATTTCAGAATGGCAGCCAAAGAGAAGGTATCAACAATCAACAGTAAGTCACTATAAGGTCTATCAATCTTCTTCCGTCTTTGAAACTGACTGACCAACCTACTCTTCGATACTCTTTCGGTTGAGAGCAATGGATCTCCTATAAAATAAGCATGTCTTAGCAGATGGACAAGGATTTCACTCACCTCACGCTTCGCTGATTTGTCCGCCATTTTGGGTTGGAACACAGCAACTCCGATCTTTATGAAAAACCGCTGATCCGATCTGTTGACTCATTGACTCATGATTCATGACTCATTGACTCATTTGACTCATAAAACAGCCGTTCTCAAATTTACCAAGAAGCAAAGCTGTAGAACATACGTTTTCCCTCATATTTCTGTTCTGATTTCACATTTGGAGAGGCCACATATACTGTAGATGGAGAAACATCTTTTCTAGGTTTACCACCGTTTTTGAGCTGATTGAGAGATTGTTGAGCACATAGAATTTTTTTTTACGGTTGAAACTGAATAATTTGATCAAATCTTAGCCGCTCAAGCCACAGAAATAACATCTCCGACAAATAGGCTAATGCCTAGCTCAATCGGCTCAAAAACACTAGTAAGTGAAGAAAAGGGGTTCTCTATTTACAGTTAGTTTCCTCTTGAAAATTTAACTCAGAGCAGAAATATGAAGAAAACGTATCTTTTGCCACTTTGTTTCTTTGCAGTCTTGCCCTGATTACCCATAATGCCCATTATAGTGTTAAGGGGTCCATTTCTATCAGCTATCCTGCAAACAGAGTTGCTTCAATCATATTCGCAACCTATTCGCACTTGATCTAACAGCGCTGAGTCGTGCAAATAAGACTACGCTTTGGTCTTTAGGTGAGAAGAAAATGTTGTGCAAGGCGACGAGAAGTTTACAAGGTAGAGTGGCTCAACCAAGAATGAGTAAATCCATCGGAGCAATGCAATTGATGTAGTAGAGGTTTGCCAGTTCTTGTACATCATGTAGTATGCATGAAAAGTCTGCTGTTATAACAAGTATTGCTAGTTTAACTCGTTAAACTAGGATAAGCCGTAAGCCAGACACTTCAATCATCATCCACTGGGAAATTGATGCATTTGCTCAAAACCTAGCCCTCCAATTGTAATACATGTAGCTCATAAAGTGAGCCTTTTGGTTTAAAACTACTACATCAATGCAAGTGATTCCACTCTTTCTTTTTAAGCACTCTTTTAGAGCACAGGAGTGAAAGTAATCGTATCATTACAGGAAAGATCATCGCAATTTATTTATGCATGCTACTTTACAAGTTGCAGAAAAAAAGCTTGAAAAAACTTTGGGAACTGAATTGAATTCCAAACCATGACTACTGCAATGCTGCCAAGTGCTCTACTGACTGAGCTGTTGACTGAAGTCAGTTGTCTGGGACAAAGAGAAGAATTAGTCTAAACAAAAACTTGATACTTTTTAAAAGTCTTGATACTTTTAAAAGTTAACTTACTTTTGTGGCATGGCCATATTGTTCTGATGCAAGAAATGCAGCTTTTTAATTCTAGTTGGAGTCCCATGGGGTGGGGCAGAAAGGAGTAATTTTCGGCAAGGGTACTTAAACTTCAATGTCGCGGATGTTATGCCGTGTGAATTATTGTTAAGTATAGGAGATAAATCAGCTTTTCTGTATTGTTGTTAGTCATATAAAGCAAGATAGGCAAATATCTAATTTTCTTACTTTTTAGTTAATTCTTCAGTTTTTTTTTTCAGTGAATGGCCAATAACATCATAATAAGTCACAAACTTAGGATAAAAACCTTTATTGACTCTTTCTTACAAACTAGAAAAAGAAATTGCACATACTATGAGCCATAATTAACAACTCTGTAAATTGCAACATAATGTCCTTACATCATGTGCAGTTTTCTAAGCATGAATAGGGTCAGAGAGAGAGAGAGAGAGAGATTCCCTCACAGACAAAGCAGTAACATAATCTACTTTGACCACCAACAGAAAACACTGCTCAAAAATATTATTTCTCTCCAAAACCCCCCTGAGAAAAGACAGAATCAAAGGCCCTTTGCGTGGGCTGCTTTGTGTTACTTGTTTGGTACGAAGATATCCACTGCCAAAACAAACACGTGTAATGCAAGTGTACATGTAGATGTAACGCTACGTCAAGTAGAAAAGATACATTTACGCTTCTGTTAATTTAATGCCGGCTGAGAAAGAGGTGATCGCTTGCTGGATTTTGGCGGGCGATCACTCAGTAAAAAACAACGAACAGTTTTTAGGTTACGCACGTACAATCATTTGATATCTGAACCACATCTGTTACCGAACAGTCTAAAACAAGTCAATGAAACGTTTGGAACAAATTCCTGACTACCTTGAGTATCGGCGCCACAATAATGAGTAAAGTAATTGAAAAAAAATCTCTCACTCTTTCAGTGTGTTCTCTTTCTGTGTATTGCATCTACCATCTTGTACATGTGAGGCTTGGTATCCCTGCATTTAAGGCATTGCGAAAGATTGTGGACAAAAGTATTGTTCCAGGTCTCTGGTGAAAAACGCTGACTGGCTCAATGAAAATTTTAGCCAGGAGACTATTTTCTTAGCTACAACCCTGTTGTAGTGTCAGTTGCTAATCAATTAAAGAATGAACTTTCATGCAAAAAACAGAAATGCAGATTTTTTAGTGTAATGGCAGATAGTGCAACTGATGTTGGAGTGCATGAAGTAGAAGATGTTTATGTGTGCCACCTGGTTGAAGGAGAAACAGTCAATACATTTTCAGGACTTAAGGAATGTGGCAAAAGTAAAGCAGCAGGGATTAAAGAGGCTGTTGACTCCGTAATGAAAGATGTCTGTGGTGACTGGAAGGATACAGCTGTTGCAAAGGGATCAGATGGAGCACCAGTGATGCTTGGGGACAGGGGTGCAGTGTTTGCTTGACTAAAGCAAGAAATCCTACACATAATCATGGTGCATTGCATTGCACATTGCCTTGAACTGGCTTTGGCTGACACTCTGTCGACTGTTCCAGAATTTAAGGATGTAAAGGATATGCTTCAAGGTATCTGGAAGCAATATCATTACTTGCCAAAAGCTGTGTTGGAACTTAAGGAGGTGGCAGAAAGCACGTTAGTCGGAGCTTATAAGGCAGTAAAGGCTGATGGTACAAGATGAGTACCTCATTTACAAAGGACATTAAATGTTCTACTTTTAAAGAATTACAAAGTTGTGGTTATGCACTTGCAGCATGCTACAGAAGCAAGAGATTCAAGTGCACAGATGCAAGGGAGGGAGGGCTCGGAATTATAGTGGGAAACTTGCAAGCTTTAAATTCCTTTCTCTTATGCATCTGTTTCTGGATATTGTGGAAGCTGTTAGCAAGGCAAGCCCTGCTTTCCAAGAATATGGGGTATCAATTTCCCAAGTGCAGGATAAACTGACTACTCTATCTGTATAATGTGAAGCATTTAAACACAGACCATGACACCACCTACACTCATTTCAAACAGAAGTGAGGGATGGCACAATTTTTAAAGATCAAAAGCTGAAGCGAAATGATGGAGACAGAGATTCATTTAACCAGTTTAAGGAAACTACAATTGACACCTCACTGAGGTTTATTCAGGAGAGATTTCAAGGTACACATGTATGCAGACTGATCCATTCTGTTGGTAGCAGCAACCTTAACCACTATTCAAAACTGCCAGCTGGACACAGAAATTTGCTCCCCCTTCATGGAGAACATGAGATGCAGGTGCTAGTTGACCATTTTAAGGTTCCTCTGGAGAGAAACAATTTTCATCTGCAACACTGTCTGGAGGAATGGATATGTCCAAAGGATGGACACTGGATGGGTTTAATAATTGTAGTTGAAGAAATTAATCTCTATAGCATGAAACCCAGTCTTTCTCGACTACAAAGATTAGTTCTGGCAGAATACAAAAATCACAAAAGCTGCAAAATTAAATCCATGCAAACGTCTAGTGCTGCACAGTATAACTTTAGTCTTATAGTGGATCTTTCTCTAACATTCATTGGACTTTGGACTTTGACCTATTTATTTAAATAAATGTGATTTGGCTTCTTTTATTCAAACACCACCCCCATAACATCTTTAAAGCTCATTCCTTCAATTTGCCCCTTGATTGACTTACATTATTTGGGTTATTTTATACCTAAACTCTATATCAACGATCAAAAGAAACTGTCGAAAACCTGAACAGCCAGTTTACTACACATATGTTAAGCAAATACAACATGCTATGCTCAGTATTGGAAGGACAAAATTCAAAATGGCGGCTTCGGGGTGAGAAAAACACTTCTGGATTTGTCGTGCCTTCTCATTACAATTTCTACGTTCCATTGTGTACTAATCACTCCAGAAAAAAATAGAAATATATCATTTTACCGTATTCCAAAGGACGAAAGTCTTAGGAAGGAATACACAAGGTTAATCAGAAACAAAACATTGAAGCTGGAATCCTCCCACACTCGAATTTGTTCCGCACATTTTGAAGGAGGTAAGAAGAAATATTCGTGGCAATTACCGTCTATCTTTCCATGGAGTAAACCCTTTAAAGAAAGGAAACTACCTACAAGGAGGGGGCTTGGTTTCAACGATGTTTTGTGAGAAACTCATCTTGCTGCTGGTGCAGAGTTTACTGAGTTTAAAGCGTTGAAGTTGGTGTAGTAAAAGACATCACAGAGACTGTCGAGTCTGGGACGCCGTCAGTGGAAGCTGACAACGTTCTATCCGCTGAATTTAACTGTACCGCGTCCCCAGAAACTCAAACAGATGCAAGCGGGGACAAATGTAAAGAGCAGAAAGAGGTGGAGGGGCAAATGAAAATACTCCAAGAAAAAATCACTGCCTTAAAGATTGAGGTTCACTAGCGAGAGTTTTGTATCAAATTGTTTCAAAATGACAATGAGAGCATCTCTTTTTATACTGGATTTCCTAATTATGAGACATTAATGGTCTGCTTTGAGTTTGTTGCCAATAAAGCACAGAATATGAGCTATGGAAAATATGACAAAAAACGTTTTAACGCCTCACCTCTTCAGTCTCCTGGTGCAGCCAGATCATTGTCTTTGTTAGATGAATTTTTTTCTTGTGCTTGTTCGATTACAACTTGGGCTTAAGAGGCCTTGCTGATAGATTTGGTATATCGGAGAGCACTGTCTCGCGCATTTGTAAAAGTTGGATGCGCCTAGTACGTTTAGAACTACAGCCTCTCATCAGTTGGCCTCATAAGGATCACATTGTTGATTTCATGCCAGCTATTTTCAAGGCAAAATACCCGGATGTTGTGGTCATTATTGATTGCACTGAAATCAAGATGGAAACACCTGCACTGGATAATCAGTCTGCATGTTATTCATATTGTAAGTCAAACAAAACTATGAAAGGAATTTCACCATCAGGGGCCTGTTCATTTGTCAGTGTACATTTGTACACCGGATCAATTTTTGACAAAGAAATTATAATTCAATCTGGTTTCCTTGATAAACTTTCAAAAGGGGATGGAGTCATGGCAGATAAAGGATTTTTAATTCAGGATGAGTTTGCTGCCAGACAAGCACATCTTGTAATACCCCCGTTATTGAAAAAGAAACCACAGTTCTCTTAGGAGGAACTTGATAGTACTTGATCCATTGCAAACCTCCGTATTCACGTAGAACGTTGTATGGAGAGGATAAAGAACTACATATTTGATAGGGCATTCCCTATTAGCATGGCTGATAGTGCAAGTGACATTTTTGTTGTAATCTGTGCTTTGGTTAACTTCCTTCCCCCATTAGTAAAGTGAAAATGACCCTCTGAACAGTAACAATCAATTAGAATTGCATCAGTAGACATTTGAACTTTTAATAAAATGATTGCATCATGCTTTTAGGTAACTGGTATTACATATGCCACTGTATGCCAGGGTTGCTTCCCCTTCTGTTTTAGTTTGTTTAAGGTATGTGTTACAGGTCAAAATTAAATTAAGGTTAACATTTTTTAACCTAGGTTATTTATTCTCAATTTCCTTTGTCTGATGATACACCCATAAAATATACCTGCTGAATATGACTATAATCCTGTGTTGCAAAGTGTGCAATGTTTAATTTTTGGGCTCCCTAATGAAGTCTTTGTGATCGGACGAAGCCAGCTGCTCACTGATGTTCATTAAAAAATAGAATAATTACAATACATAGGCCAATCCAGTAAACAGGTTTATTAAAGTACTTTGTTCCAAGACTTAACTTCATTCTTCAGTTAGATAAAAGGGAGACAGCCCATACTTGACTCTTGGGTATGCCAGCTCAAGTAGTACAATCTGGTCAAAAAATTCTCTAGTTTTGGCAGCTGTTCACCTCAGAAAGAATTGTTAAAATGCACTCTTTCTTTGTACATTTTCACTACGAAATCAGTCCATGTCCTGGAGCAGCAAAACATCTGCTGATGTACTTGAAAATAGTATTGGTGATTTCTATTAACGGAAATATGACCCTCGAACATTTTGCAAATTCCCTTTCTTATTAGAGCAGCCTTGAGTGTCCCCCCCCCCCCCCCCCCCCACACAAATTTTTTTAAAACCCAACTCACCCCCCCCCCCCCCCCCGCGGGAAAAAACCCGGCCCCCCACCCTCTCCACCACCCCCAAACACACCAAAAAAAAACAAAAAACCACCCCCCAC
>Ga0126343_10000328_pt1:0-12500 | contig 17465 bp, 12 predicted proteins | sample Cyp2metagenome_FD_92531 | JGI IMG/M metagenome (GOLD analysis project Ga0126343, IMG submission 92531) | Coral microbial communities from Lord Howe Island, Old Settlement Bay, Australia - Cyphastrea 2 metagenome | ecosystem: Host-associated > Invertebrates > Cnidaria > Coral ...
AACAAATTTGCTCGCGCTCTGGCAAATCAACCAATCAGAGCGCTGCATTTCTTCGACCTGCAACAAATGTTTCTGTTGCGGATCAAGTTGATCATGCAAGGTGAAAAACGGGAAACATCGACCCAAACTTGCAACGAAACAATGTTGCGCGACAAGTTGAGGATTTTTGTATCTCGTATTTCGCCGCCTCAAGTAATCGCACCCAAAAGTGTTATGTAAATGGCAGTCTGTCAACTGCCAGCACTGTTAATTGTGGCGTACCGCAGGGTAGCATCCTGGGTCTCTTGCTTTTTTTGATGTATATTAACGATCTCCCTAGCTGCCTGCGGGTCGCTCCCATGTGGTTTATATAGGTACGTGCCGCGAGATAGGGTATGGTTTTTGGAGGCTCTGGATCCTTAAATAGGGTATCCTTTTCGCCTATCATTGGCATAGTGTCCCTGTGTGATTTTTAGATAGGGTGCCTAAATTGCATCATCAAAAATAGCAGTGTGTAAACACCCAGTTAAGCGGAAAAGAAATTATCTGTCAAAGTTAAGGTACTATTACCAAAGCGATTTTAAAATGATTTTGACCTTTTGTTCTTCCCTTGCATAGGGTGTCATTTTTCGGGTTTGGGCCTTAGATAGGGCATCATTTTCGTATTACTGGTATATTGTTTAGGGATATTTTTCTCTGTAAAAAATCTATTGGTGCTTTAATCAAAATAAAACTGTTCTAAACACGCTCAGGCTTTCAGGCCCTCGGCGGCATTCCTTCACCCAAATATGGGTTACCCTCCCCCCATCCCCTCGGGTGTCAAAACCAGAACGTACAGTATATACACACCCGGAAACTGACCCCAGAACAGGCACCGAAACTGAACAAATGCAAGAGAATTTTGCAATAAGAAATCCGATGGACGGATCGCAAATCGACCCTAAATATCCCAAAGTTTTGGGTTTAAAATGATTTTATGGTTTCGGAACATGTGAACAATATTCAGATTAGGCGTGGGAAAGGGACTGAGGGGGACTTTTAAGGTCAACGTCAACTTACGCCAGGCTCGATTACAAGCCGCTGTTCGAGAAAGGCGCCCCCATTCACCGAACTCGAGTGAGCGGCCTAACTTTATTCGCTTGTGACCATCAACGCACGTAAGCAACCAACTCCAAATACGGGTAAATTTGGCAAGACGTGCAGTTTGTCAAACTGAGAAGTTCATGCTCTCGTACAAACCGTATTTCGACAATGAATTAGATTCACAGCTTACAGTCCCAATTCCAGACCTCATGCCTTTTGATATCCATGTATACCTCATCACTGCCCTATTTATGCTCCATTATAAGAAAATGCCGCGACACCATTGTTCAATTAAAACTCCAAATCCTCTCTTTTTTTAAGGCTCGCGATGTAACGACCTGAATTACATTCATAATCAGTATAACGTACCTTTTTAATAATTCAATTTTGGTGTTCGTGAACAAAAATGGTACATATAGCTTGTGTAGTGGATTTTACATTTTCAATCTATCACCGTAAAAAAAAAAACAGCAGAGTCCAGCAATCAGTTGTAACTGTTAGTTGCATATCACTCCTTACTGCTACGGAGCACAACAGAATCTACCACTTGAAGCAGCTGCATCTACAGTTAGTGCTGAAAAGCACATCAGAGACGGCCTAGCGTTCGAATCTTGCAGCTGCATTTTATGGAAGCGCTATATAGCAGATCAGAGTCTAGCACTTGTTACTAGCAGTTGCATTTCATCCAAGCTTCTTTGTAGATAAGCAGCAAAGTGGCCGGGATTTGTCTCAGGATTGCTGTTCACGCTGCTCACGCCAAATATGATCTTGTTCTTCTGAGGATTGTAACAGACTCCATAACCATCAGGTACTGCTGGGCCGAACGACAAAAACAGCTCGTAATTTGAAGGAACCTTTATGACGAAAACAGACAGAGTTAAACGAAAATACAATCATCAACAACAGCATTCTTTTCATCTTATTTCACCGTACTCACAAATTGATTCAAATTAATTACAAGTTATTAAGAATAAGGTACTGGCAACCTGACATAACCAGTGCGTTTAAATACCAGATTACTAGTTTAAAAGCTGATTATAAGTAATGTAGATAGATAGAAACTTTATTTATGTGTCAAGAAGAAGCTAGCCGAGAGGCAGGCCCTCTACTAATAGGGGACACCTCAAGTTTGATAAAAAAAAATAGATACAATAGTTAAGTAGATGAAAATCTATACAATATGTTATAAATTGTCGTGGTGCGACACACAACACGCAGACACGTGCACACCAACAGTACAGTGTATATACCAGAAGAACAAAGTAATTAGAAGCCAAGATCACACCTCTTAATAAACTATATGCAAATTCTAAAATACTTAGATATGTTATAAATTATAATTCAATAACATAAGTGAGACGCAAGATGCATATTGTTAAAGCATGGCAAATACAGTGACTATCTCAGAGCCTAATATAAAGAACGACAAAATATACATTGCAGTGCCGCATTAACGCTGGATGTCCTTCAGGACACATTCAAGAGGAGGGAAAACCGCAAAAAACAACAACAAAAACAACAACAACAACTACAACAACAATAGAAGGATATTTATGACTTGCAGAAGAACACTAACACGACCTAAAAAGATCACTCCCGGCAAAAAATAGACCCAAGTTTCCAATTTTTTCGATTTTTTCCATCTGTAGGGTAGCTCCTTTAAAGTTTTCAATGATCCTACGTTTAGCCTGTTCAAGGTGGAGGCATATACGGGCCGCACGTACCTGGCTTGTTGAGAGTTTGTAGTGCAAGGCGTACTGGTACGAGCTATCCATAAAAAGTTCGGGGAGGTTCATTCGTGATTCTATGGCTGCTAACTTCATTCCTAACAAGTGTCTGTCTATAGCTTGACCATTGACCGCCTGAGAACAAAATGACCAGGAATGTGAATGAATTACACAATTTAACACAACAGAATACTTTCATCGAGGACGGCAACTTAGTGAACTAATTCTTTCAAGTTTCCTCTCAATAACTAACAAAATAAAGCGTCACTGCTTTCCTGACTTCATCAGTGGCAGACATAAGTGTAGCAGCTCTAGTAAGCTTGTAGCCGCTGTTGTTGCTTTAGAGGAGCTACGTCACAGTTTGCTCATATTGAAAAGTTTAGCATCGATTTTTCAAATTCGCCGTTTACAATCCGTATCAATCTTCTCCATCCTTAGCCATCCTTGTTCCTTCATGGTTAATCATTATCTCTTTGGTGTTTTTCCGTAGGCCCCGTCTCACAGTACTGGTGTGGGACGTTAAAGATCCCACGCACTGTTCGGAAAGAATAGGGGACGACGTCCCCGGTGTGATGGCTTATCACTTATTCTGATCTGGGGCACCGGTGTATCATACTGTATTTTCTCATAAAATTGTGAACTGCGTGGAGCAGTCTGGCAAAGTCCCCCACAAGTGTTGTAAAGCGCATTTGATTATATCCATATAGAAAAATGCGCCATATAAATATTAAACACTTTTCCATTTTTTCTATCATATTAAGCTGTTATTTTCAGGTTTCCTTCAATGTAAAGGTATAATTTTGGAGGTGGCCAATCCAACTCTCAAAATATCGTGACTGAGCTCCTTTAAAGCTAGGTGTATTGTTTCTGTTGTTTGTTTTGTTTGTTTTTTGTTGTTTTCACAAAGGATATCGAGCCATTCATGTGAGACCTTACAACGAAAGCGGCTACTTGAACCCATTACAGAATACTTAGCGAGGTCGAAAACCTATTCAAAACTGCAGTTCACTTTGTTTCCAGTTTGGCCTTTATGGCTCTGTCTTCAGTTTGTCGAGAGTACATCCGACACACCGAACAGCGTCGACCCCAGGACCTCCCGCTTTAGGTTTGTCAGTTGCTGGTCCAACGGAGCCACAGAAGTTTCGCAGTTAGCTTGGTCACGTGTCTCCCATTATGTTGCACATTATCTGACATTATCTACTTGCACATTATCTGACCTTGGTTTGACCACGTCTGGAAGCAGTTATTCTTTTTTCTGCATTCTGCACTGCTTGTGACAAACCTAATACTGACAGTTTAACTACACATCACTAGAGTTAACTGTCGACATCGCCGGCTGCTTCTCCTGTGATTAGTTACCTCTTTAGTGTACGTTGTATGTGCTGATATTGCCTTCTTCATCAAGTCCAGTTTTTCAGCGTTCTGCAGATTAGAAACAGGGAAAAAGTTCCAATCATAGTTGTTTCTAACCAATGCTATAAAGAAACAGATCATGTCTACAAACAGTTAGAAGACATAAAGAGGGGCGCATCTGACTTTTTGACTAAAACCAAAGCTCTTAGTAATAGTAAAGACCTCAAAGACCAAGCATTCCAACTTGCCCCCCTGCTCCTCACCCATGAATGCGTTCCAGCAAGTTTGCTGCTGGGGGGACCTGAACTGCCCTGTAATGACCTAGCATCCTTACCAAAGGAAGTTCAAGAACTCACTACTAAGTGCTTCATCCCACAGAAACTGGGATATGTTCTGGCACCTTCAGTATGGGACAAAGTGATCCAATGCAGAAGTTTAATACTTACAGTTTTATTTGGTGAGACCATTGCCTTGACAAACTCAGAGGAGGCAATGGATGCTGAGCGAATGGTGTCCGTTCTCCCAAGGAGAAATTTGCGGGTAGAGCCAGTTTCATATGTTGGAGGATTGTGATTGTGAAGTCTGAAAAGAGATATGTCGAGAACAAGAATAATGCCAAAATACAACTTGCCACAACAGTTCAAAATAACGAATGCATTGACTAGACGCTGCACTAAACTGGTGTTCTTGATGTCTGTAACAAAACCGTAAATAGTAATGTTCGGTACTTTCATTACCTGTAAAATGTCAACTGGTATGCCATTTGTATCCAAGCATCTGGACTCATCTTTTGCTTTTTGACAAAATCTTTACCATACCCAGTATAAACAAAACACCTCAGGTCAATGTCACTAACCATGCTAATAAAAGAAACAAAAAATTAAAAAAAGATCAATTTATAGGCACAATATTGGGACATAGTTTTCATTAAGTTTTAGCATTGTTTTAACAGTACAAATTAAAACGAACTACCCTGGCTCCAGAGCTACATAAAGGACACCAAATGGAAAAAGGGAAGTAGATTGGACTCAATCTCCTAGGAACTAGGAAAGTGGAACCATATAGAGTTCCAGGAAGAAGGGTTGTACATGTCATGGAGTCACAGCACACTAGAAAAAATTTGAAAACCTGTTTTGACTAAAAAAAAAAACAAGAAAATATGCCAAATGGAGCTGGGTGAAGAGCCAGGATAAATGACTTACCGGTATCATAGTTTTGTTCCCCTACGAAATTGTTGCCCCATCACTTCTACTTACCTGTAGGCCCTCTCTGAGGGAAACTACATCCAGGTTACCTGGATCTTGTTGTTGTTGTTGTTGTTGTAACGAATTCTTTGTGGTCAACCTTAGTAATTAAGACTGTTGGTGTTTCCTGAGTCGACTGTACAGCCTATCAAAGTGAATATAAAAAAGAGAGGGAAACATGTCTGACAGCTCACCTGTCCAGGTCAGCAGATGACTGCTGAATGACTTCTTTTACTTTATTGGTCAAGTTCCACTTCAACTTGGATGGAGCTTCTAAATGGTTTACTTCCGCTGGTTTTATTTCATAGTGACCATCCCTGGTAAAAAAGCAAAAAAAAAAGCATCAATGCTTAATCTTGTTATAGACCCTTACTTTTAAATTTCCAGTGTGACTCGCAGAAAACAACAACAGAAGATACATTCTTGATTGCACTTGTTCTTTACTAGCTTGTGCATGGACAGTACAGGGTGATATTTTACATAAATGTACTCAACATAAATGTACTCCGCATCACCCTCCACATCAAGCCATACAAAAAGGCTGTAAAAAGACAAGGGTTAGGTGAAAGTTCATTTTCAAGCGTGAGTTTCACTTACAGGTTTTCAAGTATATAATTACAAAGAGAAGCCACAGGAGGACCTTCTGCCGCAGAGTGTTCATAACACATTCCAGCATGTCCATCTTCACTCACACAGATCTATAACACAATCATAAGTCCATTTCTCAGCAATCTATTTGTCTAATGATTGAATGAATGGCTGCTCCTTAGGTTCATGAGTGCTTTCCACAGGGGAGGAAATAATGCATGATGAGTGAAACAACATCTGTGTAGGAGGTTATAGTGTATATGCTATAAAATCTATCTACAGCACATTACACAGCTCAGACACTGAGCTAAAAGTACATGTATGAACACTAATGGGAGCTTTATTAAGAATTTAAGAAGTGGTCGCTTAATACATCTTTTGAGGCAAATAATTAAGTATTCTTTTAATAAGCTTTCCCACAGAACATGAGAATGATTTTTTTTTTTGAAGAGCAACCATCATAATCAATGCCTGACTGCCACGCTAGTACATCCTAGATACAGGGAAAATGATAATTCTCTTTGCACCCAGAGTATTTTCTTTATTTTAAACTGTACAAAGTACCTGAATGATTTTATCAAACCATCTGTTGCAGCTGTTGTATTCCGTACCATCTCCATGCATGCATTGTCTGGCTGTAACAGATGAGGTTGGCATCTCCATGACGCTAGGAGATTGTGTAGAGTGTGGGGGAGGCTGATCTAAACAAAGAAGGAATATTGCCTTCTCAACAGCTTCCAGGTTAGCCTTGTTGTGACGATCTATGAATTTAAGACATTGGAATTGCTGTCATATGAGATAACATTAAATGATTATTAATACTTATAATCAGCTTTAATTTTGTATGACATAATTTTCCCATTAAAAGAAAAAATTCAAATATATATTTTTTTAGCTTCATTCCAACAGCTTTGAGACTTAATAAAGTACTTCTATATTTTAGCAAGCTTTAATATACACAAATTGGAACAGTCAATACACAACTGACTTGTACAATTTGTACATTATTAAAACAAAATTAATTACAATGATCCACAATTTAGGCCGAGACACAAGATGCGACAAATTGCTGTGACACATCGCGGCGACAAGTCCCCTCGTCTGCACTGATCCTGCGACAAGTCGCTGCGATAAGAAACTTGTTCGGTGCACGTAATCGATTTTGGAAGAGAGGAAATGTAAACTAGTTCAAATTAAACATGGCGAGAAACTAACTGATGCTTCCTCATTGGTTGATTTAAGGACATTCGCACAAAAATTTTCCAACATTGATTTTTTTCTGAGACTTTCACCACTTAAAGTTGATGACTTACTTAATATGTCAGAAATGTAAAAAAAAATGGGGGGTCACCGACTTCGTTTAGGAGAGAACAAGCCTGAAAGATCACCCTAAATCTGAAAAATTGGGCTTCGTTAACGAATAAGGCCTCAATGTCAGTAAGCCCAAAAATAATACAATTGAACCTTTGAAGTGAAATGTTCTCTGCCAAATATTGTTCAGGCAGACCTACTAACTAAGTGAAATTAGTCAACTGGTGAGGTTCCTAAAGAACAAGTTCGTATCTAGCGACGGTCACCATAGTTTCACGCGCCTTACAGCCGCAAGATGGCAGGATTCCATGTCCCATGGACAGAAATCTTGATTTTTTTTAACTTCCCACATTGATTTTTTGTTCATTTTTGGACAGTGTGGAGATACATGTAATTGTGAGTAAAAACTGTTGCTGGAAAGAAAAGTAGGGGTCACCGAAAGTCCAAGATCGCTAAATCCAGACAAAGCTGCAGCAATGGCCATCTTCCATATCATTGTTTATTTTAATATTAAGTGCGCGCGCGCTCATTGATGACGTGGCGTGAATTTGCGTGTGCAGTAAGGATGCACGGAAACAATTAGCACGAACGTCCTTAAATTTTTGTCGCAGCGACTTGTTGCAGATGCGGACACACGGTGCAACGAGGCTGCTTGTGCTTATTTTGTCGCTGCGATACGTCGCACGAATTAAAACCAGTTTGAATTCATGCGACAGATCGCAGCGACAAAATTCTGTCGCAGCGACAATGATTTTCACATGTCACACAAGGCGATTTGTTGCAGCAACCTGTCGCGGCGACGTGTCGCAGTGATTTGTCGCATCGTGTGTCTCGGCCTTTATGCAGTTACTGACAAATGACCAACACTCACTACAGACAGTGTAAAAGTACAATAATTTGTACAATCATCATAGCTTACATAAAAATGCAAACAGGTATCACAATACAGCCAGCATTTTTCTCTCCTGAAACCAACTCCCAAGTACGTGTATTTTTTTAAATGTTTGGTAGTCACATGGAGGAGAAGTAAGGCGAACCAAATTAACAGTGTCTAATCAGTGTAGTTGTATACATTAGCTAGATTTTAAATTTGGCATAGTGTTAAACATAGTGCGTATTGCATTTTATTACAATAAATACATAACATATAAGTATGTGCATGTACATGTACAGTAGCTTACATACAGCAGATGTATTAATAAAAATCATCCCAAACTAAAGTACAGTCTGTCATAATAATTATACATAATTGGAGCCCTGTCCTTATTTATACATATAACATGTGTATAACTATTGTGTATTGTGTGCAGTGTAAAATATGCACCTTTCAACAGTCTCTTTCGCTGTTTTGCCCAAACTGATCGGTCAGCAGTGGTTAGGATTCCAACAGGTTCTTCCTGAGGTTCACTGTTGTTTAATATCTTCTCCAACTGAGAAACCAACTCTCCTTCACTGAGAAGTCTGCTTCCATCAAACACATTCAAGACGTAAAACTGTGCAAAAAGGATATTAATGCACTGATTCTTATCTTTTTCAGTTACATCCTGTTAATTGGTAAGGAATAAGGAGCTAGTAAAATGTTTTCCTCTATTACATGTAGTTTTTCACTTTAAATGTAGCTAACACATTACCCATTAATTTGCCATTTTGATTCAGCAAGGTAATATAAAATGATAACATGATTTTGAAAATTTTGCCCCAAAAACCACGAGATTGAGTCTTGTTGTGAGGCCTATAGATAAAACATTGTGGCACTTGCGGCAGAATCATAAGAGTTGACAAGTCTGTTTGTTCCTTAACTTATGACTTTTACTCCATTTTCAAACACTACTGACAGTCAAAGATTGCGATTATTTTTGCTCAACTCCACTCTTGTACTTCCTGCAAGAGAGCCCGAAGACTACCTTTTAAAACTATTGGTAAGAACACTACATTTTACATTTTACTTTACTCAATCGGAAAGTGCAAAATAATACCAAAAATAATAACCTGATTTTTGTGAGCGACTAATACATGCTTGGCTGTTCCTTTGGGAGCCACAAAGACTTCATCTCTGATTGGCTGAGGAATTCGACACGAACAAAGTAACTTCAAGTACTGAGCCATGCATAATGGACTCTTCCCCATTGTGTCTACAGGAAAAGCCTCCCTGAAATTTTTAGCAATGAAGTTACATTGACTTGTAGTTACATACACACTTATATCATTTATAACTAACTTTGTCTGGTTTTCATAGTACTTACATGAATTGTACAAGTCATGTAACAAGTCCCTACTTACATATCTAGAAGGTCCTTGAACTTTAACACACTTGAAATTACTCTTGCAGCATACCTAATGCATAAATAAGTCAAACGTTGCAAATTGAAGTCCTTACTGTAGGTATCTTCAAGACAGACATCATTGATCAACAGATATTGCTTTAAAATTAGTTGGCAACCTTGTAAATATTTTAATATCACTTACTATAATTGTAATGATGCTATATCTTAAAAAATTTGATTTTTTGGTTTTTTAATGCACATGACCCCACATGATTGTAGCTTTAATTTTTATCGTGTTTAAATAAAGGTCATCCATCCATTCATCCTGTCTTACCAAAAGTAGTATTTTTAAAACTGAAAGATGCATATTAGGCTTACTTTAAGTGACCAGTCTTGTCAGTAAATGGAACCTTAGGAAAGGCAAGGCCTGGACTTGTTGTTATCACTACAGGTGACCTGCAATCAAAATAAGCCGCATTGTCCCACCATGTGGCCAGCTATAAGAGAAAAAAAACATTAGACACAGGTAGTTATTGCATCTGATGGTCAACGAACAATGAAGAAGTTCATTATTGGTGTTTCCCAATGTACAGGGATATTGGGCGAAGTGTGTTCTGTACACTGTGTAGTCCCATTCTCTCCCTCCTGATTGTGAAACTTACATCTTCAGCAAGAGAGTGTTGATTAGAACTTTAGAAGGCTAACATCATTCCTCTGACAATAACTGACTGATCAATTTGCAAACAGTAAAAACCCTGATTGGTGGACTGAAAGACTGCAGGTGTTAATAACATTTGTACAAGCTGGGCCTTACCCAGTTCTTTTCAGTTTCTGCCCTTTGCAGCAATTTGTTGTGCAGCACTTCGCCGTCTCCTCCTGGCTTTAAGAAATCTTCCACTAGATCCTTAGTATAGTCAAAGTCCTCTTCGTCTACAAGTGGTTTTATTGCTGACAGGTATTTGTCCATTGTCTGTTGTAAAGGAGGGACAGGCAGTGGAGGGAGAGAGTCTTGCTTGGCCAACATGCTGAAAGGTTTGCTGAGAACTGCCGATGTCTTAACCATGTTTGGTCTGGCAAATTTCACAACAATCTGAAATGATGCAAAATAATAGAACCAATTGAATATGATTGGTGAACAATTGACAAGAACAAAAACACAGCTATATCCAATTTGAATTTAGTTCTATAGCTGTATTTAACAATATAATTACATTATTCAATCTCAATTTCTATCAGCTATCACTCATAGAAATTGAGAGAAATATAACATAATCTAGTTGTTTTTATTAGCATAAATCTACTAGTCATTGAAAACATATATTAAATCCTCTTCAGACACTTTGAGACAAGAAGCAGCCACAAGTTTGTTTACAAGCACATACTGCCGAGTTTAACTCACAACTAAAGCAGACAAGATAATGAATAGCACAGAGAATGGCAATTATGATAGAATGCTAGTAGATTTATGCCAATTATTATTTTCTTTTAATTAAAATTACTCATAGAAATCAAGAGCAAATAACGAAGTTGTTTGAGTAAATTTTTACTCAAATTTTCTTCAACCATCTCCAATTGTTTTTGTACATCATATTTTAAAACTTAAAGCTTTAGAAAAATCTTGAGGCCTGAATCAGTTTCTTCAACATTTTCTCCTTTTTTTTTAAAGTCATGAAACCCCGAATGCTCTTCAGTCTAGTTTTCCAAGGAACTTTATAACCCATCTGTATTAGTAAATGTTCATTCCTAACTTTGCAAAATGACAACATGTCGTCTTTTAACAGAGGACTTCCAGCCTCTCCATTCTAATGGCCAATAGTATACAAGTAGTTTCAGTTCAACAGATTGCAGCATTTGCACTAGTATACTAGAATAATATTATACTGACTCGCTTAATAGACCAAACAACTTTTGTGTGTTTGCTGCATTGTGATAAGTAATGCCATGAAAAGCCTTTCAAGTCCTTCTGGAAGTGTCTTGGAAGTCAATACTACATGGAAGCATGTTGTGTTTCTGAACTTCTGCTCCATGTTAAATATATCAATCTGCAACCTGCAAACTTGGAAGTGTTTGACAGATTTTGCATTTCCTGGATTAAAGGGGGGATTGTTGCCCCTTCACCCCTAGCTACCCAGACTTGTTCCCTGGGTATGAAGTTAACCCGTTCGCCGTCAATATAAATCCATCACCCAGAGACCATAGATACCATGACTGACATCTGTTTTAATTTTCAGTCGGCATGTAGCCGACTGAATGTTAAATCTTGATATTTCTGTCAAAGATCTGTCACCCACGCTGTGGTGCAGACGTCGACCTCAGTGCTCAGTCAAATAATAAACGTATTTCTACGACTGCTTCGTATTCGAAAATTACTTCATGCAAAATCAAAATATGAACTGTGAGCTACTTGACTGAGTCACACCCCCGGCCACACCGTATGACGTGGAAAAAACAATGCGAGAAAAACACTGAAAAACAAGAACACCTTCCTCACCTTTGCTTTCGATAGCTGCCTTGTAGCTAAACCCAACATACGAACTCCCTCGGCCAACTGTATTGGAAAGAGCTCACGTGTTATCGATGTTATCGAAACACAAATAAAGCCAGTTCTAAATTAAAACCTGACACTCGTCTAAGTACGTTTGGCTCTAACGAGACGGGCGCCATTTTTGCTTACCTCAGTTTGTTTCCAGTCTCCACTCTCGTTGCTATCTACTTGTGGCTTCGGATAAAAAGGCAAAATTGCGGCAAAAAGGCAAAATTATCTAAGAAATTATAAACTGTAGCGAACAGGAATACGTCTGGTATCTCGAGTCCTCTACAAGAGATTTACCACAACGCAATACAACTTGAATACTTCATGTGTTCATTCATTGGGTGAACTTTGGACTTTGATCAGAATCCACCAATAATCAGCCAATCGCTAGCGCGGATAGTTGTCAGCTCAGTTGTTT
>Ga0126343_10000328_pt1:15000-17465 | contig 17465 bp, 12 predicted proteins | sample Cyp2metagenome_FD_92531 | JGI IMG/M metagenome (GOLD analysis project Ga0126343, IMG submission 92531) | Coral microbial communities from Lord Howe Island, Old Settlement Bay, Australia - Cyphastrea 2 metagenome | ecosystem: Host-associated > Invertebrates > Cnidaria > Coral ...
CAAACAATAACGTACAGCTTCCAAAGAGTTTAAAGATAATAGAACAAAGCTAAAGATCATGAGCATTGATGATATTGCTCTCGTTGACATCTGACTTATAAAGCCACGCGCCAGTAATTAGTTGCCACGCGTCCATTTTATGGTCTCGTGCCCCCGTTTAACTTCACCGATTGATAATGCATATGCTTGTATAAGCGTATTTTGTCCTCTTAATAGCGATCATCTAGATGAACAGCAAGTTCACTATGGGATTCTGTGCTGAGTCTTACGAAAAGGCGATATGGGTAGTTATCATCCTTCTCTTCACTTTATTCCTGGTCTGTTTCCTTGTATTTTGGATTCTGCCGTCTCAACGGAGCAGAAACCCTTTTTGGTGGATTTGGCTAATCTGCACGAGACGTCCGCGCACGCCTGGTGTTATTCTAGTTCTAGATGTAAGAGCAGTGATAGGTAAGCGAATTCATGATAAGCTATCCAGTTAAAAGCGAATGAGCATTCGTTCATTACGTTAGAGTCTCATCGTTTGAGCCGGCTTTTAGAGCAGAAGAATTAAGATTGGCGGCTGAAATAACCAGGCACAAACTGAACTGTTCAATTTCAGGGAAAGTAATGAGGCTGAGGCCCAACACGAAGCATACGTAGTTCATTAACTCTGATCAGTGAGGTAGTAACTCAATTTCGCCCGGCTCTAGTTATCACTGTGATATCGAGACCATCATTTGTGCACTACAAGTATTTCACACTGCAATGCATTCTTTAGTTAACTGGCACACTTCGGCTTGAAACAAATTGAGAGTATGCCCACGCGTGATTTTATTGAATCTTTGTCAGACATGTACCCAGGAATCCCAGAGGAAATTTGATGAGTACAGCCAAGAAAAGATCATGGACGATCGATCCGGCTCTTGGTACAGAAGACTTCAACAAGGTGTTAAGCGGACGATATGGGTTTGACAATTAAGGGAGAGCTCTGAATCAGTGAACCATTGATCTTTTCAGTATTGACACAACAGACTTAAATAGAGTGCAAATAAAAGTAACAACTCATAAATTATGCGCAGCTTGAGGCAGTTCTAATTAAATCTAGTTCCTTCTCGTAATTGCGAAAATTTTATTGTTAGCTACAGGCAATTATTAGGCTTTCTGCCTTCAAAGACTAAGTGAACTCATGCATTTGGACGATGAGCAATGCATTGGGCTTCCGTGTACTGATTGACCAAGTGTATCACTTATTTTGATTGACTTATAAGAGATTAATTTGCAAATGTACAGTGCAGGCGGCTAAATCATTTCTTTCATTAACCCACGGTAGGGGTAGGCATTAGCAAGATGAAATAGCAGTCCTAAGCTACGACGTCCTCAGTTCATGAGAGAACTTGATAGTACATAAAAAAATTTATGGCTCGAGAAAGATAAGAAAATAAGGAAACTTACCAAAGTAACATACGTTTTGGTGAACACTCTTTTAAATAAAATGACGCATTTTGTATATGGCGGCAAATTTAGACGCTGAAACTATCTGAACTAGCTACGCGTGTGCTTCAGGTGTCCCAACTTTCTCGATAAAGCAAATAGTTTGCTTTCGAATTCTCAGGCAAAATATTTACCTAGCTTTAAATAAAGTATTTTTGTTCAGGTTGTGGAAAAGATCATGTGACTCCACAGAGCTCCGCAGCTGAGTTTGGTCAAATCAGCTGTCGTTGAAAATACAGTTAATTGGAAGGTACCGTCAGATGCCACAAGGACATAGCACCCCCAGCCTGACACCTCTATTGCTTTTCACAATGGTCAGTTTATTGACTGCTGTTGTTTCCAAGTTAACTCTACTGAGATTGATTTGCATAACAAATACAAGTCTTGAAATAGGTGTTACGTTTCCGGAGTTATCAGTCACAGCTCAAAAGCAATTAACGCCGATTGAAGCGACGAAGCTTAGCAAACTAATCTCAAGCAATTTTCTGTAGTTCTTGTATTTCATATATCCACTTGCAATCTTCTCCATTTGTGGGTATTTTCTACTTGCACAAATCCCATAATACACATCTTTTACCCACCAAAATGTTACAAACACATTATTTTAGATTTCTCTTGAGCCATCATCGTGTTTACAAACAATGATTGTGCAAAGTTTTTTTTTTTTTTGGGGGGGGGGGGGGGGGGGGGGGGGGGGGGGGGGGGGGTGAGAGTAAAAGAAGTGTATTATGGGATTTGTGCAAGTAGTGAATGCTACGAGCTCACAACCGTGACCTGGGCGCCATTTCTCGAAAGCCTCGGAAAGTTTTCGGGCCCGTAAAGCCATTTTTAGATCATCTGCATCTTAAAACGGAAAAGTATATAAGCCTGAAACTTCTTGTATGAAGGGAACCTCCCTTCATCTTCAGAATATGTGAATAAAACAGCTCTGTAATCGCAAGGTTCGAGATTTTGCAATGGCTTTACGGGCCCGAAAAGTTTCCGGGGCTTTC
>Ga0126343_10000329_pt1 | contig 17434 bp, 13 predicted proteins | sample Cyp2metagenome_FD_92531 | JGI IMG/M metagenome (GOLD analysis project Ga0126343, IMG submission 92531) | Coral microbial communities from Lord Howe Island, Old Settlement Bay, Australia - Cyphastrea 2 metagenome | ecosystem: Host-associated > Invertebrates > Cnidaria > Coral ...
AATTGGTAATATCAGGCATTTGCCTCAAAATGATTTCCCTGAACTTCGGACTGGGCTTGAAATGGGCAACCCGGAGCCCGTCACCGCTATTTATCTTTCGACATCTTTCCTTCAGCACGAATACCTTGCGATATCTCTGAGACTGAAAGCAGGGAAATGATTGAAAACACATTTCTGACTTAGCGTTTGGACTCCAGTATTGGCTCAAAGTTCAACCATGCTCTTGCAAACGGCTCATCATAACGGGCTCATTACAACGGCAAATTGTGCACAAGTTGGACAAGTTGCGAATGGGTATGTCTGCTATTTGCCCACTGGAGATTCTGACGAATTTTTTTCTATTGTTAGTGCCATTCAACCATTAACATAAGTTATCACTCGTGGCTGCCTGGCAGACTCATCTTAAATCAGGTAGGCGATACCAGCGGCCAGAACCAGAAAGTAGCTTGATGGATTTCGGAGCACATCGGTTTATGCATGACATCGACCCTATTGAGACCCGGGAATGGCTGGAAGCACTGGATTCGGTACTGGAGCAGGAGGGTGAGGACCGTGCTCACTTTCTGCTGACTCGGTTGGCTCAGCACGCACGCGCCAAAGGGACACAGCTGCCCTACGTCATCACTACCCCCTATCGCAACACCATCCCGCCGGAAAAAGAGGCGCGAATGCCTGGCGATCTGTTTATGGAGCGGCGCATTCGTTCATTGGTACGCTGGAATGCCCTGGCCATGGTGATGCGCGCTAACAAAAAGGACAGTAGTCTGGGCGGTCATATCTCCTCCTTTGCTTCCAGTGCCACGCTTTACGATATTGGTTACAACTATTTTTTCCACGGCCATGAAAACGATCGTGAAGGCGACCTGATTTATTACCAGGGGCATACTTCTCCGGGCATTTATGCCCGTGCCTTTTTGGAAGGCCGTCTGAGCGAAAGCCAGCTGGATAATTTCCGCCAGGAGGTGCACGGCGAGGGGCTTTCTTCTTATCCGCATCCAAAACTGATGCCTGAGTTCTGGCAGTTTCCCACTGTGTCCATGGGGCTTGGCCCGTTGATGGCGATCTATCAGGCGCACTTTATCAAGTATCTGATCAACCGGGGGATGATGGCGGATCAGAAGCGCAAAGTCTGGGCCTTTTTAGGCGACGGCGAGATGGATGAGCCGGAGTCCCTGGGCGCTATCTCTCTGGCTGGTCGGGAGGGGTTGGATAACCTGATCTTTGTCGTCAACTGCAACCTGCAGCGCCTTGATGGCCCGGTGCGCGGTAATGGCAAAATCATTCAGGAGCTTGAGGGCGTCTTTCGTGGTGCAGGCTGGAACGTGATCAAAGTGGTCTGGGGCCGGCACTGGGACCCACTGCTGGCTCAGGACCGCCACGGCAGGCTGCAAAAGATTATGGACGAAGCGGTGGACGGTGATTACCAGAACTGCAAAGCCAAGGGCGGTGCCTGGACCCGTGAGCATTTCTTTGGCCGTGATCCGGAAGCCATGAAGCTGGTGGAGCACCTGTCGGATGACGATATCTGGCGTCTCAATCGCGGTGGTCACGACCCCTACAAAGTGTATGCCGCCTACCACGAGGCAGTGAACCACAGCGGCCAGCCCACGGTGATTCTGGCCAAAACCGTCAAGGGGTACGGCACGGGCACCACCGGCGAAGCGGCTAACGTCAGCCACAACGTGAAAAAACTGCCGGTGGATGACCTCAGGCACTTCCGTGACCGGTTTGATTTGCCCATCAAGGACGAAGAGATCGAGCATCTGCCCTTCTTCAAACCCGACGCAGACAGCCCGGAAATGAAGTACATGCGCCAGCGCCGTGACAAGCTCGGCGGCTTTATCCCCCAACGTCGGACCGAAACCGATATCAAGCTGGACATTCCCGGCCTGGAGGTGTTTGACGCTGCGCTCAAAGGCAGCGGTGAACGGGAAATCTCCACCACTATGGTCTACGTGCGTATTCTCTCGGCTCTGGCCAAGGACAAGAGCCTGGGCAAGCACATTGTGCCCATCATTCCCGATGAAGCGCGTACTTTTGGTATGGAAGGGATGTTCCGTCAGCTGGGTATTTACTCGGCCATCGGCCAGAACTACGAGCCGGTGGATTCTGACCAGGTGATGTTCTACAAAGAGTCCCGCCAGGGGCAGATTCTTGAAGCAGGCATCACCGAGGCCGGTGCCCACGCGGCCTGGATTGCTGCGGCTACGTCTTACAGCAGCCACAACATACCGATGATTCCGTTTTATGCCTTCTACTCCATGTTCGGTTTCCAGCGCACGGGTGACCTGGCCTGGGCCGCCGGCGATATTCAGGGCCGGGGCTTTTTGATTGGTGCCACCGCCGGGCGCACCACCCTGAACGGTGAAGGTCTGCAACATCAGGATGGCCACAGCCATGTGCTGGCCTCTACTGTGCCTAACTGCATCAGCTACGATCCGGCCTACGGCTATGAAATGGCGGTGATCATCCAAAATGGCCTGCAACGTATGTACGGCAATGGCGAAAACGTCTGGTACTACATTACTGCCATGAATGAAAACTACCGTCAGCCTGCGCTACCCGAAGGTTCGCAGGTAATTGAGGGCATTATCAAAGGGCTGTACAACATTGCTGAGAGTGAGCAAAAAGAGGGGTTGAAAGTTCAGCTGCTCGGTTGCGGTACCATTTTGCAGGAGGTGCTTGCGGCAGCCGACATCTTGCGGGACCAATTCAATGTGGACGCCGATATCTGGAGTGCCACCAGCTTTAACGAGCTGGCCCGCAACGGTAGAGACACCAGGCGCCATAACATGCTCAATCCAGGCGCAGAGAAACGCGTCAGCTGGGTTGAGCAACAACTGACCGGGCGCAAAGGACCGGTGATTGCCGCTTCGGACTACGTGGGCCTGTACGCCGACCAGATTCGCGAGTTTGTCCCGGCTACCTACGTCACTCTGGGCACTGACGGTTTTGGCCGTTCCGATACCCGCAGGCAGCTACGTAACTTCTTTGAGGTTGATCGGTACTTTATCGTGGTTGCCAGCCTTTACGCGCTGGTTCAGGATGGTGAGCTGACAGAGTCGGTGGTCAACGAGGCAATCAGGCAATTTGCCATCGACCCGGTCAAGGCCAACCCTCTGTTCTGTTGAGTCTGGAACGCACAAGAAGGTATGAAGAATGAGTGATGACATCATTAAGGTTCCGGATATTGGCAGTGGTGACGCAGAGGTCATTGAGATCTGTGTCCAGCCCGGCCAGTCCGTATCGGCAGAAGAGTCGCTGATCGTCCTGGAGTCGGACAAAGCCACCATGGAAGTGCCCGCACCGTCTGCCGGCGTGGTGACCGGCGTGTTGTTGAGTGTGGGTGACCGGGTGAGTGAAGGGACGCCTATGGTGACCATGAGTGCGGCCGGAGATCCAGCGCCAGAAGCCGCAACGGATGGCCATGTTGAGTTGATCCGAGTGCCCGATATCGGTGCCGACAATGTGCCGGTGATCGAGATTTGCGTCAAGGTGGGGGACACCATTGCCGTCGAAGACTCTCTGGTCGTGCTGGAGTCGGACAAAGCCACCATGGAGGTGCCCTCACCGGTGGCCGGCGTGGTGCAGACCATTCACGTTAAAGAAGGCGATACCCTGAGCCAGGGTGACTTGGTGGTTGATGTCAGCGTAGTGGCCAGCACCGCCCCGGAATCCTTACCCGAAAAAACACCGGCAAAAACACCTGCAGAGCCGGTGGCCACAGCACCAGAACCAGAACCGCCGGTTGCCGGCACCACCCGCATGGAGAACGTTACGGTGCCGGATATCGGCACTGACAATGTGCCCGTGATCGAAATCTGCGTCAGCGTCGGCGACCGGGTGGAAGAAGAAACATCGCTGATTGTGTTGGAATCGGACAAAGCCACCATGGAAGTGCCCTCACCGCTGGCCGGTGTGGTCAAAGCCATCAGAGTCAGGGAGGGGGATACGCTCAGTCAGGGGGATCTGATTCTCTCCCTCGAAGTGACGGGCGGTAATGCCGTACCGGTAGTATCAGCAACGCCTCAGCAGCCTCCTTCACGGGCACCGTCTGAACCACCGCCGCACGCTGAAGCCAACCCTGTGGAACTTGAGCGCAATAACCGCAACCATCACGCTGGCCCAGCGGTGCGCAAGCTGGCCCGGGAGTTTGGTGTTGACCTGGCCGTGGTTAGTGGCAGTGGACCGCGCCACCGCATCCTCAAGGAGGATGTTCAGCAGTATGTGAAAAAGCGCCTTAGCGATAAGCCCGCTGAGTCCACCGGTGCAGGCATTCCTGCCGTGCCGGACATTGACTTCAGCCAGTGGGGTGAGGTGGAAAAAGTCCCCCTTGGCCGAGTGCGTAAAATTGCGGCGCAGAACTTCCAGCGCGCCTGGTTGAATGTACCCCGGGTGACGCAGTTTGATGAGTGCGACATCACCGAGCTGGAAGCGTTCCGCAAGGCCCAAAAAGCAGTAGCTGAAGGTCGGGGCACGAAGCTGACGCCGGTACCGTTCATCCTCAAGGCGGTGGCCTATGTGCTGGGGCTGATGCCGCAGTTTGCTACTTCTCTGGGTGCTGACGGCGAAACGCTGATCTACAAAAAGTACATCCACATCGGCATGGCCGTGGACACGCCCGATGGCCTGCTGGTACCCGTGATCAAAAATGTCGATCGCAAAAACCTGTGGGAGCTGACCGAAGAGTGCATCGAACTGGCTGCTAAAGCACGGGAGAAAAAACTGAAGCCGGATGAGATGCAAGGCAGTGTCTTTACCATCTCCAGCTTGGGTTCCATCGGTGGTACAGCCTTCACTCCGATCGTCAATGCCCCGGAGGTGGCGATTCTTGGTGTATCCAAAGCGGCGATCAAGCCTGTGTGGAGTGGTAAGGAGTTTGTCCCAAGGTTGATGTTGCCGTTGTCACTCTCTTATGATCATCGGGTAATCAACGGTGCCGATGCTGCCCGCTTTACCACTACGCTGGGAGAGTTGCTGGCGGACATTCGCAAGCTGCTGCTTTGACAATATCCTCAAAACATCGCTGAACCCGGTGGGATCGCCACTGGGTTGCGGTGGCTTGTAATCTGCTGGGTGTAGACTAAAGTACTATTTTTTTTTGATCGGTTATTCCTTACCGTAGCCACAACGGATTTCGGCAGGAGTAACGATTATGCATCACCACGCAGTCACATCACCAAGCAGCCCACCAATTTCTCCTGTTCGCAGAGGAGAAGTTCGCGGAGGAAAAACTTCCAAGCTTCGGCGAGGAGCCCGAGCATTTTCCCGAAATGCTGAACAACTTAATGCCAAAACCACGCAAGGCATGCGAGCAGTCAGAGAAACTCAGGAAACAACGCTTTCTTCTCGCAAGGTTGCCTTGGTGGAAAAAGTCATAACTTGCCTGCAAAAGATTAAGCATCGGGTAATCATTGGCTTCAACAATATGCGATTATTTTTTCATTTTTATTCTGGCCAACAAAAGCGAGCAGAGTTAAAGCGCTCGATAGCCTTATCAAAACGGGAACTGACGGTTCTCGATAATCAACAGAACCGCAGAGACAATTTTGCAAGAGCGCAGGAAAATTTTCAGGATGGGCGGTATGGAGCAGCTGCCAAGGATACCTGTAGGGCGATCACTGCTGGTGTCAGAGAAGGTTTTGGCAGGGTTGTCAATCAACTTGATGCTTGATGCAGAGTCAAACAAAAAGTGCGGCATACGAACATAAATCATCATGCACGGTTTTGCCTCTATTGCCGAGGGCTGTAGAGGCTTTTCAATCAATGACCCACTATCCAGAAGGGCTTGGAAGCCCCCTGAAAACCTCTTTATGCCTCAGCTGCCCTTTTTACTAACCACAGGCTTGCCTGGCGGTTCGTTGTCATGTTCAGTCAAGTGCCTCCGGAGCTGCTCTGTGCCTTCAACGGAGAGAATTACATCCACAGTATTGCTGACCTCAAACACGGCGAGGCGAACAGTATCGGCATGTTTTTTACCGATTAACTGCACAATTCTCGCTTGCAGTGTCTCGGCTTCATGCGAGCTTTTGAACTCTAAGCGTAAGTTATCCCCGTAGCTAAGATTTCGGAAGTTATCCAGCCCACCTCCCGGGCCGAGCCTATTTTTCAACAAGGCAACAAGGTCTGGTGAATTTTTGGTGATTGCAGGGTGCTCGGTTTTGATTGTGGGTTCTTTGCTGTTAATGATCACAGGCTCACACGATTCCGACAAAGCGTTCAAGTGAGGGTCATCGGACCGGGCATCAATGCCGCTGGGGCCGCTGGGGGGCGCCATGATCGCGGCTGGGCCACGGGTGGCGAGGAATTGACCATCACTGATCACGGCCTCCAGCAGTCGGTTGCCCGAGCTGTCGACAATGGCAATATAGCCCGGAGAATCAAATGTAAATACCGGCTGCCGGCCAGCTGCACGGGTTTGGGCACGGGCAATGCTGACCACGGAACCTCGGACGCCTTTCTCATCCAGAGAGACGTTGACTGTACTGTGCGAGTGCAGTGTGTCATCCGCAGACAAGTGGAGCCTGCCAAGGTCTTGTGAGGTGATTTCGTAGCCCGTCGCTGATGTCAGCTTTTTCAGCAGCTGCTGATCTGTATGTTTGATTTCAATGCGGGGCAGGGTAAGACAACCTCCCACTTCACTAGCGTTGGTGGACAGGTTAATCAGGTCATTGATTACACTATTGTTCAAATCGATCAGTGAGGTAGAGTTACTACCGGGTTGAATGGCCACCAGTTCAAGTGGCTGACCATCACTTGATTTAAAGGGTTTGGCCACTGCGCTGAAGTCATGGCACTTGACGAGCTTCAGCCTGCCAGTCCAGTTCATCATTTCCACGTTGCCGATGATCGAGCCATCCTGACAACAAAAGTTCCCCGGATGGGTTGCGGATTCATCGAATGATTCCGCCCAGGTTCCCTGAAAGTTCAGCACGCTGCCAAGGGCAAGCACCGTGCGAGTGCGTTCTCTTGCGGATAAATCACCAAACGCATTGGTAATGCGTCCTTCAGTCTTATGAGAAACGTATTTGTCTGTGGTGTCGGCTACGTTATCCATCGGATCAACGAGCTGAAGCTCGGTATGATAGGCGTCTTTCAGGGTATCAATAACTTCCTGAGCGGGGCACTGGCGTTTTGATACCAGGAAATTTATGGTGGCTAGCATTGAGCTGTCAGTGAAGGGGTGCGTCCTGCTAAATGTTCCCAGCTCCTGATGGATACGCGTTTCCAGTTCTGCCGTTAATGACCCGGGCGACAAACCCAGAAGTGTCTCCTTCTTGGTCTGATCCTCCATCCCGGCCAGCAACATACCCAGCACCGGAGCGATACTGACAGGTGAGAGCACTACGCTATTTTTGCTGCCAAGGCCATCGGCAAGTAAGGCGAAGGCAGTTCTTTCAATCCACTGGCGCACAACTTCGGAAGCGTTGGGTGTATTTTCCGGCTGGTTGCCCGGCTGTGATGTCAATGTAGTGGTGGTGACGGCGGTAAGATTCGGATTGACTGGGTGCATGCTACGGGTCTCATTTTTTGTTTTTTTATTAGTTGTTTTACCTGTTTTACAGGGAGAAGTTTCTGAACAGGGTTGGTCGGTCAACTTTTACTCACCTGTGTTTGTGGCTAAAAGTCCTCGACACCGGTTGAAATGATGTTAAGGCGAATGGCCAGTCGGTCTTCTGCGGTCATGGTGGCCATGCGTTGCCACTGTTGGGGGATGGTGTTGCGCAGTTCGATAAGTAGCCGTTCGGCCTGTGAGGTAGAGGCAGTTTCCAGCCACTGCAACCAACGCAGATCGATGGTGGCTTCGTGCAGATCAAGCAACCGGCGATGTATCGCCAGCGTGGTTGGGCATGGGCTGGTGGCCGGATAGAGGTAAACTACATCGCCCTCACGGCCATCGGTTGGGTCAAAAGGATCGGCTGTTGGCATGCGCCCGTGCCACTGCAAATAACCATCGGCACCGGATTGCCACAGATACAGGCCGGCGGCCAGTTCTGGCCTGGGCATGTTGTACAGCCATACGATGCTCTTCTCTTGCAGGTGTTCAATACGTTCTTTCGTTACTGAGGTGCCGTGATTAATGAGCAGCAAATCAGTGATGCCGGCTAATTCGTTTTGCTGCTTTTTATTCATGTGGCCTGCGCTTTTAAATGCCAGCGACGGCTCGTTGAGCATTTCTGCAGTGTCTTTGATCCGATCAAAGCGATCCCGGGCAGGCTCATCAAATATTGACCAGTGGATATCCGGGAGATCCTGATTATCGAGCAGGGTCTTGAGCTTCAGCAGGCTAGCTCCGGCGCCAAATTCACTCTTGTTGCGCAACAGCCGCTTGAGTGGCGTGTAGGCCAGCAAGGGACCGTCAAAGCCGTAACGCTGCACTTGTGCAAGCTGCTCAATAAACTGTCGTTGGGCAACATCGGAGCCTGGCGTCACCAGGGCCGGGGCAACGGTACTAAAGCCGTGATTGGCCAGCAAGGATAAGTCGCAGGATGTGGCTTGTGCCGCCTGACCTTGCAGCGGTTTGAACCAGTGATAGAACGGTGCCGGCTCCAGGTACAGCCCCACTGAGGCAGTGAGCTTGGGCAGTGTCACGGGCAGCACTCGCACGCGGTAATCCAGAAGCCGCAACTCGCCGCGGCTGAATAGCTGAATCTTGCCGGTGTATTCGCCCGGTTCCGCTTCCGGCGGGATGGCAACCTGAACGTGGACTCGCCTTGGTTGTTTGCCGGACAGCCTTAAACGGGTCATATCTGCCCTCAGGTAACTGTCATCAAGAATCAGCGAAGTGGCGTTAGGGGACGGTCGCTCATAGCGCCAGTGGCCATAGCGTGAGGTGGTGGTTAACGATTGCCCTTTGGGGGATTTCGGTGGTGACACCACCACCACCGGAGATGAGTCATCCACCGGGCTGGCTATCTCAAAAGTCAGGTTTAATAACGTATCTCTGGCGCCGGCGTAAAAGCCCTGATCATCTTGCACCTGCTCGCTGATGTCCGTCAGTGACAGGGATTCCACCGGGCTGTTGGGTTCGGTGCTGACCGGCCAGCGGTTGAGGAAACGCTCCCGCCGTTCCGCCCGTGTGGTCTTGGCAAAGGTGCCATCAAGAGGTTCCAACACCAGCGCTGAGAGATAGCGGGCGTCAAAATCGCCATCGAGGTCGATTCTGGCCATGCCGTCGCTGACCTCAATGGTGTTGCTGACAAAACCACCCCGGCGCTCACCCACCAGACTCCACAGGTCGCCGTCGATACCGCCCTCTTTTTTCCCTCCGGCCAGATAGACCTGGTCAATCCATTGTGTGGGTGTCCATTGTTCATCGACCATGACCGTGCCGTTGGCTTCGATTTTGCGTTTGAGGTAGTGGGGCAGGTACTCCCACTCGCCCTGATCCCGCGTCCACAAACTGAGCTGCCACTGGCCATTTGGCCAAGGTATCTGCACGCTTTTCAGGCCGACAATGCCGTCACGAACCAGCGCATCGCCGGAGGTGCGCACCCGTTCGGCGGTTTTGCCGCTGAGATAGCTGTTGTCCTTGCCGGTGGCGACAAAGCCCGGAAAGGCGGCACTGCTTTTGCTGCCAAAATCCAGCGCCAGAGTGTCTTCCGGCAATTGATTGGCAAAGCTGAGCCGTATCTGTTCAAGCTCGACCCCGGCCCAGCGTTCGGCGGCAAAGACAAACAGTCGGGAGTAGGGTTGAGTCAGTGGCTTGCCTGCGGATGTTTTTAACCCCGATAGCGGCACGATCAGTTGAAATGGCCCGGGGGCAAGGGTGAACTCCTGATTGGCCCGGGTGCGGTAATTGGTGGAGTTGTCGTTGTCGATGCGCACAATCAGGATTTGTTGCTGATCGGAGCCGTTGTTGCCGCTGATGATCAGTTCAGCGCCATTGCCAAAAGTACCTTGTTCAAAAGAGTGAATAAACGGTGGTGCGTCGGGTTCACTGAGCAGTGGCTGATCGTCTTGAGCAATGGCCGGGGCGGCAACCAGGGCGGTCAAAAGCAGTAATGTTCTGGCGGTTTTGCTGCCTGAGCCCATGGTGCCAGCCTCGCAGTTACTTGGGGAACACGCTTTAACTATCGACCTGCTGGCGGGCAGTTTAATGAGGGAGGCCACCGTGGCGGTGGCCTGAGACTGGCATCACGCCAGAGTGGAGAGAAAATTCTTCAGGGTGACAATGATAATGACCAGCACCATCAGGGAGAAATCCAGGCCACCCAGGGGCGGAATGACCTTGCGGATACGGCTGGTCAGCGGCTCGGTAATCTGGTACAGCAGCATCAGGCCGGGGTTGTAGCTGTTGGGTGCTACCCAGCTGGCAATGGCGATGATGATCAGGCTGAACATGTAGATGTTGAGCAATTCAAGGCCCAGTTCCACCAGGCTCCTGACCAGGATGGCAGGAAACGGCAGCTGTGCCGGGGAGGCACCGGCCACCATAAACAGCACGTACAACAGCAAAATCTGCAAAGCCAGTGCCAGCACCAGGGAAGCCATGTCGATGCCGCCATAACCGGGGATGACCTTGCGCAACGGGTTCAGCAGCGGTGAGGTTATTTTAACGATGGCTTGGGAGATGGGGTTGTAGAAGTCGGCCCGAACCAGCTGTAGCAAAAAGCGAATCAGTACTGCCATGATGTATAAACCACCAAGGGTCTGAATCAGAAAACCGAGGCTCGAAGAAAGTGCTGACATAATTTGTATTGGTTACCCTTCTTGCAAAGTCAGAGTACGGCGCGCAAACGCCACGTACCCGAGTGAATTACCCGTTGGCATCATACAACAGAAACAGGCCGCTGCGCGTCAAAGGCGGTCACTGTCCGGCCGCCAGTTCTATCGACCGGTTAAACGCGGCATCCATTGCCTTGGCTACCAGCTCTGGCAGACCTTGCTCCTGAAATGTCTTGATCGCCTGTTCGGTGGTGCCGTTGGGAGAGGTAATGCGCCGGCGCAGTTCGGCCACATCCTCCTCGCTGTGCATGGCCATGGTGGCAGCACCCATAGCAGTCTGCAGGGTCAGTTGACGGGCGGTGTGGTGGTCCAGCCCGAGGCGGATGGCTTCTTTTTCCATCAGCTCCATCAGTAAAAAATAGTAAGCCGGGCCGCTGCCGGAAAGCGCTGTTACTGCGTCAATCTGTCTCTCTTGCGCTACCCAGTGAGCCATGCCTACAGCGGCAAAAATACTCTCGGCCAACGCTTTTTGCTGTGAACTGACACCTGCATTGGCAAACAATCCGGTAGCGCCGCAACCAAGCAGGGCTGGTGTGTTGGGCATGGCGCGGACGATGGCCAGTTGCTCTCCGGCCAAGGCTTGCAGCTGGGCCATGGGGATGCCGGCGGCCACTGAAATGACCAGGGTATCGGGTTTGATGGCTGGTGCCAGGTCGGTTAGTACTGGCGCGATAATCTGGGGTTTGACGCACAGAACAACAATATCGGCCCGGAGCGCAGCCAGACGGTTATCCGCTTCGGTGGCAATAGTAAAGGTTGTACTGATTTCTGAGCGCGTGGCTTCATCGGGTGTTGTGGCGATCAGACTCTCCGCTGGCCAGCCATTATTCAGCAGGCCGCCGATAAGGCTGCGGGCCATATTGCCCGCTCCAATAAAAGCAATGGTCGGTTCGGTCATGACAGGTTACCTGTTGAGTAGTCTCTGGCACCAAACAGCGCCGTGCCGATGCGCACCACGGTTGAGCCTTCCTGTATCGCTGCTTCCAGGTCGTCGGTCATACCCATGGACAGCGTATCCATAGACAGGCCCAGTGCGCTGTTCAAATCCTTCAGGGTCTGAGTCAGTAGCCGGAACGGTTTGCGCTGCTTTTGCGGATCCGTTTCGGGGGCCGGAATCGCCATCAGCCCGCGCAGTTGCAGCCGGGGCATGGTGGCCACGGCCTGAACCAGTGCCGGCAGTTCCGTCAGACTGACGCCGGATTTTGTCGCTTCGCCACTGATGTTTACTTGCAGGCAGACGTTGAGCGGGGGCAGGCATTTCGGGCGCTGCTCATTGAGCCGCTGGGCCACTTTCAAGCGGTCAACACTGTGTACCCAGTCAAAGTGGCTGCTGATATCGCGGGTCTTGTTTGATTGAACCGGGCCGATGAAATGCCAGTGGATACCATCAACATCAGCAAGTTCATGGATTTTGCCCAGGGCTTCTTGCAGGTAGCTTTCGCCAAAGTGCCGCTGGCCCAGCTGCCAGGCGTTACGCACAAGGGTTGCCGGTTTGGTTTTGCTGACCGCCAGCAGCTGCACCTGGCCGTCGCGCTGGCAGGTTTGCTCAGCTTGATGAATGCGGTCATGAACCTGTTGGAATCGGTGTTTCAGTGTGTCGCTCATCGGTGTTTCGTTAACAGCCATCAGAATGGTACTTGCCGGGTGAACAAGTGCGCTATTTTAACCCGCTTCGTGGGCGCAAGGGGACAATAAATGGATATTACCGAGCTGCTGGCATTCAGCTTTAAGCAGGGGGCGTCGGACCTGCATCTGTCGGCCGGGCTGCCACCGCTGATCCGCATTGATGGGGATGTTCGCCGGGTCAATCTGCCGGCCATGGATCAGCGCCAGATTCATGGGTTGATTTATAGCATCATGAATGATCGTCAGCGCAAGGATTTTGAGGCGCAGCTGGAAGCGGATTTCTCGTTTGAGGTGCCGGGCATTGCCCGCTTTCGCGTCAATGCCTTTAACCATAACCGGGGTTCCGGGGCAGTGTTTCGCACCATTCCCACCAAAGTGCTGACTATGGAAGACTTAGGCATGGGGCAGGTGTTCAGGGACATTGCCGACAAACCCCGGGGGCTGGTACTGGTCACCGGCCCCACGGGCTCGGGCAAAAGCACTACGCTGGCGGCCATGCTTGATTACATCAATGACTCCAAGTATCACCATATCCTCACCATTGAAGACCCCATCGAGTTTATCCACACCTCGAAAAAGTGCCTGATTAACCAGCGTGAAGTCCACCGGGACACCCATAGCTTCAGTAACGCTTTGCGCTCAGCCCTGCGTGAGGACCCGGACATTATCCTGGTGGGAGAGATGCGCGATCTGGAAACCATCCGTCTGGCCATGACTGCGGCGGAAACGGGGCACTTGGTGTTTGGCACGCTGCACACTACCTCGGCAGCGAAAACCATTGACCGGATCGTTGATGTGTTCCCGGCGGAGGAGAAGTCCATGGTACGCACTATGCTCTCGGAGTCGTTGCAGGCAGTGATCTCGCAGACCCTGATCAAGAAGGTCGGCGGCGGACGTGTTGCGTCCCACGAAATCATGCTGGGCACTCCCGGCATTCGCAACCTGATCCGCGAAGATAAGGTGGCTCAGATGTACTCCGCCATCCAGACCGGCGGTGGCCAGGGCATGCAGACGCTGGATCAATGTTTGCTTAAGTTGGTCAAACAAGGGCTGATCAGCCGCACGATAGCCCGGGAAAAAGCCAAGGACGGGGATGCTTTTGGTGGGGAGGCAAGTTAACTGCCGGGCACCTTCACAGGCCTTATCCTGATCGGCAATCGGTACCTGTAGTGGATTTGTCCCAGTAGGGCGGGATGCCAAACAAGTTGCGAAAGTAATCGATAAAGACCTTTATTTTTAACGGTACCTGTCGTGAGCTTGGATAGACTGCCCAGATCGAAGCCCCGCTGATTACCGGGTAATCTTCCAGCACCTGTATCAGACCGCCCTGAGACAGACACTGGTAAACACTCCAGGTGGAATTGATCGACAGCCCAAGTCCACTGGCGGTGGCTTCTCGCACGGCACTGCCATTATCCATATGCACACGTCCAGAAACTTTCATTGACACCCCCCCTTGTGGGGTCAGGAACGACCAGTTTTCCAAACCGTTGAGAATCACACAGTGGTGATTTTTTAGCTCTGCGGGTGTTTGCGGGATGCCGTACTTTTCCAGATATTCCCGAGAGGCACAGATAATTCGCTGATCCGGTGCCAAGGATTGGGCAACCAGCGTGGAGTCTTTGAGCGTGGCATTGCGTACCGCCAAATCAAACCCACCGGCAACGATATCGACCACTGTATCGCTGAAACTCAGATCAACAGAGATATCCGGATAACGTTCCAGAAAACCTTTTAATCCCGGCACCAGATGCATACACCCAAACGATGCCGAGGTAGTAACGCGCAGAACGCCTGTTGGCGTGTAACGACCAGCCCCCACGGCAGCCACTGCCTGTTCCACGCTGACCAGCACGTCTTCGGCATAAGGTAGAAACGCATGCCCTTCTTCGGTCAGTGAGAGCTTTCGGGTTGTCCTGTGAACCAGTCGGACACCAAGCTCCTCCTCCAGCCTGTTTATATAAGAACTGGCCACGGCAGAGGAGAGCCGCAACTCTTGCCCAGCCTTACTTATGTTACTGGTGGCAGCCACCCGCACAAAAAGCCGGAGATGGTCGATATTCATCCAAAACTCTTAACGCCTGAAAACTTAGAAAAAAATTGGATTATCAATTTTTGCCTGAAACTGATTATTCCAATATGGCATCGATATGATTGTAAGGCAGTGGTAATGTATTGATAGGTGCCAATGCTATGCAAATTGTCGGCTCCTCATAAGCCCAGTAGAATAGGTATCTATGAAAGAGTATTGGGTTGCTGCATAGCACCGGCTCACATCAATAAACCCTCTATTTTTTAAGGTTATTTGTATGTCTGAGCAAATCATTAACGAACTGAACCAGCGTTATACCACCAAAAAGTACGATGCCAGTAAACGTATCTCTGCCGAAGATATGGTCATCATCAAAGAGGCTCTGCGCCTTTCGCCGTCTTCAATCAACTCCCAGCCGTGGAAGTTTATTATCGTTGAAAGCGATGAAGCTAAACAGCGTCTGCACGATACTTTTGCCAATAAGTACCAGTTCAACCAGCCACATGCAAAAGAAGCGTCGCATACTCTGCTGTTGGCTCACAATCCGAATTACACCAAAGACCAGTACAGAAAAGTTGTTGATGCAGAGGTCAGCTCCGGCCACCTGCCTGCTGAGATGTACGACAATATGTTGAACTTTGCTTATCAGTTTGCTGAGGCCAACACGGACAATAGTGGTTTTAATGGTCACTGGACTAAAGCACAGCTTTACATTGCGCTGGGTAATATCATGCATACCCTGGCCCGCCTGGGCATTCACTCCACGCCAATGGAAGGAGTTGACTCTGAGCTGATCTCTGAGCTGTTTAAAGACGAGCTGGAAGGTTACGTTTGCGAAGTTGCATTGGCCATGGGGTACCCCCTTCAGAGTGAAGACTATAACTACGGCAAGCCCAAGGCGCGTTTGGCCCAGGCAGATGTGGTGACGGTAGTCTGATCTCTTTCTGAATCAAGGCAATAGCAGCCAACGGCTGTGCTGCCCGTAACTATTTGGTGAAACCATATAGACCCTTGGTAATTGGGGAAATCGAATGGGATCACCGGGTAGTTACTGCTGTCCTGAATTACTTGCTGTTGAACAGATGCTCATTGAGCGGGTCATTCAACCACGCTTCAAGGATAATCTGGGCCGCCATAGCATCCACCGGGTTTGCTCCGTAATGCCCTTTGTGACCCAACCGACCAGCCCACTCTTTGGCCTCAAAAGACGTCAGTCGCTCATCCGCCGGATAGAAAGGCAAGCCCCAGCGCCCATGAATCCGGTTGCCGAACTTGCGTGCCCGGCGGGACATTGCTGACTCACTGCCGTCCATATTTAGTGGGATACCCACCACGACAGCATCCGGACGCCATTCGTCGATCAGTGCCTCAACTTGCTGCCAGTCCGGTATGCCGTCTCTGGCCTTCAGGGAAAGCAGAGCAGAAGCGGTGCGGGTAATTATCTGGCCGCTGGCCACACCGATATTGCGTGTACCGAAATCAAAGCCCAGTACAGTGGCTAGTGTTTTGTCTGTCATGCCGTTTCTAAGCGTGGCCAACCTGGTCGGAGATCAAGCTGAGGTCAACCCCCAGCGTACTGGCAGCGGCACTAAGCCGCAGGTGGTAAGGGGTATCAAAAACAATGGCTGGCTGTGCCTCGCAAGTGAGCCAGACGTTCTGGGCAATTTCCTTTTCCAGTTGTCCGGCGCCCCAGCCGGCGTAGCCCAGTGCCACCAGGGCCTGCCTTGGGCCTTTGCCCTCAGCCATGGCTAACAGAATGTCCGAAGACGTCACCAGTTGCAGGCCGGGGGAAATTTGTACACAGGCGTCCCAGCAATATTCCCCCGAATTGAGGACAAAACCGCGCTCTTGCGACACCGGCCCGCCGGAATAAACCGCGTGGCTGCCAACGTCGGCGCTGGCATAGTCGGCAATGCCCATCTGGCGGAAAATTTCGCTCATCATCAAATGGCTGGGCCGATTCACCACAAACCCCAGCGCACCTTCCGGGCTGTGTTTGCAGACGATAGTCAGGGTGTGTGCAAAAAAGGGGTCAGCCATAGCGGGCATGGCAATAAGGAAATGGTTGGTGAAATTTTGGAAAGGAACACTGCTCATAGCGGCAGTATCAGGGTAAAGACCACTTCTGGCAAGTGTTAAGATGGATAATCACTGGCAGAAAGTACGCTATTGGCTGAATAAACGGTCGCCCGGTTCAAAGCGCCAGGTGCGGATGATTTCCACCAGGTCGTAGCTCTTCAGGGTGTCGTCAAACGGGGCGAACGGGGAGGCCATTTTGACAATGCGCACAGCGGCATCGTCCAGCACCGGGTAGCCGGAGGAGTTGAGGATTTCCACATTGTTCAGGGTACCGTCACGGTTGATGGCCACCATCAGGCGCAGCTCACCGTACAATCGCTCCCGCCGGGCTCTTTGTGGGTAGTTGAGGTTGCCCACTTCCTCCACCTTGCGCCGCCAGGACTCTTTATAGAGAGCACCAGCCTCTTCCCGGGTTGAGGCTGCGGTCAGGCGTTTGATGCGTGGACGCTTGGCGTATTCCTGACGTTGCTGGTGGAACTGGGCTTCAAGGCTGGCAATTTCATTGAGCAGTTCAATCTGTCTACGCTGTTCGTCATCCTCCACCGCGACGGGTTCCGGGCTGATCACCTCAGCCATGGCCGAGAGTTGCCGGTCGCTCTGCGCTGTCGTGGTTACCACTGTTTGCTGTGCCTGTATCGGCTTGGGGTGCGCTGCCGTTTGCGACTCGGGTTGAACCTCTTTGATGGTGTCATCTTGAAACTGCGCCTGCTGATCGCTTGAGGGCAGGGCTTTCTCTTCCAGGGTGCCGCTGCCTTGCTGATTGATCTGGGCCAGGTAGTCCGCCTCCGCAGGCTTCTCTTTGCTCTGGTAGGTGGCCAAGGTGACTTCCAGCGTTGGTGGCGGTGCCGGTTTGTTGTTGGTATTAAACGAGACGCCGAGCACCACAACGGCGTGCAAAAGCGCCGCCAGAAACAGGGTAAACCCCAGACGGTCCGCCGACGATACCGCCGAGGTTCGACGATTGGGTGT
>Ga0126343_10000330_pt1 | contig 17429 bp, 15 predicted proteins | sample Cyp2metagenome_FD_92531 | JGI IMG/M metagenome (GOLD analysis project Ga0126343, IMG submission 92531) | Coral microbial communities from Lord Howe Island, Old Settlement Bay, Australia - Cyphastrea 2 metagenome | ecosystem: Host-associated > Invertebrates > Cnidaria > Coral ...
CTGCACCTGCCGGAGCTGGTCAGGCACTGGGCGCAACAGGTAGATGAACATAAAGCCACTTATGCGGGCTTGCTGGAATGGCTGTTTACCCTGGACGGGGGCAACAATGAAGCAGACCTTTAAAGACTGGTGCCAGCAGGTCAAGGATGCAGCAAGCCGGGATTGGCCCGGCATTCTGCAAGCACTGGCCGGACTGACTGACCAGCAGACTGACACCAAAACCAAAAGCCGGGGCGCACCTTGCCCCGCTTGCGGGGGCACTGACCGCTACAGTTTTAAAGCCCTTGATGCTGGGGGCTGGGCCTGCCGCCGTTGTGGTGGTGGCGACGGCTGGGAACTACTGAAGCGCGTCAATGGCTGGGACTTTGCCCACGCTGTCCGGGAGGTGGCCGACTACCTGAGAATAGAACCCTGCAACGGACAGCAACCCACCCCCCGGCAACACCAGGCAGCAAGACAGCTTGCCGAAAAACGACAGCAGGCCAATAAAAACCGACGGGAACAGGAGCAACGACAACAGGCTACTGTCTACGACCAACGGGCCGCCTATGCCCTGACGGAATGGCACAACGCGATTCCGGCAACGGAAGACCACCCCTATTTAATCAGCCACAGACTGCCCCCGTTTGATTTGCGGGAGATACAGCACCCCCACTATGGACGCTGTTTATTAGTCCCTCTTTTTAATGAAGTGGGAGCACTGCGAAACCTTGAACGAATCAATCCCCAAGGGCTGAAGCGCCCCATAAAGGGCGCACAGAAACAGGGGCTTTATTATCAGTTCGGGGCGGATTCATGGACAGTCTACGTCTGTGAAGGCTGGGCCACGGGCGCAGCGATTCATATCAACCTGCCCCACAGGCCGGTGGTACTTTGTGCCATGAGCGCGGGCAACCTGGAAAACGTAACGGCAATAGCCCGTCGAAGGTTTTCAGAGAATAACTTGGTAATAGCCGCCGACCATGACCCCGCCGGAATCCAAAAGGCTTTTATTGTTTCTGCCAAATATGACCTGAAGGTGGTGCTACCTGACCACCCCGGGGATGACTTTTGCGATATGCACATAAGGGAATGTTCATTATGAAACTTCAGGACGCATTACAGCAGGAGCAAAGCCCCGCTGAGGTACTGGCACTTGACCATAAAGAAGCTGTCAGGAAACTGAACAGCCGCGCCCCTGAGCTGGTGCAGCAGTTACAGGCGACACCGGACGCATTAATCAACCTGGCTAAAGAACTGGCAGCCCTTGAACCGCTGCCACTGGTGCCGGAACTGCCAGCCGAAACACCCTACCCGACAGAAGCCCTGTTAGGCATGGACGGGGCTGTGTTTGAAATCAGCAACCGGCTGAAGGTATCCCCGGCACTGGTGGGGCAATGCGCCCTTGGGTTAGCCAATGGCATTAGTCAGGGGCTGGCCGACATAGTGAAGCCTGCCAACCCCAACCCGAAACCCAGCAGCCTTTTTCTACTGGCCGGGGCTGAATCGGGCGAAGGTAAAACACTGGTAGACGACATTCTGAGCAGCCGGTTACATGACCTGTCTATCGAAAAAGACCTGTCTTACCAGGCGAAAAGAGAAGACTACGAACTGTGCATGAAGGCTTATCACTGTGAAGTGAAGAAGATTGAAAACAGCAAAGACCTTGACCAGTCTGACCGGGAACAGGCATTCAGGGAACTGAAAAAGCCAGTACTACCCATGAACCCGCGCCTTAAAGCTTCAGACATAACCATAGAAGGGCTTGCCCGGCAATACCGGGAGGGCTGCACCCGGTTAAGCCTGATGACTGACGAAGGAGCTTTATTATTCAGCAACCATACCTTGCAGAATGAACGACGAAGCGCGGTTATGGGCCGACTGTGCAAACTGTGGGATGGTGGCCAATGGGATATTGACCGGGGCGCACAGGAGAATAACTTTTCATTGATAGGCCGCCGACTGTCCACCAGTATCAGCACCCAACCCGCCATATTGCGGGAAATCATGAGCGATTCACTGGCGGTGAACCAGGGCTTTATTCCCCGCTTTCTGGTGGCCATGCCGGACAGCCGTATACACGAACGACAAATGATTAATATTCAGTGGGGTAGCTTGCCCGCTATTCGCGAATACTGGCAGAAGCTTTCTGAACTGTACGACATAACCCCAACGACCCGGACAGACCACCCGCTGATACTAAACCCGCGTAAGTTGACCCTGACAGCTGAAGCTGCCCGATTATATGAAGCCTATGGTAACCAGTGTTTTAAAAAGGCCGCTGGTCAACTGGCCCCGGTGCGGGCAATGGCAATGAAGGCTGAAGACAACCTGTTAAGGATTGCCGCCACCCTGACCCTTTGGAATGAGCACTCAGCCGGGGCAATCAATTCTGAATCGGTGGAAGCTGCCGCGCACCTGATGGATTACTACCTGACAGAAGGGCTAAGAATAGCCGACTTCAGTAGTGAATTATCAGATGACAGTGATTTAGTGTTGGCCGCTGATTTGCTGGCATGGTGCAAGACGAATGACTTTTATCTGGTGTATTCACGTTTATTAACCCGGCTTGCGCCACGTCGGGCGATGAGGACAGTAAAAACCATTGAGAAGCTAATGAATAGTTTGGTTGAACATGGGCAAGCTATCCGGCTGGAGGATAAACCAGTGATTGACGGAAAGCCCCGCCAAAAAGCTTGGTTAATCACCAGCTAGAACCCCTGAAGCGTGCGACTCGTGCGACTTGTGCGACACAGACCGGCAAAGCCGCGAATAGCAAGGGCTGAAAAAGTCGCACGACTAAAAACACTGGTGCGACACGGTGCGACACAATCGGAATACCGAGCACCAGCCGGAAAAAGTAGCACCGTGTAGCACGCAGTTAATAAGGCGTGCTACTCAAGAAAGCCACGGATACCAAGGGCTATAGCAACCGAGTAGCACAAGTAGCACGAGTAGCACCATTCAGGGGGCGCGCGGTGCTATTCAGAAAGCTACTGGTGCTATTCGCTGGAAAAGTCGCACTGTGTCGCACCGTGTCGCCACTGGTGCGACACGACAGAAGGCCAGAGATAACGCGGGCTAGCGGCATAAAGTCGCACGAGTCGCACGAGTCGCACCAAGGGCCGGTGCTATTCAGAGCCGGAATAGCAGCGAATAGCAACGAATAGCAGCCCCTGCTATTTGGCAAACCACACGGACAGCACGGGTTACAGGCTGAAAATAGCAGGAATAGCAGGAATAGCAGAAATAGCAGCTATAGGGGCTGGGGATACTGAAAACTGAGCAAGTAATCAGGCTTGTCCCAATCGGGACAAACCTGACCAGTGACACAGAACACTGATTCATTCAGCCGGACAGCTACCACCTGACCGGCTGGGAACCTGCCGCAAGGCAATCACCGACCCAAGAGGGTTTAACCAATGTCAGTTAACCAGCAAGAAAAGCAAGCTACGGCATTCACCCAGAAGTTAATTAGCAGTCCCCATGACCCAATGTGCCCACTGCCATAAACGAACCACCCGCAGCCCGGAGCGATACACCCTGATAAGGCAATCCGCCCCTGTCTATGGGTGTACCGCCCGCCTGTATGGTGTGCTGTGTGCTGCCTGTTACCGCAAACAACGGGCCGTGTTTAAACGTTTATCTGCAATTCAGGAGAACAGTATTTATGAGCATTCCGAAAATCAAGGTTATCAAAGTTGATGATAGCAACCGCGACCGGATTAAAAGAAAGCCCGGTGCTATTTATTACGACACAGACAATAACACTATGTTTATTCAACTGGTTTCTAATGATGTGATACTGACCATACCGGAGAGGTACGCGCAACACATGGCGAAGGCTGGAGCATTCCCGGACTGGGTAAAAAGCCGGTGTATTGCCAACAGCAAGCAGAGACTTAAAACAGGATACCGCAAACCGTATGACGTTTACCCACTGAACCAGGGCACCGAAGACGTGATACCCGGAAGAATGTACCTAACTGATGATTGCATGCTGTGTATTGTCCTGGACAAGTGCGGTATTCCCGGCATGGATACGGAGGCTTATCAAATAAGCCATGAAGACATGACAGACTTAATCATTGGAGGGCTAATGCCTGAATGGGTAGTACAGAAAATTGCCAGTGTTAATGTAGGAGGCATGCATTAATGAAAGTCCTGAATCTCAAAACCCACCCATTCAACCCGGCAACGGATGTTTACATAGGCCGGAAGAATCCCCGCTACGGTATGCCCGAAAGCAAATGGTGCAACCGCTACAAAGTCAGCAAGGCTGATTACACAAGGGCGGAAGCATTACGACGGTACAAAGCAGACCTGCTAGCCAACCCTGACCTGATGGCAAGCCTGCCGGAACTGAAAGGTAAGAATCTGGTGTGCTGGTGTGCTCCTCAGCCCTGTCATGGCCATATCTTGCGGGAACTGGTGGAAGCCCTGCCGGAATCGGGGACTTGTGTAGATGCACAATGACCACCTGGCCACGGATGGCCGGAATTTTTCAAATTGCACGCATAAAAAAAAGGCTGGGCACGACGGTCTCCAACCGAAGGTGGCAGAATTTACACCCCCCCTACCCCCTACCCGCGTGACCACAAGGCTACAGGGCAGGCCAACAGACCACGGGAGACTAAAGCCACATACTGCCATACGTAGCGCTTGCCATACTTAACCCCTGTCTTTTATCTGAATGGTGAATGCCATGCCCGCGCACAGAAAACCTATATCACTGCACCACTTACACGGAACCTATCAGCCCAGCCGTCACCGGGAACGGGCCAGCAAAGCCGACAACACCAGCCACCGACGGACAATACCCCCTTGGCTGCCGGAGAATGTGAAACCAGCTTACAGAAGGCTGATGGATACCCTGCCCCCGCTGGATGCCGTAGATGAAACACCATTGGCACAGATGGCAATCCTTAAGACCCAGCTTCAGGAAGACCCGGACAGCATGACCAGCGCACAGCATGGACAACTAAGGCAACTGGCCGGAATGGTTCGGGAGTGGGTAGCCGACTATGAGAGCGCCAAAGCCTTGAGGGAAAAAGACAATGACGGCTATCAGTCAAAGTGTAGTGACAAGTACATAACCCCGGAAAAACCAATCACCTATGAACAATTTCAGAAGACCCGCAGCAAGCAGCCGGAAGGCCGGACTAAATATCCAATACCGGATAACCTGCCGACCATAAAGAGACAACCCGATACCTGCACCAACTAACCCGGACAGGTGCAGGTATGAATAACCGTCACACCCTGACGGTAACAGGCCACCAGTAAAAAAGGCGGAATTACACCTTTGGGCAATCCGGTTCAGGTCAATAACGCACCTTGTAAAATCCGGTGCCATTGCCCCCCGCTGCAAATCATTTCATGTACACAACAGGGTACGTCTTTTTCTACCGGGGAAGGGAATCTTAACCGCCTGCATTCTGGCGGTTTAAACACCCAGAATATTGGGGGATTAAAGAGGGAACCAAAAGGGTGGGGTGAGGGTAATCTCACAGCGTACCTGCACCAGTACCTGCACCAAAGCGGGAAATTGAAATTTTGTTGAAGTGGTTACTAACTGGGGAAAGCTTGGTACCAGTGGTCGGACTCGAACCGACACGCCCGCAAAGGCAACGGATTTTGAATCCGTCATGTCTACCAATTCCATCACACTGGCATTAGAGGTGTCTTGAGATTATCGGACATGCCTCCGACTTCAAAGCCTTTCTTCTGCCGGCCTTGTGGCGTCTGCCTCTCAAGTGCGCTGAAGTATATCAAAGAGTTTATTGAGATCAAGAAGTTATTGAATAAAATTATTGTCTGGTGACTTTCTGACCACGCACTCCCCTCCTGACACCCTCCGCATTTTGCAGTATCCTTCGGGGCTTTTTACTGGTACCGATTTTCCCGGGTGTTCTCATTAATGGTGCGCTGTTTGCAGGCATTGCAGTGAGAGGCCGGTGGTGGAGAAACGGTCATGACCCACCGGATTATCCATGCAAGTCAGTGATTTTGATTTTGATCTGCCCGATGGCCAGATCGCCCGCTTTCCCGCCGAAGACCGTACAGGCAGTCGTCTGTTGTGCCTTGACGGCAACAACGGCGACATTACCCATCGCCAGTTTGCCGATATCGAGCAACTGCTGGAGCCCGGGGATTTGCTGGTGCTGAACAACACCCGCGTTATTCCTGCCCGCCTGTATGGCCAGAAAGAGACAGGAGGCAAGATCGAAGTACTGATTGAACGGGTGGTGGAAGATAACCTGGCGCTGGCTCAGGTGCGCGCCAGCAAGTCGCCCAAGCCCGGCTCGGTGTTGTTGCTGGCTGACGGCGCTGTGCGTGTGGTGGTGGAAGGACGGCGCGACTTTTTATTTATTCTGCGCTTTGCTGCGCCCGTGTTGCCACTGTTGCTGAAACACGGGCATATGCCACTGCCGCCGTATATTGATCGGGCGGATGGCGACAGTGATCGTCTGCGTTACCAGACGGTATTTGCCGCCAGAGATGGTGCCGTGGCAGCACCGACAGCGGGCCTGCACTTTGACGAAGCGCTGCTGGCGCGTCTGGAAGCCAAAGGGGTCGGCAGAGCGTTTGTAACCCTGCATGTGGGCTCCGGCACTTATCAACCCGTGCGGGTTGATAAGATCGAAGACCATGTGATGCACGCTGAGTATATTGAGGTCTCTGAGGCCGTGTGTCAGGCAGTGCGCGCAACCCGCGCCCGGGGCAAGCGCGTGGTGGCGGTGGGTACCACGTCGGTACGCAGCTTGGAGTCCGCTTCGGCGTCGGGTGACATTGCGCCGTTTCAGGGCGATTCCAGCATTTTTATCTATCCCGGCTATCAGTTTCGCAGCGTCGACTTGATGATAACCAACTTCCACCTGCCCCAATCAACGCTGCTGATGCTGGTCAGTGCCTTTGCCGGTCGGGAGCAGGTGCTGGCAGCGTACAACGAAGCTGTTGAACAACAGTACCGCTTTTTCAGTTACGGCGACGCCATGTTGTTGACCCGAAAAGACGGTTGACCGGCTATTCGCACAAGATAAACGACATTTATACATTATTTATGGAACAGAGCAGTTCATGACCAGAGAGTGCTTTATGAAGTTTGAGCAGCTGGCCACCGACGGCAAAGCCCGTCGCGGCCGGCTGACATTCCCCAGAGGAACGGTGGAAACCCCCTGCTTTATGCCTGTCGGCACCTACGGCACAGTAAAAGGTATGCTGCCCAGAGACATCAAGGAAATTGGTGCCGAGATTATCCTGGGCAACACGTTCCACCTGATGCTGCGCCCGGGCACGGAGATCATTGGGAAACACGGTGATCTGCACGACTTCAATCAGTGGCAGGGACCCATTCTCACCGACTCCGGCGGCTTTCAGGTATTCAGCCTGGGCAAGATGCGCAAGATCACCGAAGAGGGTGTGTCATTCCAGTCGCCGGTGGATGGCTCAAAGGTATTCCTGAACCCGGAAATCTCCATGCAGGTGCAGCGCGAACTGGGCTCAGATATCGTCATGATCTTCGATGAATGCACGCCGGGTGACGCCAATGAAGAGCAGGCACGCACCTCCATGGAGTTGTCTCTGCGCTGGGCGGCCCGTTCCAAAGCAGCACACGGCGACAGCCCTTCAGCGCTGTTTGGCATCATCCAGGGTGGCATGTTCGAACATCTGCGCGACACCTCGCTGGCCGGTCTGACGGAAATTGGCTTTGACGGTTACGCCATCGGTGGCCTGTCGGTGGGTGAGAGCAAAGAAGACATGATGCGTATTCTTTCTCATATTACCCACAAAATTCCCCAGCCCTCCCCCCGCTATTTGATGGGTGTCGGCAAACCAGAAGATATTGTCGAAGCGGTGCGCCGGGGCGTGGATATGTTCGACTGCGTTATGCCCACCCGCAACGCGCGCAACGGTCACCTGTTTGTCGATGAAGGCGTGATCAAAATCCGCAACTCGGCACACAAGATGGACGATCGCCCGCTGGAAGCCCATTGCGATTGTTATACCTGTCAGAACTTCAGCCGGGCCTACCTGCACCATCTGGACAAATGCGGTGAGATTCTCGGCTCCATGCTCAACACCATTCACAACCTGCGTTACTACCAGCGTGTCATGGCCGGGCTTCGTGATGCCATCGCTGAAGGCCGGCTTGATCAGTTTGTCGTGGAATTTTATCACCGCCGCGGGCAAGAAGTACCCGATTGGGACAAGGTTCAGTAAACAGCCCTGTTGTGCAGAAAGACGCCATGACGGCCAAAGGTCACCACTGAATCGGCGTGCCGATTCAGTAGGAGCACTGTGGTTTAAGGACGGGCAGACTCAGCAAACTGAGCCTTGGTGTCAGAAACGATATCCCAATGAGACAGAAACGACCGGGTAGACTTTGAACTTGCTCAGCTCATCTTCTACGCGGCTTACCTCCTCTTGCAGGCTTTCATCGAACCCGGGCAGGGCTGTGCCGGTTCCGGAAGCGTGCAAGGCGACCTTGGCCGAACCTTGGTAGAGCAAACCAAGATCCGCGCTAAAGATAAACCCCTTCTCGATTGACGTGCCTGACGTCCAGCCAACCCCCAGATAAGGGGCAAAACTGTCAAACTCAGCCTCGGCGTTCAGACTGTCGAGCGTGTAACTTTGGCCGCCAATGATGAAGTCATTGCCGCTCTTGGGCGTGCCGGCCCCCTCAAGGTTATTGTCGTTGTAGTAGGCACCGGCAGAAACCCGGAAACCGGTGCCGACAAACGGGTACCAGTCGGCGATCAGGCCAAAGGAAGAGAGATTCAGATCGGCATCGTAAGTGATGTTTGACTCGTCAAAATCCGAACCGATGGTGAAATAATTGTACTGGCCACGCAGGACCACCGAGTCCATAACCTGATAAGAACCGGTGATCCCGATTCCCAGGGTTGATATGCCCACATCCACAGACGGAGAAGCCGCATTGGCCAGTAGCGGAAGGCATGCGCAGGCAGCGGTCATTGTTTTTTTTATCATAACCATGTCCATTGGTAAGTTGTCATCACGGTAGGCATGAACAACCTGCAGACTGTGGCCATTCCCTGGCATGATTCCCAAACCTTGTCGTCTTGTCCTGTGCCGGGCACAACAGACCCGGCCAGACTCGCGGGGGAAATCACCGATCGTTACAACGGCCACACTCCATTCATGCGTCTGCCCGGCGTACTGGCTTTTTATGATTGAGCCGGAACGAATCCATCATAGAACTCGGGCAATTAACCTATCAAGCAGTTCTTTTCACTGGAGTGGATTTTCCGGGCAAGGCGTTTTTAATCCTGTGCCAGTGACCGGTGTTGGCGCAAGCGGTCATTTTGCCATCTATATGGGTTTCAGCCTGCGGTTTTTTCAGGTAAATTGCGGTTCCAACAGTAATAACACTACGTGGAGTATTGGAATGATTCCTTTCATCGGTCAGGCGCACGCTGCCGCAGAAGGCGGCACCGCAGCAGCAATGGCAGGCCCGGGCATGATCGGCCAGTTGGTGATGCTGGGCGGTTTTATCTTGATTTTCTGGCTGCTGATCTGGCGCCCCCAGAGCAAGCGTGCCAAGGAGCACAAAAACCTGCTTGCCGAACTCAGCAAAGGTGATGAGGTGGTCACCACCGGCGGTATTCTTGGCAAAGTCACTCACGTCACTGACGAGTTCATCACCCTGCAGGTTGCCGACAACATGGAGCTGAACTTCCAGAAAAGCTCCGTTGCCGCCACCTTGCCCAAGGGTACTATCAAGGCTATCAAGTAAGCTTGGTAAACAGCAGCCTGCCGGCTGCCTGTTACCGTCGGCTGTTATATTGAACGGGCTGAACCAAAAGTCGCGTGTCGTGTTTTTGCGACACGCGACATTCATTTTTTACTCAGGAACCGGTGAGCCATGCTCAATCGCTATCCATTGTGGAAGTACCTGCTGATTCTGCTTATCGTAGGTATCGGGTTTATCTATGCCCTTCCCAATCTTTACCCCGCCGACCCTGCTGTTCAGGTAACCGGTGCCAGTTCATCCAGAGTGATGGACGAGGGCGTTGCCGGGCAGGTCGAGCAAGTTCTGGCCGCCGCCAATGTGGACGTCAAGTCCGTCGAACTCGACGACAACGCCCTGCTTATCCGCCTTAACCGCGCCGATCAGCAGCAACTGTCGAAGTCCCTGATCAACGAAGCGCTCGGGGATGACTATATTGTGGCCATCAACCTGGCCCAGACCACACCCGCATGGCTAACCTCCATCGGCGCCTACCCCATGAAGCTCGGCCTCGATCTCTCCGGCGGCGTGCATTTTTTGCTGGAAGTAGATACCGTCAAGGCCGTCCAGCTGAAAATGGATATTGCCACGTCCGACATTCGCTCGGCCCTGCGCCGGGAACGGCTGCGCTATCGCACCATGCCTGAGCGCGCTGATGGCGCACGACAAATGGCGTTTAATGATATCCAGGCCCGTGACCAGGCAGCGGCACTGATCAGCAAAGACTTTCCCGATCTGACGGTGGCAAGCATGGACGTCAACGGTCGTCCGGCGCTGGCCTACAGCTACTCAGAAGCGGCCATTCGGGAAGTGGAAGATTACGCCGTACGCCAAAACCTGACCACGGTAAGCAATCGGGTCAATGAGCTGGGCGTCTCCGAACCGCTGGTGCAACGTCAGGGCCGTAACGGCATTGTGGTTGAGCTGCCCGGCGTACAGGATACCGCCGAGGCCAAACGCATCCTGGGTAAAACCGCCAACCTGCAGTTCCGCCTGGAAGCACTGCCCAACGCCTCCCGATCCTCCACCGAGACGTTCCGTTTCAGCGAAGAGGGCCGGCCACCGGTTGCCCTGGAGCGGGATATCATCATCACCGGCGACCAAGTCTCCAGCGCCCAGTCCAACTTTGACAGCCAAACCGGCCAGCCACAGGTCAATATCAACCTGGACGGTCAGGGTGGTTCTGCCATGAACCGCGCCACGCGCAGCAACATTGGCCGGGCCATGGCGGTTATCTTCATCGAACAACGGCCCGTCACCAAGACCGTTACCAAAGTGGTCGATGGCGAAACGGTGAAAGAGACCGTGCAGACCTTTGAGCAAGATGAGCGCGTCATCAGCCTGGCCACCATCCAGAGCGCCCTGGGCAACCAGTTCCGGATCACCGGCGTAGGCTCCACTGCCGAAGCCTCTGAACTGGCCCTGCTGTTGCGTGCCGGCTCCCTCGCCGCCCCCATGTACTTTGCCGAAGAGCGTACCGTCGGCCCGAGCCTTGGTGCCGAGAACATCAAGATGGGGATTCAGTCCACCATGATTGGCTTGGGGCTGCTGCTGGTCTTTATGGTGGTGGTTTACCGGGTGTTTGGTCTGCTGGCCAACATTGCCCTGGCCGTCAACCTGGTACTGCTGATGGCAGTCATGAGCCTGTTTGGTGCCACGCTGACCATGCCGGGCATTGCCGGTATCGTGCTGACCCTTGGCATGGCGGTGGACGCCAACGTGCTGATCTTCTCGCGGATTCGCGAAGAGATTCGCAGTGGCCGCCCTGTTCAGCTGGCCATCCATGAAGGTTTTGACCGGGCGTTTGTCTCCATTTTCGACGGCAACATTACTACCTTATTGGTGGGTTTCATTCTGTTTGCCGTGGGTACCGGCCCCATCAAGGGCTTCGCCATCACGCTGTGTATTGGTATTTTGACGTCTATGTTCACAGCCATTGTCCTGACCCGCTCGCTGGTTAACCTGACCCATGGCGGTCGCAGCCTGAAGAAATTGCATATTTGAGGTGGCAGTGATGGATGATATGAAAGTAATTAACTTCATGCGGCTACGCACCGCAGCCACCATTTTCTCCGTGATCATCATGGTTGGCTCGGTGGCAGCGCTGGCTATTAAAGGCATCAACTGGGGACTGGACTTTACCGGCGGCACCCTGATCGAGCTGGTCTATGACCAGCCGGTGCGCACGGCCGACATTCGCAATCAGCTTGATGCCGCCGGTTATAACAACACCGTGGTGCAGGAGTTTGGTTCGGCCAGGGACATCCTGGTGCGGATTCCCGGCGACGATCCGAAGATGGGCAGCGCCATTACCACCTTGCTGGACCAGAACTACGAAGGCACCGTGAATGCGGTGCGCGTTGAGTTTGTTGGCCCCCAGGTGGGTGAGCGTCTGCGTGAACAGGGCGGGCTGGGCATGCTGTTTGCCATGCTGATGATTACCCTGTACATCGCCTTTCGCTTCCAGCTCAAGTTCTCGGTGGGCGCAATCCTGTCGCTGGCCCACGATGTGATCTTCACCCTGGGTCTGTTTGCCCTGCTCGGCTTGCAGTTTGACCTGACGGTTATGGCAGCACTGCTGGCGGTGATCGGCTACTCACTCAACGACACGATCATTGTTTATGACCGCATCCGCGAGAACTTCCGCAAGCTGAGAAAAGGGGATGCCGAAGAAATCATCAACGTCTCCCTGACTCAAACACTGGGCCGGACACTGGCGACCTCGGGCACGACATTAATGGTATTGCTGGCGCTGTTCCTGTTCGGTGGCGATATGATTCACAACTTTGCCATAGCTCTGATTGTCGGCGTGGGCATTGGTACTTATTCGTCGATTTACATCGCCTCGAACATACTGGTGTATTTGAAAATCAGTCGAGAGGACCTGATTGTTCCTGTGAAGGAAAATGAAGAGCTGGATCAGCTACCCTGATCAACCGCTAAAAAAAACCGGCAATTTGCCGGTTTTTTTTTATAATCATTCTCCGTAGCGAAAAAGATTTCGCAGACACGTCTGATCCCAACAAGCCAAAATAAGTATCAAGGAGTCAGTGTGATTTCAAGTTGGTTTGGCGGAGGCGCCAAAAGCGATCCCGCCCCCCCTCAGCAGAGCGCATCCCCTCAGAAAACCCAGAGCAGCAACGGTTATCGCAGCGTGAGAAAAAGCCAGCAAGCGCTGTCTGACCGCTTGCGTGACGAGCTGCTCAAGACCCGCTCACAGGCATCAACCGCACAAACTCAATCGGTCAGCAATATGACTGTCGCTACTGCCGAACCCCGTAAGCATCAGGGAGCGAGAAGGGACCGACAGGAGGCGTCTGACAGCTTGCGCGACGAGTTATTCAAGCCCCCTGCACAGCTATCGTCCACACGCACTCAACCGGCCAGCGATATGACCGTCGCTCCTGCCAAACCACCAGCAGAGCACAGTACAGACCAGAGCCTGGAGCTAAAGGTGGTCAGTCTGCCAGATGACTGGCGATGCGATTACAACATGGCGTATATCAGTTCTGAGGCATCGTTGCCATCAACATACGCCCGGTTGCAATTAACCCACCGCCCCGGTGCGGACGGCATTATTGTCAAGGTGGCCAGGAACTCCAATGCCGGGGCCGGTTGTATCCATATTGCCCATACACACCGAATCAATTTACGCCTGAACGACAGCAGACCCAACTGGGCGACACTGACGCCGTGCAAATCCCCACCCAACCGCTGCTGGGACAGTGTTTCGCTGCTCATCACCAGCGTTCGGCGCTCAGACAATCGTAGCTGTGAGACCAGGAAAACGAAGAAATCCGAAAGTGCGCTTGGCAAGGCTTTTCTCAAGCAGTTCCAAACTTCCGGCTGCCCCTTGGTGGATGGTCACTTGTACGTTTTCGATGAAGGCGAGCACACCTATATGACCCGGCTGCGGCTAGGGTCCAGTAAACAGGCAGAAAAAAGTGGCGGCCTGTTAACGAAAAATGCCAGTGTCGCTACTGTCGAACCGACCAGGATCACGAGCAAAATTTTGGCGTTTTCTGGCGCTGCTACACCTACTGTTAACCCGCAACAGCTGTCAGCCAGATTTGAATTCAACGGTGAGCGTTACGGTGTTGGCGGCCTTGAAAAACACATACAGCGGTTCGTGAATGAATTGGTTGCACCCCGTCTGCTGTCGAGCGCACTGCAAGAAAAAATGCACAGCAGTATCTCCCGGGGCGGTATTCTTTCTGGGCCGCCGGGTACCGGCAAAACATTGTTTATCAATGCACTGGGATCGTTACTCAGGGATAATGGCTTTGCTGTCGAAGAACAAACCATTTCCGGCCCGGAGGTGTTTAATGCCTACATGGGCAAGTCTGAGGCCAACGTTCGGGAAATTTTTGCCAACGCCAGCGATGACCCGAAAACCATTCACCTTATCCTCATTGATGAAATCGACTCCATGCTGCCCTGCCGAGGCGGCATGTCTGACTCCACCGGCGCTGGCAGCAAGGTCGTAAACCAGTTTCTGACCTGCCTTGATGGTATCCAGAAAAAAAATAATCTGGTGGTATTCGGCACCACCAACCGGCCGGATCTGATTGATCCTGCCGTCATGCGTCCGGGCCGGATGAACATAAAAATGCAGTTCAGCCTGCCTGACGAAACCCAGCGTCGGCAAATTTTACAGATTCAGACCAAAGAGTTGAACGACGGTACGTTACAGCCCGACGTCAGTCTTGACTGGCTAGCGGCACAGACCAGGGGCTTTACCGGTGCTGAGCTGGCCGCCGTAATCGACAGCGCCAAAGTTTCTGCACTGCGCAGAGCACAGGGGTTGAGCGAAGACGATATGTACTTTTCACCTCAGGGCCTCAACAAGCTGGAAGGGTTTGACTTGAACGCCGATGATTTTCGTTTTGCTCTGGATCAGATCAAGCCCCAGTTTGGCAAGAGCGATTTTATGCCCCTGAACGGGAAAAGCTATGAGTCCGGAGGCTATCCGGCCAATACCGTAGATACCTTGCGCACAACGCTGAGGGACTTTAAACAAGACGCAAACAGCTCCGTGTTGCGCATCCTGATTCAAGGGCCGGCCGGCAGTGGTAAATCAACCCTGGCCGCGTTGGCACAGCGAGACTTTGACTCCTTTTGCAGTTACGTTTCTGCTGCCGAAGTGGTCACATCGAGAGATCGACGCCTCCCTTTGGTTAATGCTTTTTCGCAACGAACAAACCAACAGTCCGGTTGCCACACCGTGATGGTTGATGATTTTGACACCATGATTAACTACGACGGCAGCAACTACGACCGTGGTCTGGTATCCATACTTGATGCCTACACCAAACAGTCGTTGCAGGGGATGCAAAAAAACAAGCAGCTGGTGATGGTAACGGCCACTGAACATAAGGGAGTCTGTGGGACAGTGCCATTTCTGCCAATGTTATTTCCGGAAAGTGTTGTATTCAAAACCCGCTAATCCAATTCGGCTCACTGCCTACAGGAATGGCAACACACTGAAATGTGTTGCCCCTGCTGTCGGATACAAAGCGACGGATGTTTAACATTTTTTCTTCACGGCGTTCGCCAAAGTACATCCCCCTTTGGCGAACCCAAAACCCAGAATTCAGAACTCAGAACTCAGCCCCCACGTCAATAACGAAACATGCCTTCAGTCACAAACGGCCTGATGCGCTTCAGCACTTCCTTAAAGCAACCGCTGTTACCAGCTACAATCTGGTGGTTCTTCATGTAGGTGTGGCCACCCTTAAAGTCCCCCACCAGGCCGCCCGACTCCTGAATCAGCAACACGCCGGCAGCCATATCGTAATCGTTCAGGCCGATCTCCCAGAACGCATCCAGACGCCCGGCAGCAACATAAGCCAGGTCCAGGGCCGCTGAGCCGCCGCGACGAATGCCGGCAGTATCACCGAGCAGAGCGCGCATCATGTTCAGGTAGCTGTCCAGATGATTGATGCCCGGCGGCATAAACGGAATGCCCGTACCGATCAGTGCACCGTCCAACGTTCTGCGATTACCCACGCGGATGCGTTTGCTGTTCAGCATGGCACCATGACCACGGCTGGCACAGTACTCTTCCTCTTTCAGCGGGTCGAGAACCACCGCGTGCTCAAGACGACCACGGTATTGTACGGCAATGGAAACGGCAAAATGGGGAATGCCATTGATGAAGTTAGTGGTGCCATCCAGCGGGTCAATGATCCAGAGGTAATCTTTGCCGTCACCCTTACCTTCACGGTGGCCACTCTCTTCACCATAAAAGCCATGGTCGGGGTAAGTCTTGCTCAACGAAGCGATGATGGCCTTCTCAGCGGCCTTGTCCACCTCGGTGACAAAGTCATTTCGGCTCTTGAACTCAATATTGACATGGTCAAGGTCCTTGTAGGCTCTGGCAATGATTTCGCCAGCCTGGCGCGCTGCACGCAGCGCCATATTAACCATCGGTTGCATAGGCTAAGTTACATCTGAAATGTGAAAGATCGAATGGTAGGTAATAATGCCCGGCTCACGCTGCGACATGGCATTATTTTTTGCGCACTATACATCAACAACGCACTTTGCGTAATAAAAAAGTCTGCCGGCCCCTGCCACTACGAGACTTATGACGCTTAATACCCCGGCATCATACCCCCGCCGGCTACTTGGCATTGGCTGGATTTCGGGTACACTGGCGCACTGATACTACCAAGCTAGAGATTCCGGCGGTGCTCGACAATTTTTCCGAGAATATTTCCATTGTACTGGTCAACCCTTCCCATCCCGGTAATATCGGGGCGGCGGCCCGGGCGATGAAAACCATGGGGTTGAGCCAGCTGCGCCTGGTGGCCCCCGACGAGTTCCCATCAGGCACCGCCACCGCGCTGGCCTGCGGCGCCGACAATATCCTGAGCAACGCCGGGGTATACGCCACCCTGGACGAAGCCTTGGCCGATTGTCACTACGTGGTCGGCACCAGCGCCCGGGTTCGTGGCGTGTCGCTGCCACTGGTGGACCCTCGCGAATGTGCCCGAAACATCATTTCTGAAGCCAAAAGCCAAAAGGTGGCACTGCTGTTCGGCCGGGAAGACAAAGGGCTGACCAATGAGCAGTTACAGCGCTGTCATTTGCAGGTGCATATTCCCACCAATGAAGAGTTCAGCTCCCTCAACCTTGGTGCCGCAGTGCAAGTGCTCTGTTATGAACTGAGAATGATGCAGTTGCTTGATACCGACACACTGGCCATGCCCAAGCCTCGCAGTCATGAGTCAGCCAGTATGGATGATATGGAGCGGTATTATGATCACCTGTACCAAGTGTTGATGGACATTGGCTTTTTGGACCACAGCAGCCATGAGAAAATAATGGCCAAACTTCGCCGTCTGTACGGCAGGATACGCCCGGACCGCGTTGAGCTGAGTATTTTGCGAGGCATTTTATCTGAGACTCAGCGTTGTCTTGATACAGGCAAGAAGCTTTCCTGAACGGAAGGCTGGTTGTTGCAGTGACGTTCTCGTCACTGTGCATCAACTGCCTGAGAGACAGATACCGCTCTTATTCAGGAGGAAGGAAAAACTGCGCCGTAAAATCCAAATAGCCTTGTTTGCCATCAGCAATTCCCGCTCAATTGATTATGGCCAGTAAAATCAAGGCCTCCAGAAACACTAACTTATTCGAAAATCGCAGACTTTTGTGTACACTACGCGCCTTCAAACGACCATTGTTGTTTTGC
>Ga0126343_10000331_pt1 | contig 17393 bp, 7 predicted proteins | sample Cyp2metagenome_FD_92531 | JGI IMG/M metagenome (GOLD analysis project Ga0126343, IMG submission 92531) | Coral microbial communities from Lord Howe Island, Old Settlement Bay, Australia - Cyphastrea 2 metagenome | ecosystem: Host-associated > Invertebrates > Cnidaria > Coral ...
GATCACTACTGTCAGACTTGTTTAGACTTTCATAATATATCTTTCACTTCAGTCCTCATTCTATATTTCTTTTGATCCTAAAACAAAAACATTTACATACGAAGCAGCGATTCTTAACCTGATGGATTGTTTGATGTTGTGCGTACCAGAAGACTCCAAAAATTCCAAACTTGATAAAATGATGAAACAATTAACTCCCACTTGTCTCTTGGGGAAAGAGTCTTTGCTGTGCAAAGTACTTTATGCAGGGGTCAGTACAACACTCATATCTCATTACTACAGAATAAATTAGAGTACGTAACCACAAGTAGCTATAAAGTCACACCTTTTTGCTGAAGCAGAGCTTTCAAAACAAACCGGAATAAAACGGCTCCCTCTCTCTTCGCGCTGCGGTCATCTGACAAACAAGGATGACATCTGTCAATTGTTTGAAAAACAAAGCTGTTTCAGTTGAGTGACCACTGGTGAGCGTAAACAGACGTGACACATCGTATTGCTATTGAATTTGAAATTTTTATCCGTTGCGATGCGGATACCGTACCGAGCGGTCGGTTGTCGTGGTTTTACGTCTTGTTAATTACTCGGTTATCTTGAGCCCGCATGAATTAAATCGAATCACTTTCCACAGCAATAGGATGGAAAATGTCCGTAAAAGTAAGGACACGGCCGAAGATTTATTCTTCAAGTTTATGGACGCTCAAGACTGTCCAGAAATAACGAGCACCTTTCGAGAACTTGTCAAGCTTCTTGGAATCAAAGCGGACCATCCACGCGAGTTTTATTCGCTGCTTAAAGGAAAACTTCAATCGTGGAGGTGCAAATCACTGTGGGAACTCTTGGACAGTCGGGCTAATCAGAAGGAATATGGAAAAGGAAAAATATGCGAAGACACTCATGTATTAGTTATCGGTGCAGGTCCTATCGGGCTCAGGACTGCCATTGAAGTCGCCTTGCTTGGAGCCAAAGTTGTGATAGTGGAGAAACGGGAATCTTTTGTACGCAATAATGTCCTTCATTTGTGGCCTTTCCTACTCACGGATTTCCGCTCACTCGGGGCAAAGAAATTCTACGGAAAATTCTGCTCAGGTTCCATCGATCACATCAGTAAGTATGATTACAATATATCTTGTTTGTGGATAATGGTTTCACTAACATTTACGACGGTATATTTTCACTGAGAACTTGAGGTTTGTAAAATATGATTTATTTAGTAGAGAAGTAATAAGCACGCATGTTTCAACAACTCAACCTCTACGTATCTGTTAATTGAAACATCGTTCGTCATAGCTATTTAATAGCAATATAATATTGGTATTTCCTTTCGTTATTCCTAATTCTGACTTAAAAGTTAAAGAAAATCTGTCAAGTGTGTAACATACAACGGTTTGATATAACTTCTACATACAATTGTTTTCCAAAGATCTGGCTTGCTTAATATATATTTTCTTGATTGTTAAGAAACAATTCGATTGTTTGGAACGGATGATCGCTCATAACAACGTTGCGCTCAACCACTGCATGGATTTACTAATGAACAGACCGCTGGATTTTTTTTGCTCTAACGAAATCTTGTCACTCGTAGACCCAGAAAGCTAAAATGACTGCACAGTCCTTGTTGTTCGTAGCGACACGATTAGCCCTTGTAATCTTCAACAACATCATTTACTTTGTGAATTTGTTGAGAGTTGTTTATCAAATCGCCGCAAACTGAGAGAGAATTTTCAAGGGGATTTTTAGCAAAGGCGATCAGATTTAAACGCAGGCGTACATTTTAATTTTAGTGATGACATTTTGTGGAGGCTTTTAAAATTTGCGCGCGCGAACACACGCGGCTGACAAGCTTGGACAGGGTTTTACGTGAGCGTCAAGCCTTATCATATATTCAAATTCGCTATCTAATATATTTGCCCGAGAAAGCTGTATAAATAATAACCGTAACTTTTATTGATATTTTATTAAAAACTTGTTACTCCACAAAGGAGCCTTCTTCTCCACCATGTAATTGATATTTTGTACTAAACATGTTGGTCTGAACTGATCTCTCTGCCCTCGAGCTATTGAACAGAAATCCTGGCCGGCGGAAATACTTTATCTCTCCCTTTCTATTTTTGTTATTGATAATGTATTTATATCAAGATATTTTACATTTTTTTGGTGTCCAGAGGAAAGTTTCAGCCCCGGTAACTTTAAAAGCAGTCTTTAATAGCGAAAGCCTACAAAAAATGAAACATTTCCTGACCGTTTGTAACAATCCGGCGGGATAAACGTCGAGCATTCAACTCTCAATTCAACCAGACTAGACAACTGAACCAAATACAAAAATACAGCAGCAAAATCAGCTTCTGATTATGATTTCAACAATTATTGCAGGTGTTTGAAGTTCACCGGACATCAAAGCGATATATACGTTTTATTGGTTCTTTGTTTATTTTTCGCCCCCGATCTCTATTTTGACTGTCTGTTATTTATATTTAGCCAAAATAATTATATTTTTTAATTACATGTACCGTTTTTCTGAAATAGAAGTCTGATGAACCCCAGGTATTCAAAAAATAATAATTTATTCTTGCTTTATTTATCACCTTTGCATTGCACTCAGCATGGAAAGAATGATAAAGGAAAATATTTTAATTTTGTCCTTTCTCTTCCTTTCAGCTTACGCGCATCAAAACATAATTGATCTTTAGGCATGTCTTACTTGCATGTCAGAGCTTTAATTAACGCCCTCTCAGCTGAAATCGTTTGTTTAACAAATTTTCTGGGTTGTGCAATCACACGAATTTTTCTGCTTTTCGATTCCAGTGAGGAATATAGCTTGGCTACATATGATTGAGCCTTGTCCACTAGCTTGCACGCAGACAAGGAAGTTGCATCGTCCGTCCAAATTTTATTTTGTCGTTGTTCCTCGCCGATAAACATTGCGTGACGTTTGCAAATTGCTCACCCACGAACTCGCGAATTCTTGTTAAATTACCACACGTCTTTTTGTAAAAACGAATCGCAAATAAGAAGTAATTACTAAAACGTGCCCTAATTTTTTAGTTCCTTATGATGGCTCTGCACAGAGTTCGAAGTGTTTTGTAAAGTATCAAAACAACAGCTTTAACTGGAAGAAGTTGAGGAACTTGAAACAAGCGATGTGAAAATAGCATAAAGTTGACCTGAATTGTAGTTTTGTATTGTATTCTTTGACTCAGTATCAGCATGACTCCTACAGATTAGTATATACACAGCATTTATTAACATTCCAAGGCATCAGAGGAGGATTCCAGAACAGATAAATCAGACCTCTCAATCCAGTTCAATTTTAAGGCAATTTCGTTGTCCCTTTGAAGTTCTGTTCGTCAACGGTACCGTGGATACTGGTCGCAACTGTAAAAATGGATTCCTTATGGTCTCCGGCATTTAAATCGTATAAGGGGAATGTCGGCTATATTAAGTTACCGACCAAAAGCTGTGTGACTTGCAAAGCACGTAAAATAAATCCAATACTGCTAGTAATATTAGGCGTGCTAATTTTGATAATTTAGTCTGATTGTACCCGAGCTCCTTCCTGTATCGAAAGTCGCAGGAAGGAAGTTGTTCACTTGGAAAGATTTCCGTATTCTTTCACCAACTCAGCCGATTAATTAATACTCTGCAAAGAACTTTTCCTTTTAACTAATACCTCTAGAGCATGCTTGAGCGTGTCTGCAACGTATGTCGGACTTTTCTCATATTTTATGTCATTCAAAATGAATCAGCGACACACGTTTATCCGCGTTAAGATATCGAACGTTAACTTAAAATTGGCTCATTTCTTCTAACATTCTCATTGCTATGGTGAAACTTTCGGGTTTGGTGAATTCATCATGTCCATAACATAAAGCAAGGAATATTCGGAGAGGCTTATATATCAGTACTGTAGCGGGGTGTTCACAAGTGTTTATTGTTCATTTTTCTGGTCAATATTGGTTATTCATTTTCCTTAGACCACTATTTATCTTTCTTGCATGGCCAGAAAATCGAAATATTCAATTCTCGGTTACGATTTTCTACCAATATCCTCCGTTCATCCTATTTTCCATATTCATTACTCCACTTCAGCTTTCAAAAATACGTGACCATTTAAAATGTGGAGGAGTTGTATCCAAGGGAAAAGATGATGCAATCAACTCCCCCATTAGTAGATAGCAAACGTTAACCGACCAAAACGTCAGTAAATAAGGTACCGTATTTACGTGAAAAATCGCCGAGCCTTTTTGAACCTGTTAACACCACGTCTCAAACTTTTGAATAAATCACAGCAACCCTTATCTTTTTTTTGTTGTAACGGGGGCAACAACAATCAAAGTTCAGTTTAAAATATCAGTGTCATTATTTTTTTCAATGTTGGAGTCAGTAGCTGCACTGACATTGCTTCTTAGTGAGAGTAAGCGTCGCTCCCGGAATCACAGACTGAATAACCGCTGGGTTGTTGTTCAGGTGTTGACGCTGTTATGTGTGGCGAGGCAGCGCATTTTCAAGAAAAGATGCGACTTCAATAAAGCAATTTCGTAGTCTGACAGTATTGGACTGCACATGGTTTGCAACTGAGGTTAATGTGGGGCGTATTTTCAAATGCAAATGCATTTAAGAAGGAATCCACTTGAAGTTCGAGTAACAAGTGGACAAAAACTTTGTACCGAGGTTATTTACATTGTATTGCAAACGTCTGTGGGACTGTTTTAAACATCTTCGCAAAAGAAATCATTCTAACAACATCACATGTCGAAAGCAAATTTTTAGGTTCATATTAAACAATTTGAAAGTACTGGTGAAATGAAACTGATGTTGGAGTTCCTACAGGAAATAGATTTGTTTTTGGTTTGTTTTAGGCAACTGTTTATATCTTTAGCTTTTAGAAAATGCAAAACCGACTGTACTGTACTTGAGGATATTCTGGTACAAGGTTTTTGCCCATTAAAAATTCAAATTGCTCATTTTCCTATCGGATTTCGTCTTAATCTCTTTCTAATGATATTCCCCCACTGAGCCTTCATCGCGAACAAAATACGGTCCGATATGGAGTACACGAAAATAGCCTATCAAGTAGCATTTGACGTTTTGTTTTTCAGGTATTCGCCGGCTCCAAGGGATTCTTCTCAAGGCTGCCCTCATTTTTGGCGCGAAACTGTACACTGGAGTCACGTTTGATCACGTGATAGAACCGAACTCACTGGAAGATGGATGGAAGGGCAAAGTCTGTCCTGAGTCCCACCCTGTCAGTAAATATGAATTTGATGTTCTTATTGGAGCCGATGGAAAGAAGAACGTTATTCCTGGTTTTCAACAGATTGAGATGAGAGGTTATTGAACAATTGAATTTAGTCATGTTAGTTTCCAAGAGAAAATGGGTCTAATGGAAAATGAGACAGAGGGACCGTTAACGTCAGCTGTTAAGTAATTTTGTTTTGATTTTTTTGTCCTTAGGTACACTCGCTATTGGTATAACGGCAAACTTCGTCAACCATTGCACAGAAGAAGAAGCTAACGTGGAGGAAATTAGTGGCATTGCTTATCAATTTAATCCACAGTTCTTTGATCTGTTGTTAGAAGAGAAAGGAATCAAGCTTGAAAATATTGTCTACTACAAAGATGAAACACACTACTTTGTTATGACAGCTGGGAAAGCCAGCTTACTCAAAAGAGGAGCTCTTAAAGAGGTATCGTAATCGGCAAAATTTGCGTCTTGTTTGAAGTTGAATGAAACAAACTGGTTAGCTTTGCGCAATGCAAAAAAAGAGTGAAGTTTTAATGAAAGTCACACGGGCAAGTTGCCGTCGTTTTTGGAACAGGAATGTTTCATTCACTTATCTGGGGAAAGATCTACTAATACATTAAAATATGCATTCATGACATTCTCTATTTTTTGGCTTACCAGTAGAGACAAGGGAAAACAAACAAACAAACAAACAAGCAACCCCAATGTGTTCACGAAAATCTACTAAAGTAAAAGTCAAGAAATTATTATTGATAAAATTGATATTCTTGGCGTTGTTTCACGCAGGACTTGAGCCCTCCTGTAAAGCTTCTTGCTCCAAGTAACATTGACCAATCTAAACTACTGGAATATGTGACAGATGTGGTGAGGTATGCTACAAAAGGTACACTAAAGAATCTCGAGCTCAAGATTGTGGGCAATAATCAGCCAGACATTGCTGCGTTTGATTTCACGTCGATCAAGAAAGCTGAACACGCTGCTAGGATCATAGAAAGGAAAGGAAGCAAGCTTTTGGTGGGTCTGGTGGGAGACAGTTTGTTGGAGGTCAGTATTAAATTAAACTATAATTTCTAGAATTCTTGTGCAAGTGAAATTTACTCTTAAACGTGGCTTTCTTGTGGCATAAACAGGCAACTGAGCCTTCCATTTTTTTTTTGGCATATTTTTGTGGGAAATAACGGTTTTATTGGCCTTTTCTCAGCCTTTCTGGCCAACAGGCTCTGGCTGCGCCCGCGGTGTTTTGAGCGCACTGGATGCAGCGTGGACGATTCGGTCATTCGCCCAAGACAAACCGCCTCTTCAGATTCTCAGTGAGAGAGAGAACATCTACCGTCTGCTGTCAGGAACCAGCGCGGAGAATCTTCACAAAGATCACGCTAAATATACCATCAACCCAAGTACCCGTTATTTACAAATCACTCACAAGCGGATCCGTGAGGTTTATCATCTGTTTGACACTGATGATCCTGTAAACGCTGACTTTAGCATTGGAAGTCCTCAGACAGAAGTCTTGAACAAAGGTAGGGTAGCCTGATGGCCTGGTGGCTTATACAGCTGGCTTTGTCCGGTAAAGTTCTAATTTTTTGTAGCCTCATGATCCAGGAAGATCCGGTGGGAGGGTATGGGGGTGGGGCGGCTTTTGTCTGGTTGTGTAGCTCGAACTAAAATTTAGCGCATAGACTGTCAATCTATCATCCTTACCATAGTACGAGAAGTATTTTACTAGAGAAAAACAGATGACATTAGCTCTCTTTTGAGAGCATTATGAAAATAGGTTAATAAAACTGTTTTTCCTTTCCAGCCTCTCGCAGAAGAAAGATCAGCACTGGAGCAAAGTTTACTTCAAATAAAGGTCGGAAGCGCGGTCGAGCAAGTTCTCATCTTGCTGCAGACGTTGCAGGAAGTAGACTGCGATCAACGTCAGGATCTAGCACGGAAAACCTCGAGTCACACAAGCCACTTTCTTCAACACGCTCCGTGCCACTGGACAGCAAAGTTCGCGAGCATGCGTTACGTTCGGTTGGTAGCGATGACGAAGTGTTCCAAACGAAAACAAGACGGGTAAAAATGAAACCTCCAGCAGGTCCCTTAAGAGGGCGGAGGAGAAGTTCTGCAAGAGACAGTTCAGGCGACGAGCTCAAGGATAAAAGGCGAAAGTCAACAACAAAGAAAACTCTTTCGGAGGGTGTGAAAGAAAATACACGTCGTAAGAAAGGAGGACTTTTTGGTTTTCGGATAGGAAAAGCAAAACATAAGGCTCCTGAGGACTCTGATGATCACTCTGATAAGGATAATAAATTGTTTAAGGGAAAACTTGGAGATGGACACCAACAACTGGAGAGAAAGTTTGGAAACGGAGTCACTCTCAAGAGTGTTCATCCAAGAGAGGACGAAAAGAAGAACTTCGCACGAGAAGACTCGGAGAGAGGGCGCCCCGCGGGTTCATTTTCCCGAGAACAATACACAAGACGATCAGCTCGGGAAATCATCAGAGAAATGGAAGCAAGGTCAAAAGGAAAGAATGGTGCAATTGAAAACACAGGGAATGGAAAGGTTACAGGAAACACTTTTGAAACAAATATCCAAGAAAATCATGAAAACGATCAAACTAACAAAGATGAAGAGAAAAGTGGAAAGCTCAAAGCTGACAATAGAAAAGTGGAAGAAAAGGCAAAGATTAACAAAGAAGAGGAGAAAAGGAAACACAAGGAAGACGAAAAGAAAAGAAAGGAAGAAGAACGTAAGAAAAAGGATGAAGAGAAAAGAAAACACGATGAGGAGAAGAAGCGAAAAGAAGAAGAGGAAAAAAGAAGAAAAAAGAAAGATGACGAGATAAAGAAGAGAGAACAAGCAAACAATCTGTACAACAAAAAAGCAATTGAATCCAAACCACAGACTACACCGACCAACAAGAAATCAAAGAAACAAAGCTTGCTGGATGAAATTGCTTCGTGAGTATTTAAATGACATGAGATGTACAGTAAATGCGTATCCACTTCCAGTAGACATCTATACTGCTAACGAATGTTCTTTATTCCACAAAACTTCTATGTACTTGTTATTGGGTGTATTATTATTTCTCGGAAGAAATATTTTTTCCTGGTAATGTTGCGGCCTTTCCAGTGGGGTTTACGTCGCCATATTTGCCAGCTAACCATATATTTATATCTTGTTCAGCCAATGAGGAAACCTGTGTCCGTTTTGTGAACTCTGGTACTTTGAAGTCAAAACCGCTCCCTCTTTTTGGTTTTATGACAGGTTATCACCTTCAGCTAGGCGTGCTATGCCAGTTCTCTCAACACTAAGCCCTGAGTTTGATAAAGAAAACGAAAAGCTACAAGAACACACAGTGACGTCAGCGGTTCGGGACGCTGCCATGTTGTTAATGGCAACGCCGCTCTTGGTGGATGGAATGATAGCCAAAAATGGAATGGACCGGAAGGGATCATGGGTACGAATTGCTAATTAAATGTAGAATAAATGATTGCCAATTTCGATATATAAACTTGAATTGAAGTGGATACCGGCTTGGAGTCGTATTGGAACAAAGCCGCAAAAAAGTGTATTTATTCATCCCTCTAAGGGATTTTTACTTAATTTTAATGGCAAGCGGCCAAAGTTCCAGCCGTGATCCTGATCTTGTGTAATAGCAGTCATGGCGAAAATATAAGAGCTTGTACGGCAATATTTACCATCACTCCTGAAAGTAAAAATGTTGTTTTTATTGACACAAGTTCATCATAACTTTGTATTTTAATAGCATAATTTAGCTTTATAGCTCACCTAACTTTCACAGTGTATCACTTTTTACCTGACCGCTTACTTTTAGTTGCTAAAACGTGGTCATTTTAGCGAGTTATCGCTTCCTAGGTTTGCGAAACCTGAGACGGCGACTGATAACTCGCTAAAATTGCTTCAAATCGACAGAAAAAGCAAACAGATAAAGAGCACTGCACTGTAAAAGGATAATAAGGCGTCTTTATGAAGCCGGAGTTTTCCAGTATTTGTGTCTCCAAAGGCCGAGCATAAATATTTCTATACAAAGTGTTTAATCTCGCCATGACAGCTATTATGCAAGGTGATCCACGAGAAGTGATCATCGCTCACCGCCTGAGTTTGGGCGACCTGTGGTTTTAATATATCGCAAAAAAATTCCTTTATCTTCCAAGTCTTGCGCAGTACAGCCAAACGGTTTCAAATCTCGTTATTACTTGGCGTGCAATTTTTTCAATGATCTAATTTCGTTCCGCTGCCGTTTTCAGTTTGGAAGAAGCAGTGGTCGTGTACGCGATGTTGTAAATCGGTATAACACGTTAAACAACATGAAACCATTGATTGATCAGATGAACGGGGATGCAACGCCACTGAAAAGACCACGAGATAGGTAATGTTATAATTCAGCTAGACTTGCTTCGGGAACGTATGTTAAAAAATGAACGTTAGTTTTGCTTGCAGTGACTGTCAATTTAGTTGATGTGTGCTTGTTATTAGATGTTATATAGACATTTTAAACTGGCTTCAAGCGGCATTGATCTGAGTAGTAGAAAGTGTTACTACGGCAACAAGTTTGTCCACAAGAGCATGTAGCTGCATGACTCCATCAACACCTTTGCCATATTAGGAGTCGGTATTTCATGACCAGTGGAAGACAAAAATACAAATACAGCATGTGGTTGCCTATAGGTCGTTTTTCACTGGCACATAAGCATAATACCCACTGACCCACCAAGATGCTGATAATTACCAGCTCTTGTTTAGGGATTTTCTTAACAAAAGGTGCTTATTACAAACATCTTAGCTTATGTTTATTCATTAGTGAAACGCAGCCTTTACATACCGAGTATCCGTAAAATGTTGTTTGACTGTACACAAACTCACGCTCACTCATTAGCGTGTTTCATAATAACTATGATCATTTCCCTTTATATCAGGCTGTTAACTGTCAGCTGTGTCGAGTTAGCACCAAAAAATAACTGCATTTTGAGTAAATAACTCTTCTAACTTTAATTTTGTCTTCCGAAGTGTCGATGGTTCCGTAGAAAATCCGCGGAAAATTGACATTGGTTACGAGGGAGACGACGTAAACGGGAAATTATCCACCGAGGAAAAAAGGGATTCGTTTGAGGTGAAGCCAACACCTCCTTCGAAGAAGAAAACTTTGCAGATGAGAAAAGATGAAAAACAGTTAATGCCCTCTCCCTCACTGGAAAGATTAAAGATCAAGGTAGGAACTGAAATATCGCGTCATGTCGTAGGCAATTATACAAGAAATAAAAGGGCAAGTTAAAGAAAACTTGTATTTTCACAGAATGTATGATTTCAGTATTAGAGTGCTGCATCTAAAAATTACATTACATTACTAAAGAAATTTGGCCTTTTTGCAGCCTGTTGTCAAGACAATTCGATGCAGTATATTAGGCCCGGGACAAACGCCGTACTTCACATGAGCCGAATCGATTGCAAATGAGAACAAACCCTTTGTTCTCCCTCACTAAGTTTCACTAGCATTCGATTCGGTTCAAGTGAAGTGCGGCGTTTGACCCCGGCCTGAAACGCAAATATATCACAGGATCATGTTCATTTTTTTATTGCTTTGCCAAAAACTGAGTGGATCTAAAAGAAAAATGTTCAATCCGGTTACAAAGGAGTTGGAATTTAAAAACGCCAATCATTTTCCACTGGCTAATTAATTGTTGGCTTTTGATGTTTAGCTGCAGGATTTCCAGGATGATTCGTCTCGTGTTGACAGTGATGTTTCTTCACCAAACGGACATGTAGTCAAAGACTTCACTTCTCCCATTTGGCAAAAAACGGTGATAGCAAAAGTTACAGAGAAAAACGACCAGAGTAAAGACAACGAACCTGCAGAGGTGTCAAACACAAACCGTGAGGTAGGAATGGAAAGAAACTTGTGTAATTTGGAGGTCTTCTCCAAGAGGCTGAAAATTGGTCGCAGTATTTGGCCAACAGCTTACATATATTCCTGTTTTCATTTTTATTAAAGGAAACAGTGGACGGCAAATTAGCAACAGGTACAGTTTACACCTCAGAAAAGGAGGAGGATGTCAGAGACTTTTCTTCTCCAAGTTGGAAAAAAACAGCCATTGCTGTAGTGGCCGAAAACAACACGGACAGTAAAGAACATAACAAGGAGGCCCCCAGTATTTCTAGCAAAGTCGAAGAGGTAGGAATCTGAAGAACGCGAAATAGAAAGATTGAAGTTTTACAGGAGATAATGAGACAAGGGAATTTATTTGCCTCCTTTGTATTGTCTTGGATTTAAAGATCTTTCCATATCAGTATAATAGCTTGTGTACAGCCGTCCCTCCAAAAAATCGCAAAGGAGCTGCTTCAGTATAAGGGTGTTTTGATCGTTCGCTGACGGAGGCAAGACTTACTCTAATGTAATTTAAAGATTATCAAGGAAGAGTCGTTTGAGAGGAAAATGGTGTTTTCGATAAGATGTATTTTAAGGAAGGATAAAGTGGAAAACATTTTCATTAGAGATGCTAAAATTGTAACATCTGGTTTGTTCAAGGTGATAGAGAGGCAGGCCATTAATTCAAAACCTTCTCAGAGAAGGCGTCGATCTTCTGTGTTCCCGTCTGAACTAATGGAAGAAAAATTAACGAATCTACTGAATAGCATATCAGCCCTGAGGGCAAGAAATTCCATAAAATACATGATCAGTATCTTCAGGTGAGGAAGAGTGTTTTTACCTTTACTAGGACTAGAAGTAAGGGTTTTGTGCATTGACCCGGTCATCAAAACTGTTGTCGTTGGTATGATAATTTACTGTTTAATAGCGTCACACTAAGCTAAAAAGACAACCATATGACTGAAATGAGCGTTAGAAAACATTGCTCTAAAATATTGTTTAGCAGCTGAGATGGAAAATTGCTCTCCTTTGGATTGTCGTAACTGAAGTTTGCAGGGTTTTTGAGCTTAGACTCAGCCTCGTTTCCAGTGTCTCTGTTTTCTTCACCCCTCTTACGAAGAAAGCAAAGGCACTGGGTACGAGGATTGTGTAGTTGTTGGAGCCCAGGATTCCCTAGGATTTGTCATTTTCCTTTTTTTGCTTTGTGATCTATACATGTTAGTGAACTATACTCCCTGTGTTTCTACAGACAAATTCAAAAACACCCAAACGAAGAAAAGTACTACAGGATTTTCAAAGGAAGGGCGAAGTTCAGAAAGCACGTGTGGACCGTGAGAAATGCAAAGCTATTCATGACTGCAAGTGGATGGACGGAGGTAAAACTTTCCGTGCTGTTTTTGGTAGCTCACAAATTATAAAAGAAATCTTGCAATTGCTCTCTGCAATAATGACCTGGCCGGCATGATGGTGGGTGAGTAAAGTTTGAGTTTAAAATGGTTGCTCAGTGTTGTGTTCTTAGGTAAGACACTTCCGCTTGATTCATGTTCCATGATACCCGGCATCAGTGGTTAGTCATAAGAGTCACCCAGTCCTCAGGCAGATTATCTATCCCTCTTGGTTCTCACACTCATCAAGTTGAGAGAACCTTATACGCAATTTGTAATAAAATCCGTTTTGGTCGTCTTGTTTCAGATTGGGAGCTTTTTCATCTTTCCTTTGTCGAAACAGATTGAAGGACCCTTGCTGTTGTTGAACAAGTACCTAAGGTATGATTAGCATTTTAATACCAATTATTACATCCATTGGCTAGCTCCGTGAGCAGGCAAGAAGAATCAAATCCTGCGCTGTGACTCAGTGGCTACCCGAGCGGGCAAGATGGAGCTATCTTGCCCCCTCGGGACTACCCTCCGCGTCCCCCTCCCCCCTCTCCCCAAGAGTGTTGAATTGTGGGTAAAACAATTAAATGGTCTCTGTCTGCCTGTTAGACTACAATATTATACATTATAATTAAATTAAAAGTACCAGCTCACCTCCCGTTTAAGCCTGTATTAATTACGAACAGCTTTCCACTTAATTGAAGCGCAGTGGATGAACAACACAAGCAATTTCTTTACTGATGAATTCTCGAATAAGGCAAGAAAAGGGGGGTAGTCAGGGAAGGAGCAACGAGGCAAGGGAGGGAGGGAATGTGGGATGGGGAGAGATTCAAGGCGGGGTTGTGAGGGGAAAGTGGGGGCGAGTACGTATGGATAGGACAGGGGGCAGGGGTGGAAGAGAAATGTGCAAAAAGTCTCATGTGAACAGAATGACGTCGTTAAAGACTAACCAATTAAACATAGCAATATAAATTGTTGATTGTTGTGAATCTCGTGGAGTCTGTTTCATTGATTGTTGTAATTGTTTTTTATCAGTTTGGCAGAAGAGAAAAGCCTGGAAGAAAACAGCAGCCCGGCAAAAGCAGAACAATCAAACCTGCGCAGAGCTAGTTCGACAGATCTGGCGGAGAGAATCATGGAGCTGAAAGAAGCTTTAGTTTCATCGAAAACCAATTCCTTCAAGACCAACAGATTTAGTAATGGCGTAAAGAACAGAGAATCGAAGATGTTACAAAGAGCTGTTTCAATGGATGAAGTTAACGTCTTAAGAACAAAAGGTGAGACAAGTTCTACCCTGAACGGGAAGGAAACTACGACTAAGGATAATGAATTTCAGAAACCACGGAGCCATGTGGAAGAGAAGGAGAATGAACCAGGATACTTACGTCGTTCTGTGAGCGAAACTGCACTTCATATGTCTTCAGAAAATGATGACGAATTGACATCAACTTTCTCGCCATTTACACGGAGGTTCTCTCAGCGTAGCGTCAAGGAACAGGAAACAATTTGCGATATAGTAATGGAGAATCCACTCTACCTGGAAACTGTGCCTGTTGATGAGAAGCCCAGCCAAGGAGGCATCAGCTCATCAGATGAAGAAGACTTGATAAAGCCAAACAAACGAATTACTGTCCCGCATCAACGCCAGTCAGTGCGGTCACCTCAAGAAGCCGTGTTGGAGGAAGCAGACCAGCTTTCCTCTGTGCTGGGAAATCTTATTCACACTTTAGGCAGCTCTACAGACTCTGAAAGAGAGACAGAGTCTGAGCAAGAGACAAAGGAAAAACCACGAAATGGCAAAGCGAAAGGAAAGGTCCGAGACCAGAACAAGGACGAGGAATTGGAAGCTCTTTGTGCAACGCTGGACTTGTTAATCCATGACAACAGCGACTCTTCCTCCGAGAGTGCCAAGGAGAATATCCAAGACAGTAAACCCTACAGTCTTCGTCAAAGGGAAAATCGAAAAAGTGATTTTAAACCTCCATTGCCTCATTCTAGGAAAACAAAACAGCAGTTAGAGAAAAGCAAGAGTTTAGACAATTCACTTGAGAACTCTAAACGGAGTTCCATGGCGAATGGTCGCTCAAATCGTGAGAGAATTTCAAAAGCGAAGAGCGTCGATGTAGCACAGGTGACCAGCAATAGAAAGCCAAAAGATAGGACTACGAATATAAGTCAAGAAATTTCGAAGAGAAACCAGAAGAGAACAACAGACCGACGAGAAAGTTCTGTTAAAACACGTACTCAGCGGCAAAGAGAAGCGGACAACGCGGCTTTTCTGGATGACACGAATCGACAAGACAATACACCAAATAAACGGGCTGCAAAAGCACCAAAAACAACAGAGAAACGACCTGCTTTGAAGACCAAAAGCTTTGATATAGAAAGATCAAGAACGCGGCCTCCAGTGGCTAAATCAAAGAGCTGGGAACAGCAAGAAAATGGGTTGAAGACGACAAGACTGAGTCAAGTTAAAAAGGCCAGATCTGGTCGATCATCTAGCAGTGAAGACGACAAAAAACCGCCTCGCCTAAGAATAGCTGATCAGACTCGAATGAAAACTAGAGGTCAGAATACTGGAAGAGCAAATAACCGCGCACTTTTATCAAAGAACTCTAAAGATAAAGGAGAAAGTTCGATCACAGAGCAAGGTAAAATAAATACTGGGCCAGTCAAACCTGTACTTGAAAATTCCATGAAAAAAGACACTTCAACACGAACGTCGTCTCGTAAAGAAAATTCGGCTGTGAATAACCAAGAACATCCAGTCAATGTTGACGTGAGTGTTACTTCCACTGGGGAGATCTCGTGCGATCAAGTGATTCAAGACCAAGATGATAGCTGGACGGTGATAAACGTCATACGGCCGGAGCCTGTGGCGGAACAGATTGCTGAAGATCATGCTAGCGTGGAAGCTGGAAAGGAAACGAATGAAACACGTCTTGCAGAGGCTGATAAAACGGATAGTATTTTGGTAGAAAGCAGTGATGAATTCATCACCTTATCAAAAGAAATTCAGTCTCACTGCAGTGAAAATAATGTACAGGGGAATGAGGTTCACGTCAACACGAGGGACACAAACAAGGAAGACAGCGACCCGAAAGAAAACCAATGGTTTCCTGGTGATTCTGAGGTTCATGAATGTGCGCAAGACGGAGAGGGATCAGCTGCCAAACAAGGAGGGTGCCACGAAGAGGTTGATGCCAAACAAGGAGGGTGCCACGAAGAGGTTGACTCTCGGCCAATGAAAGATAGCACACCAGTCGTCACAGAAAGCGCTAAACCAGACCATACGCAAACGGATTCCCAAAGTCGAAAGATGACGTTGCTAGATATTGGCAAACAGCAATCCAAAGAAAGAGTGAAAAGGAAAGAAGTAGCTTCTCTTTCGCTTGAAGAACGAAAACAACAGATACTTGACGCTGCTGTATCAAAATCAAAATCTAAACCTGCTAATAAAAGAAGAAGCATCCTGCAAATTAAGAGCCGTAGTGATGGGAATCTAGTCAAGAACAAGAAAGAAGCGTTTGAAAAGACGAAAGTGGCTCACGCAACTTCGGATGGTTCCGTAGCTAAATGGTCCAATCAACGACATTTCCGATTCCGCGGTCGTAGAAAGAAGTCTTTTGAGGTATCGAGTGAGCCGTTAGAAGTGTTGGCTGAAGATAACGAAGAAAGTGTCGAAGAAACGCCAGCAACAAATGAAAAACGTTCCACTAACCAGGTCAACGGAGCACCAGCTAACGCGGAACAAATCGACGAGAAAGTTGACAAAGGAAAGGGTCACTCCCCTGTCAAAATAAGTCCATTTCAGTTGCATTTTAAAAAGCGGAGGGGTTCATATGATTTGGAGAGGCAGGCAAGCTCAGGTAGCTTGGAGTCACCAAAACAGCATCCCAGCGAATGTGAATGAAGAGTTCGGTTGACCTTACTTGACGACTAATCTTTTTAGCGGTCAGTCTTAGGAAACCTGAAACAGTTTTAATTGCCCTTAAGTCAGTAGAGAGAACAGAAAAGAATCGTCTAAATTAAACACAGAGCGGTTAAACTGATACTCTTCCAATAGACGTACTTGAATCGTATTTGTGGGTGGACCATCTTGACCTTTGAGGGGCCGGTACACGTGGGTGGGTAAGTGGGTGATTTTGAAAAAATATCGCGCAAGCATATGCAAGCATACTTGTACCACACACACAAAAAAAATCGTGCACGTTTCCTGAACCGAAGCTTGTTACACCAAGAAAGTGAATAATACATACACACGCCCCGAGGAGAAAATTCCTACTGCATGGAAAATCTTAGTTTTAAGAGAACATCATTCCTACTCTAAATCAACTCATTCCCCTCAAAAGTAAAATGGTCCACCGTTATATTTTTTTCTTAAGGACTTTGGCTTAAGCCCTGCTCAAACTTTGTTTTCGCAGGATGAAAACAAAAGACAAATACCGAGCCCAATTTTGAATTTCATGTTGAAAATGCACTTGAAATGTGTTTTTTCATTGCAGTTTATTTATTTCCGTTTGGTTATCGGCTTTGTTTCGTTATTAAGACGGTGTAGAGTATTTTTACAATTTAAAATGGCAGAAGCCAAGGTTTTCAATAAAGCTATACAAAAGTCAGTTTGTGGTAGTTATTTCACTCCAAATAGGTTTCCAACTTGAAACATTTTAATAAGAAGTCTTACAAATGATTTAAAAGAGCTCTTCGGAACGGAAAGTGCGGAGTTATCAAGCTTAAGTTAACGGCAGTTTCAATGCACCTATCAACGTTAGGCCGCTGTGAGTGGGGGGGGGGGGGGGGGGGGGGGGGGGGGGGGGGGGTGTTTGGTTTGGGGGTGGTGTTTTGGGGGTTTTTTTTTTTGTGTGTGTTTTTTTTTTTATAATAAAAAATAATACCA
>Ga0126343_10000332_pt1 | contig 17384 bp, 19 predicted proteins | sample Cyp2metagenome_FD_92531 | JGI IMG/M metagenome (GOLD analysis project Ga0126343, IMG submission 92531) | Coral microbial communities from Lord Howe Island, Old Settlement Bay, Australia - Cyphastrea 2 metagenome | ecosystem: Host-associated > Invertebrates > Cnidaria > Coral ...
CCAGACTCCCACTTTTTGAAAATTGTATATAGCTCCCTTAATATTTATATTTTGTTCGGTACCCGGGCAGTCCGAAATGGCTCACACCATTGTGCTTCAAACCATGTTGACTGCTTTTTCAATAACAAAAATGATTTCGTCATAGTGAGCAAAAACGCACTTGTGAGAAAAGTCACGTGACCAATGACGTTATCGCCCCTAGTTTTGTACGGTAAGACTTATTTCTAGACATCGTGGGTGTTTTGCTGCCCTCAAACTGACGAAGTTATTTGGGATTAACGATTTTCCTGCTGCAAAGGATTCTGGGAAGGTTCTTATAATAATTATATATTGTTATTTAATTATTATTAGTAGTATTATTAATAATAATAATTTAGGATTTGATGGAGCCGAAACCAATTGTGAAAAATGCACGCACTTTAGACATTCTACTGACAAACGATTACGGCCATTAGATATCTACAGGAGCTGCACATCAGATTGTGGTCTGTCCTCTTTGAATTGCTAAACTAAGAATTCTTGTTAAAGAAGCTAAATACCAAGCAGAGAATCATCATCAATTTCTAAGAGACGCTCTAGTGCTTGGCATGAACTTTGACTGTGTTAGAAAGGATCGTTTCAAGAAAGGAGGTATCCTGTCAATCAATGAAGCCAGAGAAATGGCAAAAGCAGAAAAATCAGCTGATAAACAACTTCAGCTAATGAACACAGCTGTAGAAGTGCACCTTGTTACTTCTGAGAACTGAAACCCAAACCCAGAGACCAACGAGATGCAGGAGGTGGTATGAAGCGAACCCAAAATGGCAATAGATGGGGCAAAACACCAACCTGCAGGAATTGCGTTTGGAGTCCTCATGCAAGTGAACAGTGCCCAGCAAAGAAAGCAACATATCACTACTGTCAGAAGGTCGGACACCTGGCTAAGGTATGCTCGTCAAAGCTTAGAACAAATAATGTGAGCTTCCAGTAGTAACAATGCCTTACCCAACTCAGAGTCCACCCAGCCAATAAGCAATTATGTGTTTTTGGGCCCACCTCTATCCATGAATGTACACTCCATATCCTGTAGAGAAAAGGTTCTACTGGAGGTGTCCTTGTTCATGGGGCCAGGAGGAAGGCAACTCCGACGATGCACTCTGTAAAATAGACTCGGGGGCAGACACCAACATTTTACTGAAGTCCCTTTACCAACAATTGAGTCCTGGGAGACGGGATTTAGCACAACCCATTATGAGACTATCTGCATATGGTGGAATAGAGATTCCCAACTGTGGATCTTGCCAAATATATGTAAAAGAACCTAGCAACCCCAGCCCTAAGCCAATCCAAGCAGAAGTTGTTGATGTTGATGGCCCAGCCATAATTGGTAATATATTAGCACAAAATCTGAACCTCCTAAAGCTCAACTGGCCAATCACAGCCAACCAGTACAGCGACAATCTGATCAGCCCCAGAGGCGCACCCTCAAGTAACCAAGAACACAAAACCCATGTGTGAGTTGCATACAGTTTGGAGAAATTACCTGACGTGAAACGTAAGCAGCACCTATTCCCACTGACAAGGGACTATTTTTTAAAAGAATATGACGACGTCTTTACAGGAATTGGGTGCTTCCCAGGTGCACCACATCACAATGAAACCAACCCCAAAGTACCTCCAGTGCAACACGTGCCAAGGCAGGTTCCAGTACAATTACAGCAAGCCTACATGGAAGAACTAGACCAATAGACCACGTTCAATATATCAATATTCTAACATGGCTCCAAGGCTTTCAGGACAAACTGCTATATTTGGTGTTTTCTTTGTATTTAAGTCTCTTTTGGAAATTGAGAGTCAAAAGAAACTTTGAAAATTTGCAATTTTTATCTGAAAGCCTCGGATCCATGTTAGAATATTGATACATCGAACATGGCCTTTTGAAGAAATGGGGCATCCTTTCTGAGGTTCGTAATGAGTACACCCCATGGGTTAACTCGACTGTTGTGACAACTAATATACCTAATTGGTAATAATGCTTCTGGAGGAGAGAACTGTATTAAGTTTGCTAACAGTTACCTAATGAACTGTACGGTGAATAATTGCTTTGTATAATACATATTTGAAGCTTTATCGAGTAAACTTAATTTAAATTGTTATGCGGTAGGTTGTTTAGTGGAATTTATGATAAATAGTTCGTGCAAAATACAAAGGTCAGCAAAGGTCAAGTTATACATAGATTGTATTTCACGCTGTAATATGTAATCAAAGCTTTTTCTGAAATTGTTTGTAACACTTTGTCACGCCGTGCCTAGCACATGGAAGTCTACTGCACAATGCTAAATCTTCCATTCATGCATAACCACAATCCCTTGCACCATACCACTGTGCATCCTAACTCTTCCATTCACCCATGGCCGCAATTTATTGTGTTTAGTAAAGAAAAAGTGATTGCAAACCCCTATTAAGTAACCTTCTGTGGATTAGAGAGCTGCCTTGCTCTTTCGCTTGAGGCTCACTCCAATAAAACACAATGGATCGATTCACCTGTGCTTAGACCCTTGAAACCTGAACAAAGTTGTTACGCGCAATCTCCACTAAGTGAGAATGATAGATGATGTTATACCAAAGGTGAGTGGCTCAGCACACTTCAGTATCTTAGCTGCACGTAGTGGATTCTGGCAAGTTAACCTAGATGAGGAAAGCAGCACACCATGCACTTTTAACAGTCCCAGGGGAAAGTACAGATGGACACCAACTACCTGAACAGATTCTCAGCCATCATAGCCCTTCAGATAGAAATTTGCCTGTCTTTTAGCGTATTCCACCGTTTCCTCATAGTTGGCCAGTCGTTTTCTACATCAGAAGTTATGCCAGCCATGATGGACAACCTCTCAACAACACCCTAGGGGTCAGAACTTTGCGAACCTATTATGGCCGGACACAACAGCCTGACGGTAGTCCTCAAAAATCTTACCACCATGTTGTCTCAATTAAGCGAGGCTTCCCAGGCACAAACAGAAGCATTGGCAGACTTACAGGAAGAATAAATGATCTCCCCCAAGACAATGCAGCCGAACCAAATCTCAATAGACCAGCCTATTCACTGGACATCACTCCTGTGCAAACACATACACAACAAACAATATGGCCTCTGGCGTTCGCTCTGACTTGGAGTCTCAGGGCCACAGCAATATCGTAGATAGCCTGACCCAGGTCTACCTACCCAACACGAAAACATCCCAAGCTGTTCAGGGAAAAATTGCCACCATCATCCACAACATGCTCACTGGTGGCCTCTAAATCGACACGTTCAAAGAAAGCGCCAAAATATAAATTATTCACCACCAGAGAATGCCAGGTGCCTTAACACTGAGGTGTGGGACTTGCTCCCACGTCGGAGCCGAATGGTGGATTTAGTATTCCAAAGAGTACAATAATTTTTTGCGCCTGGTTTATCTACGCTGTGTACTTTGAGTAGCACGCTTGTTAGCTCCATTCAATCTGGCACGCTGAATACAAGAGAAACTCTCACTGTTATCATGGATAGCATTGCTCTTTTGTGCAATTCGCACCACAAGCTGATCATGAAAAGCCAGGAATTAATTAAACCCGAGTTATATCTGCTTTACTCGCAACTTTGCAGGGAAAGATTATAACAACATCTAGGTTGTTTGGAGATGATTCCTCAAAGACTCAAAAGATATAGCAGAACTCAAAAAAGCCGGGATACAGATGGAAAAATCCTCAAGTACCAGCACAACATCCCAGGGCTACAATGCTCCCAAGCAAAGGTTCAACAGGCCACATTTTCAAAAACCATATGCTACGGCACATGGGCAATTTGCCACACAGAAGACAAATTCCCAACGCCATTTTTTAGCCAACAGCCAGGCACCAAGGGGTGCCCACACCAAACAACACTCTCCAATCCAGATGGAACAATGAAAGACAAGGTGAGAGAACAAGTCACATCTATTGTGGATGCAGATTTGCTATCCCAGCTGGATCTTAAAGCAGGTTGTGTTAAGGACCATACAACAAACTGGAAATCAGTCACTACTGATTCTGTTATTCGTGATGCCATCCAGCATCATCATGTGGAGTTTCAGGGGCACTGTAGACCTGCGCAGGCTACTAAACCCAGACCAATTATTTTTTTTATTTGGGAACAAAGAAATCATAAGCCTTGAAATAGCTAAACTCCTCAACAAAGGGGTTATTGAACAATCCAAGCCCTGTGATGGAGATTTTATCTCTACCATATTAGTGAGACCTAAAAAAGATGGTAGCCATAGGCTTATTTTGAACGTAAAACCTCTTTATGAGTTTGTGGCATATTACCATTTTAAAATGGATACCATCCATGCCGCCCTCAAACTCATGTGACCTGGATGCTTTATGGCATCAGTGGATCTTAAGGATTCATATTATATTACCCTATTTCAGTAGAGGGTCGCAAGTTCCACAAGTTTGAATGGCAAGGCAATTTTTTTCGATTTACCTGCCTTCCAAATGGGTTGGCGTCTACTCCACGATTATTTACCAAAGTGCTGAAGCCAGTCTATGCTCACCTCAGATCCCTAAGCCCTTTCTGCACGGGACACGTTGATTTTTTTAAAATTTTTTCTTTATTATCATTAACAGCAATATCTATATTACCTTTATAATACGTACAAATAATAATTACAATACATTAGAAACAACAAAAGAAAGAAAAAAGAATACAGTCACATTTACATTTTATATCCCGCAGAGCACAAAGAAAAGTAGTATGCAGTTCTAAGTTACAAACTTTTTGTCAATTAAAGGCTTCCATTTATTGTGGTAATGAGAGGCACGTGGCTACCATGGAGTGAAGTCGTGTCTCACTGAGCTCTGACTGAAATTGGAAATTTTTCTCATTTAAAATGGATCTTCTTTCTCGAAACATGCTTCATGTCAGGTAAACATCTGAGATCTGGAAAGCAACTGGCAAGTTTAGGTAGCCATAAACAACATGAACACGAACCACCGAAGCAACGTGAAAAGGTGACGCCGACACACGAAGACGCCATGATGGCTGAAGTTCTGTAAGAGTTAAAGTCCATGTGGAATGACCTCACAGGTCAAATAAGGAAACTAAGCGCAGATCTAACTGACTTCCAGCAGGACACAAATGCCAGGTTAGCTAATATAGAAAGTGTAATGTCGAAAATTGACGAGATAGACAACCTGAATAACAAAGCACAAGAACTTGACAAAGAAGTCGACTGAGTAAAGGTTTCTTTAACCTCTACGAAGCCTACGGTTGAAGCGATTGACAGCAAAATGGAAGACTCCCTTAACAACCTTCAGGAAAGTAACATAGAACTTAAGAATAAACTGGAGCGTTTAGAAAGACACTCCCACGACTTTAGTATTTGCCTTGTAGGGGGTGTTAAAGAAGAAGAAGGTGAAGACTGCATGGCTATTGTTTTAGACCACTTCACCCTTCTCGGCTTCGAAGAAGCTAGAAGAGAATTAGAAAATGCTCATCGCACAGGAAGAAGACAGGATGGCAAATCCAGGCATATTATTGCGAAATTGTACGGTAGGCCATTTAAGGGGAACCTACTTCAAGCCGTGAAGGACCCACAGAAGAAACGCTTGCTTAATGGATTAGTCGAGGACTTCACGGCTGGTGATTTCGAACTCTGCAAAAAGCTCTACCAATGATGAAAAGAGCTTTTGAAGAAGGCAAGAAAGTGCATTTTACAAAAGGCAAACTGTTAAGCAAAGGTAAGGCTGTTCCGGTACAATAATTAGATTAAAATAGAATAAAATAGTATGAAGCTGCTATTAATATACTATTTGTTTTGGTTACACTTACTTCGGAGCGTAGCTAAGATTAGCGTATAAACACTGCGCAATGATGTCTCTTGTTGCCAAAATGCTAGTGACGCTTGTGCATCGCTGCACATCCGCAAATTTTCAGAGTGTGTACTTGATGTTTTCTATTTTCTCTTTCTTCGTTTTATTTTTTAATGTACAATACGAACCATATTTTTTCTTTACCTCACACCTTAAATCATAGTAACATAGGATCTACAATTTTCATTTTAGCGTTTTGCTGTTTGTTCATATCCAGTCCCTCTTCAGAGTACATCATTTTATTATTATTCATTTTTCCTTTTATTTGGTCAAAATTGATCATGGGTAAGCTTATTCCACTAAACATCAGAGGCATTAGCAATTTTCAAAAACAAAAAACAATTTTCACCTGGTGCAGGAAACAAAACACAGATATTATCTTTCTATAGGAAACTCATTCGACCAAGAAAAATGAAGCACAATGGAAAAGGGAATGGGCGCCCCATTCTTCTGCTCTCATGGGGCTAACAACGCCTGTGGAGTTGCGATTTTGATTCGAAATAATTTTGATTCATAGTTGAACAAAAAATAGATGACGCATATGGCAGATTTCTCATATTGAAAGTACATGTACTTCTCAATGGCGAACATACCCTTTTGGTAAACATTTATGGACCAAACAGAGACATTGATCATGAATTAGTTGCCTTCTATCTCTCGCTATTGCAGACTATTGTGCAAAATGATTTTGATACCCTTGAAAATATTATTATGGGTGGAGATTTTAATTGTCCATTAAACCCCACAGTGGACAAAAGAGGTGGAAACCTTTTCCCAAGGCAATCTGTGATTAACACAATAGAAGAGCTACAGTCACAACTGGATTTACATGACATTTGGCGCATTAAAAACCCTACGACATGTAGTTATACATGGAGTCAATCGGAACCCCAAATTTTATCTAGATTAGATTACTGGCTAATTTCTAACAGTTTAGCGGATAATGTTTGTACAGTTGATATAACACCTTCTATCAAAACCGACCATTCCGCAATCCTAATAGAATTTCAAGGCGTTGATGCAAAAGCAAAGGGTCCTGGGATTTGGAAACTTAATTGCCCCTTACTGAATGACGAAACTTACATTGAAAAAATAAATTCCCTAATACCTAAATGGGTACAGGAAGGTGAGAACGATCTTGAAGACCAGCGATCAGTGTGGGACTGGGTGAAATATAACATTAAGAAATATTCAAGAAAGTAGGGGGCACTTAATTTCGCGAATTTGGAACACGAATATTTCGCGAGCATTAATTTTCGCGATTTTGCAAAAAATGATTAATTTAGGGCATTTAAATTCGCGAAAATTGACAAAAGACAGACTTAGAAAACCGTTTTTTTTTATTGATTGATCACTTAAATAACAATTGATTTACAATCATGATTTGCAATTACGTAAAAGAAATAGCGTTGATAATCAAACAAAACAAGCAAATACTGCAAATCAATCAGATGCTACTGCAATATTGCACTAATAAAAGTCAATTGTAAAAGTCAATTGTAAAAATATAAGTTCAAATACTTATGCCACACAGTTCTGTCAGTAATGATTATAAATGCTTAACACCCTTGTAACAGAACAAAACTATAGATGAATAATAATGAAATACAATTTAAGTGTGTTGGCTTCCGATACAGCCTTGTGCAATGTCTATGTTATTACTGTGGTGCGCTGTCTATATCTTTAAATGGGTTCTCAGTTATGAGATCAGACACAGCTAGACAGTGCGTTTGAGAGTGATTCGGATGAAGAAAGTGCAGAAGTAGATGATAAATAGACTGATGACAATTACCATATAGCTGTGAACACAGTTAATCATTGATTAAAGCTATTATAGAAGTGTATTAAATTTCGCGTTTAATTTTTGCGTATCCTAATTTTAGCGAGTCTTTAATTTCGCGATTTTTTACAAATCGCGAAAATCGCGAAATTAAAGCCTCGCAAAAATTAGTACGAATAAGGTATTCAATGAATAAATTCAAGGAAAAGAAAGTGGAAGAGGAGATGTTGAACAAAGAATTTCAGGAAGCATATTTAGTTTTTGAAAATAATCCTTCCCAGGAAAATCAAGCAACTCTAAATGTGCTATGACAGCGAATTGAAAAATTGAATGAAGAAAAGGTTGAAGGTCTAATTGTGAGATCCCAGGCATGGTGGCATGAGCACGGTGAAAAGAACTCCAAATATTTTTTCAACTTGGAAAAACGAAATCATATAAAAGAGCATATTCAGAAACTTCGCATGAGTGGAGTGATTACAACTGATCCTTTTGAAATTTTAGATGTGGGTAAGACCTTTTATGAGAACCTTTACAAATCTAAGCGGAATAGCGGGCAACAAAATGAACAATTTTTCAAATTTGAAGACGCACCAATGCCAACTCTGTTGCATGAGCTCAGACAAAGTGGCGAGGGAGCGATTAGTTTGGAGGAATGTATTGAGGTTTTAAACTCTTTCCCTCTAAATAAGGTTACAGGTAATGATGGATTACCGGTAGAATTTTACAAAACATTCTGGGTTTCTATTGGAAAATGTCTAGTGGAATGTATTAATGTATCATTTGAAAAAGGAGAGTTGAGTCCATCAGAAAAGTGGGCTGTAATTACTCTCATTGAAAAAAAATTCTAGATTGCTGCTACCTAACAAACTGGAGGCCGATTTCTCTTTCAAATGTTGATGTAAAGATTGCTTCGAAAGTCATAGTCGAAAGAATGAAATGGTTGCTGCCGGGATTAATACATCATAATCAAGCTGGATATATTCCAGGAAGAAATATCGGGGAGAATATACGTTCAATCCTCGACATACAGTAATGAGTTTCATGCGAGCCAAAAAATTTGCCAGGCCTTCTGTTATTTAATGATTTCGAAAAGGCTTTTGATAGCCTAGATTGGCATTTTCTTGTAAAGTGTTTGGAGCTATTCAATTTTGGACCTGACCTTATTAGATGGGTTAGTACTTTTTACAATAATATTAAAAGCTGCATAATAAATAATGGGCTACGCTCCCACTATTTTAATGTTGAGCATGGGGTTAGACAAGGAGATCCCCTCTCTCTGTATCTTTTCGTCATCTGTGTTGAAATATTGGCTATAGCAGTACGAATGATGAAAGTATTAAAGGGGTTAAAATAAGTGATTCGGACACTAAATTACTTCAATTTGCTGACGATACAACTGCCATTTTAGCGGATTTGAACTCTGCTCAAGCCTTGCTTAAACTACTTAATGATTTTGAGAAAGTCTCAGGCTTAAAACTGAATGTTATGAAAACAGAAGCCATGTGGACTGGATCCCTTCAAAATTGTGAAGATGAGCCTCTTGGATTTAAGTGGAAAACATGTGTCAAATGTTTGGGCATCTTCACTACATATGATGTAGAGTTACTTGTCGAGAAGAACTTTAAACAACGATTGAAGAAAATCGCAAACTTAATAAATCTTTGGAGGTCAAGAGGTCTATCAATACATGGCAAAGAAGCCGTTATCAAAGCAACACTCCTCCTCAAAACTGATTTATCCAAGCTCTTTTTTAAGTACGCCAGCCACAGTTATAAAAGAATTTAACGCTTTGGTGTTTAATTTTCCGTGGAATGGGAAAGATAAAGTCGCCCGACGCTCAACGTACGTGCCTTATGACTCTAGATCTGGTGGTCTTAAAATGATTGATTATGAAACTATTGTAAGGGCATTAAGATTAAGTTGGTTAAAACGAATAGTAGATGTTGAGTGTTGTGGCTTTTGGAAGCAGTATCTTAATTATCTTTTGAGCAACAAGGGGGGGGGGGCTATTTTTCTTTGAAGTAAACAAATATCTTGCCTATCTTTTATCGTGAACTTCTATCTTGGTGGGCTGAACTAAGAGATAATGTTGAACCTGATAGGGGCCAAGAAAACATCCTACGGAATAATAAAGAAACTTTGATCGAGGGCAAAACTGTCTTCTACACACATTACTTTGATAACAGTGTAACTTTCGCAAAGGACCTGCTTTATGACATGTCAAATATCGAGTCATTTAAAACAATAAAAGAGCAAGGCTTAACAAATTCAAATTTTTTGGTTTGGACGTGTTAATGCACAAAACTTCAAGACTGTCATAGAAAATTACAAATATAAAAACTACTATTATCATCTGATAAAATTTAGATACGAAAAACCTAGGAAATGGGAAAAGCTTAGTCAAGAATTTGATTTAAGGGAAGACTGACTTTCAGAAGCATACCTATTACCTTTGAGGGTTGCTAGCGAACCGTATGTACATTCTTTTCGATAGAAAGTGTTAAACTACATCCTCTGATATAAACAACCTTCTCGTTAAAATGGGGTACGTATGAAGCCCAAACTGCACCTTTTGTAAAGAGAATCGAAAAACCGTTCATCATATTCTATTTGAATGCTCTTTTTCCAGGCGTTTTTGGAGTATGGTGTCCTTTTTTTTATTAAATAGGCTTGGAAATTGTGGGTGCCTCTCGATACGTGACATTATGATAGCGAAGCGGCCGCCCAGCAGAGCCCCATAGGCATTATGGGAAAGAAAAGGAAACCCATGAGTTGATTTTCTCATGGTTATCATGGCTTGCTGTATTGCTCGTGGGCGCGAACGCATGAGGACGACGGAGTTGCCCAACATGGCGGCCATACTCCAGCCAATAGGTTGACAAAGACATGGCTCGATTTGTAGTTGAAGAATGCCTTCTTTTCTTGGTGGGATTTTTAAAGAAAAAATTCATTAATAGCGGAGGTTGATCTAACCTTTTCAAGACAGAGTTGTACTGAAGAAAGAGTTTAAGATAGCAACAGAAGGCAAGAATTTAACAGGCAAAGAAGTTGAGAAGAAGAAAGAAAGAGAAGCAAAAGAGAGTGGCCAGGACTGGGGAAGGATGCGAAACATAACAACCCAAGGGCTAAAGAAAAAAAAGAAATACATGTAATACTGAACAATGCCTTGAAGCAAAGCCAACAGAACTTGCCGAAGTTAAAATTCGCGCGTTGAGATGCTGCTCTGCAGCCGTGCAGAAAGGTCACATGATTGAACAAGTGATCAACAAGAGAAATCAATGTGTCTGTGGAGAAATTCACAAAACAGTTGACTTAGCAGAAAAAGTGGTTGATTCACTGATCTATCGAAAATATTAATTAGTTCAGTTGGTAATTCGTTCAGTTCAGTCTTCACAACTTCTGCGGCAAGTTTCTGCCTAGAAGATTTTAGCTGAAGATTTACATGTACACTGGTGCAAGTGAATTACCAACTTGTGGGTAAGTGATTTTCGTTACGGCGTTTGCGATAACAATTATTAGTTGCCTTCGCGAAAATCTTTTTTAACGTCCTCCTTATTTGAAGCCATGCTGTGTGCCATTTTCTAAACTACATCAGTTTAATTTCGCTCATCTCTAAACAACAACAAATGAGTTACTTTGTGATAGATGCAGGCAAGTTTTGAAGGTTTCTCTGTGTTCGTTGGTTGTCACAGCCACTTTGTACACCGGTAACCTGCCTTCTTCTGTTGTTGGAAACCAAGAAATTTAAAGGTCAGCAAATCATGTTAAGCTAAAGTGACTTTTGACGTTCCTTATTTGCATATCGTGCTTGCCAAGTAGGGAGATTTCCTCGTTTTGTTAGTTGAATTTATTCGGGTTATTTGGTTAATTTCGTTACCGCAGACAAAATGTCTGCAAAACTAAATTAAGAAACTGGCAAAAATACACACTGTAAAATTCAAACTTATGCTAAGCTTAAGCGTGAACAATTGTTAATGATCCTCTTTCGAGGCCTAGTCTGAGATGCCACTTAGAGCATTACAATTGGAAATAATACACTGGCTGTGGGTAAAATATGGGTGGCAGGGAAGGACGACTGGAAGTAGGGGCCCAGGAAGGGGGCCTTCCTGGGTGGAGTACAGATCAGGTGGTACCCGGGGTAACCATCCTGGAATAAAAGTTCCAGACCTGCCTCCAGGGGTGAAGCCCATATCCCACAGTAACGGAGGACTGAGGGAATCAGGAGGGGGAGCCCCTCCTGGGGGGAGTACAGATCAGGTGGTACCGGGGGTAGCCACCTTGGAATAGGTAATTTCTCCGGACCTGTCTTCAGTGGGCTAGAGCCTTACTGTGGGGTAAAGTGCAGCTAATGGGTGCACTTCCCTGCCACGAATTGCGCAACTTGCTTAAGCGAGGGACACAATACCCCCACAGTAAGATAAAGTGGGGGCATGACCCTTGGGCAAAAGACAGGTGCCCTGTTCGCAAACTAAGATTACTTACGAGGTGAAGATCAAGAATGAGAGCTTCAGTGGCTTACTAACATTTTAGGTACACCTAAAATAGTAGATTGAGGAGTTTTAATATATAGTTCGTAGCAGTCTGAACTCCACCGTCCTAGAACTTTGATTAGCAATGAAGGGATACCTACTGAGGCTGCAGATGTGGCGGCTCCAATGCGGAAGTTGTGAGAGTAGAAGTTGGTGGATGAGAAGCCACATTGCTCTAGAATAGACCGGAGCTCCTTGGTGAGGCTTGAGCCATGAGCCAGATTGATAGAATGTAAACAAAGAACGGTTTGCTGGAGGCTGGGTTTGGAGAATGTAGTCTTTCATCGCCATCACAGAACAGATAAGTGAGGTGGACTTTCCTATGGTGAGGAGCTCCCTGGTGAGGCTTGAGCGGGTCAGCCATGAGCCAGATTGATAGAATGTAAACAAAGAACGGTTTGCTGGAGGCTGGGTTTGGAGAATGTAGTCTTTCATCGCCATCACAGAGCAGATGGGTGAGGCCGACTTTGCTATGGTGAGGAAGCATCCTTGACGGAAAGGGTCAGTTTTGGACTGTTTTATCTTAACCTGCATAAATAAGGGAAGGTGATTGCATATCTGGGTGGAAGGTTATATCTTGGGAGGTCAGATGGACCTCGGGGTTGAAGGGACCGTTACAAGTGAACTCACTAGCACGTAAGAAGCCAAAGAAGGCTAGGTTGAAAGCTGTCCAAAGCATAATGTGGTCTAAATTTGTACTCAGTGCAGGGCGGAGATAGTTGTGGATTGCGATGAGGATTTGGGTTGTTATAGGGAAGCGATTAAATGTGTGTTGTGACTACATAATCATAAATGGGTCAGTAGAAATTACACCGCTAATGTGCAGCTTTCTTGCATGCTTTTTAACATGGTTGCATTCCTCAAGATTTAAGAAGTATTTACAATTTTTTCACTGTGTTCGTGCCATTGAGCTCTTGCGCGTAGTATAATCCCTTCTACCTTTTCTTCGTACAGTGCTTCAAAATCCTGCTTACACGTCTCTAGTGCCAGACGCGTATTATCACAAGAATTTGTTTGAAACATAAGGACAGCTTCCTGATAACGTTTATTTAATTCTTCCTCTTGTTTCCGTCAAATAGAAGCTATTTGTTTTGAGAAAATGAAGGAGTTTGACGTTATGTTAAACTTGATCCAGTCCCACAACAGTCTTGGGTCATGTATATCTTTACCTGCTTCCAGCCAGGTCGGTAAACTATTTGTTATCATATGCTTATAATTTACGTTTGTCAATAAAGAAGTGTTTAGTTTCCAGAAGTCGGCACCTCTTCCAGTTGATTCGATTTCTTCAAGTTCTAGGAATATTGCGGAATGGTCTGTTTTAATGGAAGGTATGATATCAACCTTAGTTACCAAATCATGTAATTTATCAGATATTAGCCAGTAATCTAGTCGGCAAAATATGAAAGGTGAAGAACACCCCCAGGTAAAGCTTTGCAATGTCGAATTTTTCAGGCGCCAAATGTCATGTAGGCTGAATTCATTTTGCATTTCATCTATAGAATTGGTTACATATTTTCGAGGAATCAGAAGACCGCCATGTCAAGAGGACAATTAAAATCTCCACCAATAATAATGTTTTCTTCATTACCAAACTCGTTGTTTCTTAATAATTCTGATAAATTACGATAGAATTTAACAGCATCGGCGTCTTTGTTTGGGCCATATATGTTTGCAATTGTGCATGTCTCATTGCTAATATCAGCTTTTAGAACAATAAATCTGCCATCCCAACTTATTTCACTCTGTTGAATAGTGATGTTCAAACTATTCTTTATGAGAATTGCAACACCTCTAGCATTTGTACTGCCGTGTAAAAATAAACCGGGGTGCGCCCCACTCTTTCCGCCACTGATCCTGTCATTCTATTGTGGAATGAGTTTCCTGTAAAAATGTCAAATTGTTTTTTTGCTTCCTAAACCAGGAAAAAAACTGTTCTACGCTTATGGAAATTGCTAAGGCCTCTGACATTCAAGGAAAGAAATTTAATGCTTTCAGGCTCAACTTTTGAATTATCCATTCGTAATGCAAGACTGATTAATCAGTTGCACATTAATAGGTGTTATTTGCCCGGAATGTGAATAGATGGAAAAACAAATGCAAAAGCAGTGAGAGAATAATTTAAGTTTTGAACAAGAAGTACAACACAAACACAAAACAACACACAAAATACACAATCAAACGAAAGCGTACATACTATCTTGGTTGCTGTACACTTTTGCCAAGATCTCCATGACACATAGTGATATTATACTGTGCTACTAAAAGTGACAAGCAGTGGTCCTCTTCTAGATCATTTGATCTTTTCTGCAATAAACCAGTCCAATCCACAACCTTTGCATCAGCAGTACAACATATTGAGTAACTTTTAAAATATGTCCTGTCCCTTAATGTGGACTTGTTTTTCCCAGGAGGAGTAATCTCCTGATTACTTGTACGCACAATTTCGTCTGGCCAGTATGTTTTTGAGGCCAGTTATATCAGGAGTAGTTGTTATATGTAACACTCAACTGTTTGAATTGTTACAGTTTTGTTATAATGAACGTTAGGTTTCTTATTTCTATTTGTGGCAATTATTATATTACTGTATTCTGCAGTCTAATTGTCCTCATGTGACTGTCTCGTCTTTGAAATCTCATGGGATCCCTGTGCATTGATGATGAGATACAATTATAAAATCAAACGAGACTTACCTGTAAGTTGAAGATTGATTGGAATTCTATTGAGTCATCAAACTGCACCAAGGGATCACATGCCCACCACAGCATGTCTACCTCACAATTTTACCCTCACAGACTGGGTATGGTTCTTGAGGACTTTAGTTTTCTTTTCTGCTGGTGTCAATTGTGACACTCACATTCGGCTGTGAATACTGATTATGCACATGTACCAGCTATCTCATGTGATCCCTTGGTGCAGTTTGATGACTTGATAAAATTCCAATCACACTTCAAGATACAGGTAAGTCCTGTTTAATTTTATAATTTAAAGACAATTTAGTCTTGCTTGACTGTCAACTGTAGCCTGTTCCAGGCTCTCAGTCAGTAAGGACGATCGAAAAAGCAGGCGCGGGATGAGCAGGATCTGTTAGAAAAATAGGGGAGGGCGCAGAAACAATAGCCTGTAAGCATTGTTTTGAAAACCTCATTCTGGTATACCACCTACCGGTATACCCTCTGATTGGTTTATTTTGACAGTTTATATCAACGCCTAGTCAGCATCTAAGCAGTTTGTCTAATTAAAGCCAAGTGAAGTTAAGCACGGCCAAGTGACGAACAGAGAACCTCAAATGTACAGTCACAAACCGTAGACGTCGTGAAGGCTAGTCAACCCCATTTTACATGTTGCCTGTTGATGAGGACTTCTCGAAGACACCGGACTGGAAGACAAATGTTCTCGGGTTCTTTTTGCTGCTGGTGAAATTCCAATTGGGAAGTTGCGTGAGATTCACTTTGCTCTAGCATTGTGCACAACGCTGTCGTTTGCTCGTGCGGTAACTTTCTTAAAGTATCCAAACCGTGCTCGCACAAGTACGATCATACAGCTAACATCGGAAAGATTTTCGTTTCGCACAAGCTTGTACCCAAGGGAATCCACAACATCCGCCAACACAAAATTATTCTTCGCCACTGTAAGCCAGCAATTCCTTGTTTCAACTGTTGTTAAAAAGCCAAACTCTAGGAACTTTCGTTCGTTGGCAAGTCACATGATTTTTTCTTGTAAAATCTACAGCATTTTGATGGGTGGGTTTCAATATTCGAAGAGATTTTAGTCGACAAAGACAACATGTAAAACGACTGCAAGAAGATCAAAACATGCTGTGAAGCAGGTGATGATACACACACGAGTAACTCGACACCAATGATACCAACAATTTGACATTTGACATCCTTGAAGTGTTATCTTTATAAAAGTGGGCGGAATGAGGTTTTTAAAATAATGCTTACAGGCTCTCCTTCCCGCACCCAATTCCCAATTTTTTTTTACCAGATCCCGAATGTCCTGCACCTGCTTTTTCGATCGTCCCCACTAAAAAAGCCTGGAACACGCTAGCCAACTGAGGTGCTTGAGTATTTTTTCTCGGTCAAAATTTCTTCTCATGCCTGTTCATAACCTTGGCAAGACTTTTTTGTACTTCGTCTTTCCGCCATTCATTTAAAACAACATCTAAATTCTGTTAAGATTCTGCCATTTAAAAAAATAGAGGCAAACTGATATATTGATATCATCAATGTGTCTGTTCTCTAACAGATCATTGGTGAGAGCCAATCAAAATGTGAGAATAATAATTTAACTTGTTAAATGTAAATAATAATTATAACTCTAGTTCTTCCATGTAGTTAAGTGGTTAGACTTATCCCACTTGCAGCATGCCAAAATGCCAGTGGATTCTTCCACAAGTGACATAAATACATATCAACCAATGATCAAGCAAGTACTGATTCCGCGTCATACAGCACAGTATATACAAGAACCAAAGTACAAGAACCAGCACAGTTCATGTACCAAAAAGTATTTTTCATCCAGCTTTTGTTCTCAGATACTCATGGATATGAATTTACTGGAAGCAGTTGAATATGGTCTATCCAAACTTAATTTGAAGTCTTTGAAAGAACGAAAAAGAAACGCAGTCGAAGGCTATTTATCCAGCCAATATGTGTTTGTTTACTCACAAATAATTTTCAAGGATGTTAAACATGTTTAGGTCTTCTCAGGATCGAGGAATCACTCAATGGAACAGCTTTTGCAGTAAACCAACATTAGTGACTATGTATATACATACATAATTTATTAATCATTTGACTTTTTAGGGGACAGTACTTAAAGAAATCAAGTCTGATTTTACGACAATAGTGTGTAGAGCACATGAAAAAACAAGAAGTATCAATCATGTGTTTCATGCCAAAAAGTATTCTCTGATTCAAATTCCTGCGAGTGAAACAAGTTGACCTTTTGCAAGTTACATTGCTCATGCTCGTGACTTCGCCGGGGACTTGGTGACTCGAACATTAACTTGTGCCAAGTCTATCGAGTGGTATGCATCTACGAGTGCGCGAGTGACAAGTATTTTCTCGGTATACACTTTAGTGGCTTTCCTGCATTCTTATTAGCTGCATTTTTTTGGCATGGCATAATTAACAATAGCCCACGAGGCAAAGCCGAATGGGCTATTGACCTGTGGCCCTTGAGGGCAAAGGGTCTAATTGTTA
>Ga0126343_10000334_pt1 | contig 17356 bp, 6 predicted proteins | sample Cyp2metagenome_FD_92531 | JGI IMG/M metagenome (GOLD analysis project Ga0126343, IMG submission 92531) | Coral microbial communities from Lord Howe Island, Old Settlement Bay, Australia - Cyphastrea 2 metagenome | ecosystem: Host-associated > Invertebrates > Cnidaria > Coral ...
AAGTCAGCCTGCTGTGGCTCGCCCCTTTCAGGCCGACCAGAAGGTTGCCAGGATTGAATCAGCCCTGGATGATTGAATGCAGACTGCGCAGGTAACATACCAACTAACCGACCGCTGCCCCGTGAATCCGGAGGCCAGAAAAAAATGGGCTAAAACCTTAAGTAAGCGCAAAAACAGACCTAATTTCGCCGGCTTGGACCAACTACAGCCCGGAAAGTTCGAGGCAGCAACAATTTACTTACCCAAACAACGGTGACACCACGTACCTGGCTGGCAGCAGGATCGGGAAAGCCTCGTCTACTGATCAAAGCTACTGCGCTGCAACAACTCAACACACTCTTTGAACTCGCCCCGGATCGCCAGATCCAGAGGACTCTGGTTGAGATGATTCCGGCTATCCGGATCAATACCGCTCACCTGCAACAACGCCTCAATACAGTGTGCGTGGCCGTTGATGGCGGCAAGGTGCAAGGCTGTGTTCCCCAAAAGTCCGGATTTGTTAATCTCAATGCCGGGCACAGCCAACAACATCCGCAAACTCTGAAGGTCACCCCGCTCAGCAGCTATGCCCAGGGCAAAAGACCCACCTATGGATGATGACGACAGGTTTACCTGAATACCCGTTGCCTGCAAGAGCGCCTGAACACATCCCCAGTGCTGCCAGTAGGTAGCGTGGTGCAAAGGCGCCCAACCACAAATATCTGGCTTGTTAACCTCTATCCCCGGTGCTTGCAGCAGCTCCCGGAGACACTGCAACCGGGCATACCGCGCCGCTGTAATCAAAGGCGTCTTGTCGGAATCATCAATTTGGTTAACGTCGATATCTGGAGCGCCCAGTAGTTCCCTGACGCATTGCCAGCGCCCTTTTTTGGCAGCAGCAACCAAGGGACTTTGGCTCATGCCTTGCTGGACGTTGGCCAAAACCCCCGGCGTCTGGAATAGCTCCCGAACCATGTCTGCGTGGCCAGAATGAATCGTGGCATAGCACAGTGCGGCCATGCCGTTGTGCGTAGCATTGACCAAGACATTTCTGGCCGCCAGAATTACCCTGACCGTTTCCGTGTGACCAGACGCAATCGCACAGAGCAAGGGCGTCCTACCATCGGAACTTCTCTGGTTAACGTCAACACCCGGCGCCTCTGACAACAGCCTGACACAGTCGGAATAACCAAACTTGGCAGCAATGTTAAGCGGAGAACAGCCATCAGAGTCAGCCTCGTTGACCAGGATCCCGGGCGCCCTGAGCAACGCTCGAACACAACCGGTAAAACCTCCGCGGGCTGCCATGTTCAAAGGTGTCCATCTCTTATTGTTCCCGGCATTGACGTCGATGCCCGGCACGATCAGCAACGCCCGAACATAACTGGTAAAGCCTCTGCCGACCGCAATGTTCAGAGGCGTCAATCCATCATTATTCCTGACATTGACGTCAATGCCCGGCATGACCAGCAACGCCTGCATTATCTCTGTGTGGCCGTCCCGGACCGCATAATGCAGGGGTGTAAACCCACAGTGACAAACTTCATTCACCGCGATGTTGGTGTGGGCCAGCAGCACCCTGACAACATCCAGACGCCCCTTAACGACAGCGCTGGCCAGGGGTGTCATACCTGAGCGTGCTGCTTTCCTGTTGACGGCAATACCGCCAGTTTGCAGAAGCAGCCGGACGCACTGCGCATGGCCTCGCATAGCAGCAGAATGCAACGGTGTGTAGCCAGCGTCGCTTGTCACATTGACATCAACTCCCGGGGCTTCGAGCAGTTCCTGCAAACAATCAACATGCCCGTGCATCGCGGCGTTCAACAGAGCCGTAAGACCACCTTTACAGCGTTGTCTGATTTCTGCCACTTGCGCCTGGTAAGCAGCTTCCGGAGTGGGAGCACACCGCTGTAGCAATGACCGCAGATACTGCAAACCAGCCAACTCACCGTGGCGGGCAAAAACATTCATGAGTGATTCCCGGCGACGCCCGAGGAGCATATGGTACTTGTCAAAAAACCAGCTGCTAAACAACGGGTAGAACTGTCGGTCGCAGTGCCCGGTGAGCAGCAAACAGGTAAGCACCCTGCTCTGACACAGACGAAATGCCTGAGCAAAGAGTCTCCGGCAATCATCTGGTGGAAGCAATTCATGCAGGCACTGCCGGGACCAATCGCTAATCTGCCAGGAATTAAGCCCTTGTATCACCCGGGAGATATCAACGCCCTGTCGGGATAGCCCCAGCAACAGCGGCTCCAGCAATGGCGTGTCAATCAGCCATTCAAGGGCATCTTCGCAGACAGCTTTTATCCCGCAACGAACAAAATAACTGCACACCTTCTGGCACAAAACATCCCTGAAAGTACTGGTGCAGTGCAGCAGCTTGCCACGAAACTGATCCGACAGCGCCTGGCTCACCGATTGGGGCATAGCACTGAGCTGGGCGGTCACATTACGGTCAAGGAAGAACGCAACGATCTCGTCCGGCTCTTCGGTCTGTTCCATGGCTTGAGTCAGCAATGCGTGGCTGGTGATGGTTGGCCAAGAGCTGAAGTCAATGGAGAGCAAATGGGTTAATTGCAACGAGGTGTGCCGCTCAGCAGAAAAACAACACGCTTGTTCCGGATGCAGAGGCTGATCGTGATCAAATACCCAGAAAAACAGCTCATTAATGCTGCCGATGTAAGCTTTTGTACGACCACGGACTAATACCTCGGCAAACACCTTGGTGCTGTTTGGGTAAAGATGCCCGGTGATCCAGGCCAGCATTTTCTCCCGGTGTCGCTTAAGGTGAAAACTCTCGCTGTCGCACAGGTCCATGATGGCATCGAGATTAAGCGGGTTACCCGTGGCAGTGCCCATCAGGCTGTTGACCGGATTGAACACCCGACTGATCAGGGCATTGATTCCAATGGCGGTATTTTCGCTGCTGTTCGTTGGCCTGTTCAGCCAGTGGCTGCAGCCAACTTCGGCCAGTGCCTCGGTTAGCTGCGTACACCAGTCGTCAACCATACGACGCAAGATGGCGCAGGCACTAACCGATACCGGCGCACGTTGTAAAAAACGAGACAACAACTCATCGGGCATATTGTCAAATGCCCGCGGGTCATCAATGGGGGGCAGGACCAGATCATGGCAGTAGCGATTGTACAGGGCGTTAAACCAATGTACCTCCGTAAACCTGCAAATACGGATTTCTCCCTCACGCTGGTTTTGCCATAAAAACTCCTGAATAAACTCACGAAACAGGTCGCGTCTCAGCCTATAGAACGTGCTCGCCAGCCCGCCATGCAATACGGTTTCAAGGTCAGGAAAGCTGCGAAAAAAATGACTACGAGTACCTTCCGGACACAAGTTGATACCATCAAGGCAGTCGTGCAGCACTGAGGCAATGTAGTTCCTGATGCAGACGCTTTGCCGGTTGTGGCTCCCGTCTTGCTGATGTGCCTTCAGCTGCCCCACCAGCTGATGAATTTGAAAACGGGTCTCACGGTAGATCAGCAACACATTGACGAGCAGGTGCCTTTTAAGACCGGTCACAAAGGAGTCTATGGCTTCATCGTACTCCCGGCCGACATAAGCGTGAGCCAACTGCTTAAGCTCGCGCACTTCGTTTAAAAACTGCGTTTGAATGGCATTGAAAGCCTGATGACTACGCAGCTGGGAGTAGTCTGACACGACCGGCAATTCAATAAAGTCAGCCTGCTGCTGCCCGCCCCTTTCGGGCAGACTGGAAGGCTGCCAGGGCTGAAGCAGTTTCGGATGATTAAGTGCAAACTGAGCAGACAACATACCAACTCACCAACCACTGCCCCGTGAACCCGGAGGCCAGAAAAAAATGGACTAAAACCTTAAGTAAGGGCAAAAACAGACCGAATTTCGCCGGCTTGGACCAACTACAGCCCGGAAAGTTCGAGGCAGCAGCAATTTACCCAAACAACAGTGACACCACGTACCTGAATGGCAGCAGGGTCGAAAAAGCCTCGTCTACTGATCAAAGCTACTGAGCTGCAACAACTCGATACACTCTCTGAACTCCTCCTGGATCGCCAGATCCAGGGGGCTCTGCCTGAAACGGTTCCGGCTATCAGGATCAATACCGCTCACCTGCAACAACGCCTCAATACATTGTGCGTGGCCATTGAGGGCGGCAAGGTGCAAGGCTGTGTTCCCCGAAGGTCCGGATTTGTTAATCTCAATGCCAGGCACAGCCAACAATGCCCGCAAACTCGGCAGGTCACCCCGCTCAGCCGCCATGCCCAGAGCAAAATGCCCATCTGACGTCAACAGATTTACCTGAATATCCGTTGCCTGTGACAGCACCTGAACACACTCCCAATACTGCCAATGGGTAGCGTAGTGCAAGGGCGTCCAACCAGGAGCATTTGGCCTGACACCTGGCCTGTTGACCTCAATCCCCGGTGCTTGCAGCAGCAGCCGGAGGCACTGCAACCGGGCGTACCGCGCCGCTGCAGTCAACGGCGTCCAGCCGCCATTATCAACCTGGTTAACGTCGGCACCTGAAGCACCCAACAATTCCCTGAGGCACTGCCAGTGCCCTTTTTCAGCAGCAGCAATCAAGGGATTTTGGTCAACGCCTTGTCGGGCGTTGACCAAAATCCCCGGTGTCTGCAATAACTCCCGAACCATGTCTGCGCGATCAAAATCAATCGCGGCGTAGTACAGTGCGGTCATGCCGCTGGGCGCAGCATTGACCAAAACATTCTTGGCCGCCAGAATTGCCCTGACCGTTTCCATGTGGCCAGAGGCGATCGCACAGAGCAAGGGCGTCCTACCGTCAGAAAATATCTGGTTCACATCAACACCCGGCGCTGCTGACAACAGCCTGACGCAGTCGGAACGACCACCCTCAATAGCACTACTGAGCGGAGAATAGCCATCAGAGTCGGCCTTGTTGACCAGGATTCCGGGCACGTTGAGCAACGCCCGAACACAACTGGTAAAGCCATTGCTGGCCGCGTTGTTCAGAGGTGTCCAGCCATTTTTGTCGCTGGCATTGGCATCAATGCCCGGCACGGCTAGCAATGCCTGCACACAACCGGTGAAGCCTCTGATGGCTGCTGCGTTCAGAGGCGTCGATCCACCATTGCTCTCGGCATTGACGTCAATGCCCGGCATGGCCAGCAACGCCTGCATTATCTCTGTGTGGCCGTCCCGGGCCGCATAATGCAGGGATGTAAACCCATAGGAGCAAGCTTCATTCACCGCGATGTTGGTGTGGGCCAGCAACATCCTGACAATATCCAGACACCCCTTAACGACAGCGCAGATCAGGGGTGTCATACCTGAAATTTCTTTCCTGTTGACGGCAACACTGCCGGTTTGCAGGAGCACCCGAACACACTGCACGTGGCTGTGTGCAACAGCAAGATGCAACGGTGTGTAGTCAACACGGCTTGTCACATTGACATCAATGCCCGGAACGTTGAGTAGTTCCTGCAAACAATCAGCATGCCCGTACCTTGCGGCCTTCATCAGGGGCGTAAGACCACATCCACAGGACCGCCTGATTTCTATCACTTGCGCCAGGTGAGGCATTTTCGGAAAAAAGACATTCTGCTGTAGCAATGACAACAGATACTGCAAACCAGCCAACTCACCATGGCGGGCAAAAACACCCATGAGCGACTCCCGGTAGCGCGGGGCCAAACCGCGTTTGTTAAGAGAGTAGTTACCCAACGGACAGGCCAGTAAGTCGCAGTGCCCAGTCAGCAGCAAGAAGGCAAGCAAACTGGCCTGACGCCGATCTAATGCCTGCCTGAACAGCCGCACGCAATCATCCGGTGCAAGCAATTCATGCAGGCATTGCCGGGACCAATTGCTGATCTGCCGGGAATCAAGCCCTTTTACGACCCGGGAGATATCAATGCGCTGTCGAGATAGTCCCAGCAACACCGGCTCCAGCAACGGCGTGTCAATCAGCCATCCAAGGGTCTGTCCGGAGACCGTTTTTATCCCATAACGGGTCAGATAACTGCACACCTCCTGGCACAACACGTCCCTGAAAGCACTGGTGCAGTGCTGCAGCTTGTCACGAAACTGATTTGACAGCGCCTGGCTCACCGGTTGTGACATAGCATTGAGCTGGGTGGTCACATTGCAATCAAGGAAGAACGCAACGATCTCGTCCGGCTCATCGGTCTGTTCCATGGCTTGAGTCAGCAGCGCATGGCCGGTACTGACCGGCCAAGAGCTGAAGTCAATGGAGAGCAAATGGGTTAATTTCAACGAGGTGTGCTGGTCAGCAGTAAAACCACACGTCTGCCCCGGACGCAATGACTGGTCGTGATCAAATACCCAGAAAAACAGCTCATTAATGCTGCCGATGTAAGCTTTTGCACGACCACAGACTAATACCTCAGCAAACACCGTGGTGCTTTTTGGGTACAAATGTCCGGTGATCCACGCCAGCATCTTCTCCCGGTGTCGTTTAAGGTGAAAGCTCTCGCTGTCGCACAGGTCCATGACGGCATCGAGATTGAGCGGGTTATCCGTGGCAGTGTCTATCAGGCTGTTGACCGGATTGAACACCCGACTGATCAGGGCATCAATACCAATGGCGGTATTTTCATTGCTGTTCGTTGGCCCGTTCAGCCAGTGGCTGCAGCCGACGGCGGCCAGTGCCTCGGCTATCTGCGTACACCAGCTGTCGACCATGCGGCGCAAAATGGTGCAGACATTAACTGACACCGGCACACGTTGTAAAAAACAAGACAACAACCCATCGGGAAAATTGGTAGTCGCTCGCGGGTCAACGATGAGGGGCAGAGCCAGGTTATTGCAGTAGAGATTGTACAGAGCATTAAACCAATGCACTTCCATACTCCTGGCAATGCTGATTTTTCCCTCGCGCTGGTTTTGCCACAAAAACGCCTGAATAAACTCGCGAAACAGGTCATTTTTCAGCTTATAAAATGTGCCTGCCAATCCGCCATGCACTATGGCTTCAAGATCAAAAAAACTGCGGGAAAAACGACTATGGACACCTGCCGGACACAAGTCGATACCCTCAAGACAGTCATGCAGCACTGAAGCAATGTAGTCCCTTATGCTGAGGCTTTGCTGATCACCGGCACTGCCTTGCTGATACTCTTTCAGCCGCCCGACCAGCTGATGAATGTGAAAACGGGTCTCACGGTAGATCGGCAACAGGCTGGTGAGCAGATCTCTGGTAGGTACCCTGAGCTTGGCCACAAAGGTGTCTATGGCTTTGTCGTACTCTTGGCCCACATAGGCGTAAGCCAACTGCTTAAGCTCACGCACCTCGTTTAAAAACTGCGTTTGAATGGCATTGAAAGCTTGATGACCACGCAGCTGGGAGTAGTCTGACACTACCGGCAGCTCGATAAAGCCAGCTTGTTGCTGCTCACCCCCTTCAGGCCGACCAGAAGGTTGCCAGGATTGAAACAGCCCTGGATGATTGAATGCAGACTGTGCAGGTAGCATACCAATTAACCGGCCACTGCCCCGCGAATCCGGAGGCCAGAAAGAAAATGGGCTAAAACCTTAAAATGCAAAAACAGACCGAATTTTGTCGGCTTGGACCAACTACAGCCTGAAAAGTTCGAGGCAGCAGCAATTTACCAAACAACGGTGACACCACGTACCTGGCTGGCAGCAGGGTCGAGAAAGCCTCGTCTACTGATCAAAGCTACTGCGCTGCAACAACTCGATACACTCTCTGGACCCGCCCCGAATCGCCAGATCCAGGGGGCTCAAATTGAAGTGATCCCTGCTGTCCGGGTCAATACCTCTCACCTGCAACAACGCCTCAATACATTGTGCGTGGCCATTGAGGGCAGCACGGTGCAAGGCTGTGCCCCCCGAAGGTCCGGATTTGTTAACCTCAATGCCAGGCACAGCCAACAACATCCGCAAACTGTGAAGGTCACCCCGCTCGGCAGCTATGCACAGAGCAAAATACTTACCTCTATCTGACGATGACAGGTTTACCTGAATACCCGTTGCCTGCAACAGCGCCTGAACACATCCCCAATGCTGCCAGTAGGTAGCGTGGTGCAAAGGCACCCAACCATAATCATCTGGCTTGTTAACCTCAATCCCCGGTGCTTGCAGCAGCTCCCGGAGGCACTGCAACCGGGCATACCGCGCCGCTGCACTCAAAGGCGTGCTGCCGGAATCATCAATTTGGTTAACGTCGATATCCGGAGCGCCCAGTAATTCCCTGACGCATTGCCAGCGCCCTTTTTTGGCAGCAGCAACCAAGGGACTTTGGCTCATGCCTTGTCGAACATTGACCCAGACCCCCGGCGTCTGCAATAGCTCCCGAATCATGTCTGCGCGGTTGGCATGCACGGCGTAGAACAGTGCGGTCATGTCATTGTGCATAGCATTGACCAGGACATTCCTGGCCGCCAGAATTGCCCTGACTGTTTTTACGTGACCAGACGTAATCGCACGGATCAAGGGCGTCATACCGTCGGAACTTCTCTGGTTAACATCAACACCCGGCGCTTCTGACAACAGCCTGACGCAGTGGGAATGACCACCCTCAATAGCATTGTCAAGCGGAGAACAGCCATAACAGTCGACCTCGTTGACCAAGATTCCGGGCACGTTGAGCAATGCCTGAACACAACTGGCAAAGCCTTGGCTGGCCGCGCTGTTCAGAGGCGTCCAGCCATCATTGCTCCCGGCATTGACATCAACGCCCGGCATGGTCAGCAACGCCCGAACACAGCCGGTAAAGCCCCTGCTGGCCGCGACACTCAGAAGCGTCCGTCCATCATTTTTGCTGGCACTGACGTCAATGCCCGGCATGGCCAGCAACGCCTGCACGATCTCTGTGTGACCGTCCCGGACCGCATCCTGCAGGGGTGTCACACCTGCGACCGTTTTCCTGTTGACGGCAACACCGCCAGCTTGCAGAAGCACTCGGACGCACTGCACATAGCCCCGCACAACAGCAAGATGTAACGGTGTGAAGTCCTCGTCGTTTGTCACATTGACATCAATTCCCGGAGCGTTGAGCAGTGCCTGCAAACAATCAGCATGCCCATACATTGCAGCGTTCAACAAGGGCGTAAGACCACCTTCACAGCGTTGGTTGATGATTACCTCTCGCACCCGCACCCGGTAAGGCACTTCCAGAGTGGCGGTACACCGCCGTACCAATGACAGCAGATACCGCAAACCAGCCAACTCACCATGGCGGGCAAAAACACTGATGAGCAATTCCCGACCACTCGGGGCCAGACCGTGTTCGTTAAAAAAGCAGTCGGTTAACGACCAGGCCAGCACGTTGCAGCGCCCGGTGAGCAGCAAATAGGCAAGCACTCTGCTCTGACGCAAACGAAATGCCTGGTCAAAGAGCCGCCGACAATCATTCGGTGGAAGTAATTCACGCACGCATTGCCGGGACCAATCGCTAATCTGCCAGGAGTTAAGCCTTTGTATCACCCGGGAGATATCAACGCCCTGTCGGGATAGCCCCCGCAACACCGGCTCCAGCAATGGCGTGTCAATCAGCCATTCAAGGGAGTATTCGAAAACAGCTTTTATCCTACAACGAACAAAATAACTGCATACCTCCTGGCACAACACCTCCCTGAAAGTACTGGTGCAGTGCTGCAGCTTGTCACGAAGCTGATTCGACAGTGCCTGACTCACCGGTTGCGGCAGAGCATTGAGCTGGGCAGTCATGTTGCGGTCAAGGAAGAAAGCAACGATCTTGTCCGGCTCATCGGTCTGTTCCATGGCCTGGGTCAGCAACGCGTGGCTGGTCATGGCTGGCCAGGAGCTGAAGTCAATGGAGAGCAAATGGGTTAATTTCAACGAGGTGTGCCGGTCAGCAGCAAAACAACACGCTTGTCCCGGACGCAGGGACTGGTCGTGATCACATATCCAGAAAAACAGCTCATTAATGCTACCAATGTAAGCTTTTGAACGACCACGGACTAATATCTCAGCAAACACCGTGGTGCTGTTTGGGTAAAGATGCCCGGTTATCCATGCCAGCATTTTCTCCCGGTGTCGTTTAAGGTGGAAACCCTCGCAATCGCACAGGTCCATGACGACATTGAGATTAAGCGGATTATCCGTGGCAGTGTCCATCAGGCTGTTGACCGGATTGAACACCCGACTGGCCAGGGCATCAATGCCAATGGCGGTATTTTCATTGCTGCTCGTTGGCCTGCTCAGCCAGTGGCGGCAGCCCACTGCCGATAATGCCTCGGCTAACTGCGTACACCAGTCGTCGACCAGGCGGTGCAAAATAGCACAGGCATTAACCGACACCGGTGCACGTTGCAAAAAGCGAGACAACAACTCATCAGGCAAATTGGTAGTCGCCTGTGGTTCATCAATGGGAGGTAGGGCCAAACTGTCGCAATACAGATTGTACAGGGTATTAAACCAACGCACCTCCATCCTCCCGGCAACGCTGATTTTTCCCTCGCGCTGGTTTTGCCGTAAAAATGCCTGAATAAACTCACGAAACAGGTCTCTTTTCAGCTTATAAAACGTGCTCGCCAATCCGCCATGCACTATGGCTTCAAGGTCAAAAAAACTGCGGGAAAAACGACTATGGACACCTTCCGGACACAAGCCGATACCATCAAGGCAGTCATGCAACACTGAAGCAATGTAGTCCTTGATGCAGACGTTTTGCTGATTATGGGCACTGTCTTGTTGATACTCCTTCAGCTGTCTGACCAGCTGATGAATTTGAAAACGGGTCTCACGGTAGATCGGCAACAAGCTGGTGAGCAGATCGTCGGTAGGTGCTTTGAGCTTGGCCACAAAGGTGTTTATGGCTCTGTCGTACCCCTGGCCCACATAGGCGTGAGCCAACTGCTTAAGCTCACGCACCTCGTTTAAAAACTGCGTTTGAATGGCATTGAAAGCTTGATGATCACGTAGCTGCGAGTAGTCTGACACTACCGGCAGCTCGATAAAGCCAGCTTGTTGCTGCTCGCCCCGTTCAGGCCGACCAGAAGGTTGCCAGGATTGAAACAGCCCTGGATGATTGAATGCAGACTGTGCAGGTAGCATACCAATTAACCGGCCACTGCCCCGCGAATCCGGAGGCCAGAAAAAAATGGACTAAAACCTTAAGTAAGCGCAAAAACAGACCGAATTTCGCCGGCTTGGACCAACTACAGTCCGAAAAGTTCGAGGCAACAGCAGTTTACCCAAACAACAGTGACACCACGTACCTGAATGGCAGCAGGGTCGAGAAAGCCTCGCCTGGTGGGAGTATGAAGGACTGTGCCGGCAACACAGTTTCTCTGCTCACCAGTCATGACCTACTGATCAAGGCTACTGCGCTGCAACAGCTCGATACACTCTCTGAAACCGCCCTGAATCGCCAGATCCAGAGGACTCTGTTTGAGACGATTCCGGCTATCGGAATCAACGCCGCCCACCTGCAACAACGCCTCAACACATTGTGCGTGGCCATTAAGAGCGGCAAGGTACAAGGCTGTGTCCCCCGACGGTCCGGATTTGTTAATTTCAATGCCAGAGGCAGCCAGCAGTATCCGCAAACTCTGAAGGTCGCCCTGCTCAGCAGCGATGCCCAGGGCAAAATGCCCATTTCCATCTGATGTCAACAGATTTACCTTGATGTCCGTTGCCCGCAGCAGTGCCTGAACACATCCCCAATGTTTATTGCGGGTAGCGTAGTGCAAGGGCGTCATACCCTTGGAACATGTGTGGTTAACGTCAATACCCGATGCCTCTGACAACAGCCTGACACAGTCAGAATGCCCCTCCCTGGCAGCGTTACTGAGCGGGGAACGGCCATCAGAGTTGGCCCCGTTGACCAAGATTCCCGGCACATTGAGCAACGCCCGAACACAACCGGTAAAGCCCTCGTAGGCAGCAGCGTTCAGGGGTGTCCCCCCATGACTGTTGCTGGCATTGGCATCAATGTCCGCCATGGTCAGCAGCGCCTGCACGCAGCTGGTGAAGCCTTTGCTGGCCGCAATGTTCAGAGGCGTCCACCCATGATCGTTCCTGGCATTGGCGTCAATGCCCGGCACGGCCAGCAACGCCCGAATACAATCAATAAAACCTCTGTCAGCCGCAGCGTTCAGAGGCGTCCATCCGTTATTGTCCCGGACATTGACATCAATGCCCGGCGTGGCCAGCAACGCCCGAACACAACTGGTAGAGCCTTTGCTGACCGCGCTGATCAGAGGCGCCCACCCGTTATTGTTCCTGCCATTGGCGTCAATGCCCGGCACGGCCAGCAACGCCCGAATACAATCGGTAAAACCTGTGTAAGCCGCAGCGTTCAGAGGCGTCCATCCATTATTGTCCCGGGCATTGACATCAATGCCCGGCGTGGCCAGCAACGCCCGAACACAACTGGTAGAGCCTTTGCGGGCCGCGCAGTTCAGAGGTGTCCATCCACCATTGTTTCTGGCATTGACGTCAATGCCCGGCATGGCCAGCAACGCCTGCATTATCTCTGTGTGGCCGTCCCGGACCGCATAATGCAGAGGGGTCAACCCATCGTGACAATCCTCATTCACCGCGATACTGGTGTGAGCCAGCAGCATTCTGACAAGATCCAGACGCCCGCCAAGGACAGCCATGTTCAGGGGTGTCGCACCTGCGAGCGCTTTCTTGTTGACGGCAACACCGCCGGTTTGCAGGAGCACCCGGACGGACTGCGCCTGGCCTCGCATAGCGGCAAGGTGCAACGGTGTGAAGTCCTCATCGTTTGTCATATTGACATCAACTCCCGAAACGTTAAGCAGTTCCTGCAGACAATCCGCATTACCGTACATCGCAGCCTTCATCAGGGGCGTAAGACCACCTTCATAGCGTTGACTGATTTCTGCCACTTGCGCCTGGTAAGATTCTTCCGAAGTGGAGGGTGCCCACCGCCGTATCAACGACAACAGATACTGCAAACCAGCCAACTCACCGTGGCGGGCAAAAAGACTGATGAGCAATTCCCGGCGACGCGGGAGGGCCTGGCCGAATTCGTTAAAAAAGCAGCTGGTTAACGAGTAGGCCTGTAGGTCGCAGTACCCGGTGAGCAGCAAGAAGGCAAGCACCCTGCCCTGACACAGACCAAATGCCTGACTGAACAGCCGCTGGCAATCATTCAGTGGAAGCAATTCACCCAGGCATTGCCCGGACCAATCACTGATCTGCCAGGAATTAAGCCCTTGTACCACCGGGGAGATATTAACGCCCTGTCGGGATAGTCCCAGCAACACCGGTTCCAGCAATGGCGTATCAATCAGCCATCCAAGGACGTGTCCGGAGGCCGTTTTTATCCCGCAACGAACGAAATAACTGCACACCTTCTGGCACAATACGTCCCTGAAAGTACCGGTACAGCGCAGCAGCTTGTCACGAAGCTGATTCGACAGTGCCTGACTCACCGGTTGTGGCATAGCATTGAGCTGGGCGGTCACATTGCAATCAAGGAAGAACGCAACGATCTCGTCCGGCTCATCGGTCTGTTCCATGGCTTGGGTCAGCAACGCATGGCCGGTACTGGCCGGCCAGGAGCTGAAGTCAATGGAGAGCAAATGGGTTAATTTCAATGAGGTGTGCCGGTCAGCAGTAAAACCACACACCTGCCCCGGAAGCAACTGGTCGTGATCAAATACCCAGAAAAACAGATCATTAATGCTGCCGATGTAAGCTTTTGCACGACCACAGACTAATACCTCAGCAAACACTTCAGTACTGTTTGGGTACAAATATCCGGTGAGCCACGCCAGCATTTTCTCCCGGTGTCGCTTAAGGTGAAAGCTCTCGTTGTCGCACAGGTCCATGACGGCATCAAGATTAAGCGGGTTATCCGTGGCAGTGCCCATCAGGCTGTTGACCGGATTGAACACCCGGCTGATCAGGGCATCAACGCCAATGGCGGTATTTTCATTGCTGCTCGTTGGCTCGTTCAGCCAGTGGCTGCAGCCGACAGCGGCCAGTGCCTCGGTTAACTGGGAACCCCAGCCGTCGACCATGCGGCGCAACATGACACAGGCATTAACCGACACCGGCACACGTTGTAAAAAAGGAGACAACAACTTATCGGGCAAACTGATGGTCGCCAAAGGGTCATCAATGGGAGGCAGGGCCAGATCATGGCAGCAGAGATTGTACAGCGCGTTAAACCAATGCACCTCCACACTCCAGGCAATGCTGATTTTTCCCTCGCGCTGGTTTTGCCATAAAAATGCCTGAATAAACTCACGGAACAGGTCACTTCTCAGCTGATAAAACGTGCTCGCCAGCCCGCCATGCACTACGGTTTCAAGGTCAAGAGAACTGCGGGAAAAGCGACTGTGGACACCTGCCAGGCACAGGTCGATACCATCAAGGCAGTCGTGCAACACTGAGGCGATATAGTCCTTGAGACAGATGTTTTGCTGATTATGGGCACCGTCTTGCTGGTACCCCTTCAGCCGCCCCACCAGCTGATGAATCTGAAAACGGGTCCCACGGTAGATCGGCAACAAGTTGGCGAGCTGGTGATCAGCTGGTGCTTTGAGCTTGGCCACAAAGGTGTCTATGGCTTCATCATACTTCTCGTTAACATAGGCGTGAGCCAACTGCTTAAGCTCGCACACTTCGTTTAAAAACTGCGTTTGAATGGCATTGAAAGTTTGATGATCACGCAGCTGCGAGTAGTCTGACACTACCGGTAGCTCGATAAGGCCAACTTGCTGCGGTCCGCCTCTCTCCTCGGGCAGACCGGAAGGTTGCCAGGATTGAAACAGTTTTGGATGATTGAATACAGGCCGTGCAGATAACATACCGATTAACCAACCACCGCCCCACGAATCCGGGGGCCAGAAAAAAATGGGCTAAAACCTTGAGTAAACACAAAAGCACAACAAATTTCGCCAGCTTGGACCAACGACAGCCCGAAAAGTTCGACGCGGCGGCAACTTACCCAAACAACAGTGACATCACATACTGGTGATGAACTCGTCCCGGATCGCCAGACCCAAGGGGCTCTGTTTGAGACCATTCCGACTATCGGGATCAATACCGCTCACCTGCAACAACACCTCAATACATTGTGTGTGGCCATTGAAGGCAGCAAGGTGCAAGGCTGCGTCCTCTGAAGGTACCGGGAAAACTTCCTGACATTGCTCCATCGCCCCTATCAGAATTATGTCCTTAGGATTTGTTCTGAAATAACTTCCCGATTTCCGTTCACCCTGAGCAAAGTCGAAGGGTGCTGTCACCAGACTTCGACAGGCTCAGTCCGAACGGGGTCCAGATTCTATAAATGCGGAAGTTATTTCGGGGCTACTCCCTAGCGGAATTATGTCCTTAACGCAGATGCCATCAGGTATCTCGGGTTCTGAACAACCCAGAACTCCCCCTTCATAACAACCTCACTGAAAGTCAGATAAGAGAACACGTCAAACGGCGTAAAATCAGCGGTGGCACCAAAAGTGAAAGTGGTCGGCAAAGCCGAGACACTTTTGCAAGCCTCAAAAAAATGTGCCGACAATATGGGCTTTCATTCTGGCATTATTTAACGGACAGGCTGACAGGTAGCGGGAACTTTCCGAGATTGGCTCAGGAAATAAAGAATACTGCTCGGCGGTTGTCGTGTGGATTAAGTACGACTTTTTGAGTGCATACAAACAACCTGCGACCAGACATTCTGCTCGCCGGTTTTTAGATTTGTGGTTTTGATTTGTTACCCACACAACTGCCAGGCTGTTCCGGAGCTTACGAAAAATCCGGGAACATATGCTTGAGCCGATCAGTAATACGAAGCTTGTTCAATCGTAAAGAATGAGCGTCATTCAGCATATCTAATACAATTTTTAAAAATTGTTGGCGGTTATTGGTTTTGATAACCAGTTTTAAACCTTCATCGTGTACTTTCTGAACAACATTTAAGAACTGCTCTATTCTGACACTGCTGTAGGGATATTGATCACCCGTCACAGGACAGGCCATAAAAACAGCCGAATGCTCTGTTTTGGAGAGTTCCTGGAAAAAGTAATCGGGACTTCTACGTTGGCTTGCGGGCAAACAGGGGGAACCCACCTCACGGATCTGATCCACCGAAATACCCAGTGTTTTGGCAACATCGTCAATTGATACAGCCTCCTCAGTAATCACTGCTGCCGATTTGCCACCCTGATACTGACCAAGTTGTGATAAGGCATCGGTGGCCTGAACTTCAGTACTCTGCCACCATTGGGAACGGTAACTCTCCCCCTGCAAATCACCAAGGCAAACAAAGTTATGAGCACCTTTGGTTAACGGATCAATAATGCCAGGGGCTGCAGCTTTGATAGCGACAGGATTATTGGAACTGATCATGATGGCCTTGTTATTAGCCATTACATGCTGCATGGCTTTCGCCAAAAACATTCGGGTGTATCCATACTTTTTGTTCGCATCATCGATCACTACCAAATCCTTACCGGCAAGCATTTCGTCAATCTTTCTGCCCCATTGCGTTTCATCACCGGCAAAGTCCTGAATGAGCCCACATATTTTTGCTGCATCTATGTATAAGGTGTCGACACTATATTCGGCCGCCTTTTTGGCAGCAGCGACACAAAGATGCGTTTTTCCAAGACCCGGTGATCCGCTCAGAAATAGCCCCATAGGCTTTTTCTGAGAAACTTCTTCAGCCAAGTTATTAATCACCGCGTGAGTGAACTTCAGAGCCGTCTGCTTCATAAATTCCTGTTGGGGTGAAGCGGCTTCAAAATGCTCGAAATCAGCACCAAGATTTTCAGAGGGGAAAGGTGAACCATGATCAACCGGCTTTGGTTTCACAGCCGGTACAACAGATAACAGCGGTTGCTGATGCCAGGCCTCATCATATTGAGACGAAAAATGCTCCCAGAACCCAAGATCGAAGCGAAGCGCCGCGATGATGCCAACAATAGGATGGTCATAGGTCACGGTGTGATCGGTCAGCTGTGCATAATGCGTTTCCCCTGCTTCGATAGCAGCGAGTGTCTCAGCACTCTGTGGCTTGTTATAGCCATCAATCAATATATTTTTGACTTGGTCGTAAGTTTTTGGCTCAGCAAATTCATCCGGACCAAACCCCAGGTAGAGGTTCTGTCCATGACTATTCTGCCCAGTGCATATCAAATTAAAGCCAATGGAACTCCCAGATTTGTGCTTCGCAGTATAGCTGTCAACACCTTGGATATAGAGAATATCACCCTCGGTAATGTCCGATTCTAAAAGCTCCCTATGAGCAAATAGTGCTCGCGTGATTTCAAGATCCTCAAACAAACAATAGAGAGGATTGGTTAAATCGATCGGTTTGCATTTTTTAGCTACATCTGTCAAATACTCAGAATCAATGCTGCCGTTAAAAAGCGCACGAGCAATTCTGAAAGTTGAGACCGGAGCACCAAAGATGCGATTA
>Ga0126343_10000335_pt1 | contig 17353 bp, 15 predicted proteins | sample Cyp2metagenome_FD_92531 | JGI IMG/M metagenome (GOLD analysis project Ga0126343, IMG submission 92531) | Coral microbial communities from Lord Howe Island, Old Settlement Bay, Australia - Cyphastrea 2 metagenome | ecosystem: Host-associated > Invertebrates > Cnidaria > Coral ...
AATCACTAGTCTCAATTTTTATAAATTGTAATTATCACACGGCATGTCTGAAAACCAGCTTGCTGAGCCATTTACCGTGTTTTTAAATAAAGTTGATTGATTGATTGATTCAGGGAACTGACGGACAATAGACAATCCAACTGGATTGCGCGTCGAATGAAAGCAGCCTTGCCCTCCGAGGGGTGTCATGTTACCCGCGGGTAAAAAAGTTATAAATTTCTCTCGGTAATGTTGGCAGCATCAGAAGAGAGCGAACGAAATACCCATCACGCTCTATTAATTAACCCCTTATTACAATAGAAAGACTGTTCTTTCTATTATAAAGAACAGTCAACGGCGAACTCAAATTCATTCAAAATCGCTCAAAAAACCGCTTTCGAGGCAAAAGGACGACTATACACCACAGGAAATGTAATTCCACGTTGATTCATCATTGATTTACACACACAGTTAGCGATAAATGGCTATAGGTGAGGCAAACGGTAAATCTAGTACATTTACTATAAAATAACAATTGGCTACTCAGGCAGATCGTGTGGGATATCTGTGGCTACACATTCATGCGAGCAGCGTGGTGTGGACTCTTATTTTGCAGCAATTGTGGTAAAAAAAAGACTTCTGATGTTCCAATATCTCAATGTTATGTTATAAAACAAATGGTAAACGCCATAGGGTGTACTATGGAGTTATGGATGCACTTGGGAGGTTTGCTAAGCACTCAAGAAACTAGAGTTAAGAGTCGCACTCGGCTATCGCCTCGTTGTAACGATATTGCGTGACAACAGCCCGGGACAACAGTCGAACTTTCTAGATGTACGAACATTGCAGTGTGTGATAACTGTGTTCTGATAAGAACATTCTGGAACCTTCCGTTTTACCCTAGTCATTTATAGGTCTGACCATCTTCAGATATTTATAGCATATTTGTCATTTAGAAACTTCTAAATACTGACGTAATGTAGGGTTCTATATAAGCAGTGATATAAGAGAGCAGAGTTCAAGGGAAGTGAGTGAGTGTTGTTAATCAGTAGATGCTGTAACAGGAACCAGTTGAAGGCCTGAAATAAACAAGTACGTTGTTCTACTTTGCTTATACTGTTGATCGGCTGTCTTCTTGTTGATGGATCGGCGAGAATCCCGTTTGTGTAACGTACCGAAGATTACTGAAAGGAACGCCACTCGGTAACAGAACGTTACTCTCGTGCGACTCTTACGCTTCTTTCGTGCTTAGCAACCTCCCGCGTGCATCCATAACTCAATAGTACACGCTATGGCGTTTACCATTTGTTAAATAACGGACCCATTCCAACCTGCGGATTTCAACTTTCCAAAAATCATTGTGGCAAACAGAATCGCGCATTTCAATCCAAGTGGTCTTTGGAATTTCCTCGGCTACACTGTAATGAGCAAAGCGATTCTGTGTTGTGTTTCATTTACGTGTGACAAAATGCAAAATCAAATCTTCGAGCTGCCAGAAGTAAGGAAGTCTGCTTTATTTCTAAAGGGTTTTCAAACTGGAAAAAGGCGTTGGCGCGATTCAAGGAGCATCAAGTGTCTGAATGCCACAAAATAGCCATTGACAATGAAACAAACCTTTCCAGAACTTGCGAAAATGTGTGGGAAATGTTCGGTAATGCAGCAAAAAGGACAATGTAGTCTAACCGTATATGCTTCATCAAAGCCATTGAATGTTTGCAGTATCTTGCCTGGTAACGACAGGCTATGCAGGGTGATACCGATTATGAATCAAACTTTATTCAGCCTCTTCTTTTAAAAAGGTTAGAGAGGAAAGAAGACAGAGCCTGACACGATATCAAAATGAAATAATTGCCATCATGGCGAATCATGTCATCCAGTGATCTGGTATCGGAAATCAGGAGTGGCTTTTTCCCAATCATATGCGACGAGTACGCAGATATCAGTAACACGGAACAATTAACCATCTGCGTTCGATGGGTTGACAAAGAGTTAGAGGCCCACGAAGATTTCCTCGGGTTTTACAATGTACCTGAAATCGGCGCAGAGACTGTAGTGTCGGCTATAAAAGATGTGTTATTAAAACTACAGTTATCATTAGTTAAGTGTAGGAGACAATGCTATGATGGAGCCAGCAACATGATGGGACATAAAACTGGTGTGGCGAAAAGAATCCAGGACCTCCAACCGCAGGCTTATCCTTCTCACTGTCATGGACACTAACTCAGCTTAAGTGTAAAGGACACCACGAAAAACTGTAAGTTGTTACCAGAGACTATGGACACAGCACTGAAAAGAAATCGTGTCCCTCATAACGTTTTTACCAAAATGAGAAAATCTCCTGGGGGGAATAAAAGAAAACCTAGTATCTTTTTTATCTTTTTCAGTATTTTATTTATCATTTTCATCACTTTTTCCTTTCATTATTATTATTATTATTACTATTTTATTTTGTGACTATTCCTGTAAAGTAGATGGTTAGCTAATTGTTTGGTCACGTTAATAAACTTACTTACGTACTTACTTTTACTTAAAACCTAGAAGGCCCTAAATCTGAAGCCAAGGACATACTTGGCCTTTGCCCTACTTGATGGACAATACGCGCAAGCTGTTTTCAGCGAATCCTAGACAATTATGCAGCTTCTTCAGGAGTGGACAATTTCCCTTGATGAGAAACTCCAGTCTGATATACGTGGAAGGAGCATTGGATGTCAAGCGCAAATGAACACATCTGAGTTCTTCGGGTTGAATTTAGGACAGCCGCTGTTTTCTCACACAGATAACTTATCGAAAACCTTACAGCGAACAAAGATTTCAGGTCGAAGTGGCAAACGAGTAGCTTGTCTTACAAAAGACGTTCTGCAGAAGATGCGAAACGATACGAGTTTCAGATAAATTTATGTAGTTTTACTGAAAAGTAAAAGCTATCCCTCCATGAGTGGACCGATATTACCAAGGTGAACTCGCGCGCCAAGAAGAATTAAAATTGGCACTGGAGAGCCAACATATCCTGTAAACGCACAAGACTATTACAGGAGAATATACTTTGAAGCTATTGACTTGATGATGAACGCTATTGACCAGCGGTTGGACGAGCCAAGCTCTGATACGTATGCAAAGACGGAGTCTCTCTTAATTAAGACCCTCAATTCGCAGGACAAATCCGAAGAGCTAAAGTTTATGAAAAAAAATTACAACGACGATGTTAATATTACAGTGTTAACCGCCCAGATGGAAATTTAACAAGTGCTGCTGAAGGATGGTGATTATTTTTATTTTGACGACGTCATCGTAAAAATTAAAGAGCTACCCAACCCAGAGTGGGAAATGATAAAAGAAATTATTATGTTATGTAAGCTGATTCTCGTAAATTCAGCTACCAGTGCAGCCGGTGAAAGATCTTTTTCGACTTCCCGGAGACTAAAAACATGGCTCCGTTCAAGAATGAACCAGGAGCGATTTAGTAACCTGACAGTTTTAAGCATACTGGCACAAAGAAAGAACGGACAGGCTTTCCACCATTGACATCGCAAACGAATTTGCCGACCGCAACACAAACAGAAAGCGTAATTTTGGCACTTTTCGAGTAAATGATGTACAGTAACTTTAATATCATTCACTAAATTATTTTCAGTTACCGTTTTGTTTTGCCGTGTAAATAGTTTGAATGAATAATTGAACAATTATTGAACTCGGCTTTCGTGTGATATGAAGATATACAGATCTCGGAGGGTGTTATCCACCGGGCTCAAACCTTCGGCTTTGGCGGATAACCCCCTCGATCTGCCTAACTCTTCATATCATACTCAGCCTCATGCAATAATTGTTCAGTAATTATACAGCGTTGAGTTCAAGGCAGCTCACGCAAAATCGTTGGATCTCTGGGTTATTTATAATATTGAAGGTTGATATCAGTAGTATAACATAACCGTAACAATCTATGATAATTCAATTTAGTGATGGTGAATTTTCAAACCCGATAGCAACATCACTGAAGATGTGGGAAAAAATCAATAGTTTTATAGTTATAATAGCATTCTCCACCACTTTAGAGAAACTGAATAGGAATCCACAAGCAGGCTTCAGAACTTTATTTTGGTTCTTTGAACAGTTAGCAAACACTCGGACTTCGCAGTCTGGTGAAAATTTCAACTTTTCTTTCTGTCCTGAATTCCCCAGATTCTGTTTTAAATCTATCCGGACTGATGAAGAACGCATCGTTCTTAAGTTTCCTGAGTACTCTGAACAGTTGCTGTGATGCTTCAGGAATTAACATTCTTGTGAATATTAAAAAAAATCAGCTTTTTTTTATCATTAACAATTTGTATGCTGTTCTAGTAAGTTTGTCCCGATTAACGACCACCCCCCTCCCCCCCTAAATACCATGCAAGTAGTTGATGAACCAGAAAAAATCTTGCAAATAAACTTGGGATATATGTTCTGCATGGTATTTCGGTGTAGCCGAGAGAACGCTCCGCTCCGCTCGTTAAATTGTAATGGCCTGTGGACTGAACGATGATGCATGTATCAGCACTTGCCAGGGTTACTGTAGTGTGCTTTGTCGAAGGCGTATGGAGGAGAGGGATCTCCGCTTACTCGATCAAAACACAATTCAGCTGAACTTTAAGAATTATTTAATATCATTCCTTTACTTTACAGCTCTTTGTCATCTCCTGCTTGTCAGCTCTGGGCCAGAGTGGTTTTCACTGGAGTGTCGACGGTAACCCGCTATGGCTTGGGTTGGTCTATAGTTTCACAATGTTAATAATGATTTGTTTAGACAAAAACTTGGGTAATTTTCCGGTCAGAATTAAGACGACACGACAAAACAATTGCGGTGAGTTCTACAAACTTCGCAGCGGTTACTTGATTCTCCCTCGAGTTTTGCTTGGTTTACTTTGTGTTCAGTTTTTTCTGTGTATGGACACTTGTTTGAAAACCTCTCCAATGCCCCTTACAATATTTTCATCTGCTTGCCTTTGTTCAACCTCTTATTTCATAATTAATTTTCTTCTAAACAATCACAGCTTTACAAGCGGTGTTACATATAGATACGATTTTTATCTTTTATAGTGTTTGTAAAGCGCAGTTGATGATCTATTTTAATGAAATTTGCACTATATAAGAGGTGATATGCTTCTGATATAAGTAATAACATCATTACCTCGACGATCAGTTTTACAACCGTTTACTTACATTATTTTACCTACTTGATTAAAAGTAAGCTGGCCCACTACATGAAATATATTTATCGCAACTTGTATCACATTAGAGCGGTTTTCACAAACCAAAACCAAAGAGATATCACTCTGGCCAATCACAAAGGGCACAGTCATTACAGTGAACCAATCAAAGCTCGAAGTAACTACATGCAGCTGACGCAAAGCGTGGGGAAACGCGTGTGAACAAGTCTCGATTGGTTTTGATTCATTCTGATTGGGCAAAAAGGTGGCGCGAGTTTTTTTAAGCCATTGGTACAGCGTAGCTGATGCAAAACCATTACTTTTCGTCGATCAAACGAAAACCGCTCTAAAGAAACACACTTTTCGTTAATTAAGGGTTTAGTATGTCATGTTTAGAGTAATTAAGTCACAGTTAAATTAACATAAAACGTCAACAAATTTCCCAATACGAATTGACCTATCGGGCCAGAGATGAACCACATTTAATCCTTGATTCAAAATTTAATCATCAGAAACGGCAAAACTATTCTCTAAACTAAATCTAGCCGTCTGCCGGACTACTGATCTCGAAGTCTTCATCAATCAACTTTATCATGATTCACCATTTTAGCTTGCGTATAAGGTTAAACTAGAAATGTAAATAAAGAAAGAAAAGAAAACATCCCCGATATTTATAAAAAATCAGGACCATTTCGCGCGAAAATATTCTCGGATGTTATCTGTCTGTGGAAATTATCTGTCACACATTATTTATCTTCTATTTGACTTTAAAAAAACTTTCGAGAAGCGAATAGTTTTCTAGACTGTTCACAGCCTCTCTATCAACGATCGAAAAAAACTGTGAAGGGTCTAATAGTTTTCCCAGAGCGAAGCTCAGTTAGTGAAAACTGAGAGCTTTGGGGAGTAGACAATGTGCCAGGGCAAACATCCGAGCACATATTTAAAGTCAAATAGAAGCTGTTGGGATTATTATCCTTATTAATTGGAGAATATCACTCGATCGGATATTTCCGATCTTTGACTGGGCCATATTTCATATTTCAGTCACTTGACGCTTTTAGACTAATCGTGAGTGATTACTCGTGCCCAGCAATGTAAAATATAATTCTCTTCAACAACTGATATCACATTATTTATCTTCGTTCAGTCGTTCTCACAGTTATCGAAATAGAGGGTGCTTACCATGAATTCAACCAAAAAAAGCCTGAAATCTATCAAGTTCAAGTTCAAGTTGGACGTAATTGGACACTCCCCTTGGGGCTTTTCAGGACCAATTTTACAATTTTTCTATTGGGTGAGATCGGACGTCAGCTTATATAAGGCGCCTCAGGCTGCCGCTATCAGTCCATTTCTGATCTCACCCACCCACCCACCCACCCGACCCATACATGGGGAGATAGACCACAACATCGGGAACTACGTCCCCTACTCTTTTCGACAAGTGCGTGGGTTCTTTAACGTCACCTGCTGACCATGTAGCACTGAAGATGCAGGAGACGGGGCCTACGGTTTAAAGTCCTTTTCCAAGAAGACCTGAATGTCTAACCATTTGAAGATATAATTACAAAGGCAGCACATTCTCCTCAGTTATTTTAAGACCCTGAGTGTTGGTCCGGGTACCAACAAGTTATCATGGTTTAGTTTACAGTGGCTGATCTAGAGGGGAGCCTCTTATTTTGGATAAAAAAAAGAGGAGAAATGACAGAAGGAAGAAAAGCCGGCAGGGCGAGTAAAACAAAATAGGGTTCCCGCCTTGGCTCAAGGTTGAATTCGCCTCTGGGTTATATTTGACAAGCTTACTGCGGGGTAGCCCTAGCTAATGTGGTACTAGTAACCTACCTAAACGGCTCTAGTCACTTCAAGCTGTGGTCATTCCAGTTTATATATGCACCGCTCCCTGGAAATCCCTAATGACGAAATGTGGTGCAATGTATTATTGCAAGTTCGAGGGGGTATTGTTTATTTTAGAAACTGATGGGGTTTCTTCTAATATTTTGGCGTCGGTCTCGAGGGGTTTCCAAGGCAATGGTCTGGTTTTCCGGAAGTGGGATTTTGGTATTCTTTCTACTAGAGGAGTTTCCAGGAATCCCTAAGAGGGAGGGGGAAGATGAGAAGTTGGGTTGGCAGATGTAAAATAGAATGGCCGGCTAAGCTTGCACTGAGACAAATATCTTTTATGTGACAGTCAAATACCTTTTTTGTGACAAGACGTTACAGATATAATGTTCGGGGCGCCCATCATAACCTGTTCATTCCGCGGCCTAACACTGAGGCCCTCAAGAAGAGGTTTAGTGATAGGGGCGCAGTAACATGGAACAGTCTGTCAGTGGTGGCTAAGCAGGCCACTACTTTGAAAAGTTTTCATTCCGCTATTGTAAGTTAGTAATAACTCTCAAGTTGATTTAGAATAATTAAAACATGTTATAATTAAGTTAAGTTAAAATAGTTAAAATAGTTAAAATAGTCCGCACATTTTTAGTCTTAGTTTTTATGTACTAGGTTATATAGGCCTTTAAGTATTTGGTTAATGTGCACGGCTCTTTTGAAAACCACTTTTTAGTGAAATGATCCCGCGGATAAATAAAGTTCCTATTCTATTCTATTCTATTCTACGTTCATTTCCCCTATGTTATCGCTGTTTTTATTTTATTGTTCAAAGACCATGTTCGGGTTTTCATGAATATGCTGTAACTCAGTCGTAGAACGATGCACCGTTGCCTGGAAAGTTATAGGCTCGGCTCCTAGCGAAGGAACAAAAATATCCCAGTCGGTTAGAAATTTCGGAAGCCCTCTTAAATATCTTTATCTCCACCAGCCATTTATACCACCATCAATTCAGTCCACTCATTCTCGCTCGTTTCCGAGAGTAATCGATATATTTGGGTCTCATTGCCCTTTTCAGTGAGCCTACATTGATTCAGAGGAGAGTAAGTTATGGAAAAACCCCTTTGCTGGCGAAAGTTTTGTTTTGTTTTGTTTTGTTCGTTTACCTGCACTTGTTGGGACATCCCAATCAGTTTGTGTTGCCTTACAGGATGAAATCTGTCCTTCTGTAAGATCGAGGTTAACACAGGCATTCACTGCGTCGTTCCGCTTGTTAAAGTGGTGAATCTAAAAGTGAAAAAAAAAAAAGAAATAACAGAATAAAGTTATTTTATGTTTCTAATCGTACACTTTCCACACACCATCACAAAAAAGGATAAACACTGACTCTTCAATTCTTTTCTACCAACTGAGATAGAACATTTTATTTACCCTAGGGGTTGTTCTTATTTTGTGGATAACTTTCAGATTAAATCTTTGCTAGACTAGTTCTGGATCTCTCTCTATCTGTCACGCAAAAACGTGTTTCAGCGTTGCGTGAAAGAGAGAGAGGGGGCCAGAACTGGACTAAATTCTTACCTTTGGCACAAACACGAGCAAGAGAGTAACGCTGGTGCATACGATTAGACACAGTGACGAAATGGCATATACGGCTTCATAATTCAAGGAGCCATCCACAGCAAAAGCCACAATAGCACCAATGATGGAGAGCACAACCACATTGTAAACCGACATACCGATGTACTTGGAATCATTCAGAGCAGGGATGCTGACATTACGCGTTTTCCACGCCAAGAAAAGACCAAGTAAAAGAAGGATGCCTTTGTAGGCGAATAAGACGCCAAGGAAATACATTCTGTATTGACAAGAGCACTCGTATAACACGGGGGTGATAATGAAGTCATCGCTCTTTCGGATCTGCAGATAGATAATCAAAGATTAAAGCTATTTTACATACACCGAATGTAAATATGGCGGACCGCTCGGTCGTCGCCCGGGACGAGTTGCATGAAAGCGAGGCTAGTTGGGCTAAGCTGTTTGCTTTGACAATAGTTCCCCAGGAAAGTCTTGCTTCGTCGTCGATTTGGTCTACTTTATTTCGCTGTGCCTACGAGTTGCTGTGTCTTTGAATGCTAAGATAACGGATAGAGTTCTTCCACCTTTCGCCTCGTAAGCTTAGGGAAAATAGTGGAGACGAAGGAGAGGAGTTCACGTTCGCCGCGGAACTGAAGTTCGTTCGCTACATTTCAGGTTAGAAGATCTTTGAGAAAATCGTTTACATGACGAGCTTATGTGGTGTTTGGTGGTGTTCCAACACGACTTAAATGACCAGTGCCCTCCTCATAGTAGGGAAAAGCTCCTCTTGCAAGACCCTCTGACTCAAAAGGGGAAGCTGTTTACGTCCACCTCCACACGGAATCACAGGAAACGAATACTATGATGCAAATGAACTTTAGTTGCCTTTGTTATTGTATCCAGTGAAAGCATTGAGCCAAATGACAACGACTTAGAGGTAAATGCGATCGCTGACGCATTTGTTAAGATATTTCAGCCTGAAACATGCTGAAATGTAGCGAACAAACTTTAACAGTTCCTTCCGCGATCAAGAGCTCCTCTCCAGCTCCTTCGTCGATTTTCCCCTCAGAGGCGAACTGAGAAGCGAAAAAGAGCACTTTCTCTACTGTGGAAGATTTTGCTCAGTTCTGGTAGTATTTACGAACACAAAAACTTTTATGGAGGGCGAAAGAAAGTACACAAGATCGACGACGAAGCAACACTTTCCTGGGGAACTATTGTCAAAACAAGAAAGCTAAGCCCAACTAGCCTCGCTTTCATGCAACTCGTCCCGGGCGACGACCGAGCGGTCCGCCATATTTGCATTCGGTGTATAGGGCAGCTTTAGAAGGTATTATAAGTGTCGTAATCATAAAAATTACAATTTCCTCGATTGTGATCGGTTTAAAAAACTCTTATTTTCCACTAATTCACTTGCCAAGTTGTTATCGGTCAGTTTGTTATTGGACAGTTTGTTATCTGACAGTTCAATAGGCCAATCACATTCAAAGTTGTGGTTTAAATCAACCAATCACATTCAAAGTTGTAATTACGCGCGCTTGCTTTTGTGTTTTTGGCGCCTAATTACCGGTAGGAGGTTTTTCATCTCCTTTGTAGGTATTTTAAGTGCGAATTTTCCACTTCTTTCATAACTTGGCTATTCTTTTCTCGAAAATTTTTATGATTCGGTCTGTAATTATACTCGTGATGAACAAATCGTCCGATTTTGTTATTACTCGTACGATTACAGACCGAATTGGACTCCACTCAGTCCTATTACCATTTCTAAAAAGCGCTATCTGAAAGTAGCTAAAACGTTTTTAATGGGTTGTCTTCTTTTTTTTACATTGACTTAGATAAACAACGACCTTCCTTTGGCGTGGAAACTTGCTCGGATATTTGTCCGCGGACATTGTTTTTTCCGAGAAGCGAACAGTTTCCAGGGGGCGCAGATAGCACTCGGAGAAAGCTGTGAGCTTTGAGGAACAGATAATGTCCTAGGACTAATATTTGGGCATATTTGTGTGCCAAATGGAGGCTGTTGAGTGTATTATCGCGGTTTTGCAATAAGCGCGGTTTTGAAAATTGTTGAATTTCATTCCGATATTTCATAGTTAGCTATACAGTCACATGACGTGTTTAAACCAGTCGCGTGCGCGGGAAAATGTTTGAAAACTTAAGATATTCTTCCCCTCAGAGAAAAAAGAATGGCTGTGCAATTGTATATAACGTTTAGTGCGTCTTGTTAAATACGAGAAGCACAGAACTTTTGTCGAGAAAAGAAGGTGTTGTTTTGATTGAGTCACATTAATTCGGAACATTCTATGATTCAAAAGGCGATCTTGCACACAAAAATGGAAAGGGGACTGTTCATGTCTCACCATCAGTTTAAATTCCAGTATTTCGGCTTGGAGTGGATCAATTGCAATCCAGCATGACCAGAACACCACATCAACAACTAACAAGCCTGCCACAATGCTAAGCAGGTGAACATCCCTGATGGCCTGAAATGAAACAAAGGCAACATGTCATCGAAACTTCCACTCTTTCCATTGCCGAAATTTTGATACTGTGGGTTCTTGAAAAGACTGCTCCCCTCCGCAGCCGTTTTTTGGGATGTCACGTAAGCCCTCCCCCAGGCTGCGAAGAAGACTAACACAAGTAAAGACTGGCTTCGAATAAGGTTAGATGAAAACACTGATCTCCGGCGATTACGGTTCCAGATACATGGGCTACATCGCACGCTACATTGTATACTACATAATACTGCTTCAGCTTAATCCAACCGTAAAGAGACATGTCCAGTTTGTCTGCGACCAAGCTATTTATAAGGCTGATTTCGGTGAGAAAACAAGAGTATGCGTATGTACATGGTTTGGTGTCCTCGTCCGCTGATATTGTTGCCGAATGTGTTTAATTAAATTTAATCAGACATTCAAGTGTGTCTCTTTAGTTAACAATCTGTAGTTTCGTTGCATCTCACCAGTTTTTTGTTGGTCGTGGCAGCTGTGAATATCTTGTGCACTCGCCATGTTTTGCTGAACATGGCACCAAATGATAAGGAAAATCCAATAGAAAGCACTGCAGCTCGAGCCTGTTGACGAAATTAACGTTATGTAAGATAGTTTAGGAGGTTCATCCCCTCGTATTTCATTGTGTGCAAAATCAGGCCGTTCTTCGCCTTACACGCACGTTTCGCTGAGCACCCCGGGGGAAGGGGGGGGGGGGAGGAGGGTTAACTTCCATAAAGTCCAGATAGATGTGTGCCGCGAAGGGTCTTAAACCCTAACCCTATTTAAGGATGAATAAAATGAAAATTGATACCCTATCTAAGGCCCAAACTCGAAAAATGACAGCCCATGCAAGGAGAGAACAAAAACTTAAAATCTTTTTAAATTCGCATGGTAATATTTGAACTTTTACAGATGATTTGTTTTCCGCTTAACTGGGTGTTTACACACTGCTATTTTGCTGATACACCTATCTATGGATCACATCAGGACACTATGCCAACATAGGCGAAAAGGATACCCTAATTGAGGATCGAGAACCTCCAAAAACTATACCCTATCCCGCAGCACATACGCATATATCCCATATAGGGAAGTAACCCCCCCCCCCATGGGCACTGAGCAAAACGCAGCGACTCCGACGTGTAAAAAAAACACAAAACAAAAACCACAAACCACAAAAAGTTATATCTTACATTACAGTTGGTTCCGTACTCATCTGAAGAAAGGATCCTTCCATCTAAACCAAGCAAAACGACTGAGGTGTAACAAAACATACATCCCAGAATAATAATATTATTGAGATTTGGTGAAGACATCTTAATGATTCTGCAAACAGGAAAAAAAAAGAAACTTTTTCGTCTGTTATTAGCTGGTTTCTGATATATTGAACAGACAATAGCTAAACAATGAATAGACCAATTTCGATATATTAAAATTCAGCCTAAAACAATAGACCTCAACACGAGGCTCTGAGGAATAAACCTCACAAAGTCTGTATCTATCCCCCAGAGCCTCGTAGTGAGGTCTAATGTTTTTGGCTGAATTTTAATATATCGAAATTGGTCTATTGAGATTTACTTTGCCTCTTCTAGCAAAAAATATCAATAGTAATTTTGTCATGTAGTTCCTGCGAAATGTTCCATCAGCAGGCTTTATGCCACTGATTTTCAACATTTTTGGAAATGTCTCATAAACAAATCAGGTTCTCACGGTCGTCGTTGTGCAGATATCAGAATCTCTCAGTATATAGTAAATCTCTTACCTACTCTTTCCATTGCTGATGTTAAAATACAGGAAACGCAAAGAACAAAGGATTCCGACAGCTGCCATAAACCACATGATTATTATTAAAGGTAACGGGATCATCATAAACTCCAGATTTTCGACTCTGTGATGATCCTTTGGCGGTTTATTGTCTAAAAAGGAATAGCAAATGTCTTTTTTTTGGCGGAATACACGCGGCACTTTCGTTGTTTTCAAGATACAAAGTGCACTTTGATGTTAATAGGTTATAGTTGAAAGTATTAGTTATTGCAATTTTTGCACCATATACGAGAATGGCAATATTTTTTACATTTATTTTTTACCTGGCCATATACTTTGTCGCTGAGATTCAAACAGGCGGAATTCGTCAGAGAAGGTGAGATATTGACCAATTTTAATGTCATTTCCTGGAACGTAAAGACCAATGGAAAATGTATTCTCACTGTAGGGCTGCTTATATAGTTTTATTGTGTGTCCGAAACTATGCAAAGCACGAACGCAACGAGCTTTAAATTTTATATTTATATATAAGCAAAATGAAGGATTTATGTCTCTTGCGTTTTTGAAAGTTGCGCGTGTTCTGGGCAACTGTGTAGGTGGCTTCTAAAGCCTTGAAAAGGCCTGTTCATCGTTTTAAGCCCTGCCCACCTAATTTAGCAAGTGCCGCCTGGGAGCCCGCCTACTTTCCAATTCCGAATCATGATAAGTTTGCCTGTCTGTTTGTTGTTTGGTAAGAAAGTTATTGAGCCTACCTCTTCTATATTGTTTGATGATCACTGTTCCTACTCGTTCTCTATTTTTGTTAAACCGAACAGGGCCCTGTAAAAATAAAAATATACAGACATGATCTCTGCCTTTCATTAATTAATTAATTTATTTACTAGAAAAGTGATTTCTACTTGGCTTAGTCGTCTCTCAGTCTAAATCTTTTCATCGCAGAACTTTTTTTGAAAGGCACATTGCATTTTTTTGCAGAACGTAATTACAACCCTATTTGTGTGTTTTCAGATAATATTTGAGTTGAGACTTCAAACATTTACTGAAAAAGCTAGGCCCCATTAGGTAGGTCTGATTGTCCTTCATGACACGGGATACTGAGGCCAAATGAGAATGGATGAGGACTATTCGAATGGCAAAATTAACGATTTGCCTTTGAACATCCCATTTCATCTGATCTAAAAATCCCGTATCCCATTCATTTTTCCCCATATTATCCTGGATCTCGTGCAATTTTTTACCTAAGAATATTCCCCGCTGTTGTTGGCGCCTCGTGTATTGGAGAACTTCTGTTCAAAATATTAAGAGTTGATACTGACCTATCGACCCAGGAAAAGGGGAAATTTTTTCCTACCCCTTTTTTTCTCCAAGTTGCATGCCTACCGTGATTCCTTCAAAGTTTGTGCTACTTATCCACTTTCTGATCAGCCTAACATCATCCCATGTTCGCTTTCCAAGTCTCTCATGCGTTAATCCATCGGCCATGGAAGCATTCAGTGTCAGTGCAATCACCCATGCCGCGTCAAACGCGTATGCGGAGCTCATTCTGAGTCTTGGATCGCTATTTAACCTGACCATCTCACTCCGGAAGCCTTCTCCAGTCTGGGAAATCATCGAAAACGAAAACTGGTCTGTTAGGTCCATCGTCGTATAGTAAATACAATAAAATTGTGACAATGCCCAAGCAAATTACCATGCAAACTATACAGCCATGCGAGAAAAATCACATGACCCATCAGTGATCAACAGGAAAATCAAACTTGCTTCGTTTGTTTAGAGAAATTAAAAAATCATGCTGTGAGACATTTCATAAACTTTCTTGTTTTAGCTAGTTGGCTTATCTCTAAAAACAATAACTCTTAAGTTGCTTTGTCGAAGTTGTTGTTAGTTGCATATTGTAAAAAAAGGTCTCTGTCGAATTTTCACGTCTAAAATAAGGAATACTTTTAGAAAGTTTTGTCTTCTGTTGGGGTTGGAAACCAATAAAAGGTCAAGAAACTATTTTATTATACAGCCACCTTCTTCTTGATAATTGATCAAGTTTAAACAAAGGAAATCATGACCGTGACAGTGTTTTTGATATCTGATCTTAATTAGCACAGAGTTTTTCGATTTTAAGGTGGCTCATGCAATATTTCCGTGAGAAACTTGGGCCCTAACGCGCACCTCATCGCGCTTGTATCAAGAGATCACCCGAGGGACCGCGAGAAAGCGCGCGAGATTTCAACTTTGCAAAACCAACAAACTTCGTAAACCTTTGTTTCCACCCATTTTTGTGAGCTGTTTGCGATATCGCTTATTCTTATCTTCGAAAACATCCATCCTTCAGGGAATTCCAAATGAAAGAAACATTCTTTTAAGCCGCTGTGCTGGAACGTAAACGAAAATTGTGATTGAGGTTGCGATCGATCGCGCCGGCTATACGGCAGGAAAAAAACTTCTCAAGTTTTCTTCGTTCTTTTAGGTATTTATGTTACTCTTCCTCTACCGCTTATGCTCTTAACGACAACAGCAAAAAAAAAAACGCATGCGTTAAGTGCGATCTTAAGCTTGCAAAGTCGAGATTTTATATTGCGCGTAAACCGCGCGCTAAAAACTGCTTATCCACGAAGCTAATGTCTCAAAAACTGATCCGGTGACCTCATATTTCATAAGAGTCTTTTTATTACACACAGAAGAAGAAACAGGGAAAGGCGGAGTGCAATTTTTCCAATCTTGAAATTTCCATTTTTTTCACATTTTTAAGGAAAACTATTCCGCAGAATTTTTTCTTAATTTCCCTGTTTCTTCTTGTGTGTAATAAAAAGATTTTTTATAAAAAAAAAACATGGGGTCACCGGCTTAGTTTTTAAGATGGATGCAATTGATGGCAAAAGTGGGTCAAGTTTGTCGCTATGCAACAGAACAATGCAACTATAATTTATGACTTAAACACAACGAAAGGTACAGTGGAGAGTTACTTAAAAAAAATTGCACAGCCATTCGAAACAGTGCAGTTCCAAGCCTGAAAAAGCGCCTAGTTCTTAAAGTCTCCAAAAAACCAGAAAACTTTTTTGAGTTACCCTAACTCTTCGTTTGCTCCTTAGTTTTAGTTTTGATTGAGAAGATATACCAAACACTCGAGAGAGTGTCAACGTTTGATATATCAAACACTCAGGAGTGTTTGACCACATTGCGAAACACCTCGAAGTTCGTCAAAATTACTCCTCTACGCGTCGTATTTTCAACTCTCGATTTGTCGACTTGCACGAACACCTGAAATTGAAACAACAATTGCAAACGGGTTTCGTTATTTGTACTTAATTACGAAGCTAGATATTTGACACGTAAAAGAAATGATGAGATGCAGGACTCAAGACCAAGCTCAAAATGAAAATTAAAACGACTTACTTCAAAAACTAAAAGCAGGGAAAAAGTAAACACCACACTTACAAAAGAAATGGCTGACTCAGACTAGAGCAGACTAGTGTGCGGTGGGACACAAGACCACGTGACTGACTCTCGTACTCTCGTAAACAAATAAATAAAAAAAATAAATAAATGAGGCCATGACCGTTACTATGGTTACACAACAAATTACGCCTTTCGCTGGGAAAGTGAAATGGTTGGGTGCTTCATAATCCTGCGTTCCGCAATCGTAAACGGGGAAGAAGCTGGAAGAGGTAAGGTTAACAATTGCTACATAGTCTAGTATTTCATTGGTGTTCATAAAATAAATAAACATCACATATATGGCCGCTTGGAGATACGTTCACTGCGTTCACTCGTGAAATGTAACGCTCGGAGAGAAATGTCGTATCTGGCCATGTAAAATGTCCTCTATTTGGTGTTTTAAAACGAACAGGATTTGCCATATTTGATGCTTGCACATGGTGATTTGCATACTGTGTTTAAAAAAGAGGAGAGATTCCCCGTTTTGTTTCTTCTAAAGATTTACTCGATTTGGATGAATTTCAATGAAGACTATTGCATTGGAAAAAAAAATTGATGAAGCTACGGCCGATAAAATGACTGCAAAGGTTGAGCCTTGCAGTGCAGCAGGACACGTGTAACTCATATGAGAACCTATCATGTTATATGACCTTGCTCACCATGAGTCTCCAATAGTTAACTCAGTGGAAGGTCATGGGTTTGACTTCCATTGGGGACTTGGAAAATTGTTTTTCCGAGTATCTCGGCTTGAGCTAGTACGCTGCTTCGTTATCGACACAATTGTCATTTCAACTAAACTCCTTGAAAAATGCAGATATTTCAACAGATTTCTATTTTCAAATTCGTATAGAAGTGAAATCTTTTTCCAGTTTTCGGTTTGCAGGAGTTGTAACTATCAATTTAGCATTCGAAACTCGATCAATTGGCCACTTCGGCCTCTAGTTGAGGTGCATATGGAATAATTACGTTTGTGTTCTAACCCTAAGTTCTAAGGAATTTGCTCTTCTGTACCAAACTGCAGCAAAGTTGCTAAAAGATACAGTGTCCCATTCCTCAGTACGAGTTGCAATAATCAGCATCTTCTGCGACTGAGTTATTTGGTGAGAATGA
>Ga0126343_10000336_pt1 | contig 17336 bp, 8 predicted proteins | sample Cyp2metagenome_FD_92531 | JGI IMG/M metagenome (GOLD analysis project Ga0126343, IMG submission 92531) | Coral microbial communities from Lord Howe Island, Old Settlement Bay, Australia - Cyphastrea 2 metagenome | ecosystem: Host-associated > Invertebrates > Cnidaria > Coral ...
GAGGGGTCGAAACGTCGTGACTTTTTATCGTTAGTTTTTATTACAAAATCTATATCTAAAAGACTTCTGATTAAGATTACTAAAAATGTAAACCCATTAAACCATGAAAGTCAATGCCGCGAGAAAATGCGACCCCATCCAGCCGATATCCCCGTCTTTTCCTTAGTTTCCCGCTACTCCACCTAGGGGTACGGGTCCGACTTTTCCTCGCTATTTAGTAGCGATAACAAATTTTGATCCTAAAAGTTATCATTTATGACTTTTTTACAAAGTTGTCGACGATTCATCAAAGCAAGTTGATCCATGAAAGGTGAGAAAACAATCTCTGATTGACCAATGCAATGTGAACCAGCATGACACACAATGCCACGAATAGACCTAAATTACATCACTTTAAGGAGGCTCGAAAGGGTTTTTTGTTGCTGCAGTGGTTGTGAAACGATGGAAGATTACAAAGAAGGATATTTAATGATGTGGGCAAACTATATGTCTCCTTGCAACTCTATTGCTGGGCTATACTTTGAGGGTACTTGTGACGTCATATCAGTTACCATGGCAATGCACAAGGTGCACAAAAACGTCCTTTAAATTTCAGTTTTTGTAAATTAGCTGAAAAACTAATTCAGTGACCTACCATTTTTATCTCTTTGTTGGAAAGTTCCCTAAATTCTTTAACTTTTCAGACAGTTTGGAAAAAATTTATCTAGTAGAATTAAATACATTTAAAGAAAATGTGATTTATGGCTTACAGGAAGTTCTACTGGATCTTTTTCCCCGAGACTTTTATATTTGAATTGCCATCGTGAATGGTGCGTGCATGCAAAAAATCAAGGTAGGTCACCGAGCAAAATGTCGAGCTAGAAACAAACATTTTCTGCAGATTTTATTTCCGGTTCACGCGATTTTACACAAGATTTAACTTCCGGTGTGCTAATTTTGAGTCATTCAGCTGACGCGTGTGTTTGCGCACGCGCGTGAAGCTAAAAATCCTTTCGAGCCTCCTTAAGGGGAATGACAGCAGTGGATTGTCTGGCAATTGCCCACAACAGCAAGATGAAGATGCTGACGAAGATCTATGTTATCAGTTAGTCGAAGGTCAAACGCCACACTCCACATGAGCGGAATCGAATGCTAATGAAGCTTCATGAGGGAGAACAAAGGGTTTTTCTCATTTGCATTCAATTCAGCTCATGTGAAGTACGGCGTTCGACCAGGGCCTTAGCTATGTTGTATGACCAATGTAAGTAACGCAACAGAAAACGCGTACAATTAAAAGGAGGAACCAAATGAAAATGTAGGAATGAAAATGACACTTCATGTTACTTGATGCTACACTGACCATGCCCAACGTGTAGAGGAAAGTATCATGCTCGTCAGTATGAGAAGTTTCATTTACCCATGGAATTTCATTTTGTAGCCCTAGAACTCTGCTGTTGCATGCATTAGCACTTTTTTTCCTCAACGTGTTTCTTTTTGTCACTTCAAAGAAATGGCTTATGGAGGCTTTTAAAGATAGATCCCAGACGAGATCAATACAGGACTGTTATTCTGTGGTATATACTTTATCAAACGCAAGTCTATATGTGTAAAATACAAAATGTCGCTAGTGCTCCCTTTTGTAACTTGGCAGCACCGATGTACAAGTTAGGAAACATTTCCTATATCACAGAAGAATATAAATATTTAAATTCAATGGATTGGTTTCCGTTATAAAAAGATTGGCCAAATTAAACCCAAAATTCCACTATTAATAGTAGTATTTGAACAGTGCTATGGCTCCGCACACCAAATTTGATAGAAAATGTAAAAAGTGGAGTTTAACATTCTATACGTTATTAAACAGTCTTCACAAAAATGTCTATATTTCAAACACAACTTAGATTGCCTTGAAACTTTCCTGGCACCTTGCTAATACATATAGCTACAATCCCAAAGAGTTTCAACATCATTCATTGAATGTATCACACAACCTTCCAACTCAAGATTAAAGAAGCCATTCATATTCTATGGGAAAAACCTACACTTAATCATCAACTTTATCATACTAATTTAAAACTTTCTCTGTAATATTTTACATTGCCATGTCTTCTTTTGTTCTTATAGTTAATTAGCATTTTGTTTCACACTATAAATTCAACTCTGTACTTTGTACTGATTTCAAATGAAGATGACAGAAGTTTCTGTCAAAACGTGTTTTTAAAAAGTGTTGCGTTGTTTCTAAAAAATCTTTTAACAGTATTGTAAGTGGATCAAGAATTGCAATGTTCCCCTTTTTCAGATAACATGGGGGAAATCCAAGCAAGGGCGATATTACATAATTATACAATCGAATTCTAACTGACGAATTATGAGAACATCAACACCCCATCTCAGTTTCATAAATTTAAGTATTGGTTTTGCATTGAAAACTGCATCTTATCACAATGGTGTTACTTGTTCGTTTACGTTGATCTTATTGTAAGTTATGTTAGAGTTGTAATTGTGTGCAAAGAAGCTTTTTACAAGTATCACTACAAAACACAACATGTTGGATCCCTTCCTACCCAGAAAACTTAAAATTTCAAGAAGACATAGGTAGATTATGTTTCTGTATAGCACAGTTATGTTATGTTAATGGGCAGGTGAAGATTTGTATCCCATAGGTTAGTAAGGCAAAAGGAAATGAAAAACATTCACAAATAATACTAACATTATACATCAACGAAGTGATAGCTTATTTGTCTCACTCTAGGTGAGCTTGTGGGGAAAACTGGACAAAAAATGCCATATAGAAAGGCAAAACAGTTGGGAATTGTTTTTCAAGGTCTTCCAGACACCTTGGGAAAAGACATTGGAGATGATCCACGAAAGCCACATTTGTATGCCAGTGCCCAATGACGGAAGTTGTGGTTGACACAAGAGACGTGGAAGTTTGATGTTTCCCACTCCGTCTACAGTCAGTCGACCCCACCCACATCCACTGTCAGTTCATCCTCATCTATCGCAAGCCTACTAATTTCTCAAAACACCGCAACCAGCTTCCTTGTTCCTTCATGCAGCTCCCTCTTGTTACCTTAACAAGCACTATCGTTACCTCACCCAGGACTGTAGTTACCTCGCACCATTGCTGCCTCACCAAAGTAGCATGGTTCCCTCACCTGGCACCATCCTCACCTCACCTACTTCCCATATTACCCAACCCACCAGTCTCCTTACATCATCCACTCTTCTGGTTGCGCCATCAAAATCTGCCTTATCTTCACCACCTGTTGTTTCTACTGCTAGTCCTTCTTTGTCCAATATTTTTGTTCATCGGGAACCATCATTTCCAAAGGTGAAATTGCAACTTTTAAAGAAAGAACAAGTGTGGCTGTAAATTTGACAAAGTGATATCCTTCTAAACACCTCCATTTACAAAGGAAAGTTGCATAACGTCCATGCACCCAGTTCTCTCAATTCCTAAAAAGTATGCACTTTTCTGATGTAATGTTTAATATAGAGGTCGGGAAAGTAAGCTTTAAACTTGATCAGTCTAGCATGTCAGCTCCGGCTAATGAGAAGTACCTGCCCTAAGCTACATTTCAATGTGTCAGGCTCCTCTGCCCATGTATTAGTTTGTACTTTTATCTCACATTAATTTCACTTGCAAAATATATTTATCATTACCAGAAAGGAACTCTTTTATTTTGAAGTTCATATGTTGTGATCGTCTGGGTGACAGTAGTTCTGAAAGAACTGTTGTTGGTGACTGATGTTTCAACAACCTGAGCGGAAGTCATCTTCAGGGTCGAGTGAATAGTGTTTGTCAGTTGATGATGTTATAAATCTGGTCCGTTGAACATGATTAGTCAGTTTGGCCATGATGGTATTGGCTGAAGGACTTGATCAGTCTGACATGTTCGAGCAGGGGCAGTATCTAAATAAAGCATTTGTAAATTGATCTTTGTAGATACTCATTTCATAATGAGGATCCCTGATGGTAAGGATGTGGCTCTTGCTGTTTGCCACAGTTGATGAAGTAGAGGGTATCCCACTGGCAGCAGCAGCCATGTAACACCTGAGGATGAAAGTGAAGCCCTGAGAAGGTTCATCCAGGGAGCAGTTGTATCGTTTGGAGTAGAGGTGGATTTGCACCTGAACTGTGGTCGGGATATACTACTGCAAATGATAAGAAAATATAAAAAACATTCATTTGATGTCACCTAACCTCTTAATGTTCAATTTGTTGGGGCTGACAAGATTGGAATAGATGCAGTGGGTATCACAAAGGAGTATTTCCACCTTCTTGTGGAAAGTCTAAAGCAACATTCCCGAGATGGAATCACATTATTGGAAGGCACCTTGGGTCATCTTTTACCAAAACATAACTATCAGCTGTTGTCCAGTGACATGTTCATAATCATGGGAAAGATGATTTTGCATGTAGTGCTGAACAATTGCCAAGGGATATCAGGCATGTCCCCTGCAATTGTGAAGTACATTGTTACAGGGAAGCGGCATTCAGCTGTCGAGGACACTTCTTTAGAGGACATCACTGATCCATGTCTGAAAGAGCAACTGAAACAGGTTTGAGGCCATGTGTGCATTTGTAATTCAGACTATAAACCAACATTGTGATCCACTTATAGTCATAGATTAAGATTTACTATTTTGTTGTGATACTCCTTACTTCCTTTAATTGCACAATTTAAGCTTAGCATATTTAAGGTTCTGCTGGAATGTTATTTACTTTTTTGGAATGAAATGCCCATCAGTGAGATGCTCAATTCAGGCTCCTAAGAAGTAAATTCCACTTGTGTGTATGCAATTATAACAGTATTATGTTCAGGTTAAGACAGATTAATTAGGTTGAGAACAAAGTATACTGAAAACAATGATCATTTAACCCACATTTATTCTTCTTTGAAAGCTTGTAACTTGTGATGAAAAAGAGCTGGCCCACTTCACAACTATAAATAAGGTAGACAGCAAATCAGACATCTTCCTTGCATCTGGATTCCCTTACTTGGAAATCACTGCTGACAATAGGTTCTTGGCTTAAAAATGCTTCCTGTTGTACGAAGTTCTTACAAACCGTACACCAGCTTTGGAAGACATAAGGACTTGCTTGACCAGTTGTGGGTACACGGAATTACTTTGTTGGATCTATTGAGAATTCACCTAACCTGAGAGAGAATGTATTCCCCCAGTACTATGATATTGTAGACACCGCAATGCTTAAGCTGGCTATGGAATTTGAAGAAGCTGATAGAGAAGTTTAAAAGCAAGCTCAGGTTTTCCTGGAGAAATACATTGATGATGTGGCTAAAAAAAAGGCCTCAAATAACCCGTTTCTAGATCAATGTTTAAATATAACCCTGGATATAGAAGAAATTTTTCTTTAGAAACAACATATGCTGCTCATTTTGCTTTTCCCTGCTGGACTCTCAGGTCCAAAAGTGCATTCTTTGCCTTCTCAAACACCACTCAGTTAACCCAACTATTCCCACCTATTTGTCAAGGTTGTCCTATAGTTTAGTGACAAAATAAATTCTGATTACTTAAACTTAAAAGTAGTGTGAGGTAGCAGCAGTACTGGAAAGGAACCACCAAATGTGGACTTCACATTCTTTATTAACAGAGTTGTGTACTAAAATTAGAATTGTACTACTGACAATAGTTATTGAAAGCAGTGAGATCAGAAAACATGCAAAAACAAACCACTGGTCACCCATGACATATCCAAGCTCATTGTACTTGAAATGAGACTTGTTTTAATACAAAAAAAGAAAATGAATGTTACACTTTTTGGGTACAGCTCATTTTTGTGTGGAGATCTTTCATTCTTCACAATGGGTTTACTGGTATTTCCTTAGAAGAGCACTCAGAAGAAGAAACTCTGAGGTGTCTGCTCCAGTTCTGGACTGGCTATCCACAATTGCCTTGTGACACCTCATGTAAGCTGTGGGTTAAGTACTGTCCAGAGCAATCTTCCAAGGTCTTGGCTGAGGCAGACACCTGTACAGTCACCTTATGAATTCTTATTATTCATCAGCACTATGAGGATTTTAAAAAATTCATTAGGCTGTGCTTGGAACCTCAAGTGACACCAAAATCATCTTAAAATCCTCTCAAGAAAAGAAGCCCTCCCTTGACAAAAGTTTCATTCCCTCAGTGGTCAGCGGCTAACTTTCGTATTATGCATATTGCCATGAAGGATGGCCTCCTATCATCCACCCAGGACATCTTTGATTATATTTTATACAATTCAAAGATTTCTGAACTTGCCAAGTGCTATCCTCTGCAGAAAGTGATGCAGTAGAAAATTTGTATTGCCGAATGCAGTTTGCCACTAACTGTACATGAAGAAATGACCGCCAATTCATATCTCATCAAACCCTTCATGGACCAGATAGCCTAACTGCCACAACCACCCACCCTGCCACCCTGTACATGTACTTCCTCGCAAACCGTTCTGCCAAGTCTTAAATCCAGTGGCAGGGTAGGAAGTTTGCTATGACTTCCAATGGCATGAGGGATGCTGCTTTGGCTCTCCATGTAGATATGACCATGTTTGCATCAAGCCGCAATGTTTCAGAACCCATCCACAATGGCAACACCAGTCTGCTGCTATTCAAGACCCCTAATTGTAAAACCACATTCAACTGCAGAGATTTCTCTAAATTGTACCTTGACTGAAGAACTAGCAGGAGACATCTTGTCCACATCATTACATGCAGGGTACCATCGCCCCTTTACAACACATCATCCCGCAGAGTGTGGGGAAAGCCTACCTATTCAAGCAGGGCCCCTTTCAGGGTCTATGCAGCAAGTCAAAGCCGCCAAGGTCTCCGCAGACTTAATATTTTAGACCTTGGCAAACAAACTTTCACATGATCTGGACACAGGATTTATCCTGAATGGTGTTTAATATGGTTTTCATGTACTCTATTGTGACTCCATAGTTGTACATGCCTTTATGCAAAACAATAAATCTGCCTTACAAAAAGAACGAAAGACCAAATTAAAGTGCAACTGGTTAAGGGTCTTCAACAGGACTATTTTGCAGTACCAGACCAATTCCTCATGCCAGCAATTATTAACGCACTTGGAGCTGTACCGAAAATGACTCATTTTTCATCGCAATTTAAAATTAGGCGTTTGTTCTTCACTTTTAGCCTGCATCTTCTCTTCCATTAGGACTTCAACACAGCCAAAGCGTGTAATTTATAATGTATGCTACTAGTGTAGCCGAGGCTATGAAAGTGTTGTGGAAATTGGGATGTTTGCAAATTAAAGTAGGGATTGTATAGAGCTTGTGTAGAAATGCTCATCATCAAGATGTTTTGTCTGGTAAAGTCCCAGAAATTGTTGAGTAAGTTGTGGTAGATTATATTCAATTCATGATGTCATCAGTTACTACAGCGACACCCTAAGCTGGTAAAGGCATCCATAATCTTGACTGTTAACTATATTAAATTTTATTTGCACTTCATCTAGACTGACATTTCTGAAATAGTGTGGCCTTTTTGTAATATTGCCAAGTCTCCGAGGAATTTCATAACTTTTTTTCTGTGTGACTATTGATGACTTCAAATTCAATGGTTGTTCATCTATTAAAAACAATATAGCAGAGGATTTCTACATCAACTTTTTGTGCTTAAAAGAGGTGGAAGTTCAACACCTGAACAGAAACCTGTGCCAAGCCGCAGAATGTCTAGCATTCTCACATATGTGCGTGTTGAGTTAGTGGCAACTACAGACGTACTGAGCCTTTTAGAAATATCGGCAACGGATGAGATTCACATGGACGATCGAAAACATGGTCTTGCCTGATCTAAGCCGAACAATGGCATATAAAACACGGCGTAAACAGCTTCATTTTATCATGTGGTGCCAAAAAGACCACAGGGGGAATAAACTTACACATTGAGCAAGAGAAGCCTAAGCTCGATCAGATAACTGCAAAAAACATTAGAATGTCGCCAGACAAATGTATAGCTTTCCTAAAGTAAAGCTACGGCATGTCCCGAGGACAATTGTACGAGAACAAAACATGACATCTGTGATAAGAATCTACGTACATGTACTATACTTGCAAACAGTTCTAATTGCAGCTGGACTCAGCGCACAACATAGAATGCAAGTAAGCAACATGTTCACGGTAAATTTCATGGTTTCTCCCTCAAAAGCAAATTCATGGAGATTTAATAGATCTTAAAAGCATATCTTGCAATAGAAATGAGCCTTACGGTAATTAACAATACATAGACACATGGCAAATTACGAGGCGACATGCAGATAACAGCGGAAACGACGCAGACCTATGACCTATACAAATCTGACACAGCACGATCTTACGACTCAACTCTATTTGAAATTCTTCCTTATTACACAACATGAAGTAAAGCGACAAAAAGGTCGAATGACCGAACAGAGAACGGCAAATGTACAAATGTCACAAACCGTAGGAGTCGTGTACGCTAGTCAACCCCATTTTAGTCATTTTACACACTGTCAAATTCGCCGAGGTGAAGCACATGGCAACTACAGGAGTATACAACAAAGCTATCAGAAAACGTTTGTGAGAATGTGTCACCGCCTGTACGAAAATAGAATATCTGTGCGAATACGTACATAAGTGCAAACATATGCCGGAAAGCTTGTCAAATTTGCCGAGGTGCGAAATTCGGCAAGAAGCACATGGCAGCTACAGGAGTGTAAGACAAAGCTATCAGAAAAAATACATAAACTACGTTTAATTTTTTTGCGAGAATGCTTCACCACCTGTACGAAAATTACTGCATTTATCTTTCATGCCGGTCCGCCGAAAGATCCGCAACAGCAGACGACAGTACTATCGAAAAGCTCACAGTGATCAACCTATTCATCGACATATATCTACTTGACAGTGTAACTTTTTCAAGGCCAACTTGATATCAACCTATTGACGACAAACATCTACGTGTACTTAACATTGCAATGAAATCATCATCATGCACTAGCACTCGAAAAAGCAAGATGACAGTGTAAAAGGTCTTATGTTATGTTTGTAGAGTTTCTCAGTTGTTGTTATTGTTGTCTTTGTCTCGAATTGAGGCAATGTGCAGTGCATTCCAGTCGGCTGAATGCTAGGCTCTTCGCAGTGCAGAGCATTATGGTCCGCTAAAAACGAGGCTCGACCACAGAGCAAAGCATTATGGTCCGCTGAAAGCGAGGCTAAAAACCATGGCGTGAAGATCTACAGTTCCACAATGGATAAGCTGGTGAGGAGGTCTATTGAAGGCAGCACGGCTGAAGCCTTTGATGAAGAAGGAGTTTAGTGTGTCTGCACTGAAAATGAAGCGATCAGCATCGCGTTTGATGGCTGGGGTGAAGAGTGGAACAGAACGATTGACGATCCACGCAAAATCCGAGAGCGTACTTACTTGTTTTGAAGCATACCTTAGCTTGAATGCACTTGGACTTGACGAATCAAACGCCACTTGCACAAACTTCGCACCACGCAACACGGCTTTCACAGCTTTGCATTCATACTGAATCTTCAGGTGGGTGAATTACCTGAATTCTTCAAAAACTAATTACAACCCTTCGCAATATTTTTGATTCATGATTTTTCTGTTTTACTTCGCTCAACTGAGTATAAAACCGGTTTGCGCTGATGAGCACAGTTTAGATCAACCTTGTTTCCAGGTCGTGATTTGAGACTCCTGATAAGACGTGACACAAAAAAGCACCACGCATTGCTTAGAAACAAAGCTCTTGCATATACATGAACCCCACTAAAGTGGGGTTCGCATAATTACACACTTTGACCGCAACAAAGTCATCATGTCTGCAATATTTGCTTAGCAGAAAGTAGACAGGTAAGTTGGATACTAAAAATAAGCATCAAAGAAGTAAAATTTATGAGAGAAATATTGACCCAAAACATAAATTTGTAGAGGGTACATGGCTAGCAAGACCGCTAGATACCAGACAGACAAAGAGATAGATAAATGGAATAACCAATGCATGCATTAATAAAGGTGTTATATGATCAATCTATATCTTTATGTAGATGCATACACGCATGTAGAAATTATATAGAACACCCATCAAAAGCATTTCTGACCAGTCAGAAACAATACGGACTAAAAATCTTTGCCCAAAAGGGTAAACTTAACCCATATTTGGCCAATCAGAGGGCAGTTTATTTAATAGCCATCTGGCCGAGTAAAGTTTACCAGTGCCAGTAAACTTCACTGGCAGCTCCTTGACGCGCAGTGTATTACTGATTGCATGTGTTTCAGGAATAGCCTACAAAGAGGCTCCCCATTGGGCGAGCTAGCCAAGTGTGTGTAGTCTAAGGCGAGTGGGATGAGTTGAGAGCGGTCTGATGATGAGGGCAATTTCAGGGAATGTAATAAAATGTTTATGACACTTACAGGTGGAAAAGAGTTTTCTTATGTAGGAGTCTTTCCATTTCTTTGTCTTCGTCTTGTTGTGCAGCTGAATCATCTGGACAAGCTGGCGGCACCTCCCGTTGGTGGGTTTTCATTTATGTAATACACTAGTTCTCCTGTGCAAGCTCTTTTAGGCATTCGTCCGGCATCTCATCCCATCTAGACCTCAGTGTCTGCTCGTGCGTTATAAAATCCTCCCAGCAATGAAGCTGATGTTCAGTCATTCTGTGGGAGTCTGCTTGCAATTTTGCTTTGAGCTCTTTCAATAGCATGGCATCTCTCCCCCCTAGAGTTGGTTGAATCAGATTTGGTGTTTTGTCAGGTACACTTTTGATGATTGTAAGTGGTCCGTCCACAGACTGCCATGTCTTGTTGTTGGCCCAGTTTTTATATAGCATTTTTGCGTTCTTGTCCTCTCCAAGGTAAATTTCGAAGGTGTGGGGATAAACATGGTTTTTGATGGGGATGATGTGCTTTGCTAACCATCCAGAGATGTCAAACAGGTACTGTAGATCTTGGCACTGTGCGGCAGGTTGCTAAGCACAAAAAAATCGCAAGAGTCACATTTAACTTGATAGTTGCACAATGCGTGCTTACCATTTCTTTTACAACATTGCGACTTTTGGGATATTTTTTGAATCTCGCCTGGCTTACATAAAGGCAAAAGCGTGACGAACCACGAGGAAAATGTTCTTTCAAAAATTTGACAAAGTGGCACATCAAACTTTTTTTTAATTGGGGCGAGTTAATAGTGTTTTGGGCAAACAAGCGATTTCAAACTGCTCAGTCAACTTGAATATCAAGCTGAAAACAAATGAAACTTGCAGTTGGTAAAATCGCTTCTCAAAAGCTGGTAAAGTAAGCTTAAATTTGGATCAGTTTCCACATAACCAAAAACAAACTGCAATTGAAGCTTTTGGTGGTCGAGCTCTCTGTCATTCAAGGAATTTTCGGCAAAAGGAAAGAACAAAATGGAACCAGACTTCTTACAAGAGAGAGAGGAGAAGATGGCGAACAAATACTCCTGGCCTTGAGCTGTTACAGATACTCTTATTCAAAATAAGGTCTGTGGGTTACGTCCTCCTTTCCTCTTCATTTAAATTTGATGACTTGCACATCTTTAAGGCTAAACCTGAGTACATAAATGGCTTTTAAAAGGACACCGGCTACTTTTGTTACTTGGTAAATTAAGCTTAAGGGAACAGAAGACTGAGGCCTAAAGGAAAATGCCAGAAATGTAACCTTGTACCCGTGCATGATGCAGTATTTCCTTCGAGCGGATGTTTCTCCAAGAGTTCAATTCTCAATCTAGCGACTGGCATTCGATCAAAACTAAAGGCCGAGACAAACGATGGGACAAATCTTGGCGACACATCACAGCGGCACATTGCGGCGACCCCTCGTCTGCACTGATCCTGTGACAAGTCATTGCGATAAGAATCTTGTTCGGTGCACATAATTGATTTTGGAAGAGAGGAAACGAATCGGCTTTCATCCTTTGTAATCATGTACTGCTCTTGCAAAATAGTTTTTCTTTTGTGCTCTATAGCATCTTGTACTCCATTTATGTGAGGAGTTGGAAGCATTTGGCAATATAATGTGGTAACTAGGAAAGACAATTTAGTAAAATCTTAATATAACAAAAACCTACCATAGTCAAGTCGGTAAATAGGTTAAGTACCACATTTATTTTATCTGACATGGATTTCTTTTTCATTATGGTTAACGCCGAGCGGAACCATTACTACAATAACCGCTTCAGAGCAGAGAAAGATCCCCACAAATTTCTGTCTGTTAATTACAGATGGAATGGATCAGGAGAAGTCTAACATCCTTCATATTACCAGCATGTCAAAGGAGAGTTCAAACGTCTCGTGAAAAAATTAAAGTGTACCTAACCTCAAAATATTTTTTGCGCTTAAATAAATCTTTGCACCTGTTTGAAACACATTGTGCCTTTTTGTCACTCTTTAACCCTAATCTTGACTTTTTAGAGGCTGTAAAAGTTACAAAATCTGGCCATCATCTGTTTCACAACCGAGCAAGTAAGGGGTATGGGTCTATTCTTGGTTTGACGTCGCAAACTTCTTTGCATGCATGTTTACAAAGACATAATATGATGCACATCAGTCTGTGACATCAAATCAGGAATAGACCCATACCCCTTACTAGCTCGGTCATGGGACAGATGATGGTTACATTTTGTAACTTTTACAGCCTACAAAGAGTCAAGATTTAGTTTAAAAAGGCATGGTGCATTTTGAACAGGTGCAAAGATTTATTTATACCAAAAAAGTATTTTGGGTTAGGTGCACTTTAAGCCAGTCTCTGGCAATTGAGAATGAACTATGTTTAAGGATGAAATCTGTTTATGTTTGTGTTCAAGACAAAGCCGTCCCACTTCCTCAAAACGCATATCTCAGGAGCAAGATGGTGATGTGTTTGGTTGACCTTTTACAATGGAAGCATGACTCCAATCTGACACTCATGTAATGAAACTTTTTTTCTTGACTACTGTCAACCTGTTTGTTGACTAATCCATAACACTTAGTACTTAGCCTTTGTTGGGCCAAGTGGAGTAGTTCCCTTTTTGTTGCAAAATGTGCCTCTTTTTCTCGTCTGTGGTGGTGGACACGCAATGGTTTAAAAGAGTGCACACACCACATTTAGTGAACTTAATTTCCTGAAAAGAGTTTCAACGAGTCAAATAAAGACATGTTTCTTTGCTACAAGAGGAATTCCACACTGACATGACAGCCTGACATGACAGAAGAAAGATTCTGTCCTCGTGTGGCATGAGGTCGCCATTTTGTTCTATGTGATCTGTCATTTTAAAGATTTTTTCGAATTACATAGTTCTGAGGTTTTTGACAGAGCACGAGATTTAAAGAAGTACAAGGTTTTAACCTATTTTAACCTACTGTTCAACCACATAATTGCTTTGTGCATACATTGCAACGCGTCAGTATTTCCCTTTCTGCCTCTTTTCCCCAATTTTCAGCCCTGCTTATGGTCTTTTATTAGTTTATTCAACCAGCCAAAACAACTAAAAAGGGAAAAGCCTTTGAAACTGCGTTTTCCCTAAATTTATGAAAATTTATACATAACTCATGGCCCAAGCAAATTTTGACCAATTTGCATATAAATATCCCTTTAGCCTGTCTGGTGCTACCTGTAACATGAAAATCTTTACTTTATTTCATCGCCGCTTGAAATAGATGGCAGTCGGTTAACAGCACTATACAAAGAGGAAGAAGAGCCGTGGATAGGAAAGCAGAAGGGAATACAGAAATACTATAACATCAATAACATTTGCAACAAGCTCCAAGAGACTTTGTTTGCAGTATCAACGAAAAGTGTAGGTCATGCTTACCAAGAACAGGAAACCCCATCACATTATACAAGGCAACATGACAAGCCACTTTTCATTTGTGGTGAAGTGAGAACTTGATTACCTCCATAGCGTGTTTATAACAAAGTTTATCCTTAGCATAGAGTAGGGGGATTCGTGTAGTTCTTCTGTTTCTTCTCAAGAACATTCTACAAAAGAAGACTGGGAAGATTGTCAAGAAACGCGGCTGTATTTCTTTGAGCCTTACGACAGTGAGGCTAGCTCAGACACAGACTCCAAAAATGGGTCAGATGAAGAATGACTACAAAACACTGAAAACAGAGACTGGTAAATGATCAATCTACTTCTTGTGGCGAGTTCTCTTTACAATCCGTAAATTTGTAACTTGATTTGTTCAGCGAATAAATGAAGTCAAGATGACAACAAAGTTTTCTTGTCGTAGCCTTTGTGATGGAATTGTTTTATGTGTACTTTCGTGTGCAGATATCCACAATATTGATTTGTGAAATAATTCTCGGCTGGAATGTGATTGTGCGTAGGTGATATGCATATGAATGTGATATGCATAGGTGATAAGCTAAAATCTGGATTGGAAATTATAGTTGTAAGTGTCGAAGTTGCCAGAGACTAAATCGAGTTGTAGAGTGTATTTGTTGGGCCGAAATTGACTGCATTGTGGCCAAAAACGATGCAGATGTTAAAGCACAAGGACTGGCCTATTCATCCATTTGCATCACAGAGCATCCAGGGTTCCACACCATTTGTTTGTTGGAATTCGCCAGCCTGTTCCACCCAATCTAACACGTTTAGAGTTTAATGAGAACGAATTTAACTCATTAGAATTTCATTATGGGGAAAAATGTTTTAATCCATTAAAAGGCAGAAGGAAACATTTTTATGAATTGCTTACTTTGAGAAAAGCTAAAGTCTCAAGAAGTTTCATTAAATGGATAGAGAAATTTTGCCTGGACGACACAGCTGTTTCCAAAGCTTTTCTTCATGTGAGATCCATCTCAAATGAGACCCGTGTAAGAGCTTCCAGTTTAAGATTATGAACAATATTACTTTTACCAATTACCACTTAGCAAAGAAAGGCTATGTCCCAAATAACCTGTGTACATTTTGTGGAATTGAATCGGAAACTGTTTATCACCTATTTTATTAGTGCTTATTTACTAAACTAATCTGCACTGATTTTACATCCTCTTGGTATTTTGCTTCTGGCAAAAGAGTGGACCCCACCCTTCAAGAAGCGTTCCTAGGTAAATTAGACACAGAAATAGAACTATTGAATTACTTCATGGTGTTAGTTAAACTACATGTACATATCAGGATAAGTGAATTCAGAATATGTATTTTTTTAGCTACTAATTCTTACTGTATTAAATGATATTGTCTAAGTGTAAGAACTGTAGGAGGCCTGTGAGAGAGAATTGTGGAGGCATCCAGTGTGATTCTTGCCTCTGGTGGTTTCACCTTGAATGTTCTGCCTTATCTGATAAGGAGTACAATTATTTTGCTACAACCCATGACTTGTGGCTCTGTCTGCATTGTGGAAATGAAATTCTTTTAACTCTAAAGAAGACCATGAGCTGGCTGAGCTATTGGTCTATAATTCCAACACAGATTGTCTCTGCTCTGATAAAATTTGAGTCTACCATGTTTTGATCTACCTACATTTATTAATAATAGCGATAAATTATCCAGCATTGATATTGACTTGAATTTACCCTCTGTGACTAATTTTGGTTATTATTGAATTCATGAGTTCCACTCTAATGGAGATATTCGATCAACTATCTCTGATAGGATATTTTCTGCCTTGCACTTTAATATCATTCAGCAAACTTTAATGATTTCTATCATATGTTAAGTGACATAAAATATTCCTTTCTGTTATACTAATCTTCCTGGTTGCTCTTTTTTGTCTCAACCATCTATGTCTAATGCTGGTGGCGTTGGTTTCTACATTAAAGATAATCTTCCATACAAATGTAATGACTTTCGCACTTCTAATCTGGAATTTGAGTCCATTTGGATTGAAATCTGCTTAAAGCGAGGACCAATTATGACAAATTTAACATTTGTTTTTCGGGGGTTAAAGTTTGGACTTCCAAAAATCCTCCTAAAAGAATCACTTATCTCCAACCACTGACTGGTTCATTGATGTACTTTATTATCCAGTTTTTGGGTGTGCACATACCCTTGTCCATTGTTATTTGTGTGTGCGTGTGTGTGTGAACAGTAATCATGTCCATTGCTCTATGTTCAGTAAGTGTACCAGGAAATTTCTTTCCGCTTGGCCAAGCCACTTTGCTCAATTACTTTGCTATTTATAAGTGGCTGTGCTCTTTTTCTTTGTATTTTTTTTCTCTTTTATTTAAGTCTTTACTGCATAATTTCTGGGCATGAATAAAGATTGTTGTTGTTGTTAAGTAGGAAACGTGGTATAAGTCCTAATCTAAGTGCTTTTATGGAAATTGTCAAGGTGAAATTTAGAACTGAGAAATATGTAGCTATGAAAAACAACTTTCATTTCAGGCTAGATGGCAGCCATACATAAAATTCATTTTAGAGACTTAATCAAAGAATCCATTCTCAGTTCTATTTAATTTCGTTTTAATATGAGGGCTTGTAAAATAAATGATGCTACTAATGTTAGGTGCTTTTCAGAATATGTATTTTTTTGTTTGTTTTTGAACTTCACAAGGACACAATAAAAATTGGAAAAGGAGGTAAAATGTTAGAATTACTCATCCAGCAGGACAATGTGCTGATAACTCAAAACTCCCCCAAATTTAAAAATAGATCTTCGTCATGAAAATTGGTCATGTGATGGCAAACTTAAGGGTCAAGAGGAAATTTTACTTGCAGGAACAGAGCCAGCTTTAAAACACATGGCAGTTGCATAACACGGTCAAATTAAAAGGTCACAAATTCACTTTCACCGCAGTAGTTTCAGTGACTTATTCTTCAGCCAGTGTTAGCTACATGTAGTCTTCTGACTTGTTCCTTTGATCATGACTAGCAAATTTCCTCAAACCCCAACCAACTTGGAAAAACCAGTAGGGATCAGTAGTTGCCGGCTTTTTCAATATACCAGTGAAAGATCTGGTGGTTTTCAGCCCTGATTGGGAAACAGCGTGAATCAGCCTGGTTTTGTAAGAATCAAACAGCAGACCAGGGCATTAGCTCACGCACTACCACAGCTTGCTACAGCCAGACAATTTTGCAAAAGCCAACCTCCAAAAACAGACCCCGAATTTTATGAGTACTGCCATGTTTATGCACGACAAACTGTATGCAGTGTCTGCTAAATGCAAATACACTGAAGAGCCTCCTCAAGGGGATGAATTCAATGCTATGTGGAAGAAAGCACTTAAGATAGAGTCCTGGTTCATGTATCAAAATGTAAGTAATATATTCATGCAATGAGCAATGTCATGTGGCAGAATGGCTATTGTAAACTCGTTTAAGAATTATTTGTCCTGTAATCTAATTAAGCGTGTAAAAAGTAAAATGTAAAGTGCCTCTTTTCTGACCTTATATCTATTTTCAATTAATAAATGGTGGTCACCCAA
>Ga0126343_10000337_pt1 | contig 17322 bp, 26 predicted proteins | sample Cyp2metagenome_FD_92531 | JGI IMG/M metagenome (GOLD analysis project Ga0126343, IMG submission 92531) | Coral microbial communities from Lord Howe Island, Old Settlement Bay, Australia - Cyphastrea 2 metagenome | ecosystem: Host-associated > Invertebrates > Cnidaria > Coral ...
AAAAAAAAGCAATAAAAAGGGCATATAGAACATAAAAGCAAAGATACCGAAACAAAAGGAAAAAAAGGCAAAGGGAAAACAAAAGAAAAAAAGTATCCATGAGGAAAGGGAACCCCCAAGAGAAATGATAAGCAAAACCACCTTCCTCCAATGAGCTGGGGTGTGGCAAGGCCTTGGTTTTGAATCTATCTCTGTTGCTTCTCAACCTTCCTCTGGCCCTTTCTGAGCAAAGAAACCCGAAAATACAAAAGAAACACCAAAATGGCAAAAGAAAAAAGATATATAGAACAGAAAAGCAAAGATACCCAAAAAAAAGCAATAAAAAGGGCATATAGAACATAAAAGCAAAGATACCGAAACAAAAGGAAAAAAAGGCAAAGGGAAAACAAAAGAAAAGAAGCATCCATGAGGAAAGGGAACCCCCAAGAAAAATTATAAGCAAAACCACCTTCCTCCAATGAGCTGGGGTATGGCAAGGCCTTGGTTTTGAACCTACCTCTGTTGTTTGTCAACCTTCCTCTGGCCCTTTCTGAGCCTACCTCCTACCAGAAAAGAAACATAAAAAAGAAACCCGAAAATACAAAAGAAACAACAAAATAGCAAAAAAAAGAGATATATAGAACAAAAAAACAAAAATACCCAAAAAAAGCTATAAAAAGGACATATAGAACATAAAAGCAAAGATACCGAAACAAAAGGGAAAAAAGGCAAAGGGAAAACAAAGAAAAGAAGTATCCATGAGGAAAGGGAACCCCCAAGAGAAATAATAAGCAAAACCACCTTCCTCCAATGAGCTGGGGTGTGGCAAGGCCTTGGTTTTGAACCTACCTCTGTTGCTTCTCAACCTTCCTCTGGCCCTTTCTGAGCCTACCTCCTGCCAGAAAAGAAACATAAAAAAAAACCCGAAAATACAAGCAAGGACTTCAACAACACGAGGTTAAAACATGCATGGTGCGCTTAAGGTCCTTACTGGGTATCTCCCCGGCGGAAAGTACACCGCACCCCTATTGCTCAGGATGGCGATATTTTTTCCTAGGATGAGCTTCTTCGCTGTGCCGATGCGCTCTAGGCTGCGCAGGATAAAATCCACGGCGACTACCGAAGCATGCATCCTGGCGACTAGGACGTGATCCCGGACATCTGGCTCGTCGCCGAGCCGCCGCTCCGCTGAAGCCTTGCGGTCCAAGAACTGGAGCCGGTTGGCCAGCATGTCCTCCAAAGTGGGAGGTAGAGGGGCTTAGGGGCTTACAGCACCTAACAAAAATCAGGCACACTGAGTTCTATTGACGTGCGCATCTTGAACCTGAGTTTCTTGAACCTAAGCGAACTCAACCGCGCCTCTGGGCGAAGGTAATTGCCTGCCATCGCGATGGCGTCGCAGACAGATCTTGAGAGTTCCTGCAAGAAATCTACCAGCTGCAACGAGTGATCGAGGTGGGCTTTGCCCTCCTGAGCCGAGGGAAGGTCCAAGAACATGATGAAGTTTCAGGTTCGAAATTGCTGTTGCAGAATTTCAGGTTCAAAATGTTTGGTTAACCCCGGTCCTCAAGGAAGTAATTAGCGACCAACATACGCCGCCAGCTCAAACCTTCAAAATATCAGGATCAAACCTTCAAAGTTTCAGGTTCAGACCTTAGAAGAGTCCTCCGTGTACATCATTCTTAGTCGGTGCCGCTCTTGGAGAATCCATTGCTGCAGCTCAGGCCCAGGATTGGGCACGGCCAGCGCCTTCAAAAAGCTCACGCCTGCACCTCACGAGGGAGATGACATGAACATGCACTCAAGGGACGTGCTCAGGGTCAGCAGCTCTCTGGCCTTCGGGATTTTGGCAGAGAAGCCATTGCTCCAAAGCATCTTCCTTGAAGACCTCCGGGTGCATGGCATCTTTGACTTCCTCCAGGAGCCACTGTCCTGGTTGATTGCTGTGCAGATCGAAGGTCTTGCAGGAGTGTCCCAAGTTTCCGGCGTGGCAAGGAGCAGGGGCGGGATGTGGTTTGCCGCCACAAGCTCTTCGAGCCAGCCCACGAACTCCTGGCGCGTGTGGTTTCTAGTCCTGTCTATCTCCCTTTCAGCTCTCTGTCTGTAAGTCCTGCGTGGCATTGACTGCCATCTCGTGGGCGAACTCATCCACCATGCAACCATTCTGCTCCAGGACGTCAATGAGCAGGTAGGCGCGCTCCTGATCAGACGGGCAGGTTTAAGGTTCAAACCCTCGGGTATCAGGTTCGAGGGGCTGTGGGGGCATGTACTTGTTAGTCCTGAAGAGAAAAGTAAGAGGCAACCATCATGCCATGCTGGCAGATGAGAAGGAATGAGAGAAGTCTGATCACAAAGCGCGAGAGCTGTGAGCAAGAAACTGGCTATAGTCGGGTTTATAAATCAAACAACGCATGTCGGGAAGCACGATTAAAACACCGGCCCTAAGAATGTTGGAGGTTGAAGTTAGTGCTTGGCTCTGACATGGTTCAAATACCGGTTTAGATATTTTATCATGAAGGGGAACGGGCCCCAGAGTATCAAGCAAGGCAATAACAATGCAACCCACCCATCAAAGATAGCGGCTAACCCCCTCACTATCAATATCAAGCAGACGGTAATGCCAAAAGCCGGTTAAAGTGCTCTATGCCCCAGAGAGGTTTTTAACCGCAACAGCCAAATAAATATCGACATTGCCATTGCCTGCTTAACACTCTGGGGCAGGGGCTGCCGATTTCGAACCTGATCACATTTAAATTTCAGGTTCAAGTTGTGCCCAAAATTACCAATAGCAATATGCAAAGAATCAGGTTCAAAGCATTCACCAGGTCTGAACCGAAAACTCTTCTTTCCGGCCATGCCATCGTCTAATCATATTTTTTGTTCACTCCATATTTTCCACTACAGGGTAAAAAATAGAAAATAAAAAATTTAAAGCAAATAATATAAAATCTAAAATTTAAAATACAAAGCGTACTTAAATATATAAAAAAGCTATATATATATAAACATCAGTTATTTTGCAGCAAGCAATATAATAAGTAAAATATAACGCGGTTCAAAATCTTATATCACTTTCACACTTCAAGGTCTCGAAATATTTTGCCAACCAAATGAAATATAATTTCTTATTTTGTTTTGGAAATATTTTTTAAATATTATAACTTTTATAAAAAATTAATATAGTCTATAATAAACCGCAAACAAAATATAACCTCTAAATACTATACCAAACAAAATAAATTCCTTCACTATACATTCGAACAAATATTAGAGCAACAACCAAAATGTTATAAGTATTTTAACAAAATAAATGTTTTAGGCAAAAATAAAATCAAAAAACAATTCTAAAATAGAATAATTTAAAAAAAGCAAATAATATCATCCAATAGACATATAATGTACAAATAAATAAAAGAATATAATATAACGAAGTCTAAGTAGTACCGCGCAAGGCGGTGGCGGAAGTTTCAAAAATAGGAAACTGATAGGAGAGGTAAGTTGTCGTCATATATGGATGGCAGAGTAAATCCACTAATGGACCGAAAAGTAGCTGAGGCTCTAAGTTTCTCTCTCTTTCTTTTTCTCGCTCTATTTGTCTATTTATTCTAAAGTGTTTTTAGCTTCCACACGCGCTTCGCGCCGCAGTCAGGTGCACTTTTTCGGCAACCTTTTGCCTTCCAAGTCTGCTTCGTGTGGCGTGCGATTCTTTTTTCGTCCCGCCAGATGGCTCCGCACGCGCCGCTTCACTTTTAATCTTGTTTCTACTGACTCTCTCTTTCTCTCTCTCTCTCTCTCCTCTGACTCTTTCTCTTCTCTGGTTCTTGTTAGCGCTGTTGCTGCATCTGTCCATAAGTCGGAAGTTTGACTTCTAAACTTCCTCGGCAGGACAAAATCATAAAAGAGGACTTTTCTAATTTGGTTATGAAACAAATCCCGTAATCTTTCACACAATCTAAGAAATTTCTCACCTGCAAACAGAGAAGTCGGTGATCTTCAACCTGGCCAGGGCTTAGTGTTGTAAACCCAATCAAAAACAATCCTCAGTTGGGGTGTGTCATTGGGTGCATCCCTAATAAAACGGGGATCATTGATTTTTCTGGTCCCCTGGGCCCTAGTCATGGCTTGGTGCTGCAATCGTTCATGGCACCAGGTTTGCCACATGACTACCAGCGTGCACACGGAGAAAATCTGGCCCCGCTTTTAGATGCATCCAAGTCAGAACTCAACTGAGCTGTTGGCAAAAATTACACAAGAGAAGTCAACAAAATACAGCTTGAACTTTAAATTAAACTCAAAGGTCTGACATGTTTTCGCAATCTTTTCAATCCACATCTCTTCGGTCCGGCTGGTCCAACTCCATCTTCGCTTGTGGAAGTGGGATCATATCCTCTGGGCTTTCGGCAGCATCCATGGCTTCAGCGGCTTCAGCTTTGAAACTAATCTTTGGAGATTCTTGTTCACCATCGATGTGATCATCACCTTCATTTTCTTCTTCTGAGTCAGACTTCAAAAGACGCCTCATCAGCGCAATTCTGTTGTTGTAGGTCATCTGTGCATCCTGTGGGTAGCCAAAAGCGCTGGGGTCGAGTTTGCCCGTGGACGTTTCGTTCCACTCACGGACATGCTCTGCACGTCGGCTGGTGAATTGGAAACGGCTTGAAGATCTAAGAGCCCGTCGCCAGTCGTCCTCAAATTTTGAAACTCTGAGGAACATAACATGCGTGTTGGCTGGATGTATGCAAATGAGCCTAGAATTGCATGATACATATCAAGTATCAAATAAAAAAAGACATGCCGCACTACAAATATACAAATCATATAGCAAATCTTAAATAACATCTTACAATATCTTAAACAGGTATGGAATCAAATACATAAGTAGTTGCGTGTGTATATATATATATAGAATGTATACTCACATTCTTTTTGCCAAAAAATCAGCCCCTTAAAATTGCACCAACATTCAACCCAGTCCTCATCCGAAGCGTCTTTGTTAATCAGATCAGGCGCCTGACGCGCAAAGACTTCACCTCTCCAGTTGCCAGTGTTTGAAAATTGTTCCTTCTGTAGGTCCTCCAGCAAATCTGAGAAGGGCTCAGCATCAAATGGTACCTGAAGAGGTTTCAGGCATTGAAGCAGCACATCGGCCCATCTCCTTAGAGCGATTTCTTGGTGGATCTGAGCCAAAACTCTGCCAACTGTTTTGCCCAGTAAAACTTTGATAAGAATGTTGGGTTTATTTCCTGAGATTCGCACAATTTTAGGCTCCTGAAAAAAACGCGTTTGGTCAATTGCAGCCAACGGATTAGAATTTCCAGGGATGTCTCTTTATCCGAAAATAGTTCTCTCTGAGACTTGGCAACCCCCGCAAAATCGACATGATGGAAATTTCAAAACGCACGAGACACTAGCCACCTCCAAAAAAAAAGTACGGATTTTTAAAAGTAAATTCGTGTGATTTGGCAAGTCCGCGTTGCTGCGGAATCTCTGGCATCTCTTCGAAACCTTTGAAATCCACTTTCTGCAAGACCTGTCTCACGTGAGCAGGAAAGTGTTGGAAGCTGCAAAAGGGTTCCTGCAGTTCCGGATTGTCACCTTTCCTGTGCTTCACGAAACATTGCCATCGAATAAAATCTTCGCACAAAGTCAATAGATCTTGCAGGTGTGGAATTTCACCTTCCAGGAGGAATCTGGCAGAGGGCTCTTTACCTCCCTGTTGCTCCCCACGCAATTTGACCTGAAGCTTTTCGAGCAATTCAGCAACTGTTGCGTTGACCAAGTCCAGATCCTGACTGTCTTCACGATTTTCAGCTCTAGACCTGCTAGCAACTGCTCCGGATGCGGCAAACGCCGCCGCCTTGGCCGGTGAGGCAGGTAGATCACAGGGGACGGAAAAGTCTTCGCGTCTCAGGAGACTCTTCAAACATGTCTTCAGTTCCTCCTCTGACACCTGAATGGGGAGAACAATGCTGGGGCTCAACAATTTAAAGATTCAAAAGCCAACATAGAATCAAAAAATGGGATGCCAAAAAACATCAATATAGCATGACACTTCCATTTGCGTTAGCTTTATGCGATCCATCCACTTTATTTGGCTATTTACATCTATGCACCCTTTGAACCCGATATGCCCATTACATCCCATTATATCCCCATTAGAAAATACACACAGATTCACACATATCAAATATTCAAATGCTCTCGCTTGAAATCTTGACATGACCGGCTGAATTGGCAGAAAAACACCTCGCCATTCCTCACCAGCTCGGGTTCCTTGCTTCCCTGCTTCAAGGTTTCAGGATACCCTGCAAGCAGAGCGCCCAGAATCGATTGCAGCTCTTGGACTTCACAAGCAAAGTGAAAGCTTTCCTGGTATTCCAAGATCATGTCCACAAGTTTTTTCCACCTTTGTTGGTTTTTCCACTCCAAAAAAACACAACATGTATCCCCAAGGGCAAATTACCATTTACTAATTCCGTTCGACAATTTCTCAGCCAGCCAACTTCGATGATGCCGCTGGGATGTTGGATGTCCAGGAAAAAGATCAACCGATGGTGTCTCACAGGTACTGGCTCTTTTTGTGAGATTGTTGCATGCCCAACCGGGGTTACATGTGACAAGAATCCCCATCATCCCTTGTCACCCAGACAAATTTCCCCAGAGAATTGAAAGTGGCATAATCCAACACTTTGACCTCGCGATGACCTTTATCAATATTACGACTATTTGGTGCCTTATCCAAGGAATCGCAAATCGCAAATGGGTTAGAACCTTGGTTATACCTGGACATTGCCTCAACCTGCCCCGCCGAACTATATAACAATAAATAACACTATATATACTTGTATCGCTCCAATCCCACGAGCCGACAAAAAAATTGCAAACCATCAGAAGGCGCCACCTTTGCGAAATTTCGTTGTCCTCAGAGCGCATCACTTTCCAAATCTTTGGTGCCAACTCCACCACGCGGCGGGTTTTCTCTTGCAACGTTTGGACGATGTGCTCAACAGGCGCCAACTCTTCCCCCTTCATGCTGTGGACCACCGTCAGAAAACTCCTCTTTTTGAAAATTACGGGGGTGATATACATATGGACAATGTTGTTTTTTGTGTAATTATTGGCATATATGCATGAAGTAGATATAAATATTCATATCTAACCTGTCGGCTAATATGTTTAATGCCGAGCAAGGATTAATAATCCCCTTCCATTAGAAGGCCTCTCTCCCTCCTGACATCTCAACTTCCAAAAGTGTTTCGAACGTGACAGTTTTTCACACTTTTGACTTCGAAATATGCTTCGCACCACAACAACTTGCACTTTTTCAACAGCGCAACTTCCGAAAGTGCTCCAGGAATGGTGTGCCTTTACCATTTTGACTTCCAAACGTGCTTCCTGCCACAACGATGTGGACATCTCAACTTCCAAAAGTGCTCCAAATCTCACAGTTTTTCACAGTTTTGAATTCGAAATGTGCTTCCTGCCACAGTGGCGTGCACTTTTCAACAGCTCAACTTCCAAAAGTGCACCGAGAATGGTGTGCTTTTACCATTTTTGAATTTCAAATGTGCTTCCTGCCACAACGATGTCCAATGTCCACCATTTCGACATCTCAACTTCCAAAAGCGCTGCAAATCTGACAATTCTTTAACAGTTTTGACTTCGAAATGTGCTTCCTGCCACAATGGCGTGCACGTTTTCAACAGCGCAACTTCCGAAAGTGCTACAAGAATGGTGTGCCTTCACCATTTTGACTTTCAAATGTGCTTCCCGCCACAACAGCGTGCACTTTTTCGACATCTCAATCCAAAAGAGCTCCGAACCTGACAGTTCTTTAACAGGTTTGACTTCGAAATCTGTTTCGCGCCACAACAGCGTGCACTTTTTCAACAGCTCAACTTTCAAGTGGTGCAAAAATGGTGTGTTTTTCAACATTTTGACTTCCAATTGTGCTTCCAAATGTGCTTTCGCCGAACCTGGCAGTTTTTCACAGTTTTGATTTCGAAACGTGGCGACCCGCCGCTTTGGCGAGCCTACTTTTCGATCCTTCCGAGCCCCAAAACATTGGGAAAACAAAGTGTTCCGCGACTTTTCTTCCTTTTTGCGCAGCTGCATCTTCTTTCTTCTGACTTTTTCTCTTTTCTCAGCTTCTTTTTTCTGCCTTTCTCTTACCGCGCTCTTCCCACCTCTGCTTTTCATCTGTCTACATTGTCGGAAGAGTGAGTTCTAAACTTCCGTCGATAATTGTCAGAATGTCCAAAATTGGTGGAAAATATTTACGTAATTCCTCATTGGTTTGTTTGACTAAAAATATGTCTAAAGACTCTCCGCGAAATTATTAAATTCTTTTTTACTTTTTGCAACAAAAAATAAAGTACTGTATCCAGCCATCCAGGAAGGTAGGTTCCTTCCGTCCGCCCTTCTTCTCGATCCCTTCTCCCAGATGAGAGAAATACCTCTCCACGTTCCCCACAGCAAGGTAATCCCAAACCGCGGAAAACTTGTTGGGACCAAGTCCGTCAATGAAAGAAACGAAGAGGCAGAATCTGTCCCAGTACTGGACAGATAGGCTGGCATAGCGGAGCTTACCCCATTCCTCCGTAAATGCGTTATCGAGATACCACCCACGGTCATAAGCAAGATGCTGGGCATCAGCCCGCTTTTTGCGACATGGAGCTCGACGGTCGGCAGGGTATCTCAAGCCACGTGGCACCTCAGGATCCCTCATGATGGCCGATCTCGGTCCGCCTCAAGAAGGTCTTTGGACAGCAACCTTGGGGGATGGGCGCCAGCTTGCTCAGATTCACCTGCAGCCTGCAGGATGCTCGATTTCCAGCCCATCGGCAGGGCAGCTTCTTTGGCTGCCTCTCCGGCAGCTTCGACTTCACTCTCAGTGTCTGTGGGATGCACTTTTGCCATGAAGTCGGAATACACAGGAGGTTGTTCCCCCGGAAGCGGAATCTCTTCGGTCGAAGAACTATCCACCAATATATTCTGTGACTGCTTGAGGCTGCCTCGGCAGGCGGCTCGGGCGAATAGCCATCCGACCGAGCTTGCTCGGGCGAATTGCCTCCGACAGTTCATGGATGTTTTCTCCATGAATGTTTTGGAAGCTCAGACAGGGTACTCACCCCATGAGCGATGTTCCTCCATAAAAAAATTGGGCGCCCCGAATTACTAAAGCCTTCCTCAGCCTTGTGTTTTTTTGTTTCGTTTTCCACTTTTCCTCCTTTTCCTTCAATGCTGCGAAGTTTATTACTTCGGGGTAGTTCAGAAAATGCATCCAAAAATATTGTTGACCTTTTTGACCTAGAGGGTGGGTGTCATTGATCCTTACATGTAAACACATGCAGGCCGCTGGCAGTTGTGGATATGCATTGATGTTTTTTATTATACAGCATTGTATCCTAAATGCCAGGGTTGAAATTTCAAAATTGAGTTTAACCTCGCCCTTCACTCTTTCCTTCATTAACTTTGCCAACGTGTCCCTTCCCCAACCTGGAAAGCCTTCCTAGACATGCACATGCATCTATACAATACACACATATTGCATGTATGAGTACATACATGTAAATAAATATTAAAGAACTATTTATATATATAATATACAAGGAGCCGCCCCCAAGTTATGTTGAAGTTATGGAGGTTATAAATTAAGGAAGTTATGTTGAAGTTATGTTATGTTAAGTTAGTGAGGAAATAAGTCAAGTTAAAGCTTCGCTATTTTTTAAATCTTTTTAGTTTTGCATTTTTCAAGTTGGAGGAAAACTTGCGGTTTTAAGACTTCTTTCGAGGAGTAAGTAGCCTAAATTCTCGCGATTTCACTCCCTTTTTCCGCTTGGCAAGCACGGTGCAATGAAAAGTTTCTAATTGGATGCATTCACAGCAAACATTGCACGAGAGTCTCTTCAGGAGTAGCCATGTGACGGGGAAAAGGCTGCAGCAGCGAGGCGTCCGAAAGTGCATGCAAAGCTCCTTCTTGAGAGTTCGAAGTTGCGGAAAATCATTCTTTTCTACCTTTGAATGATCGTGGTAAAACACACATGTACATTTTCTTCTGGGGCGTTCAAACCCCAAAGCACATATGCGTTTCCTTGGATCGAAAGGAATATACATACGAGTTTTTGGAACTTCCCTTGTTTTGAAAGCAACATACACATGCGTTTTTGTTTCAGGTGTTTTCTTGTGCGGAAAAAAACACAAAACAACACGAAAAACACGAAAAAAACACATCCCCAACATAGCATCGCATTCAACAAAAACACAAGGATAGATATGAACACACACACACACACGCGTTTTGGGGTTCTTGCTAGAAAACACGTACGCATCTTCGGGTTTTCTCCTAGAATACCAGAATGTACATACGTGTTTTGTCATTTTTGTTGCTAACTCTACTCCCTTCACCTACAAAGCCGGTTTTTGTTTGCTGGTCTGTGCGGTTGCGGCTATTTGTACCAGCAAGCCGGTGACACAAGCCACTTCAAGCCTTGAAATCCTTCAACAGATTGCCGTCTCAAGAAGACGGTTCACCATCTCGATTCCAGGGTCCGCTGCGTCACCCGACGTGGGCGACGCAGCTGTGATCACAGGCGCCACCGCCGCCTGATTCGACTGCTGGTCAGTTCTGCTGGTCAGTTTGCTTGGAAGCCGTGTGGCTTTTCTTTGCAGACTGGTTTCTGTCTTCAGCGGTAAAAACAGGGGGGAAAAAACAAAGAAACAGGCGGTGTATCCAAAATTGCGGAAAACCCATGCGTCTGAACCAAAAGCAGCAAAAGATATGCAAATCAATACAAAAATGCAAACCGAGCTAACCTTCAAAAGTCGAAAATAATAAAGTTAACTTTGCTATTTTTTTTTTGTATCTTTTGAGTATCTTTCAACTTAAAAGATACAAGTTACCTTAAAAACCCATAACTCAGATATAAGTTTAACATAAGTTATGGAATTTAAATCGTGAGATAACCCTAGTTATAACATATTTTAGCCCTGATTATAAGTCAAGTTTTAAGAAGGGGGCTCAGCTTGTATATGTAGAATTTGATATATATATATATACGTATATTAAATGGGAATGCAAAAAATAGCTGGAAACCACTGGAAGCGATCCGCACAAGGCAATGGTGGTTGACTTCCTGCATTTGCTTTCCCATCTCAATTTCTTCTGTGTATCCTCATCACCGTGATGATTCTGATACCTCCTATGATTCTTGGTAAAACTACTTTTAATCCATCTATTTCCATCAATTTATCTATTTTTGTGTGCAGCATGCATGTATGTATCAGTGGATGGCCCTCAGATAGATGTTTCCCTTCACCACCTTAGGATCGAAACCCAATATCGTGTGAAAAAAAGCAGCCGAAAGCACTTTGGGAATCGCATGCGCTGGCTCTGGAACATGCCAAATATGGAGGGCGCATCGAAAACAAATTGTCAAAATAGAAATAAACCAAACAACCAGACTCAGCAAGTTGGTACCGTATATCCTTTCGTAATCTAACATATTGCTGTGACAAATCACCATGTTTAACACGAGAGAAATCATTTGACAAAATAGGCCATGGTTTCCCGTTCGCAAACTGTTTTTTTGTAGAACCAGACAATGGGACCATCATTCAGCTCGATCATTTTCCAAGCCATAAACCTCCATGTATCTCCGGTGTTTACCAACCATGTTTGATGACACCAAGGGTATGCATCTCGTATCCACTTCGAAAGCTGCATCTTACCAATCGCCAGAGCACTGACATTAAGGATAAGGATCTGCGATCATTATCATAACCAAAATCAAACGAATATCTGTATGAATAAAAGAAACGGTTCAAATCTCATCCAATGATTCCAATGATTCTCTCCTTGTAGCGTCCCACAGGTCGAAAGGTGGACTATGGTCACGGTGTTCGTGAGGAACCTGGGTCGCTAATCCGAATACTACATGGATATCTACATGGTCAGATCCATGGCTATTCATGGTTCTGGTATTGTTCATAACCCCGTCCACCCAAGAAACGCGAAACACTGATCAATCTAACTTGGTCTGTCATATGGTTGTTTCCAACAAAGTAAATGAGATGCACATCGGAGTATGGATTCCCCATTTCTGGTGGACGTTTTTCCCGTGGATGCCCCTAGTATTAAAGGTGGATTTCCTTTAGGAAAAATTGGGAAAAACGTGCTTTTCCCAGAAAATTCTGGTTCTTTGAAAACGACCCATGATATTGAAGATACCCCCTCATTGGCACCCAAAGCAAAAAGCATCACCATCAATCCCCAACAAAAATCAAAGACGCGGCTTATGGAAGGAAGTTTAGACGTGAAACTTCCGACAACATGGACAGATGAAAAAGTAGAGGTGGGACGATCCAGGAAAGAGAAAGGCAGAAGAAAGAAGATCAGAGAAGAGAAAGAGTCAGAAGAAAGAACGCTGTGTTTTCCCAATGTTTCTGGGCTCAGGCAGGTCAAAAAGGAGGCTCGCTAAAGCGGCGGGTGCGGAGCCATCTGGCCACATGAGAGATAAACAATTGCACGCCATTGTGGCGCGAAGCACATTTCGAAGTCAAAACTGGGCAAGAAAAAACTGTCAGGTTCGGAGCAGTTTTGGAAGTTGAGATGTCGAAAAAGTTGACATCGTTGTGGCAGGAAACGCATTTGGAAGTCAAAGAGGTACAGGCACACCATTCTTGGAGCACTTTCGGAAGTTGCGCTGTTGAAAAAGTGCACGCCATTGTGGCAGGAAGCACATTTCGAAGTCAAAACTGTGAAAAACTGTGAGATTTGGAGCGCTTTTGGAAGTTGAGATGTCGAAAAAGTGGACATCGTTGTGGCAGGAGCACATTTGGAAGTCAAAATGGTAAAGGCATACCATTCTTGGAGCACTTTCGGAAGTTGCGCTGTTGAAAAAGTGCACGGCGTTGTGGCAAGAAGCACATTTTGAAGTCAAAACTGTGAACAACTGTCAGGTTTGGAGCACTTTTGGAAGTTGAGATGTGGTTTTGGGTGGCAAGCGCAGGGCAGAAAAAAGTGTGCAAAACGTGAGGGTTTTGTAGCAGATTCAAAAGCGTTGGCAGGCGTGGGGTGGGCAGGCGCAGTACAAGAGACACATGAGTCAGACTTGTTTGGAGGTGTGGGCGCTGATTTCCTGAGAGGGGTTGCATTTTGGAGCATCAGATCTTCAAGTCTGCTGAGAGGATTTTGCGTAACAGGTGCAGCACTTCGTATGAACTGGCCTCACTTTTTCGTGGCAGAGGCAATACTTCAGACAAATGAAACGGGAAAATCACAAAACACATTGATACGAGGCGGTCAGCTCTGCAGGCAGCTTTCTATTTTTGAAGGAAGTCTCGCAGAATTGCGTCGTTTTTTGGTGTCGTCAACAAACTTTGAAAATTGATGATATCTCATAGAATTTCTTCGTTTTTGAGGTTGTCAAGTTCGAAAATCCCGGGAATTCTTGCAGAAGTGCTTGGTTTTTGATGTTGTCCATTGAAAATCTTGGGGAAGTCTTGCAGAATTGCTTCGTTTTTACAGAGACAGAAGAAAGAAAGATGGATGGATGGATGGATAGATAGGTATAGATAGGCATAGATAGATAGATAGATCGATAGATCGATAGATCGATAGATCGATAGATAGATGGATAGATGGATAGATAGATAGATAGATAGATAGATAGACAAATAGACAGATAGATAGATAGATAGATAGAAAGATGGAAAGACAGATAAACAGAAACGTACAAAGACGTACAAAGACGCAAAATTAGACAGATAGATAGACAGATGCATAGAAAGACATGTAGGTAGACAGATCGATAGACAGATAGAAAGACAGAAAGATAGATAGCTAGGCAGACAGATAGATAGATAGATAGACAGATAGCTAGACAGATAGATAGATAGACAGATAGACAGGTAGACAGGTAGACAGACAAACAGACAGACAGACAGATAGATGAGCCCGACACTCCAGCCACCTTTCGATCCTTCAGTGTGTTCGCTCTGCCATTCGTGCTTCAAAACAAGCAATCTCTCCGATAGGTTGCTTATCTTTGAAAGTTCCGCCACCGTTTTGTGCGGTACGACTGGTATGTATACAAAAAAATATATATCTCTCTCTCTCTCTCTCTCTCGTTCGTTTACTTCCCCAATATAGTTGGGCATCTACACATTGAATCCCATCCATACCCCCATGGCATCCCCGTTTCCCTGAGTTTGTTTCAAGGATAATCAACAGGAAAAATTGTTGTACCGACCAAATATGGGCGGGTTCTGTCAACCAATTCTTGGACCACTATGTCCCCATTATAGGTAACTCTCTATATATGTATCTATGTAAGTAAGCCCATTTATATGCCTGTTATTTTCCCATCGTAATTGTAATCCCAATTGTTGGTTGGCTTCCCCTGATCTCCCCATGAGCATCATGTTAGTTGTGGTTAGTTCTCCTGTTCTCCCCATGATAATCATGATAATCATGATACATCATACCAACAGCAACTTCATCCCGTTCTTCGTGAAAATTTGACCTCGGAACTCGGTAGGCTATCGCTGCAGTCTTTCGATGTTGCGTGTCCGGGTCAGCCGCATCTGAGGCCAAGAAGGGCAACTGAACTTGGATGAAAAGCTCCAGGTCGGAATGGAGTGACAACATCAACCTGGCCGAAGATGAAGGAATTCTCAGCTCATTGGCCATATATTCATGAAATATCCCATATCAATATTATATATATATATATAAGTGTGCGTGTGTATACATGTATATGATTATATATGTACATTCATAATGGTGAATCATGGTGAAAATAATTGGCAAATCATAGGCAACGGTTCATAATCCCGTCCGCCTAATGTTAAAACACAACCAAGAAATCATGGTTTCGTCTAGGGATTAAACCACATATTGGGGACCATTTATGGATGTTCAAAATCAGGGGGATGGGATCAAGCATGAGGTTGTAGCCTTCACAAAGGCTAGAACTATCTGAAGTGCTTGGATACTTGGGTCTTCATTCTGCTTGGGCTTCGTAGCATATTGAGTGCCTGTACATGTGATGCGGCTGGTCCACATAGAACCTAGGTAGGGTGAGCCATCAAATAAGGTTCGAGTGCATGACACTGGTGGGGTTAACTCACAAAACCCTACAACCACCATCTGACTTTCCCCAGAATATGTTGTCCTATTCAGTTGATGAAATCCACCTGGCATCCCAAATTTTGTCTGAACTTCCCCATGTCTGAACTATTACACATCACTTCCCTTACATTTCGTCATTAAGACAGCCAAGTTTCATGATTTTTGGGGTTAACATCCATTTAGATCACTTAGTTTTATTATACAAGTATGCTGAATTATGCATCAAGGTGACCTGGCCAAGAGCTGATGCCATTCTGACCCTTCCAACTCTGGCGTCACCGCCATCATCTGCCGCACGAAGGACTCACGACGTTGGGCTTGCACGGTGACCTGGCGGTTTGCCACAGGAATTTTCCAATCCCCAAAAACCATTAAAAAAACATGTTTCCGCCGTTAGAAACATGCTTTAAAGACAAGAAACGAGGGTTCAAACGTCAAACATAGTTGAAACATCAACGCTTAACCATCAACAAAGAAGGTGTTCACTTGAAAAAATGACGGCTGTGAACACAATAATTAAAGGAATAAAGGACACTGTCCGTAGTATGGCATTGGAATTCGAGTATTATCCAGAAATGATGGGTGGTTGATGGTGAAGGTGCAAAATCTTTCCGATGGAAAAATCATGCCGGGGACGAAGATGTATAATTAATTACCTTTTAGATTCTACACGTTGGCCTAAAACCGAGATGTTGAACTTGATGTTCAACCAGTTCAACCACCCAAGTTCTTTGCTGACCCAAGATGGGAGGATTCGTTCATAAGACTCCTTTTTGGTCACTGAAAGGTCTTCTTTTCAATGGTCCGGCCTTCAGAAAAATAACCCCAAAAAACTGAAGTAAACCAGTTCCAGTGACAATTTGATTCAAACTGCTCAGCTCTTCCCGAAGGTCGCCAGAAGATTTTGAGCCATGAACTTCCAAAAATTCTACGATCTCAGGTTGTTTCGGAGGTTGCTGGAGCCGGAAGATCTGAAACTCCCACCAAGCTGTCCGAAGGATCGAAATCTCATCTTTCTCGTCTTTCTCAGGTTTCTGCAAGTAATCCGTGGCTTCCTTGTTGGAGTAGAGTGTCTTGATGATATCCTGCGCTGCGAAGATTTTCTGCGGATGTCTTTGGTCTTGTTTTCCTTTTGAAACTGTAGATTGTATGGTCGTGCAGGAAGACCAAGAAAAATGCATCAATGGATGGGTTCGGTGGAAAAACTGTAGGAAACCATATTACTTTAAACCCCAGAGATGGAAAACAAAAAAACGGCACAAATTCTTGCCAATTCTGGTTAACCAGCGGACTTACCAGGCCAGTTCTGAACCCACACACCACAAAAAAACTCGGCAATGACTTACCTAAACCAAAAGGAATCTGCAAAAACGCAATGGCCTTCCCAAACATGTCCAAGGTCCTATTGTATCTAATTGGTCTGCCCGAAAATTTCATGTGCGAAAAATGAGTTTGTTTTCCACCTCCCAGATGGTCTTTAAATTTTAACAAACTGTCCCACTAGACTCACCCAGCTGGCCCTAAAGACTAGGTCAAATGTCAGAATGCCAGGTATGGCCGATAACATGGAGATAATGTCAGAATGTACGCCAGATATGTTGGAATATGGTCCTGGAAGATAGGATATCAGGAATATCAGAAAAATGTCGGCATCCATCCAGGAATAGATGTCAAATAGAATGTCAATTTTTCCCCACATCTTTGTGTGGGGTTCTTGTTTTTGATTCTGCATCCCGTCCGTCCTCCCGTCCTCCCGTCGTCCCGCCGCCAGCACAGCTTACTCACACACAACTTGCTCACACACAGCTTGCTCACACACAACTTGCTCACACACAACTTGCTCACACACAGCTTGCTCACACACAACTTGCTCACACACAACTTGCTCACACATAACTTGCACACACACAACTTGCTCACATACAACTTGCTCACACAGAACTCACACACACACAACTTGCTCACACAGAACTTGCACACAGACACACAACTTACTCACACACAGTGGCAGGCGTGGCACTTGCGTGGCAGGCGTGGCACTTGGAGACATGTAGCTGCACTTTGCGTAGCAGGCGTGGCACTTTGAGACATCCACCTTCGTTTCACGTGGCAGGCGTGGCACGTATGGCACTGGGCTGGCTCTGGTGGCGCGCTCGGTTCCCACGTGCCCGAGTGGTCGCCGCGGCTTTTTGCGTGGCAGGCGTGGCACT